>SWCE01002048.1_pt1 | contig 23311 bp, 25 predicted proteins | sample 4690061 | NCBI WGS metagenome assembly SWCE01 (sample SAMN10267279, study PRJNA491770) | bioreactor metagenome | isolation source: DHS bioreactor inoculated with subseafloor sediment | place: Japan: off Shimokita Peninsula | collected 2012-10
GCCGGGAAATCGCTGCGCAGCTGGTCGATGATGCCGCTACGCACGTCCTCGAGGAGCGAGTGGGAGGCAACGAAGGCGCCTGTCTCGTTGTACTTCCACAGCAGGTCCGCACGGGCGGCAGCGTGATAGAACTCGTTGTTCCGGGCGTAGGCGATCGCCCTGGTCACCACGGTGGCGCGGGCCTGGGCGTAGGGCCGGTAGGCACGTTCGATCCACTCCGGGATCTCGATGTTGCGTGCGTCGAGCAGCGCACCGATCGCCGCCCGCGCATTGCGGCCACAGGTGACGGAGGTGCCGCCCCCGTCGAGGGTGTAATCCCAGCCCCGGATCGGGAAGAAGCTGACTTTGCTGTTCGGGCGGTCGTTCAACCGCAAGGCGCAGTACGCGGCCCCGTCACCGAACAGAGCGGCAAGATCCGACGGCTCGGGTGTGGGCAGGTTCGGGATGATGTTCCCGCGCATCTCCGCAGCGAGGCGCTCGGGGGGAATGCCCGCGGTGGCGGCGACGAGATCAGGGCGTTCCTCGGCCATGACCTCGAACGCGGTCTCGATGCCGATTTCGATGATCGGGGTGCGCGTGTGCATCGGCAGTCCGGCCCACGATCCGAGCAGCGGGTCACGCTGTGCGTGCCTGGTCATCCACGCCGTCCACTCCGCGGCGGTGTCCTGATCCCAGGTCAGCTCGGGGCCGTGGATGCGCTCCCATTCGGCATAGGCCCGCTCGTACAGCTCGGCCGGCAACGGGTGATGCTCGAGCAGGACCTTCGCTGCGGCCTGCCGCAGCGGGGATGCCTCGCGGGCGGCTTCGGCGATCAGGCTCTGGGCCTGGGAACGGGCCACGGCCGGCAAGTAGTCCGGGCGCCGGCCCTCGACCGTGGCGATGAGCCTCGGATCGACAGCGACCTCGGCGATCAGAGCCTGGCGCTGCGCGGCGGTGGCCTCGCGGCGTCCCTGCTCGACACCGGCGAACCACTGGGCGCGGATCTCGTCGCGGGCCTTGCGGCGGCGCACCGGCTTGATCGCAGCAGCGACCTCGGGATCGGTGTCCGGTTGCGGAATGGTCAGCGGGTCGTCGCGGTCGTAGGCGGCGCGACCTCGTGCCCACCACTGCTCGACCTCGACCGTGGCGGCCTGGTCGATGCCGTCCTGCACGGCTTCGACGTGCTCGCTGCGCTGGGCGGGGGTGTCGAGTTCGGCCGGCTCCTGCGCGTCGAGGACGTGCTGGGTGGTGTCGAGGAAGTCCTCCTCGATCGCGCGGTCCTCGCTGGCGCGGGCGTCGACGATCGTGTCGGCGGTTTCGGCGGTGACCGGATGCTGCACCGGCTCACCGGTGCGGGCCTGCCAGTACGCTTCGGCGGCGCGGTGTCCGAGTTCGCCCCAGCGTTTCGGATCCGCCAGGATCGACCGGCACACCAGGAACATCTCGTCGGTGAGCGAGTCCCGATCGGCCATCAGATCGGCGAGGGCGACCTGGGCCTTGACCTTGAAGTGCCCGTCGGCCCACGACAGGAACTGTGCGGCGGTGTTGGCTCGCGGTTTCGCGGCGATATCGGCGTCGGCGTCCGGCTCGGCCAGGGTCTCGAGCAACCGGCGCTCGACCTCGGCCAGCGGATCGATCCGCGGCCGCGGCTGCCGAGCCTGCTCGACCTGCGGTTCCTCGCCCTGGGATGCCTCGGCAGCGGCCGGGGCCTTCGGTGTCGGCTCGGCCGGTGCCGCGGCCGGGAGGAACATCGGCCCCGCGGGACGGTCGGTGAATTGCGCCAGCGGCAGGTTGCCGGCCAGCAGCGAGGCGATCAGATCATGGGCCTGACCTTTGGTGATGCCCTCGTCGAGCACGAACGGCACGGTCGTCTCCGCTGCCAGACGCTCGAGGGTCCGCAACTGCCTGGTCGTGGCGGGGTGCTCACGCCAGGCCGGCTGCGCGGCCGCGACCTCGCGCACCGCCTGCTTGGGAACAGCCTCCGGGTCGATGCCCAGGGCGTGCAGCTCGTTGCGCAGCCGGTTCTCCTGCGCCCGCAGCTCCCGCCAGCGTCCACGCAGACGGTCGAGCCGTTCGGTGAGCGTGGTGACGCGCTGGCCGTTGAGGTCGATGCCACGATCGAGGCCACGTTCCTGCGCGGTCGCCAGAGCCCTCTCGGCTTCGACCAAACGTTCGGTGAGCTTCTCACCCTGTTTGCGTAGGTCGAAGAGTTCACTGCGGGTCTGCGCCCACTGCGCTTGGATCAGAACGGCAGATCCGGGTCGTGCGGCGGGTTGCGCCGCATCTCGTCCTCGATCAGTGCCGCCAGCTCGTCCGCGAGCGGATCGCGGGAGGTCATCGGCACCGGCTGGTTGTCCTCGATCCGCTGCGCGATCAAAGCTTCCGCCAGAGACAGGAACCATCCCGGCTTCGACACCCACACCCGTTCCACGACGCGTCCCGCGGCCGGGTTCGGCTTCACGTTCCGGGTCCGCCACCGATCCGGGTCCTGCGCTGTCCGGGCCGCCTCCCAACGCTGCTCGATCCGCTGATCCAGAAACGCCTCGAACTCCTCCTGCGCTGCCTGCATCTCGGGTGTCACCTGCGGATACAGCTCGTTCTCCAGCACCATCTCCCGAGCTGCCCGCCACGCTGTTTCCTTGGCGCGTACCGCGTCCTGGTACGTCGCGTCCAGGGCCGGAGGGGTCGCCTGCTCGAACTGCTCGGCCGCGTCCTCGGTTATCTGCTGCAGGCGTAGAGCCTCCCGGTCGATCCGATCCTGCTCGGTCGCCGGGTCGATCCCCAGCCACTCGACCAGGATTCGCCTGGTCTCGGCCGCGATCGTCAGGTCGATTCCCTCGACCTGCGTCCTGAATTCCTCGCTCTGTGTCACTGCCTTGTCCTCCCTGATCCTCGGAACCGAATGCACCCAGCTGGGCGTTTTCGTCTGCCACGTGACCTCCTCGACTGCGCCCTTCGGGCGTAGTTCCCCTGTCTGACAGGGAATTACGAGGTCAATATTACTACAGTAATAATCCAAAAACCACGCTTAACCTGCGGTTTTGCCGCTTCCACCTGAGGTCATACGTTACGGCAGGCGGGCCGCACGTGGAGCGGCCGCAGCGGTCGCCAGAACGAACAGCAAGGGCAGAATCATCAGCCCGCCGAGTCCGGCAAACACCGCCCGGCCGGCGCTGCCGTAGCGCCGATACGAGCGCGAAGCGCACACGATCGCACTCGTTGTAGCGAGTACGTTGAAGGCCAGCAGGATCACGATGAAACTCATGGCGAAACTCCGTTCGTCAGCTCGTGTTAGGCATCGGTTGAGTTAGAGGTCGAACAGGGAGAACTGGTTCTTCGCGGCTGCGGCGTCGGTGTCGCGCTCGTAGCGTTGCGCCATCAGCCGGGCCGCTTCCGGTGTGCAGCCGAGTTCCTGCGCGACCGCGCGCCAGTCGGCACCATCGGCGTTCATCTCCCATGCAGAGCGATGCAGGTCGTCGTCCATGTCGCGCCCTTCCCTCAGTCGGCGTTCGGTCTATTTTGCAATATTGTTGATTGGACCACAAGGACGGCGGACTCTCCGATCAGAAGGGCTAGCTCTAACATCCCGATGTGTCTCGAACCGGTGAGGAAACTCTGTGCTGGCGCTGCTCTCGTCGCCGCGGCGAAGTGCACGAACAGTGCCGGCACCGTGCGCCACTCGACTTCACACTGCGAGTTCTTGCCGGTTTACTGGTTCTGGTCACAGCCCTTGCGCTTCTCCTCATCGGGAACAGCTACGGGTGGACATACAACGAGTGGGGTAACGCCGCCACCTGGTTCGGTGCTGTCGGGAGTCTGCTCGCAGCCGGCGCAGCACTCTGGATCGCCACAACCGATCGTCGGCGCGCTGATAACCGGGAACGTCGCACGGAGCATCGCGCCGCTCTCGAGCTGACGAGAGAGGCAGGGCTCGTTCGGATCCAAACCGGCGAGATCCAGGCCCCGGTCCTCGTAGGACCAGGCGATACGAGGTTTGGGCTCACGCTTCGAAATTGGAGGAAGTCAGCGCTGTTCGACGTGCGGTTGGAACGGATAGTCGTCGAAGGCCAAGAGATTTCACCAGTCGAGCTGGAGAGGCAGGCCGGCGCAATTTACCCCCCAGATGGAGACAAGAAAGCATACTTCTCGGCCGACGAGCTGGCTCGGAAGATGCTTGATCCTGGCACCATCATTTCCTGGGTCCCCAGAGGCATCAGCACTGCACCGGAGTTGGCGATTGTCCACTACACCGACGACTCGGGCCGACGCTGGGAAGTCGATAACACCAGCACCTTGGCCAGAAGGATCGACTGAGCCTCCCCCGTCGGTAGTCGAATTGACTCGACCACCAACGGGTCTCAAGACCTCACAATCGGCACTCAGGCCGCGGTCAATGGTCGCCGGTAGTCCGGCATGTGGGCGTTGATGTAGCGATAGAGCGTGGCACGACTAAACCCGAGAACCTTGGCGATCTCGGTTTTCGGAGTCCCGTCCTCCAGCATTCGCTTGATCTGGCGTGCCTTTTCCGGGGTGACCTTCGTGGGCTGACCGCCGACCCTCCCGCGGGCACGGGCAGCTCCGAGGCCGGCAATCGTCCGCTCTCGGATCAGCTCGCGCTCGAACTGAGCGAGCGCCCCGAACAGGTGGAAGACGAATCGTCCGTTCGGCGTTGAGGTATCGATCCCGTCCACAAGGCTGCGGAAGGATGCACCCGCCTTCTCGATCCGCTGGACCGTCTCGATCAGATGCGGCAGACTCCGCCCCAGCCGGTCGAGTCGCCACACAGCAACCGTGTCGCCTTCACGGATGGCATCGAGGAGCTTTTCGAGTTCGGGTCGGTCCCGACGAGCACCCGATCCAGTTTCTTCCCAGATCCGCAGACAACCAATCGCCTCTAGTGCGTCCCTCTGCAGAGCGAGAGATTGATCAGCGGTGGAGACCCTTATGTATCCGAGAATGGCGCTCATAGGACAACACCGTCTCAGAAACGCCTTCGAGCCTCCATCGGACATTCAGAGGTGTGAGACACGATTCTGATACATGTCACGAGACGATAACAAATCTGGGCATTCTTGGTCGTGCTCGCTGGCCGGAGGACGTCCGAGCGACTCCGCGCTCGAACGCGACCGAGGGGTGGCGGTGTCTCACCGCGAGGTGTCGCAGTATCGATCGTTTCCGGTCGGAAGTGAAGCGACTGTCGTCTAAACCAAACCTCTTGGCAATCGGGGCTGAAGATGGCGCGGCACACTGTTGCTGTGGCACCTACATCACCGACCCCGGGGAGTGACGCGCTGAGGGCTATCGCCTGGGAGCGCGCGTTACACACCTCCGGTACCGCGTACATATTCAATGTGCGCGGACGCCGGCTTAGGCGGAAGATGACGCGACTGACCTTCGCGGGGATTGCGATACCTGCCGTAGTCGGCGCGATCGCGGCCGCCGGGATCCCGGTTCCAAGGCTCCTGCCGATTGCGTTGGTGGTCGCCGCGATCCTCGGGATAGTCCAATTGGCAGCCAGCATTTGGGCGCTTGCGGCGGACTGGAGCGGGAGCTTCGCGCAGGCCACACAGTCGATGACTGCCAACCAGCAACTAACTGACGCCTACAAGCGGCTTGCGGAGAACCCGCCAAGCGATTTGGCGCAGTTTGAGCGAGAGCTGGAGTTGATACGGGCGCAGGACGAGGCTCAGAAGTCTCGCGATCAGGCCGAGCAGGTGGAGGATGACGAGATGCGAATGGGGCTGCGCGCCGCACTTCGAGAGCGCGGCAAGGCGTGCGTGGCCTGTAATGTCGTCCCGACGTCAATGAAGCCGACAAATTGCGAGGTGTGTGGTGACTTCCCCAAGCGGTGGGTCAAGTAGACGACGAGTAGATACCGTTCTCTCTGGGTTCGCCGGGTTGAGCGAGGGGGAGCAACGCGAGTTCGTCAGACGACTGAACGAGTACACACAAGGCGGATCCACCCTTCAGTATCAAATGCGAAAAGAGTTCACGGCCGGACGACTCCAGCTCGGGCCGACCGGTACCTCGTGTCCTTTGTGCGGTCGTTAGACCAGTCGCAACCTCCGTCCAGCTGGCAGGCGGATCACGGGGGCTGGCCCGCAGGAGAGGCGGGGCGGGCGCCGGTTGTTCGACTCTGGCGGGATCGCCGATCTGCGATGCCGGTCCGCATCTTAGCAGGCGGGCGGCGACGCCGAGGTACATCAATGTCAGTAGGGTCACGGGTGCAGGTACTGCTGGGGCGGCATCTTGACACGTGGCAACACGCTGATGGCCCGATAGTCGGTGTTCAGTTGAAAGTCCGGCGAGGATCAGCAGAAGCGCATGTCCGTTCCTGAAGATCGACACTGGCCCCACACCTGCAGCTTGCCCCCTCCGCGTTAATGTCTGAGCCGTGAAACCACAAGCATCGATTGACGCACTTAATGAACTAATTGAGAACAGCAGAAACTTGGGCAAGGAGACCAACTTCCTTGAGTGGTGCGGGAAGGTAGGGGTCATACTCAGAGCGACGTTTGGCGAGTCATCGATTCATCTGCGGAATTTCGAAGCCGCAGTACGCGTGCGAAACGAGGGGTACACACTCGCCAGCGGAGAGCGGCGCGATCTCGAGGCCTGGCGACGGGATGCTGCCGTCCGAGGCAAGGCCGTACTTACTAGCGCAGTCTATGCGCTTGAGGTGATCACCGATGTCGACAGCCCCCTCGACGAGGCATCGATCGATCCAGATCTATGGGAGCACGTTAAAAGCCTTGTAAGTAACGGAGATTGGGCAAAAGTACCCGCTCAAGTAGCGATTTTTGTCGAGGACTGCGTCAGGAGGTGGGCGGGCGACCCGCGGAGCCGCGACGGAGGCGCGATGGTGGGAAAGGCTCTCTACACGGCGGCGCTCAACGACTCTGGCCAATTGCGGATGGGTAGACAAGCAAGTGAATGGGAAGGGTGGCGGTCTCTCGGAGTTGGATTAGCGCAGGCGGTTGGGAATGTAGACCGACACAGGATTCAGCGCAGGGACGATAGCCGTCGTTACGCGATGGGGGTACTCGGTCTAGGAAGCCTTCTGCTTACTCAGCTTCGGTACGAACACCCGGCGGCGCTTCTTGAGACCGAACAGGCGGAAATCGACGAGCCGCAGTTGGCAGACGCGGGATCGGTCGCACGTGAAGCGCCAGCCGTAGAGTCTCGCTCAGCGATAGCGCGAGCGGAGGCGAACTAGCGTGACGAACACCCAGGATGACGGTTTCGAGCAGGGACCGACGGAGGCTGATTTCGTCGACCATGCGGGCGATCTGGCCGAGATGAGAGAGTTCGTCCGGAAATTCCGCGAGACGGAAGCCCGCAAGGCACGGGAAGCTGCGGCGGAACCGTCACTCGCCAAGTTTCTGACCACCTGGGACGACATCACCCAGGACGACGTCGACGAGTTCAGAGCCGCCCTGCTCAATGCGGAGACCGAACCACCACTGACGACCTTCCTGGCAGAGCGTCCGCATCTACTAGTCCAATCACTCGGCGGCGGACATGGTCGTTGGGTGATCCCCGAAAAGCGGCTTGGTGAAAAGCACAGGGCTGACTTCATGATCGCCGAGAAGAGCTCAATCGGATTCGAATGGCTAGCCGTCGAATGCGAAGGACCACAGCGCAGTATGTTCAACAAGAACGACGACATAAACCACTGGCTCAACCACGCGATCGAACAGATCAACGACTGGCGGGACTTCATCGCAGCCAACCGCGACTACGTTCAAAAGCCGAGGGACCGTGATGGCCTCGGCCTCGTGGACATCGACTCCACTGTTCGAGGTCTAGTGATCATTGGGCGACGCCCGACCCCCGAGAGCACCATCGACAAGCGCAAAAGGCTGGCCTTCCAGAACAATCTCACCATCCACACGTGGGACTGGCTTGTCGAGCAAGCACAGTCCCGCGTCGACGCCCTCGAAGGAAGGCGGCTGCGCGAGGCCCGGGAATCGAGCTGAGCTACCGCGCGACACGCCGAGGGCGTCGCGAATTCCGGCGCCGCTCCGCCCTTGAGCGGTGCGGCGCTGGCATCCCTTATAGCGTGGCAGCTCTTAGCTTCCGAAAGGCGACTTCGGATCGATGAGCTCGGGATCGGTTTGGTTTCGTTCGCGTTGGATCTGCATGTAGACCCCGGATCGGCTGAGACCGAAGCGCTTCTGTAGTTGGGCGACGGATTCGCTACCGAATGTGTACAACTCGTAGAGCTGGCGGCGTTGTTCGGCGGTGAGTTTCGGCTGTCCGCCCGGGTACCGTCCTGCAGCCTTGGCTTGCTCCCGTGGCCCTGTCAGGCGCAGCTCGTAGATCCCGGCCTCAAATGCGGGAAAGACGCAGGTGAACAACTCGAATGCGATTCTGCCGGCTTCCGTCGCGGGATCATAGACGGCGCCACTGACGTTCAGCCGGGCCTGGCGTTCGCGGATCAAGGTGGCGACTTCCCCCAGCTCGGCGGCGGAGCGGGCGAGGCGTTCAAGGCCGGTGACGGCCACGGTGTCTCCCGGACGTAGGGCGTTGAGCATCGCATCACGGTTCGACAGGCGGTGCCGGGTGCCTTGCAGCCCGGTGTCGAGGTAGATGCAGTCGGGTCGGACTCCGAAGGCGGTGAGCTGGGTGCGCTGACTGTCTTCGTCTGCTGTGTCACCGACTCTGGCGTAACCAATCACGCCCCTCACTCTAGTTCATTCAGCAATATTGCTAACAGAACGGATCGGGATGAATCACCAGGTAGATCCGAGTGGCGCAGCCTTTGACCAGGCCAAGTACGCCTTGGCCAACGGTGGACTGTTCGGCCAGGGGGCTGGGCCAGTCCAACTCGAAGCGGAGCTATCTGCCGCAGGCCTACAACGACTTCATCTTCGCGGTCATCGGCGAGGAACTCGGCGTGGTCGGGGCGCTGCTGGTGATCGGGCTGTTCGCCGCGGTGCTGTGGGTCGGGCTGCGGGTGGCGTTGCGTTCGACCGATCCGTTCCTGCGGATGCTCAGCGCGGTGGCCACGCTATGGATCGTGCTTCAGGCGCTCATCAACATCGCCTACGTCGTGGGGCTGTTGCCGGTGACCGGGCTGCAGTTGCCGTTGATCTCCGCCGGCGGCACCTCGATGCTCACCACGTTGCTGATGTTCGGGTTGATCGCCCACGCCGCCTACCGCGAACCTGAGGCCCGTGTCTCGCTGGATTCGAGCACCTCCCCTCGGCTGGTCACCCGCATCTTCGGCCGACCCCGGCTTGGTTCCGACCCCCGGCCGGTCCGGGCACCGAAGATCCGGCGCCCCGCACGACCGACACCACCGGCCGACCGACCGGGGGTCGGCGCACCCCGAAGGGGGACTGTAAGAACAACGGTGTAACTCTGAAAGGAGATGCACCATCATGACTGATGTGATTGATCGTGAGGCCGGATCGAACTCGGCACCTGTGGGTGTCAGCGATGCGCGACTGCAGGAGCTGGTGGATCAGGCCCGGGCCGACGGCTTGCAGCTCACCGGCGAGGGCGGGTTGCTGGCGAAGTTGACCAAGCTGGTGGTGGAGTCCGCGCTCGAAGGCGAGATGGACGACCACCTCGGCTACAGCAAGAGCGACTCGGCCGGGCGGGGCAGCGGCAACTCCCGCAACGGCCGACGCTCCAAGACCGTGCTGACCGAGGCCGGTCCGGTCGAGCTGGCGGTGCCCCGGGACCGGGAATCCTCGTTCGAGCCGAAGATCGTGGCCAAGCGGCAGCGGCGGCTGTCCGGGGTGGAGGACATGGTGATCTCGCTGTCGGCCAAGGGGTTGACCACCGGTGAGATCTCTGCGCACATGGCCGAGGTGTACGGAGCCGAGGTGTCCAGGCAGACGATCTCGACGATCACCGAACGGGTGATGGACGGCATGGCCGAGTGGCAGAACCGGCCACTGGATCCTGTGTACCCGGTGTTGTTCATCGACTGCGTCCACGTCAAGATCCGCGACGGCAACGTAGCCAACCGGCCGATCTACGTCGTGATGGGAGTGACTGTCGACGGTACCCGCGACATCCTCGGATTATGGGCCGGCGAGCACGGCGACGGGGAGGGGGCGAAGTACTGGTTGCGGGTGTTGTCCGAGCTGAAAAATCGTGGTGTGCGGGATGTGCTGATCGTCGTGTGCGACGGTCTGAAGCACCTGCCCGACTCGATCGGGCAGGTGTGGCCGCAGACCATCGTGCAAACCTGCGTGGTCCACCTTCTCCGCAATACCTACGCCTACGCCTCCCGCAAGGACTGGGCCGAGATCGCCAAGGACCTCAAACCGGTCTACACCGCGCCGTCGGAGCAGGCCGCGCTGGACCGGTTCGCCGAGTTCAGCGACAAATGGGAGAAACGCTATCCCGCGATCATCCGGCTCTGGACCAACGCCTGGGCCGAGTTCGTGCCGTTCCTGCAGTTCGACAACGCCATCAGGCAGGTCATCTACACGACCAACGCCATCGAGAGCGTCAATGCTCGAATCCGCAGGGCTGTCAAGGCTCGCGGCCACTTCCCGACCGAAGCGGCGGCCTTGAAATGCGTGTTCCTGGCCATCATGAGCCTCGACCCCAAAGGCACCGCCCGCCAGCGCTGGTCCAACCGCTGGAAGGCAGCACTGAACGCCTTCGAGATCACCTTCGACGGACGCCTGTCCGCCGGACGAAAGTAGCTAGAAATCAACCAGTTACACCGTTATCTGGACAGACCCCCCGAAGACCACCTCCCGTCAGCAGTGACCGCCGGGCTACCGCTCAGAAGAGTGTTGTGGAACCCGCGCTGTCAGTCGGTGAGGTCCTCTGCTCGCCGGCGTGCCGCTTCGGCTTCGATCGGACCGTGCGGCTCGATGTCCTCGCCGGCCAGGCGGGCCGCCATGAGCCTCATCACCGCGACCTGGACCATGCCTCGCGGCATGTGCCGTCTTGCGTTCGTAGTCCCGCGCGATGTGTGAGCACCGTAGTCGTCGTCCCCGTGCGGGTCGGTCGTGGTGTAGCAGCGATGCGGTACCGGCTGGACGATGTTACCGACGTGACCAGAGGATGGTCTGCCCGTTACCTTTGCCGGGGCTTCTCGTCACCCCTGACCGATGGACCGATACGCGAGCTGCGCTCGCAGGTTCTCGGCCGTCGCCTCCAGTTCGTGCACCGTGGTGTGCGCGGTCGAGACAGTAACGTCTGCGCCGGCCAACCGGCGGTAGAGGTCGTCGACCGCGGTCGATTGCGCTGCGAGCTGCTGGGTGGTGCGCAAATCGTCGGCGAGCCGGTGCACACGGTCGAGGGCTAGCTCGATGAGGCGAAGCAACGGCCCGCTCGATGAGCGCAACTCGACTGTATGCGAACGCAACCTGCCGACGATCCCACTCCTGCCGCACATAGGACCCCAGTGCGGCATCGGCCGGTACCTCCGGTGTCGAGCATCGAGGTTGCAGCAACTCATGAGCGGCGATTACGAAAGCATGCAACTACATGTGTAGGGCAACAACCGACCGGTAACCGGCGAGAACCGGGAGTGTTCCCACGCCACCAACGGCCTCGCGGGAGCTGGGTGTAGTCGATAGACCAGCTGACGCGGGCGATCTCTTCGAGCCCGCGTTGCACCGAATGCGGCACCGAATTCCAGTCCAGCACGACCACGGTGCGGGGAAGGCGTTGCGGATGTCGCACCTGTTCACCAACCAACTCGCGGGCTGCGTCGTGTGCGGAATCCGTCACGGAAGATCCTCCTATGCCAGCGTCACTGCGGGTGTTAGGCCGTGCGGGGCTCCGGTTCGGGCATGAACTCATGCTTCACCAGGCGGATGATGGTGGCCACGTCCTGTCCGGCATTGAACAGCTCGCGCACCCGATCCCTAACACTTGCGCCGCAATATCCGTCCTCCTCGAGTGACCAGATCGCGGACTTGAAGGTGAAGGGACCGTCGATATCGGACGATCGGCGCTTGTTCGTGGTAGCCGCGGCGGTATCGTCGCGATCGTCCCGGGTGTCCGGCTTGCTGGAGGATCCGGTGGTCTGTGCTGTCTCGGTGGTGGGCTGCGCAGGAGTCGGGGCGCCTTGCAGCGCTCGTTTGATCGACGTGCCGATGAGTTCCTCGGTGGAGATCCCGAACTGTGCGGTTTCCTGTTCGGCCATTGCCTTGAGGAACTTGGTGAACGCGCTTCCCCAGCACCGTCGGTTCTGACCAGTTGAGGACATGGTCTTCCGGAACTGCTCGACCGCGAGGTCGAGGTCTACCCCGAGCTTCTTGGCGGCGGCACGGTTGGCGTTGTTCGGTTGCCACTCCGCGTGCAACGGCATCGCCTTTGGGGTCTTCTCGCCGGCGCGGCGCTTCCGTTCGATCAACCTCGCTGAGAATTCGTCGGCCGGGGCGGCAGCACCGACCGAGGTCATTTCCGCAGAGGTCGGTTCAAGCGAAGTCTTTGTGTTGGTTGTTGGTTGTTGGTTGTTGGTAGGTGGTTCTTGTTCGTCTGCGTTCTGCCGCGCCCCCCCGGTGCGCTGTGCGTCGCCCTCCCCCTGCGCCGGAGCGCACCCCGGTTTGACCTGCGGAGATACGGGATTCATGTTCACGACGTAGAGGTTGGATGTCTGCGTCGTGTGCACCTCGTCGGGTTCGTCGAGAACCCAGTCCCGATTGTCGTCGGGGTTGCGGAATCGCGGGCGGACGTCCTGGATGAGGCCGCACTCGCACAGTTCCGTGATGTACCGATCGGCGGACCGGCCCTGTGCCATCCTCAGTCGTGCGGCGAGGGTTTCCTTCCTCGGCCAGCACCGACCCGTCTCGTAGTCGGCGAACTTCCTCAGGTGCGCATACAGAGCCAAGGCTTGTGGACTGAGGTCGTAATCCTCGAGGACGGTGAGGTCGATCAGAACGAACCGCCGCGAGTTCTCCGGAGGAGAGTCGCTGGTCTGGTCCGACCGATCGGGAAAGGTGCTGCCGCTGCTTTCGGGCGGGGCGGTGGTCATGTTGGGTCCTCTCGTGAAGGAAGACCGGAGACACGCCCGTCTTGGGATTGGTCCCAAAGTAGTCAGGTGTTCAAAGACCCTGTAGCATTACCGGTGTGTTAGGCCAGGTACGCGCTTCTCTACTTTGGGATCCTCTCCCTTGAGAGTGTGTATCTGATCTTCAATTTGCTGAACCCCTCGGCTGCCAACCGGGGGGTTTCGGCTTTTTCTGGGGCTTAGCTCGCTTTCTGACGGGTTTCGGCGAGGTAGTTGTCCACTGCCTGGCGGATCAACTTCGACACCGTGAGTCCTGTCTGGCGGGAGAGCGCTTCGAGCTCTTCGTCTACAACATCGGGGAATCGCACCGAACGACGTGGTGATTCGGGCGTGTCACTGTTCGGGTTCAGTCGGAGCTTGCGCTTGGTGTGAGGTGCGTACTTGCGTGGCTTCGACTCCGTCGCCATACCTCTCCCCGTCCTCCCCCGACTCGCTGTGTGCGGGCATGACCCTACACCGCTGGGCCACAGTGCGTCGGACACTATTCGGGCTCGGCGTGTCGCGTCGTGCGCGAGCTCCCAGCTGACCAGTCCTTGAGGTCCGAGAGGGCTGCACTGGGCCGGCCTCGGTGCGCACCGAGACCGGCCCAGTGGATCAGACTCGCTCGCTTTCCCGGTTGCGCTCGCCTGCTTCGGCTGTGGGCAACGGCGGCACCGAAAATCCCTCGGCTTCGGCGGCGTCCCGGAACTGCCGCCAACGGCGACTGACGGTGGACTTGTCGATCTTCAACCGTTGCGCAACGTCGATCTGCTTCAGTTGCGGCTCGCTCACCAGCATCGACGCCACGATCTTGACGGTTTCGTGGAAGTCCGAATCTTCGAGGAATCGCAGCAACCCGTCCCGGGTCTGCGGATAGCCGTTGCAGGTCGCCCCATCGGAGCGAGGCAGGGTGTCCTCGGCAACGGCAACGGCGGTTCCTTCCCCGTCTGCATCGTTGCGTTCGGACGCCTTCGTAACCGGCAGGGGCGCAACCGCTTCCTCAGCGGGATGCAACTCCGGACGGCGCACACTCGCGGTAGTGCCGGTCTCGTGGTCCCAAGGGGTACCGAGGGCGGATGCTTCATCCTCGACGTTGACACGGTGTTGCACCGGATCTTCGTCCGTTGCGACGGCCCGGTGCTGGGCGCGTTCGTCGAGGACAACCTGCAACAGCATCGTGAACAGGTGGAACAACGCCAGCCACAACAGCGGGAAGATCGCTGCGATGATTGCCGCGATCCACGGGGTTTGCGGGATGAAACCGAGATCCTCCCCCGCTGCCACGCGGGCGAGGTTGCGATCAGCCATCTGCCACGAGTGGTAGGCGTTGCCGATCACGCTCAGTGCGACGGTGACGATCGCCAGTGCCATGCAGTACAGGCGGGCGTAGTTGTATTTGCCGGACACCCGGAAGATGACATAGCCGGCCGTTGCAGCTGCCTGTGCAACATCGATGGCAACCGGTGCCATCCACGCCCGCCCCGGTTGCACGTTGGTCTCGATCGCCAGAGCGCGCAACGCATCGAACGAGAGGGTGAACGCCAGCGCGGCGAGAAACAACGCCATCGCTGCAACTGCTGCGATGGCCAGCATCTTCGAGTGGCTCATCGGCAGCTTCCTGCGCAACGGGGCCTGGGACTGGGTTGTATCGTCGGACATGACCCGGGGATCTCCTATCTGGTGGTTTTCCTGGTCAGGGCGTCCTGCGGAGCGGCAATTCCTTGCAGGACGCCCGTCATTCCTGTGAATGCAAGCAAAACAGGCATTGAAAGCGTTGGTTGACTTCAGGTGTCAGCGAGCGGTCGACCGGGAGAAAGGGGCGCATCGACTCCCTCGAACGGTTTCCCGCCGTTGTGCAGCTCGGACCGTCGCCGGACCTCTTCCGCAATGGCCTTCTCGACGAACTGTGACCAGTTGCGGTCGGCTTCGGCTGTGCGTGTGGCGTTGAAGGCGAGGCGGGCCTGGGTGTACACCTTTGGGGCGATGTACACCGTCACCGCCTTGTTGCTCTGCTTCTTCTCGGGTTGCTCAGCGGGTTGCTCGACTGGTTGCGCGGGTGGTGCAACGTTGCGGTGCTTTGCCTGCAACGCGGACAGATCGCCCGTGACCTGGCGTGCGCCGGACGAGACGCGAGGCAGACCTGAGAGCTTCCGGCGCGGCTCGGTCACGATGCTGCCTCCTCGGCTTCTGCTGCGGTCATGCGGCGCACGACCTCTTCGGTGATGCCCACCAAGTCGTCCGCAACGGACGTGGAGGACTGGGGTGCGAGGGCTTGAGCTTGGGCCTCCCCGCGCAGGACCTCGTACCACTTGGGTCCGTTGCGAACCACGTCGTCGAGTTCGTGGACGAGCAGTCCCCGTTCTCGTGTTGCTGCCGCGGTGGCTTCGGAGTGCCGCACCGTCTTGTCGAAGATGGCGTCGGTGCTGCCACCGAATGCCTCAGCGATTGCGTCGCGAGCGTTCTGTTGAACTTTGGTTGCGGACGTGCCGACACCTGTGAGCACAACGCCGAGAAGGTCGAGGTCGGGATTGTCAGCGAGGACCGCATTGAGGCGGTTCATCACGCCGGCCATGCCCTTGCGGCTGGATGCATCGCTTTTGACCGGGATCAGAAGCCATCGTGCTGCGGCCGCAGCTGCCGTCTGCAACGCTTCGTCGCCGGGTGGGCAGTCCAGCAGGATCATGTCGTACTGGTGCGCGATCGGTGCCAAGGCCATTGCAAGGGCGAGTTTCGCTCCTGCTGGGTCTTTGGATGCTCTCGAGGTGAGTGCTGCTGTTGCTGCTTCGAGGTGGTGTCCGCCGGGAGCGACGTCGAGATTTGGCCGGACATCGCGAACTGGCTCGAGTGGGCCGCCGAATGCGAGTGCTTGCGCAAGGTTGCGTCCCTCGTCGTCGAGCTCGGTGTTGGTGTATCCGAGATCCTCGGCGACGTTGCCCTGGGGGTCGAGATCGACGAGTAGAACCTTGTAGTCGGAAGCGGCGAGTAGGCCACCGATATTGGATGCCAGTGTTGTTTTGAACACTCCCCCTTTGCTGTTGATGAGCGCGACGACTCGTCGTAGCGCCGCGGCTTCGCGCTTGGGGGACACCTTCTCGCGTGTGACCACTGCACTTCCCTTCCTGTCGTAGTAATCAATGCAGGCTTTGCTTCGTTTGCCAGCAAAACTGGCATTCCTGGCGAAGGTCGGTGCCACCCAGGGGTCGCAGGCGTCTCATCAATGCTGGCATTGAGGACATTACCAGGTATCGCCGTAATGCAAGCATTACTTGCATCGGGCAGTCTCCCCGGGTAATGCTGGTAATGCATATTCCCTGTTCGGGGGCAGAAAGGTGGGTCGGGGTGATCGCCCCGACTCGGAGGGTCCTGCGTAGTCGAGCAATTGCAAGCATTGATGGCGATGATGTCACTGTCGGCATTGGCGCCTTCCGCGTGCGGGCCGGCTACAGCGTAATTGCCTGTGATGCCATTTCGATGGGCCCTCGGCATCAATGCCAGTATTGCTGGGCCGGCCGGCCTCGCGGTGGGGGGCGAAGGTGGATGCGGGGGGAACCTGGCGTATGCGGTGTCGTGCATCACGGGTACGGGGTGGTGTCAGTCGGTACGATACCGGCCGGTCGGGATCTCGGGATCCATCGATGTTCGGTCGGGGCATCGGCAGTCGAAGTGATTGCTGTGACCGCTCGATTTGATGGGTGTGCCGAGTTCTCTGTTGAGCGAATCGAGGTGCCGAGGTGGAGGAGGGCGTCTATGGACCCGGTGGCGGGGGCAGTGAGCGAGCTGCTTGCACATGCGCGGGGTGATGAAGCGGCTTCGGTTCTCGGTTTGGTGCCGACGATCGAGCGGATGCGCCGTCGTCCACTCGTGGTGACCAGGGACGTGGACCTCGCCCCTGGCGTCTTCGCGCTCTGGCGTAAATATCCCGACCGGGACGAGATTCACTACGCTCCGTGGGTTGCGGACTTGGACCGCGCGATCGGGCACGAGTTCGGCCACATTCTCATGGGGCATGAGGGACGCTCTGTCCACGACACGGCGCGTCGGACTCTTCCACCCGAATGGCACGGTATGGCTCGGATGATGCTTCGCGAGTGCGGACAGGGGAGTTGCTCCGATGAGCGTGTGCGCCGACTGGAGATGGAGGCGGAGGCATTCGGTTCGGAGTTGTGCCGACGGATCTGGGGGGCCGGCACCGCCAGGTCGGCCCGTATTCGGTCGTTGCTCAATGAGGCGCTGTAGCGGTGTACTCGACGATTGTTCTGTCGGTGTTGCTGTGGTGGGTCGCCTTCACCAAGGCGCGCCGATGGCGTCAATCGCACTCGGTTCTGGCGCTCGGGATCGCGGTGGTCTTCGTCTGCATGGCAGCGCACACGACCGTCAACGTGAGGCCGGTCGATCGGTTCGTCAGCAGCGCGATAGGCGTTGCCAATGCCGCATCGGCGGTGAAGCACGGCCTCTTCCTGGGGATGTGTCTGGGGGCGGCGTTGCTCCTGGTGGCGCTGTGCGTCCATGACGCGGGTGCTCAACGCCGTTGGGTAGGACCCTTATCGCTGGGTACAGTCGGTGCGATTGTTGTGGCTGTGGTCCTGTTTCTCGGCGCAGCTGATGCTCCGCAGGCGAGGGATGGCTACCAGTTCGATCAGCTCTACGGTCATCTGCCGGGCTATGCGGAGTCCGCGGCCTTCGTGATGGTCGTAGCTGCTGTGCTGTGCACGATCATCACGGTGGTGGTGGTGCACGGCTGGGATCTCGGCACTCCCGCTGGACGTGGTCTGGCGATCGTGGCTGGGGGGGTCGCGGTTCTGTCGATGTATGCGTGGATGCGCGCCGGGTACATCGTTGCTGCCCGTGCGGGGTGGGTTGAACCCTCCACCCACGTGTTCGATGTGTCGACCGAGCTGGCGCTGGTGGGGTCTGTGCTGACGATGCTGGGCTTTACGTGGGCGTCCATCGAGAGGTTCTTCATGGGCCGGTCGCAGCGGAGGGACTTCGCGGAGCTGTACCAGGTGTTGGTGAAGCAGCGCTGGCCCGGAGTCATGCGGGAATCGTGGTCTGCGCTCGTTCCGGCTCGGCAGGTATCGGATCGGGCGAGTGAAGTGCTCGACGCGCTGTCGATGCAGGCCGACGAGGACGGGCTTCCGGAACGGGGCAGGCCGGCGACACCGGAGTCGATCGCGCGATGGGTGTGCACCGGTGAATCCGGGGGCGTCGGGGTCGACGGGCTGCGACCTCCGAGCGGGACCGACACGGTGAAGTGGGTGCGGGCAGTCGGTAAGGCGTTCGAGGCGCTTCGCGCTTCCGGTGAGGTGGAGTTGCAGCGTTGAAGGATGTGGTAGCCAGAGGCTTGACCGAGATCGCTGCGCCCTGGACGGTCAATGTCGCATCGTGCCTGACGCTCGGCATCGTGATCGGACACCCCGGGTGGGGGGCTTTCGTCGCGCTGTTCGCCGGGGTGCTGCCGATGATGCTGATCGTGTGGGGGATGGTGCGCGAGCGCATCGGGAACCATCACGTAACGGAGCATTCGGAACGGCATGGTCTGATCCTCGCGATACTTGCCCTGGTCGTCACAGCTCTCGTGGTGCAGCTCGTCGCGCAGGGCCCGGTCGAGATGATCGCGTTGACGTGTGCGGCCATAGCGACTCTGGTCGGTGTCGCTGTCTGGACGAGCATGGTCGGCATCAAGGCGTCGGTGCACATGGGCGTGTGGTGCGGCGTCGTAGCGATTTTCGCAGTCGGGCTCAGCCCCTGGTGGTGGACAGGGCTTGCTCTCGCGCCGGCCATCGCCTGGTCCCGGATGCAACTGGGGCATCACACGAGCAGGGAGATAGCGGTCGGTGCGGCCACCGGACTGGCTATCGCCCCGTTGACCTACCTTGCGGTCGCGAACCTCGTCTCCTAGGGGCGCTTCGGTTCGTCGGTGCCGCCGTCGCCGGTGTCATAGGGGTTGTACGCGCGGGCGGCGGATGCCACGTCGTTCGTTCGTAGCGACTGCACCCAGGAGATGTAGCGCACGGCCTGCTCGAACGAGTCGTCGTCGGCGAAGTACTGGAGCGGGACGTGGAAGAAGTCGGCGAGGTCCTGGGCGACCTTGAGTCCGGGGTTGGGACGCTGGCCGTTGAGCAGCATGGAGATGTAGCCCTGGGTGATCGAGCCACCGTTGCGCCGGATGCCATCCACGATCTCGTTCATGGTGAACGGGCCTCGGTCTTTGGGGTGCACATTGTCGATCAGATAGCGGAGCTTTTCGGCGAATGTCGCCACGCCCACCTCCTCCCCGAGAATCAACAACGGCCCAGGTGAACCGGGCTCGTCAAATCTACAACCACCCCCGGCGGCGAGCAGAATCGCCGCTGAGGGGCCTCCGCCGCGCCTATCGCCTATCACCACGGTAATATTACTATTGTGATAGAGACGTATGGGGGGTTTCCGTTTGGCTGGTCGGTCAAACGTATGAACGCAGGTACGGGTGCCGGTGGTGTCAGCGTGATCCGCCCGGTCTACGGTGAGCGCGCATCCACAGCGACGTCACCTGCTCCTCGCTCGTGTCGAAAATGGTCGCCAACTTCCGCCTCTCGTCACTCGTCGGGGAGCGTTCGCCTCGTTCGAGCCGGGAGTAGGTGGACTTCGATATACCCAGCTCCTGGGCGATGTCGGACTGTGCCAGACCTCTGCGAGTCCGCCAGGTGGCGAGGGTCTGCGCTTGCTCCGGCACGACGGCGAGTTCGTGCACTGTGACTCCGAGGACTTCGGCCACTCGCTCCAGTGTGCTCGGGCTCGGTGCACTCTCACCGGTTTCCCAGTTGCGAACGGTGTTGTAGGTAACCGAGGACAGGCGTCCCAGATCGGAGCGGGAGAGGCCACGTTCGCGGCGCACCTCGGTGAGCCGGGTGGGATCGAACCCGTACAGGGCGCGGCGCGGCACGCTCACCTCCGTCTCGGGTCCACTCCGGTAACTCTCGCACCAACTTTGCCGCATATGCGCAGCCAGGTGGAAATCGCCGCCGACATTTTGTAGGAAATAACTGTGGGAAATAACTTCGATATGGAGTAAGGTCGTAGCCGTGAAGGAGGGGAATATGAGCGCGTGGCCCAAATGCTTTGCAGTCGTATCATTTTCGGCGGCTGTGCTGGCTACTGCCGGCCTGGGTACCGCCCCGGCCTATGCCCAGTCGAGCACGGGCGATGAACCGCACTGGCTCGGTGAGCTGGTCTCGGACTGCCCGGATCTGTACGTGCTCGGGATGCAGGGCACCACCGAGACGTCGCCGGACGCGCCGGTGAAGGTAGATACCGGAATGCTCTCGAACATCATGGGTCCGCTGCTCGATCAGGCCCGTGAGCTGGGCGCGAGCGTGGACCGGGCGTATGTGCCGTATCCCGGTTCGTTCGGCGGCCTGACGCCCGGCGGCACCGAGTCGTATGTCGAGTCGGTGACGGCAGGGGAGGAGAACCTGTCCCTGGCGGCGCAGAAGGTGCTCTCGCAGTGCCCCTCGACCAAGCTCGCCGTCGTCGGCTTCTCCCAGGGCGCCCATGCCGCTTCGAACTTCCTGCGGTCGGTCGGCAAGGGCACCGGGGTCGTTCCGGCCGGCTCGATCGCGGCCGGTGCGCTGTTCGGCGCGCCGACCCGCAGCGCCGGCTCGGGGCTGTTCCCCGGCACCTCGCAGACGGCCCCGTCGCCGGTTCCCGGTACCAGGGGAGAGGCGGTCAAGGCGCTGTCGTCGGTGTCGTTCACCGCCCCGGAAGGCGGTGGCATCGGGCCGGTCGCCGATCTGACCAGTAGTTACGGCAGCCTGTCGGGTCGGGTGTCGTCCTGGTGCCAGACCAGTGATTTGGCGTGCGACGCCCCGGCGAACGCGCCGATCGTGCGGGCGGTGGTCAACGTTGCCGGGCAGGTCGAGGTCGGCGGTGATCCGTTCGTCGCCGTCGCCACGGTCGGCCGGGCACTGGCCTCGACGGCGTTCACTACCGCCGTCGACGTGGTCAACGAGGACATTGCGGCTCCGAAGAACGCCCTCGAGGCGGTGTCGATCCAGCCGAAGAAGACCATCTCGCAGCGGTTGGCCGAAGCCTCCGATCCGCGGGCCACACCCCCGATCGGGCAGGACGTGACCGCGGCGTTGATGAAGGTCGGTCTGATCGGCCTCAACGCCGCAGTCACTGTCGCCAAGAGGGTGCTGACCCCGGAGACGATCGCGGCGGTCGCGGCGGTCGGGCTGGCCAATCCGGCTGCGGCCTTCGGTGTGCTCGCGGCCAAGACGGTCGGTGTGCTGCCCGAGCTGGTTCCGCCGGCGACCTCGCAGCGGCTCGTGCGCCAGGCGTTCCAGGTCGTGCAGAACGAGGTCGAGGCCAATCGGGATGCGTTCGATCTGGTGGCGATGACGACGGTGCGCAACGTCGCCGCCGAGCACGGCTCCTACGGGTCGGTTCCGGCCACCGCCGGTGGGCAGGCCCCGACCCGGTTCGTTGCGTCCTGGCTCGCTGCGGCGGCAGCCGACCTCGACGCCGCCACCTCCTCGGCCTCCACGTCGACGGCGCCCACCTCCCCGGCCACCACGTCGACGGCGCCCACCACCTCGGCCACCACCACGGCGCGGCCGACGACCACCTCCGAGACCGTCTCGACGACGCCGTCGCAGACGGTCGCCTCCACCACCGCGGCACCGGCTGTGACCACGACGCATGTGGTCGAGGCGGGACCGGCGGTGCTCGATCAGGGCGGCGTCTCGGCCGCCGCACTCAACTGATTCCACGCCCCGACACACAGAAGAGAGAGAAGCGAGTATGAGCACACATCGCAGGGCTTCGCGGCTCGCCAAGGCGAGCGTCGTGCCTGCCACGGCCGCAGCGATCGTGGCAGCGGGCAGCGGGGTGGCCTGGGCCGCGCCGGTCGAGCTGCCCTCGCAGGGCGGGGTGACCACCCCGGCCCCGTCCACGCAGGGCGGCACCACCAGCGCCCCGAAGCCGGCCCCGGCTCCTCCGGCCAAGCAGATCTACTGGACCCCGCCGCCGGCGCAGCAGCGTCAGTACGCGCCGTTGCCGGACTACAACTACGACACGAACCGTTATGAGCGGCAAAGCGCCCCGCCGCCGATCGACCCGCTGGCGCTGCGGGCGCCGCAGCCGGTCGCCCCGGAGCCGATCTACCTCGCTCCGCCCGAGAAGATCATGGTCGGCGATGTCCACTTCAACCAGCCGAACTGGGTCACCGACGACGACCGGGAGCGCACCAACAACACCGCCGGTCTGATCCGCTCCGAGGTCGCCACGTTCTACAAGTCGGTCGGTGTCGATGCCAGCCGTGCCGATCGGGTCGCTGCTGCGCAGATCGGCGGCACGGTGGCCGGTGCCGCGGCCGGCGCTGCGGCCGGGGCGGTGCCCGGCGCGCTGATCGGCGGCACCATCGGCGGTATCGCCGGGGCTGCGGCCGGGGGTGTGGTGCCGCTGCCGATTCCGGTGCTGCCCGCGGTGACCACCGGTGTGGCCGGGACCGCGGCAGGCGCAGCGATCGGCGCGGCGGTCGGCGCGGTTCCCGGTGCGGTGGTCGGTGGGGCGGCCGGTCTGGCTGCCGGAACCGCGTTCGGTGCCGGGGACGACGAGGGCCAGCCCATCGAGGTGCAGCTGCCGGATGTGCACCAGGAGGCGCTCACCGAGCAGGCCGATGCCACGGTCGAGCAGTGGCGCTCCTCCGGTCCGGTTGGGCAGGCCGCGGCCGACGCCGTGCGCAGCGTCGTGACCACCGCTCCGCAGGTCGATTCGCAGGTCCGCGAGTGGGTGAAGGTCCAGCCCGGTGGCGAAGGTGTCGTCGCGGGAGCGGACACCGTGCTGACCACGTTCTTCGACGGTTCGGCCGGCACTGCCGCCGAGATGATCTCGACCGCGGCCGCGGACGGCATCAACCCGGCCTGACCTGCCCGAACATCTCGCCGGTGGGGGCGGGTAGCCCCGCCCCCACCACCCGACGACGGAGGACACATTGTCGACCGGCAATCGAGGACAACTCTTCCCGGACGTGACCGAGCGGTACGGGCCGGAGTCGACTGCGAGCGACGAACGAGAGACCGGATCGGTGCGCTTTCCGATCCCGGACGAGACCCTCGACGCCGCGGGGGTGCCGGCATCGGACCTCCACCCGGTCGATGCGGCCTGCGTCCCCGAACAGCCTGCTACCGACGACGAGTCGGTCATCCAGACCGACCTCGAACCGATCGTCGCTGCCGAACCCGCAGCCGAGATCTACCCGGCCCCGGTCCATCCTGCCGATCACTCAGCCCACGGCCCTGCCGGATACGACGATCAGAACCCGGCCGACGACGAGCACGGCGGGGCCGGATACGGCGATACGGCGACCGAGGTCGCCCC
>SWCE01003144.1_pt3 | contig 22670 bp, 24 predicted proteins | sample 4690061 | NCBI WGS metagenome assembly SWCE01 (sample SAMN10267279, study PRJNA491770) | bioreactor metagenome | isolation source: DHS bioreactor inoculated with subseafloor sediment | place: Japan: off Shimokita Peninsula | collected 2012-10
CGAGGCGGAGCGGGAGAAGCGGGCCAAGATCATCGCCGCCGAGGGCGAGTCGATCGCCGCGACCGCCCTCGGGCAGGCATCCGACACGATGCTGGCCCACCCGCTCGCCCTTCAGTTGCGCAACCTGCAGACACTGGTGGAACTGGGCGTCGAGAAGAACACGACCGTGGTGTTCCCGGCCCCCATGATGAGCGCCATCTCCGAGCTGAAGACGTTCCTCGACCGCGAGATCACCGCCGCCACGGCGGGTCCGCCGCGTAGCGCCGCGGACAGCGCACGACCACCGGAATCCGGGATCGCCCGAAACGGCACCCCGGCACCCACGGTATCGGCACACGAGGGGTTGGGGTCATGACGGAACTCGACGGAGGTTCGGTCCTCGTCACCGGGGGCAGCCGCGGCATCGGCGCCGCCGTCGCCACGATCCTCGCCGGTGAAGGCGCCGGTGTCGTCGTCGCCGACGTGCTCGACGACGAAGGCACCCGCCCCGCCGCGACACTCGGCAACGGCTCGAAGTTCGTGCACCTCGACGTGACCGACGAAGCGCAATGGTCGGAGGCGGTCGCCGTGGCCGAATCCATCGGCCCGTTGCGGGCGTTGATCAACAACGCCGGCATCCTGGCCGTCGGCACCATCGAGGAGCAGACCCGAGTCGAGTTCGAACGCGTGCTGCAGGTCGATCTCGTCGGCCAGTGGCTGGGGATGCACGTCGCCGGCCCGGCGTTGCGTCGCGGGCGCGGGGTCGTCGTCAACGTCTCCTCGACGGCCGGCCTCATCGGCTACGCCGGCCTCGGCGCCTACGTGGCGAGCAAATGGGCCCTGCGCGGCCTGACGAAGACCGCCGCGCTCGAGTTCGCCCCCGACGGGGTCCGGGTGTGCTCGGTGCACCCCGGCCCCATCGACACACCGATGACGGCGGGAATGGACCGCGGCATCGCCGCCACGCAGCCGATTCCCCGCTTCGGCAGTCCCGAGGAGGTGGCCCGGATGGTGCGATTCGTCGTCACCGAGGCCACCTACTCGACCGGCTCCGAATTCCTCGTCGACGGGGGTGCCACCACCGGCTCGGTGCTGGACCTCGAGACAACGGATTCCCCAGCGACACAATAGCTCGGGAAACCAGAGCACCGGCGCCGGTGGAGTGATTCGATGACCGGGTGTGCAGATGGATGGCCTACTCGGGCGAGCCGATCCTCGTGGAGGACCTGCTGTTCAAGCCCGAGCATTCGCTCATCGACCAGAGCCTGCACTCCCATCTCGGAGCCACCACCACCAACGGTGACGGATTCGGAATCGGCTGGTATGGAATAGGTTCCGAGCCGGCCCTGTTCAAGAGCATCGATCCGGCGTGGAACAACCACAACCTGCGGGAGATCGCCGGGCAGATCCGCACCCCGCTGCTGTTCGCGCACGTGCGCGCCTCGACCGGCACGCAGGTGCAGCGCAGCAACTGCCACCCGTTCCGGCACGGGGAATGGCTGTGGATGCACAACGGCGAGATCCTCGGCTTCCGGGAGATCAAACGAGAACTGATGATGGCCGTGGATCCGTCGCTGTACCCGGACGTCGCGGGTACCACGGACTCCGAGGTGCTGTTCTTCCTCGCTCTCACGTTCGGTCTCCGGGACGATCCGTTCACCGCGGTCGGCCGCGCGGTCGGGATGGTCGAAAAGGTCGCCCGCGACCACGGAATCGACGACCCCGTACAGATGACCGTGGCCACCACGGCCGGCGACACGATCTGGGTGTTCCGCTACTCCACTGAAGGCCGGACCCGGTCGCTGTTCTACTCCACCGAGGTCGCCAAACTCCGCGAGCTGCACCCCGAGGTGGAGATGTTCCATCGTCTGGGCATCGACACCCGGTTCGTCGTGTCCGAACCGCTCCGCGATCTGCCGGGCGCATGGAACGAGATGCCCGAGTCCTCGGCCGCCGTGGTCGGCCCCGCGGGCAACGACATCCGGCGGTTCCGGCCGCTCGAGCCGGTGTAGCCGAGATCCGGGACGTTGTGCCCTGTAGCTGTGCGTCGGCAGCATGCGATGGTCTAACCTGCGTGAACGCAGCAGTGTCGAGGGCCCCCGAGAGGTCGATGCCATGAGTCTCGAGAGTTCACAGAAGGGGCCGGCGACGGCCTCGGGTTCCGCCCTGGTACTCGCGGTGCTGGCTGCGGGCCAGTTCCTGATGACGCTCGACAGCTCCGTGATGAACGTGTCGATGGCGACCGTGGCCGCGGACGTGAACACCACCATCACCGGCATCCAGACCGCTATCACCCTCTACACGCTGGTGATGGCCACCCTGATGATCACCGGCGGCAAGGTCGGCACCATTCTCGGCCGGCGCCGGGCGTTCGGGCTCGGCCTGATCATCTACGGTGCCGGCTCGTTCGTCACCGGCATCGCACCGAATCTCACCGTCCTGCTCATCGGCTGGTCCCTGCTCGAGGGCATCGGTGCGGCCCTGATCATGCCCGCGATCGTCTCCCTGGTCGCGGCGAACTTCCCCGCCGAACGCCGTCCCGCCGCCTACGGACTGGTGGCCGCCGCGGGCGCTGCGGCAGTCGCGGTGGGGCCGCTGCTCGGCGGGGCGGTGACTACGTTCGCGTCCTGGCGCTACGTCTTCTTCGGTGAGGTCGTCGTCGTCTTCTTGATCCTGCTCACGCTGCGCCGCGTGGAAGACATTCCACCCCAGCGGATCCGGCTCGACCTCGTCGGCTCGCTCCTGTCGGTGGTCGGCCTGGGAATGTTCGTCTACGGCGTGCTGCGCTCGAGCGAGTGGGGCTGGATCCAGACCAAACCCGGCGGACCGCAGATTCTGGGTCTGTCCCCCGTCATCTGGCTGCTGCTCGGCGGCCTGTTCGTGCTCTACCTGTTCCTGCGCCGGGAGACGTACCTGGCGAAGACGGGCGGCGAACCGCTGGTCGATCCCGCGCTGTTGAAGAACAGCCAGCTCACCGGGGGGCTGAGTATGTTCTTCGCCCAGTTCCTCATCCAGGCCGGAGTGTTCTTCTCCGTCCCTCTGTTCCTGTCGGTGGTTCTCGAACTCAGTGCGCTCGAGACGGGCGTGCGGATCCTTCCGCTGTCGATCGCTCTGGTCCTGGCGGCCATCGGAATCCCGCAGCTGCGACCTCACGCGAATCCCCGGCTCGTCGTCCGGCTCGGTCTCGGGACCATGGCCGTCGGCATCCTCATCCTTGTGGGCGGAATGGATCCCGGCGCCAGCGCGGCGGTCGTGTCGATCCCGATGCTGCTGATGGGTCTCGGCCTGGGGGCGTTGGCCTCCCAGCTCGGTGCGGTCACTGTGTCCGCGGTGCCGGACTCGCAGAGCGCCGAGGTCGGCGGTCTGCAGAACACGGCGACCAATCTCGGAGCATCACTGGGAACCGCCCTGATCGGGTCCATCCTCATCGCCACCCTGACCACCTCCGTCATCGCCGGTATCGAGAACAACCCGGCGGTACCGGAGTCGGTGCAGCAGCAGGCCACCACGGACATGGCTGCCGGGGTGCCGTTCCTGTCCGACACCCAGCTCGAGGGAGCGTTGGCCGATGCCGGGGTGGACGAGTCCACCGCGGATGCGATCGTCGAGGTCAACTCGGACGCGCGGCTCGAGGCGCTCCAGGTGGCCTTCGCCGTCACGGCGCTGCTCGCCGTCGCCGCCCTGTTCGGCACCGGATCGCTGCCGCGCGTGCCGGTAGGCTCGCGGCCCGGGGAAGGTCAGCGCAGGCCCGACGAGACCGACGACGACGAACGCTGAGGCCGTAAGGCCAGGTCCCGGAGCCGCACCCAGTCCCAGGTCGGTGCCGAGACCAGGGTTCCCGGACGCCGTCGGGGCACCCGCACCCGCAGCGCCTGTGGTTCGACGGTGCAGCGCACCGGTGTTGGTAGCGTCAGCGCTTCCCCGTCCACTCCGACCGGTATCTCCGGGGTTTCCGCGTCGACGATCACCTCGGTGGCCACGCGCTGAACCAGCCCCCGGCTGTGTGTGCGGCGCAGCAGGTCGACCGCCTGCCCCGCGCCGGCTACCGAGATCGTCACCACCCCGAGCACCCCGCGATCCAGCCGAGGCCGGCGTCCCATCCCCGCGAGGTCGTCGGTCGCGTACGGGTCGTTGCTCACCAGGACGGCCTGCGCGCCCTCCACCGTCGTGTCGCCGTCGATGCGGGCCCGCAGCCGGGTGGCGCTGTCGCGGGCGAGCAGGTCGGGCATCATCCGCAGGGCCGTACCGGCCTTGTCGTCCCGGTATTCCGGGCTCTGCACCACGTCGGCGTAGACGCCGAACGAGGCGTTGTTGACGAATACCCGTTCTCCGATCCTGCCGAGATCGACGCGGAGTTCCACCCCGTCCCGCAGCGCGTCCAGGCCCGCGGCCGGGTCCTCCCGGTCCAGTCCCAGGTCCAGCGCGAAATGGTTCCGCGTGCCGGCGCTGATCACGAGGAACGGCAGCCCGTGCTCGGCCGCGATCGCCGCCACCAGGGCTTGTGTTCCGTCACCTCCGGCGACGCCGAGCAGGTCGGCACCCCGCTCCACCGCCTGCCGGGCCAGGGCCTCGACGTCGACGGGGCCCGGTCCGGCGAGCAGGGCCACCTCGGCGCCGAGTTCCTCGGCTTTGCGTTGCAGATCGAACTTCACGACCTTGCCGCCCCCCGAACGGGGGTTCATCACCAGGAACGGGCGGTGGACCGGCGGGGCGGGGTACTCGGGCATCCCGGTGTCACGGTGCAGGGCCGCCCGCGCGCACGCCAGGGCGAGCAGCACCAGCGCGACCGACACCAGTGCGACCCAGAGCACGCGCTCCCGCACGAACAGCACGGGCAGGGCGAGGGGGGCGACCACCGCGAGACCCAGTGACAGCGCACGCAGCAGCCCCCGGGTCGCGAGGAACCAGTACAGGGCCGCGACCGTCACCGCTGCCACCGTCACGCTCACCGCCAGGAGTGCGAGGGCACCACGCATGCCCGCGACGATCACCGGAAGGGCGACAGCGCAGAAGACGGCGGCGAACGCCGCACGCGCCCACCATCGGCGCAAGGCCGGCACCTGGTCGCCGGGAACGGCGTCCACCGGGCTCACGTCCCCGTCTTCGTGCCCGGGAGTTTCTCCGTCGGTTGTTCGTCCGTCGGCGGTGCCGACACCACGTCCTCCGTCGGTTGGTCCCAGGTTCGTGCCGGCCGGATCAGCACTTCGAGCGCGAGCAACGCCAGCAGGGCACCGAGAACGATCCACACGACCACGAGACCGGTCGGGTAACGCCAGAACATCAGCATCAGCGCGGCGACACCGATGATCGCCAGCCGCAACGCGGTCCGGGCCCGGTAGGCCCCGGCTTCCACCTGGTTCGGTGGCCGCGGCTTGCGGGACCGCTGCATCGCGTCCATGCCTCGCCCGAATCCACGACGGACGGCTGCCGCGGAGGCCGATCCCCCGGTCAGGTACGCCCCGACCGCGATCACCAGGCCGAGGACCGCCACCGCCCGCAGCGCGGTCCGCAGCGGCACCAGCACGGTGTCGGCGATCGCCGAGGCGGCGTCCGGGGACAGCACGTCCGGGGGAATGTCGCCGAGGTAGAGGGACCGGGCGACGATCAGCGCGATCGCGAGGATCAGCATCCCCACGACCAGTGCCGTCCCGACGAACGCCAGGGCACGACGGCGACGGCCGGGCGGAGCCACGGCCACCGCGGCCACAGCGGCGGCGATCGTGAGCCACGGCAGCACGTCCGACGCCGTGTTCAGGGCGCTGACCGCCCGTTGCGCCTTGACGAGCTCCGGCGACTGGAACAGCACGAACTGCTTGTCGATGTCGGGGATCTTCTCGGCGAAGGAGAATCCCCGGTCCAACAGACGAGCCTTGACGTTGTCGATGATCGTGCCGAGGGAGATGCTGACCGTGCCGCTCTCGTCCACCGTCACCGAGGACGGCCCGCCTTCACCGGTGACGACTGCCACCAGACCGGTGTGGGCGGCTCGGTTGGCCTGGATCCACAGGTCCTCGAACTGGTCGGTCTGCACCAGCGACAGCACCGTCTCGTACACGAAGTTGCGTGCCTGACCGGCGATCACCGGCGCGAGGCCCTCCACCGCCCGGTCCACGCGGGGCGCGTCCGCGGTCGCCGGAACGGCATCGGTCAGGGCGGTCAGCGCGTCGGACGTGAGGCCTTCGACATCGACCCGCGCGAAGATCTCGTCGGTGACCGTGCTCGCGATCTCGGTCTGCACCGCGGGATCGGAACCGAGCGGTGCCACGGTGGTGACGTACCGATCCGTGTCGAGGATTTCGCTGCGGACGAACCGCGCCGTCACCGACGTGATCGCCAGCAGAGCGACCAGCACGGTCAGGATCGCCACCGCAGTCCAGCGCAACGCGTGCCGCGGCGGACGCGGCACGGGCGGGGGGGACGGCGGGGGCGCCTCGGGCGCGGCCTCCGTCCGCGCCCGCAGTGCGGCCACCTCGGCCCGCAACCGCTCCAGCTCGGCCCGTTCGGCGGTGTCGAGCGGAGCGGTGCCCGTGCCGCTGCGCGTAGGCTCGCTGTCCATCGTCATCTCATTCCACTCGGTGTGACACGGCGGCGGACGAAGCGCTCCAGGGAATCGAAACCTCTGCACCCTTTGATATTCCGCCGATCGGTGGACGGCCCGGGGTCGATCACCTCGGTCCGGCCTTCACGCGAACCTAGTAGTCCAGCCGTGGATCCCAGGTCGATACCGCCCAGATGACCACCACGTCGAGAGCGATGATCAGAATCGACCACCACGGGTAGTACGGCAACCACATGAAGTTGAGCAGGATCGACAGGGCCGCGACGACGATCGCCGCGACCCGCCCCCAGGTGGCCCCGGTGAGGAGGGCAGCACCTACCACGATGAGGACGGCACCGGTGACGATGTGGATCCACCCCCATGTGGTGAGGTCGAACTGGAAGGTGTACTTCTGTCCCACCACGAACAGTTCGTCCTCCGCGACCGCCGCGATGCCCTGCAGCAGTTGCAGAATTCCTACAGTCGCGAGAACGACGGCGGCACCGACCGAAATGCCCGTCGCGATCTTCTGCCCGACGCTCCTTTCGGCGGTACTGCCCCGGCTCACGCCGCCGTGGCCCGCACCGCCCTGACCGACACGCACATCCTCGGACACGCCCCGTCCCCTTCCCTGAGATCCGGCTCGGTGATCTGCGTTGAAACGACCTGCCGTATCGCCTCCGTTCCTCATCCGGCGGGTGAGCTTCGGAGCCGGGACGCGACTCGGGTCTGCGCCCAGGACTCGGGCCTCAGATCGTCGACCTGCACGCGGGGACCGTAGAACTCGTGAACCAGGCCTAGGACGCGGACGAGCACCTCCGCGTCCGTGAGATCGTCGCGGAGCACCAGATGCAATTGAGCCGGACTGTCGCCGGAATCCTTCGGCATCGTCAGCCGGCACACCCAGTCGCTCATCCGGGCCTCCCGACGCAAGATATTACCCGGCAAGAAGATCGAGCATGCCGCTTCGCGCCGGCCGGCATCCCGACGGTCAACCCATCGACCATCCCGGGCTCCTTCCGACGTCGTTCCACTCCCGATCCAGCGCCGAGATCCTCCGCTTCACACCTGCCCGGTGCACTCCGTACAGGAGCAGCAGCGCGACCCCGGAGCCCATCCCCCACACCGTGAGCGCGGCAACGACACCGGCTACGACGCCGTCCGAACCTGTTCTGGGCGCGGCGACGGGATCACCGTTCGAGTCGATCCAGATATCGATCGTCTCGCCGGGTTTCGCACCGAAGGGCACCTCCACCCTGCCCGAGCGTGTTTCACCGGTCCCGGTCGTCCACCGCGCGGTCGCTCGATCCGGGTCGCCCGGACCCCGTGTCGCGGTGTCCGTCAGTGCATCGGCCCGCGCAGGTGCCGGTTCCTCGAGAAGGACCGCCGCCACCTGGTGCCGTTGCTGATGCTCCTGCATCGCCAGTTGGCCGATCCGGGCGTAAGTCGCCGTCCCGTAGGCGGCGGCGAACGGAATCAGGACGAGCACGAACAGTGCCACGGCCAGGACGAGTGCGGATTCCACTCGCTCGGATCGTCGCATCAGGGGATTGCCGCTCCACGGAGCGCGGCGCCACAACCGGAGGGCCAGGGGCTGCTCTGCGTTCATCTCGATACTCCTGCGTTGCTCGACTACAGTGTTCCGCCGCCGACGGCCAGTGGTGTAGAGCACAAGGTCACCGCTCGATTCGGGTGGTCGCGGGAGGGATCCGGAGCCGCCGCCCGGTGGTGAGATCGAGGGTCTTTGTCCCCTGGGGAGCGACCGGTCGCGGTGTCATTCTCGATGTGAGTCGCCCGGGTCCTCGGGAGCTCCGCCCCACCCGGGGTCCGCACACAGGAGGTGCACATCATGGATTCGTTCTGGGATTACGTGTGGTACACGGTCATCGTCTTCGCCTTCGTGGCCTACCTGATCGTGCTGTTCCAGATCTTGGTCGACCTGTTCCGCGATCACACCGTGTCCGGCTTCGCCAAGACCCTCTGGGTCATCGGGCTGGTCCTGTTGCCGTACCTGACCGCCTTCGTCTATCTGATCGCCCGGGGCCGCGGCATGGCGGAGCGGTCGATGCGCGCCCAGCAGGAGACCAAGCAGGCCACCGACGAGTACATCCGGCAGGTGGCCGGCAAGTCCCCGGCCGAGCACATCGCCGATGCGAAGGCGCTGTACGACTCGGGAGTGATCACCGAGGCCGAGTTCGAGCAACTCAAGGCCACGGCACTGGGACGGACATCCGCTGGGGAGACGGGCATGCAGGTCCGGTAGGGCCGGTCCCGCACGGCATCGCGAGGACGGGCGATCCGGTTCCGAGATGCTCGAAGCAGGCAACCAGTAGGCCGCGCACCGAACGACATGAGGTGGTTCCGGGCGGGGCCTTCCGGATGGGGTCGGAGGACTTCTGCCCCGAGGACATCACCGGCAACGTGCGAGAACGGACGACGGTGCCGACACCCACCCCGGCGGGTCCTCGAGGGCGGATCACACCTCTGCGCACCGACTGCCGGCGCTATCGGCCCGCAGCCAGGCAAGGGGAAAGCACGGAAAGGTCCACCTGCCTCATCGGGTTCCCCTGCCTCATCGCGCTTTACTGCATCGTGCGCGGTCGCTGAGCAACGCGGGTCAATCGATCGAGAACCAGGCCCGCACCTGCGCCTCGTGGTCGACGTAGCGTTCGCCGGAGACGTCGACGACAACCTTGTCGATCGTGCCCCCGGTGAAGCGGAACGGGGACACGTAGTCCGGGGTGACCGGCGAGGCGCTGTCGCGCCCGACGCAGATGCCGTCACCGACGAGGCAGAACGCCCCCGGCTGGGTGACGATCTCATCGGAGGCCACCTGCTGATCGTCGACATAGAGAGTCAGGGTGCCGGCGAAACCCGGCATTGCCGGATCGGTGTTCTTCCCCGATACGGCGAATTCGGCGGTGCACACGTGAGCGCCGAGGGTCAGGTCCCGGTCGGCGACCACGGTCTGCAGGTGCGTGCCGACCCAGTTGAAGGCATAGCGCAGACGACCGTCCTTGACGTACAAGCTGTGACCACCGGCCAGACCGCCGTGGGCGTACAGGACTCCCTCGGCAGCGGCCGAGTCCACGTGCACACCGGCGACGATCGTGTAGGACCGACCGGTGATGGCGACGCCGGCCGCCTCCGGGACGTCCGCGCAGTCCGGATAGTAGACATAGTGGTCGCGCTTCTTGCCCGGGTGGGGACGTTCGGCGAGCACCTGTTCGAGGGCGCTGCGATCGTCCAGCGGTAGCCCGTGGTGACGACCCGCGTAGTAGAACCACAGGCTCTTCAGAGCTTCCAGCCGCTCGGGTTCGGCGTCTGCGAGGTTGTGCAGTTGCGCCCGGTCCTCCGCGAGGTGGTACAGCTCCCACACGTCCTTGTCGAAGTGCCCCCACCCGGACAGGGGCGGATGCACGGAACAGACGAGCCACCCTTCGTGATACAGCGAACGCTGCCCCAGCATCGTGTAGAACTGCACGTCCTTGCCCGGTGCTGTGGGATCGGTCAGCGAGGCCGCGAAGCTCTCTCCTTCGAGGGGGCTCTGGGTGTATCCCTTCAGAACCGCGGGTGGGGTGATGCCGAGCAGCTCGTAGATCGTCGGGACGACGTCGACGGCATGGACGTACTGCGAGCGAGGTTCGGCCGAGGCCTCGATCCGCGCCGGCCACGAGACCACGCACATGTCGGCGACTCCGCCTTCGTAGCCGGCCCAGCGCTTCCAGTACGGAAACGGGGTGTCGAAGGCCCACGCCCAGCCGGTGTTGTAGTGGTTGTACGACACCGGTGTGCCCAGCTCGTCGAGGTGCGGCAGGGTGGTTTCGGTGGTGTCGGGGATCCCGTTGAAGAAGCGCCATTCGTTGAACGATCCGTTGGGTCCGCCTTCCCCGCTGGCACCGTTGTCGGAAACCACGACGACGAGGGTGTTGTCGAGCTCGCCGCTCGCGTCGAGCATGTCGATCACCCGGCCGAGCTGGTCGTCCGTGTAGGAGATGTAACCGGCGAAGACCTCGGCCATCCGGACGAACAGGCGTTGCTCGTCGGCGGTGAGCGAGTCCCAGGGCCGGACGGTGTCGAGCAGCGGCCACGGCTGACCGTCGGGCCCGGTGGTGGCCGGCTCCCCGTGCGGATTGATCGGTGACAGCTCGGTGTTCTCAGGCAACAACCCGAGGTCCTTCTGCCGCTGCAGGATCTCGACGCGGATGGCCTCGTAGCCCTGGTCGAACCTGCCCTTGTACCGGTCGGCCCATTCGGTGAACACGTGGTGCGGGGCGTGCCCGGCCTGCGGGGCCAGGTACATGAAGAACGGCTTGTCGGGGTCGATGGTCTTGGCGTCACGGATGAACCCGATCGCCTTGTCCGCAAGGTCCTTGGACAGGTGGTAGCCGTCCTCGGGCGTTCCGGGGGCGTCGATCGGGTGATTGTCGTAGACCAGATCGGGGTACCAACTGCTGGATTCGCCGCCGAGGAATCCGTAGAAGCGCTCGAATCCGCGGCCCAGCGGCCACCGGGACTTGACCGCCGACATGTTCATTTCTTCCCCCGGCGTCAGATGCCACTTGCCGACGCAGTAGGTGTTCCATCCCCGCTCGGCCAGGACCTCCGAGACGAACCCGTTCTCGAACGGGATGTGGGTGCTGATGCCGGGGAATCCGGAGCTCAATTCGGCGATGGTCGCCATTCCGTTGGTCGTCGCGTTGCGTCCGGTCAGCAGCGACGCGCGGGTCGGGGAACACAGCGCGGTGGTGTGGAAGTTCGAGTACTTCACGCCGCGGTCCGCGATCCGCCGCATCGTCGGGGTCTCGATCGGACCGCCGAAGATGTCCATACTGCCGTACCCGACGTCGTCCCAGGCGATGATCAGGACGTTCGGGGCGTTCTCGGGTGCCTGGGCGGGCAGATACGGCGCCCAATCAGGGACGGAATCACGAATGTCGACCGCGATCTTTCCGTGGTGGGTTCTTGCCATGGCAACGCTCCCGATCTCGAGCAGACCTGTCGTCCTCCGGCATCTCGAGCGTACCGACCAGCCGAATCACCAGACATGCAAACGGCACGATCCGGCGATGTCTCATCGCATGATGTCTCGGATTCGGCAGAATATGACGACGCCGCCCCTCCGGTTGAGCCGGTCCCGGAAATCCGGTGCGGCGAGGCGAGAAGGACCCGACTCATGATGTGGATCATATTGTCGTTCCTGGAAGTTCCGCCGCTCCCAGAGGAGGCATCGTGACCTGGGCACTCCCGGCGATCGCGGGCATCTTGCTCGTCTTCGCAGCGATCTCCGGACGGGTTGCGGGCACTTCCGTCACGGCTCCGATGGTCTTCACCGTCGGCGGCCTCGTGCTGGGCGCACAGGCTGCCGGGCTGATCGACGTCGAGGCCACCAGTGAAACGGTGAAACTGCTCGCCGAGGTCACCCTTGCCCTCGTGCTGTTCTCCGACGCCGCTGGTGTGGACCCGACTGCTCTACGGTCCGAGATCTCGCTTCCTGCACGTCTTCTCGGTATAGGACTGCCGCTGACCATCGCGGCCGGCTTCGCCGCCGCGGTGCTCGTGCTGGGCGACCTCTCCTGGCCCGAGGCGCTGCTGCTCGCCGTTCTCCTCGCGCCCACCGACGCCGCTCTCGGGCAGGCGGTGGTCACCCTGCCGATCCTGCCGACGCGGGTGCGCCAGGGACTCAACGTCGAAAGCGGCCTCAATGACGGCATCTGCGTACCGCTGTTCCTGATCGTGCTGGCGATCGCACGCGCCGAGTCCGGGGCGATCGGCGGCGGTGCAGCCGTACGGTTGGTCACCGAGCAGATCGGCTACGGCATCCTCGCCGGGGTAGGTGCCGGAGCGGTCGCGGCGGCGGTACTGATCCTCGCCGTCCGGCATCGCACGATCGACCCCCTGTGGGTTCAGATCGTGCCGGTGGCCGCCGCCACGCTGGCCTACACCGTCGCCGTGCCCCTCGGCGGCTCGGGATTCATCGCCGCCTTCGTGGGTGGGCTGACCTTCGGGACGATCCGGCGCCGCGCCGACGGGGAGGTCTCCCAACTGATCGACGAGGCCGGGGATGTGTTCAACGCCGTGACGTTCATCGTCTTCGGGGCGGTGTTGCTCGGGCCGGCCCTCGAACACCTGTCGTGGCCGATACTCGCCTACGCCACGCTGAGCCTGACCGTCGTGCGCATGGTCCCCGTCACACTGTCGCTGCTCGGCACCCATGCCCGCGCCCCCACCCTCGCCTTCCTCGGCTGGTTCGGCCCCCGCGGACTGGCCACCATCGTCTTCGTCATCCTGATTCTCGAAGAACCCGGTACCCTGCCTCACGAAGACCTGCTACTGCTCACCGCTGTTGTCACCGTGGGCCTGTCGGTGCTCGCCCACGGAGTCACCGCCGCCCCCCTCGCCGACCGGTACGCCGCATGGTTCCGCCGCCACCCCCGACCCGAACGGAAGCCGGCACACGAGGCGTAGACGCCGCGGCCCCGGATCTGCGTCCGGAATATCCGGTCTGTCCTGCTCGGGTCCATATCAGGCGCCGTAGGTCACCGGATCGAGCGGTCTTCACCGAGCTCCTTTCCGGGCGCGGCCATCAGGTCTACCGTCGATTGCGTAGAACCCACCGGCAGACCGACTTGCCAGGTCGTCATCGGACTCTCCGACAAGCCGGCCGTCCGGGACGAGGCGGCACGTGGACGCCGCCGAATCAGACGTGGAACCCGCCACGGGTATGTGGCCTTGCCACTCCATCGACGGCAACTCGGCAAAGGAGACGACGCGATGACCGAACAGGTCGAACGACAAATCGACAGTGACATCGACGAACTCGGTCCGGTGGACTGGATCGTAGTGGAGTTCCCGGGCAGCAGGTTCAGGGGCGAGATCGCACCCGCCCTCGAAGAACTCGTCGAACGCGGAACAGTACGCGTCCTGGATCTGCTGTTGCTGAAGAAGGACACCGACGGATCGCTCGAAGCGTTCGAGCTCGCCGACCTGGACGAAGCCGAGATCGGCGCGCTGCGCTCCTACGAAGCCGAGCTGGCGATGCTGCTCAGCGAGGAGGACGTCGAGGCGGTCGCCGCGGCCGTAGAGCCCGGCAGCACCGCGGCCTTGCTGGTGTGGGAGAACCTGTGGGCCGCACCGTTCGCGTCGGCGATCCGCCGCGCCGGGGGACAGCTGGTGGCCAGCGGCCGCATTCCCGTACAGGCCCTGCTGGCCGCAATCGAGGCCGACGAACAAGAAGGAGATTGACATGCCACTCGCAGCCAGGCGCATGCGTCGCGCCGCGGTGATCGGACCCGCACCCGTGGCACGTACGGCCACCACCGTTGCGACGGCGGCGGTAGTCGCCCACGGTGTCCGCCGGCGTTCCGACCGCCGGGAAGATCGGCGAGAGGACCGCAGAGACCGGCGCTGACCCGACGGCCGGAACACGGCCGGCTCGTCCGTAAGCCCGACAGCGAAAGGGACTGCCATGGTTGCCACGACGTCAGCGGTGTCGCCGCGTCGTCCCGCCCTCGAACGGTTGCGGGAGGCCGAACATCTCGTCCTGGAGCTGCCCGTCATGGGCCACATCAGCCTCCCGCCGCCCGAACAGCTCGCATACCTCGCGGGCGTCGGCACCTTGGTGGCCCTCGAGCTCCTCGAGTGGCCGGTGGCGGTTGCCATCACCGCGGGCCACCTTCTGGCCGAGGCGCATCACCACCGCCTGCTCCAGGGAATCGGCGAGGCGCTGGAGGAAGCCTGAGCTCCAGCTCGGCGAGGCGGTCCGGCAGGCGTCCGGACAGCAACGCCGGGACGGGGCGGGCGGCGCTCTCTCGGATCAGAGACCGCGCTGAGCGGTGATCCGCCCCGCGGCGATCGCATCGACGAGCGCAGCGTGGTCCCGGACGTTCTGCTCGGCGTAGGCGACCGCGAAAGCCGCTATGGCGTCGTCGAATTCGGTTCCGGATCCGAGGTATGCGGCGATCGCGATGCGGTCGCCGGATCGGGCGTGCCCGTACGCCAGCACCCGTCCGCACAGCCGCCCGTACAGCGTCATGCCGGTGGGGGTCATCGCCTCGACGACCGCAGAGCCCTTGCCGTCCCGCAGCTGCCGCAGGTAGAAGTCGCGCCGGATCCCGTCCGGGCCGGGGCCCTGCTGCCAGCCGAGGAAGATGTCGCTGGCCGCCTGCATCAGCCGCTGGCCGTTGACCACCCGTTCGCCCTCGTTGGCGAACGTCGGTCCGTCCACGTAGTACGAGAGCACGGACCGTTGCGCCTCCTTGGCCTGCAGGAAGAGCGGGTCGTCGTCACCCGTGCCGCGCAACAGGAAGATCCACGCCCGGGTCCCGACGCTACCGACACCGACCACCTTGCGCGCCGCCTGCACGAACTCGAACTGCTCGAGCAATACCCGCCGATCCCACTGGAGGGTCGAGCGGTACTGGCGCAGGCGCTGGTGCAGGTCGGCGTAGAGTTCGTCCGCGTCCGCGTCGGGCAGCACCTCCTCGATGGGGACGATGAGCGGCGGGTTGCTGATGATCCGGCGCCGGCCGTCGACCACCTCGGTCAACTTGGCCAGCGCCTGGACGCTGTCCCGGTGCCGGGACTTCTCGAGAGTCTTGCGCAGGCGCTTCTTCATGGACGAGTCGAGTTCGTCGCGCAGCTCCGCGAGTTCCGCGCCGGCTTCGATGTGCGAATACCAGACCGCCAGATTCCCACGCTCCGCCTGCCGGGCGATCGTCTCGCGGTATTCGGCGGCACAGGCGCGGGCGATGCGCGCCTGCTGCTTGCTCGTGAATCCGTTGTCCTGCGCGGCGATCACGAGACTGGCGACGAGCCGCTTGACGTCCCACTCGAACGGCCCGGGATACGTCTCGTCGAAGTCGTTGATGTCGAAGGTCAGCTTGCGTTCCGGGGTGGCGAAGATACCGAAGTTGCTCAGGTGCGCGTCCCCGCACAGCTGAGTGAGGACGGTCGTGGTCGGCCCGCGGGACAGATCGTCGGCCATCACCAGGGCCGCACCGCGATAGAAGGAGAACGGAGTTTCTGCCATGCGGCCGTAGCGCACCGGAACCAGGTCCGGCACCCGGGACGTCGCCTGCTGCTCCAACAGGTCGAGCGGATCGGGACGACCGCTCGTATCGAACTCGGCGAGCGCGGAGAGCGGGATCCGGGCGCGTGCCGCCCGGCCGCGTTCCGCCCGCTCCTCCCTGGTGAGGTGTTCGACTGCTGTTGCGCTTCTCGAGGTCTCGGCCATCGGATTCTTCCTCTCACGTCTTCTTCTGCTGCTGGCGCCACTTCACGGCCGCGGTCAGGAAACGGATGCCGAGCGCGATAAGGACAAGGTTGCCGACCATCTGCGCCGTGACGAGCGCCCGCGCGCCCTCGGTGGTCGCGACGATGTCGCCGAAGCCCACCGTCGCGAAGACGGTCATGCAGAAGTACAGCGCGTCGATCCGCGAGAGCGGCTCGTCGAACGCTTCCGGATAGTTGTAGGACAGGACGTGATACACCGTCGAGTACCCGACGAGGTAGACGGCGACCGACAGCAGCAGCGCCTCGATCGCCTGCACGGCCGGGTACGGGGACCGCAGCACCTGCCGGATCTGCCAGGCGCACACTGCGCACACCAGGAGGGTCCCGCCGATCAGCAACGCCAGGGTGGAGACATCGTCGATGTCCTCGAGCGGCAGCACGAAGTACGCGATCACCAGCAACACCGTGGTGAGCAGCGGCCGCAGCACCGCCAGCCAGAGCAGCCGTCGGCCTCCTACGTCGGGCAGGCCGGACGGGGCGTCACCGTCGGTCATCGGCGACGTCCCGGCCTGCCGGCGAAGCCGTCAGTAGGAGTCCCGACGCGGGTTCCACGTCGACACCGCCCAGATGACGACCACATCGAGCGCGATGATCAGTATCGACCACCACGGGTAGTAGGGCAGCCACATGAAGTTCGCGAGAATCGACAGTGCCGCAAGCACGATGGCCGCAACCCTCGCCCAGGTCGCGCCGGTGAAGAGGACAAGACCGACGAGGGTGATCACCGCACCGAGCACGATGTGGATCCATCCCCAGGTGGTGAAGTCGAACTTGTACGTGTACTCGATCCCGACGACGAACAACTCGTCCTCGGCTACGGCGGCGATCCCCTGGAAGATCTGGAGGATACCGATCGTGGTGAGGATGATCGCGGCGCCGATGGACGTACCGGCCGCCACACCCTGTTTGACACTCGTGTCCTGGGACATGCCACTCGCCTTCCCTTCGCTCCGGCCCGACGTACGGTATTGTGCGCGCGCCACCGGCCACCCCGCATCGAGTTGACGATCTTCGTGCGATCCCGACCGCATGGCTGCGCGGGAGGGATCCGAAAGGTCTTCGGTCACCACATCGACCGAAGGGCGAGTCGTCCGCGGCCGAGCGGAGAACGACGCCACTGCCGGTCGTGCGCTCCAGTCACCGCGTCGACACAGCCGGACACGGCCCGACCACCTGTTCCCGGCACAGCGGAAAGAGGAATCCCATCGGCGATGCCGACATCCTGGGTCCCGTCGACCATCTCGTCGTCGAGTTACCGCAGACCGACGGCTCGGCCCTGCTGCTGCCGGACGGCCTCGTCGCGCGCGGGATCATCGCGGTGCCGGACCTCGCCTTCGTCCGCAAGGACACCGACGCCTCCCTGGGCGGGATCGACGTCTCCGAGATCGGCTCGAGGACGACATCGACGTGATCCTCTTCGCCGGGGCGGCCACCTGCATGCTCGACGACACCGACCTCGGTGAGACCGGTGCGGCCCTCGGGTGCTCGGCGGCGATCGTCGTCTACGAGAACACCAGGGCCGCACCCTTCGCGGCCACCGTGCGCCCCAACGGCACCCGACTCGTCGCCTCACTCGAGGTGCTCGAAGACCAGACCTGAAGTGCCAGGGAGCACTGACCGAGCTCGAGGCCGAGAACTCGGTCCTCGGCTCGTAGCGGTTTCCAGGAGTTCTCTACTCCGCGCGCCATACCGGCGCGCGCTTCTCGGCGAACGCGCGGGCGCCTTCCTGCGCGTCCGCGGAGGCGAACACGGGCTCGACGAGCGCCCGCTGCGACGCGAACGCCTCCGCATCGGTGTACTGCACCGCCGAGGACATGATCTGCTTGGACGCCCGGACGGCGAGCGGCCCGTTGCCGCTGATGCGGGCGGCGAGCGCCCGCGCCCCGTCCAGCGCCGCACCCGGCTCGGTGAGGGTGTTGACCAGACCGTGCGCGTGCGCCACCTCGGCGGTGAGCGGGTCGCCGGTCAGCACGATCTCCATGGCGAGCTGGTACGGCAGCACCTTGGGCAGGCGCAGCAGGCCGCCGGCTGCCGCGACGAGTCCGCGCTTGACCTCGGGCAGCCCGAATTTAGCGCCCCGGGCAGCGACGACGAGGTCCGCCGAGAGCGCGAGTTCGCATCCGCCGGCGAGAGCCCAGCCCTCGACCGCGGCGATCAGCGGCTTCGTCGGCGGACGCTCGGTGAGCCCGGCGAATCCCCGGCCGGGCAGCGACGGCCGCTCGCCCCGGGTGAACGCCTTGAGGTCCATGCCGGCGCAGAAGGTGCCGCCGGCGCCGGTGACGATCCCGACGACCAGGTCCGGCCGCGCCTCGAACTCGTCGACGGCGGCAGCGAGCGCCTTGGCGACCTCGAGATCGACGGCATTGCGCGCCTCGGGCCGGTTGATGGTCATGACGGCGATGCCGTCGCCGAACTCGGTCAGTACAGCGCTCACGTGGCGTCTCCTCGTCGCGGGGGTTCCGGCCGCACCCGCGGCGCCGCCGGAGCGTCCCGTCGAGTCGATCACCGGACCGGCGCCCGGGACAAAGTCCGAACGGGAGATCGACCCATAGCCGAAACCTATGTAGCGGAACCCGGGCCGTGAGGTACCCGTCACTGTTCTCGCACCGAGGGGAAGAACCCGGGCGGCGGGGGGCGTTGGACTCGACCGATCGACGACGACCACGACATGGAAGGAGACACGCGATGCGCACAGCGCCACCGGCTGCCCCGCCGGAACGACCGGCGCCGCAGCCGATGCGACATCCCGTCGCGTGCGTCCTTCCCCCAGCGGGACCCCGGCAGGCGGGGTCGCCGACGACGCGACCCGGCATCTGCTGACCGCCGCCTCCGCATCCATCCGTTCCTCGACACCGTTCTGCGCCACAACGCGTTTCGTTCTGCCACGACTTCATGCCGGGGCACTGCGCCGCCCCGACCGAACCCGCATTCCATCCTCGGAAGGAGGACCTGCCCGTGACTACGATGCTCACCGACCTGCTCGCCCCGTCGGACACCACGCCGGACTGGGACCTGGCCGCGTGCCGCGGCGACGCGACGCCGGACGCCTGGTTCCCGGACCCGTCGGAGTCGTTCGACTACGCCCGCCGGGTGTGCGCCCGCTGCCCGCTCGTCGCCGCATGCGCCGCCTACGCCGGCGAGACCCGGCAGTCCGGCATCTGGGGCGGCAAGGAGTTCCGCCGCGGCCGCGTGACCCGCGGATAGCCCCTGCACGTCACGCCTGCGCCCCCGTCACCGACTCGCGACGGGGGCGCCGCGCTGTGCGCGACCGGGACACCTACCGATCGCTCAGTAAACATGTCATGCTGACCGGCGTGGAACACATCGACCTGTCCGTCGCCGACGGCATCGCCACCATCACCCTCGACCGTCCCGACCAGCTCAACGCCTTCACCACCACGATGGAGCACGAGCTGATCGAGGCCTACGACCGCTGCGACGCCGACGATTCCGTGCGCGCCGTCGTCATCACCGGCGCCGGACGCGCCTTCTGCGCGGGCGCAGATCTCTCTGCGGGCGCCGACACGTTCGCGCAGCGACTCGACGAACCGCGCGCCGACGACGTCCGGCGCGACGGTGGCGGCCGCGTCGTGCTGCGCATGTTCGAGTGCCGCAAGCCGATCATCGCGGCGATCAACGGCCCGGCCGTCGGCGTCGGCATCACCATGACGATTGCGGCGGGCTTCCGCCTCGACGCCGACGGCGTCCAGATCGGCTTCGTCTTCAACCGCCGCGGCCTCGTCCCCGAGTCGTGTTCCACCTGGTTCCTGCCCCGCCTGGTTCCGCTGCAGACCGCCCTGGACTGGGTGTACTCGGGACGGATCTTCGACGCGACCGAGGCCCACGCGGCCGGGCTCGTCTACGCGCTCCATCCCGCGGCCGATCTGCTCGATCAGGCCCGCGCGTTGGCCCGCAGCCTCACCGAGCACTCGGCGCCGGTCTCGGTGGCGCTGTCCCGGCAGATGATGTGGCGCACGCTCGGCGCGGAGCATCCGATGATCGCGCACCGCATCGAGACCCGCGGCATCAACATCCGCGGCACGGGCCCCGACGCCCGGGAAGGCATCTCGTCCTTCCTCGAGAAGCGTCCCGCGGCGTTCCCGGACCGGGTGTCGAGGGATCTGCCGGATCTGTTCGGTGACGACCTGCCGACGCCACCGTTCCGTCCCTGAACGGTCACCATTGACTGTTTAGATGGGTGGCCCCTACGCTCGGGGGCGACGAACCGAGAGGGGATCCTCATGTCGACCCACGTCCGACCCGCCGTCGTCGAACGCTGGCACCACATCGTCGAGCACAGCGACGAGGCAGCCCTGGACGATCTGATCGCCGACGACGCCGTCTTCTACTCCCCCGCGGTGTTCACGCCGCAGGAGGGGAGAGACCTGACCCTCGCCTACCTGCGGGCCGCGCTCGCCGTGTTCACCGGGCGGGACTTCCGGTACGTCGGCGAGTGGTACTCCGACGGATCGGCGGTGCTCGAGTTCACCGCCGATCTCGACGGCATCCACGTCGACGGCATCGACATGATGCACTGGAACGACGCCGGGCAGATCACCTCGTTCAAGGTGATGATCCGGCCGGTCAAGGGCCTGCAGGCCCTCATGCCGCTCATGGCCGCCCAGCTCGGGCAATCGTAAGGCCGCACCGTAGGACCGCACCGCCTGCAAGACCGCACCGTAAGACCGCACAGCACAAGGAGTTCCGCATGGCCCTGCCCCCGATCCTGCAAGACCGGCTGCGCCTGCCCGTGGTGGCGTCGCCGATGTTCATCGTCTCCGGCCCGGACCTGGTGATCGCCCAGTGCACCTCCGGCGTCGTCGGCTCGTTCCCCTCGCTCAACGCCCGTCCCCAGGCGATGCTGCGCGAGTGGCTCACCCGCATCACCGAGGCCCTGGCCAAGCACGACGCCAACCACCCCGAGGCGCCGTCCGCTCCCTACGCGGTCAACCTCATCGTGCACCGCTCCAACGACCGCCTCGAAGAAGACCTCGCCACCATCGTCGAATTCGAGGTCCCGGTCGTCATCACCTCCCTCGGCGCCCGCACCGACGTCAACGACGCCATCCACTCCTACGGCGGCATCGTCCTGCACGACGTCATCAACAACACCTTCGCGCGCAAGGCGATCGACAAGGGCGCCGACGGGCTCATCGCCGTCGCCGCCGGCGCCGGCGGGCACGCCGGCGCCCAGTCCCCGTTCGCGCTGGTCCAGGAGATCCGCGAGTGGTTCGACGGCCCACTGCTGCTGTCGGGCTCGATCGCGCACGGCCGCTCGGTCCTCGCCGCGCAGGCCGCCGGCGCCGATCTCGCCTACGTCGGGTCGGCGTTCATCGCCACCGAAGAGGCCAACGCCGACGACCGCTACAAGGACATGATCGTCGACTCGACCGCCGCGGACATCGTCTACTCGAACCTTTTCACCGGCGTGCACGGCAACTACCTGCGCGGCAGTATCGAAGCCGCCGGCCTCGACCCGAACAACCTCGCCGTGTCGGACCCGTCGGCCATGGACTTCGGCACCGGCGAGAGTTCGGGATCGGCACCGGCGGCCAAGGCGTGGCGCGACATCTGGGGTTCAGGACAGGGCATCGGCGCGGTCGACGCCGTCGTACCCGCTGCCGAACTCGTCGACCGGCTCACCACCGAGTACCGCGCGGCGCGCGAGCGGCTCGCCGGCCTGTAGGCGCACCGTCCGGCTGACGGCGGTCGCCACGACCACCCCGCCGAGGAGCGCGGCGAGCACCCCCGCGGTGCTCGCCGCGCCGACGGTCGTCGTCAGCACGCCCACCGTCAGCGGAGCGAACATCGCCGGCAGCGACGTGACCAGACCGGTCGCCGCGCCGACCCGTCCCCGTACCTCGTCGGGTACCAGTTCGGCACAGCGAGCGGTCACCACCACCGACCACGACGGGGTCACCGCCAGCAGGGCCGCGTAACCGGCGGCCGCCGCGACCGGCGAACCCGTGGCCGCCGCGAGGACCGCCAGAGCCCCGAGGGCCGCCGAGAGCACAAGCAGACGGTGTGCCGGAATCCGGCGCCGGAGCCACGGCACCGCCAGGGCTCCGAGCATGCCCCCGCCGTACGCACCGGCGAGCACGATGCCGACCGTCGAGGACGGCGCGTCGCTGCCGACCAGGAGCACGACCACCACCAGGCCACAGCCGTTGACCACGAACTCGGCGACGGCCGTCAGCGCCGCGGTGGTACGAACGAACGGGTGGGATGCGAACCAGCGCAACCCTTCCCGGACCGCGACCCACGGCCGCTCCACGACCGGGCCGTGGACGCGAGGTGCCTGCAGCGGGGTGCGGACCCGGGACGCCGCTGCCCCTGCCACCACGAACGACACGGCATGTCCTGCGAAGGGCAGCGCGGCACCGAGGCCGTAGAGGGTGGCCGCGAGCGGTGGCCCGGCCACGCCCGTCGCATATCCCCGTGCCTCGAACAGCCCGTACGCCGCGCCGAGCTGTTCGCGCTCGACCACCTGCGGCACCGCCGCGTCCTCGGCGAGGCCGCGCACCGCCCACCCCGCCCCGAGCACCGACACGGCGGCGAGGACGGGCACCGGGTCGAACGCGCCGCGCCACGCGCAGAACGCCAGCACCGCGGCGGCGGTGGCCGAGCAGGCGTCGACGGTGAGCATGACGCGGCGGCGATCGAAGCGGTCGACGATCCAGCCGGCGGGCACCGTGGCGGCCGTGAAGGCACCCATCGTCACGGTGGAGACCAGACCCACCGTCGCGGCCGACCCGCTGACCGCGAGCACCCACAGCATGATCGCGACGCCGTAGCCGCGGCTGCCGAGCTGCGCGACCGCCTGCCCGGCGCACAGCCGCGCGAAGTCGGGATTGCGGAG
>SWCE01000609.1_pt1 | contig 22295 bp, 18 predicted proteins | sample 4690061 | NCBI WGS metagenome assembly SWCE01 (sample SAMN10267279, study PRJNA491770) | bioreactor metagenome | isolation source: DHS bioreactor inoculated with subseafloor sediment | place: Japan: off Shimokita Peninsula | collected 2012-10
TTTTTTGTGCGCATGGCCAGCTCGCAGGACGGACTGCACATTGTCGATACCGGCGCTAACCTCGGCGAGCGGATTACCCAGGGAATCGTGCGGTCCCAGCTCACTCGCGGTCTCAAGCCCGACCATCGCATCTGCATAGCAATCATGTTGGATGAACAGCCCGATACCATCGCTCTCTCGGCACGCTCGGTTGCGCTGTGGCAGGCCGCTATTCCCGATGCCGACATCGTCATCGTCCAGCCGAGCGAGGCCCTCGATATCGACGAGAAATCTCTTCCGGACCAGACCGCGAAGGACTACCGCCGCTACATCGCTCCGCACCGCGGCCGCCGCATGGTGTTTCCGACGTTCACGTCCGACATGTTGCGCGTCTACCGCCACTTTTCGGGGGATTTGCGCAAGCTGTTGACGTGCGGCGAGGATGAAGTGGGCCGCGCCAGCGTCCCGGCGGCCGAGCAGGCCAGGCTCAATCCTGATGAGGCGTATTGGATCGGCACCCAGATCGTGCACGAATTCGAACTGTTCGTGTCCAAAATCCAGCAGGAGGCCGCCCGGGAACTGGGCATGACCTTTCCCGGTTGATCCGGGCCGGCATCGCGCTCAAGCCCGGATCGCCCGCGCGCGGGTGGTGGAGTTTCTCACAACGACACGCGACCCGCGCGTTCAGGCCCGCACCCTCAAGCGAGAGATCGACCGCCTATCGGTCGATCAACTCGCTGCCATTCTGGAAAGCCGCGATCGCAACGCCTATCGCAGGGGCAGGGCGGACCTTGTTCGCCAGGGCTATCGCCGGCCAGCCTCTCGTGCCGACCGGCTTGAAAGGCTCATTTCGGATCTCCGGAAGGTTCTGGGGCTCTGAGGGAGTTTAGCGCTTGCTCGACCTCGGGCGGCGCATCCTGACATGGTGCCAGCTGCGAACCCGCTCCCCACCGTCCCGCTGCTCGACCGATGACGGGGCGGTTTGCCTCGCCAACCAGCCCCAGACCTCATCGGGCACGGAGCGGCGCAGCTCAGCCCTCGCCCGGGTGATAGGCTCGGGTAGCAGACTATCGAAGATCGAGCGCTCGAGGCCATGCAAGCCCCAATAGGCGTCTGCCCCGAGGCCTACTACACCCAACCGGTGCAATCGTCCCAGCGCCCGGGCCAAGGCAAAATGGTGGTGGGCAGGGGCCAGTTCGGGATAAAAGGGGAGGGGGTCAAAATCGTAGGATCGGGCCAATAGCGACAAGACATCGAACCGGTCGAGCGCCCGGGAGGCCTCGGGTGGACCGCCGGTTAGCGCCGCAGCCATGTCAGAGTTTACGCGAAAACCGGTGCCGATCGACTGTCCCACGGGTCTGAGGCCCAGAATGCCCTTCTTTTCAATCTGGGCGGCGCGCCGGCAAAGCGCAATGCAGAAGGACAGCACGGCGAAACCTTCGGCAAAGAACGGTTCGTCCTCGAGCGAGCCCTGCCATTGCGTAGCTATTGCTGCGCCGGTCGCCTGCAAGCCAGCGGCAATCGGCAGTGGACCGGGCCGGTGCGGAAGAGCGTTGATCTGGCGCATGCGGCGGGCGCCGCGGCGGCGGATATCCTCGAGCAATCGGCTCATGTCACGAGCTGCGCCCGAGGTTGCGCGCATGATCTCACGAATCGGGGCGACCGGTTCCTCGACCATGGACTGGGCCGCGATGGCTGCGGACCGCCTGTCCATTTTCGTTCCAAAGGCGCCGACGAGATGCCGCTCTAGCCAATAGAGGTGGCTGCCCAGGATTTCGCGCGCTTCGGTCATAGCTGCGCCTCTTGGCTGATTGCCCCCTCGTGCGCGCCGGTAGGCAAAGGAGAGGGGGGAAACCAGCGCTGGTTCGGGGCGATGCGTGCGATCGGCGGGCAGCATGAGAACGCCTGCCGCTTCGAAGTTCTCGGGCGTGTCGGCCAGCAGGCACCAGCCTTGATGATACTCGGCCCCCGAGAAAAGACTTGCCGCCAGGACGGGTCCGGAAACCGACGCGGTTACATCGTCAATGGCCAGCACTTGCGGCGACTTTTCGGTTACCAGCGCGATCTTGATGATGCGGTCATTGGTAAGGATCTCGAGGGCTCCGGCCACGGGCCCCACATAGTCTGGCCCCTTGCGCAGGAGCGGCGGGCGGGTCAATGTCAAGTCGGGCCGGAAGGAAGTGCAGTTCATGTGCCGCCATCGGGAAAGGAGAAGCCGGTCGCATACTGGTTTACCAAGGCTTGCCAATCAATGAACGTTGTGCCGTGGCCCTGGTCCTCTCATCCCGATGCTTGTTTGCCTGATCAAGGCTGCCTTTCATTCTTCAAAGGGAAAAAAAGAAGGCGTGATCAATATGTCAGGCGGACGTTGTGGCTTTCGCATCGAAGTGGAATTTTCTCTGCCCAAGGCGAGGATCGCAGTGCTCCGGGGCAGTGGCGTGCCCGGGCGGTCTCGTGTCCATGGCTTATGAGACTTGCGTGCATGGCATCGGATCAAGCGCGGTCGGCGAGCAGGATCTAGCCTTCGCCCAGACCATCCAGGCCACCCAACATATCGTTCGCGCTGCGCCCGTCATGGGCTTGTCCCGGCGTGAGTTCGAGGACGACGGGCCAGCCATTGGTATCTACTAGGGCGCTGACCTTGGTCGTCAGGCCGCGTCTTGGACGCTCCATGCATCGGGCGTCAGCCCAACATCGCGCGGTGGCTTTGGCGCCCCCCTTTTTTTGGCGTTCGCTCCATGCTGATGAACGCGGATCGAGGAGGAGTCGATTATTTGCAGGTCGCCATCAAGGGCCGCTGTTATCGCCTCGAAGACACGGTCCCACACACCCAGTTTCCGCCATCGAACAAACTGGTTGTAGCAGGTCGTTGCTGGGCCATAACGTTCGGGGATTTCCGTCTAGGTCGTTCCAGCCCGAAGCCGCCAGAACATGCCATTGAGCACCTTGCGATCATCTGCGAGGGCACCCCTTGTGGCTGATTGGGCAAAAGCGGCTCAATGATCAACCTTCAAAGTCAGTCAGTTCGTAACGACGGCGCGACATGGCATTCCTCCTCAACACTGAGGAGTCAGAACGCGCCAAAAGTGAAACCACTTTTATGAGTTTGTGACCCAGCGTGCGGCAGGCGATGAACCGGTCAGGGCGATCTGTCGACCTGCCCGGCACCTAATATGATTGCGCTCAGGCCAATGAACAGACCAGTGTGAAACTCAAAGCCAACCATCAAATCCGTCAGGCCGCAGAAGAAATATGCCGCTACAACCACTGCAGTGGCGTACACGTGTGACGACCGGCCGCCCGATTTGAGCCGGTGCGCAGCGATCAAGGGGATGGCCAGGAAACAAAAGTACAGGACGACCCCGACGATGCCACCAGCTACCGCAAAGTCCACAACGTCATTGTGCAGTTGTGGTAGACCGGCCACGTGTTCTTTGAACGCCTCGGGAACCATCGGAAGCGTGGCTTCCATCATGTTGGCCCATCCATGCCCCAGGAGTGGCGCGTTCAGAAACGCTTGCCATCCAGCGCCATACATCGCGAGACGGGTTTGGGTGGTGTAGTCACTGGTTTGTCCCTCCAAGAGCAGATCTGTGATGACGCTCACCAGCGAAAGGGAGCGGCTTTCGCCCATCGCTGCCGCAATCGCAATGAGGGCGACGCCCGCCAGGCCCGCCAGAAGCGACGCCGCCGCCACAAGACGGGCCCGCCCGAAGAGATAGGTCATCGCCAAGACCAGGGCCGGTGGAAATGCGAGTAGCGGGCCACGGGATCCGCACAGGAGCACCGTCATCAATGCGAGCACCGGGGCGCTGAGAAGAATCCAAGTGAACGGCGTGTCCCTTTTTACCCCAACGACGGCAAGAAAGCCAAGGACCACCACCGTTTCGGCGATCCGGTTCTCGCCGAGCAGAAGACCCTGCCCAGCACGCGAACTGCCCAGCACGAATACGTCGAATGCAGCCAGAAGCAGGCTCACTGCCGTGCCGGCGAACGCTAACCAGGCGACCCGATGCAGCGTCGTGCCGGATCTCGCGCAGACAGTGTAGAGGGGAGCAAACAAAAGCAGAGCCGTGAAATTGAACGCCATGAGCACGTCGCTTGGGCGCTGGGCGTTTATGAGAAACAACACTGCCAAGGCGGCGAAAAGCGCTGCATTCGCCCTGACCGGCCAATCTAGCTTAAGGCTACCGCGACCATGACGGACGAGAAGGTAGGCCAGGGTAACCAGCGCCAGAACAAGCATCAGATAGGGCGTTGCCAGGCCAACTACTGTTGGCAGGACAAGCATCAAGGCTAGCAGGATCGTGTGGGACAAGCGGATGAATACAGTATGATTACCGCTTGTGGTCATGCCCCGCGGCTCCGAGCAGCGTAAAGTTCGCGGCCAGCCATGAGGGCGGGATCGACGCGCAGTTCAAAGTCCGCATACCTAGATGCAGCACGATCCTTGAGCTTCCAGCCCGTATTGATGCCCTTGAAATGCCAGAAAAAGGCGCCCGGCATGAATGCCTTTCCGAGTAGGGGTCGCTTGTGCACCCAGTGCCAATACGGATGAGCTTTCAGGTTCGAGATCCATCGCCGGCCTGGATCCAGTATCCATTTGACAGGTGAACTTTCCCGGACCTTCCGATCTCTGTGAACCAGGTTGAACTGTCCGTGAGCGCCGGTTTTGCCCCCATCCTGCCGGATGTCGGGTTCGACCCAGCGGCCCGGCAGGATCAACAATCCGTGCCGCGTTTCCCGAACGAGGTCGTAAAGCGAATGTCCCCCGGGCGCGTTGGCCAGTTCGTCGATGTCCAGGTTGAGTAAGCCGTGTGCCGACGCTGCAAGGCGACGCAAGACAATGCTCATGCTCGATATTTGTGCGAATCGCGCCCAGTAGGGGTCGAATGTGACCGCGGGATCGATCGGGCCAAACTTGTGCGGGAAGTCAATGACCGCGTAGGACCGCAGGCCGTCGATTTGGCTCAGAACTGCGGCAATGTCGTCGGTAGCGTAGCGATCCGAGCCGTTGTCGAACAGGAATATCGTGTCGGTGCCGTGCAGCTTGACGTGCCAATGCGCCCATTCCTCGATCCAGGCGAGATCGTTGTTCTTGTTCATCGTGAACAGCACGCGCCTGTCAACGAATTGGTGGCTGAGATTGGGCTGCACCTTGAGTGTGAACGTGTGTCCACCGATCTCGACCTCAATCTCTGTGGTGCCGGCCGGTATACCTTTCCACTCGGCAACCATCGTAGAAAGGGAGATATGGAGGCTGGTCTTCAGTTGCTCCCTTGAAGGCAGCGCGTGAACGCGGGCGGCGCCAATCGACCTTCGTATGTTTCGCGGGGCCGGCCCGACGGCCAGGATACGGTCTTCAGAGTGGTTCCAGAACACATCATAGAATATCTGCCGTTCGTCAAAGGCGGCGTAGAACTCGTCGGGCCTACGGCGTCCGGGATTACGTGGCGCTCTGCGCAGTTCCGAATGTTCCGGCAGCGATGCTGGCGATCGCTCGATGATGATGCGCTGAGGGGAGGTCATACGATCGTTCCGGTTGCCCAATGTCCAAAAGGGATGGCACTTTTGTTGACAACTGGTAGACCAGCGTCATTAGCGCCCTCCATAAAAGCCGTGAGCATGACAGTCCAGCCCAACTCCACAGAGATCATTAGAATAAAGCACTCTGCCGTCTTTTTGCCCCCAGACGGGCCAAAGCGTTTGCCGCGCGCTCCCAAGAGAAGGAGGCCGGAAAAGTTTTGGGGGGCGTTCGAGGACAAGGCGCTCTTTTATGATTGTTTTTGGGACGCGGGCGGTGAGCGCGTGTTATTGGCCGGACCGCCACCCCTCAATCTCGAGAACGATTTTCGAGAAGCGAAGTTTACAGCTCAGCCATCGGGAAAACGGCTTGTGGCCAGCTTCTTTCCATCCCGCTCGACGATGCTTACCGAACTTGCAGACGTTCCCGAACAAACTGGCGAAATCAAGATCGATTTTGCTGGACTGCAAATGAGCATCGCTGTCCAGCCCAATGAGGAACACCGCTTTGCGGGGCGCAATATCATTACAACGATGAATCGCGATAATGATCTCGACTGGATCGTCAAGTGGCTTGATTGGCACGCGGTAATGCACGGCGCAGATGCGGCGGTGATTTTCGACAACGGATCTGGTGCCTACACCCACGAGGAGCTTGAGCGCGCCGTGAGTTCGGTGAACGGGATCAGCGCGATATGCATCATCAGTTGGCCCTACCAATATGGACCCTATGATCCTGGTGTCATTTTCCACCGGCATTGGGCAAACTTCCTCCAGATGGCCTCGCTCCAGGTTCTGCACAGGCGCATCGGAGCCCGTGCGAATGCCATCCTGAACTGCGATATCGATGAACTGGTTGGACGCGGCCGGGGATCCGATGTATTCAGCCGGGCTAGAGATAGCGATCTGGGCCTCGTGACGCTGAAAGGCCAATGGGTGGAGCCGGTCGTGGGCGAGGCCGACCTGAACTGTTCTCATCATTTGCGCTACAGGTATCGCGACAAATCGCGGCTCAAGTCCATCTGCGCCAACAAGTGGTGTCTCGACCCATCGCGGAACTGGTTGTTGCCTCTCCAGATCAAGCCGAACGTCCATCGCATCTACGGCATAGACAAATCCGTCGGACGCAATGCGACCAAGATGCCATTCTTCCATTTCAAGGCGATCAACACGAACTGGAAGGAACGCCGCCGGACCGAGGATGCATTGCCAACCAGCAGGCACGTCAGGCTTGATGAACTTGACAGCGAGGTTCGGGAGTATCAGGAGCGACGGGCGGCAAAGACTGCCTATTCGGAAAATGAGGCTGGTAAACAAGTCAACCCCGGGGGCCAATAGGGGACCACATCACAATCGCCACGCAGCGCTCGACTGTCCGTGAATGTATGGCGGGCGTCTGGGGCCATGCGCCAAAGGTGCACGCCCAGGGTATCTTCGGTTGTAAAATTTCCCCAGCGTGTGCCTTGCCATTGAGCGCGGGGCTTCTGTGTAGGGAAGCGGATAAAACACAGTCCGCGGTTGGGCGTGGCGGTCAAGTCCAAGCTGGCGTGCGAAAAATGTTAGAGGAAAGGAACCGGTCGCCCCGAATTGCATATGTGCCAGATCGATCTTCTCGCCCAGCATGCGACGGATTGCGGCCTCAGTGCGCCGATACTAGGGGAGCCAGATCGGATCACGATTGCGACCATCGTCCCTCAAACAGGTCCAGCAAGGTCACGAGCAACGGACTGTCTGACGGCAAGCGCAAGACCGCGTTGTTGATCTGTCCGGCGTTTGCGCCCTTGCCGGGATCGAACTCCATGACGAATATGTGAGACGGCAATCGCGAAATGGTCTTACATAAACCGTGTCGCCATCCACCCAGATGCCGACAGCACGCGCCGTCAGCATTTAGCGGAAATAATCGGCAAAAGCCGCCGGGGAGGGGTTGCCCTGGTAAAAGAACAGCTCGTCCCGTGGGATGATGGTCGCCGCATCGACCCAAGTGCAGCCCTGGGGAAGGTTTTCGGGCTCGTCAAGCCATAGAGCCAGAAGTCGTTTCCTTGAGCAACAAACGAGGGAACCGATGTGCGCTCGAGCCAGGAGAGCGGGTCAAAGCACAATCAACAGACCACGGGAAGGGAAGGCGAGTTCTGACTACTGCTCGGCACCTGAGCGTCCATGATTTTGATTTTCACAATGTTCAAGCCGGGGGTCGCCAGCAAGGAGCGCCCTGCACTACCTCATAGGTGCGCAATGCAAGTCAAAACGTCCGCCGGCCGTTGGCGAGGCTGTGACTGCGTTTTGTGCCCGAATGTGGCTATAAGGTCCACAATTGCAGGATTTCGCAACGCGCTCTGTTCCAGTGCTTTGATTCTGGGGATGCTGGCGGTGCAGTAAAAACCCGTTGCGAATGCGCTCGGGTTTGGCGCGGGTAACCGTTCGTCACTGGCCGCTTATGCCGTCCATCGTGCCATTGGCCAGCAATCCGACTCCGGGGACGGCCAATGGCCATCTTCAGGCGGTTGCGGGAGCTTGCCGACTTCATCGGGCGTAAAAGGGCCCGAAAGGCTGGCGCGATATTGGCCGCCACCCAGCGCGATCAAAACGTAGGTGATAGCGCCCGGGACAAGCGGGTGGAGATCAAGAAGGTCGTTGCCGAGCGCGTGGGTTCGTTTTCAAGCCAATGCAGATGGGAACCCGCGGGTAATAGGCTCCCACTCTCCCTCTTGTGGTGCGCCGGGAGCGTAACGCTTATCGTAAGCAGCTCACCTTCGGACATCCGAAGGTGAACGGCTCGATCGGCTTGGCTGCCCAACTGCAGTTGGCTGCTATGATCGATCGCAAGACACTCAGGTCAAGTCTCGAGCCGATAGCCGCCCGCGCTACGCTCGCGGAGTATAGCTGCAGCGTGTTGTTGTGCGATTTTGTGCAGCGACGACGGACATGTTGATGTGTCGATCACGCCTGTGGTGGCGCTAATCGAGATGGAGGCGCCAGGGAAACGAAGGGATGCGCGGTAGTCGATGCGACGGTCTTCCCCGCGATATTGGACCTCGAGAATGCGAATCCTTGACATGGCTGGCCTCCAAGCCCGTCATCAAATCAGCTATATGCTTCCGCATCAACGGGATTACGCAATGTTGAATGCAGCTGAGCTTCCCGCTGTATTCGGTTGGCCAAAGCAAAAGAGGCCCGGCGAGAACCGAGCCTCATCCTCCCAGATAGCCTCGTGCAAGAGGGATCGATTGGCCTGGAAGTGGACGTTCGCGCCGAGCTTGACCGAATGGAGGCGAATTCCGGCATCTGTTGGGCCACCGAATCCAGCCGTTGTATATGTCTGAATGCTAGGATGCTCACGGAGTCAGAAGCAGCGACTTCGACAACCGCACCAGCGGTCCAGCCGAGGCGGAAGTTGGTGTCGCGGTCAAGGTCGGCTTCGGTATCGTTGATATACCCTCGGCCATAAGCCAGACCGGCGGTCACGTAGGGCAGGATGCCGTCCATATCCACGCCGAGACGACCTCTTAAGGTGCCGAAATAGTCAAGACCGGCAATCACGTCGTTGCCGCCGCCATCAACGATGGTCAACATTCCAGAAAGGGCGATGTCGGTTTTTATGCCGAAGACCTACGAGGCCTGGCCTCAGCCGTGGCGCAAACCCCGTATCGGCAGATTATCTGTGCCGACAGCGCGTCTGACGCCTTACGTGTCGGAATTGCCCCTCGGTGACGCCCGGTTTTCGGGCAAATGTGCGATAACGCAAGCGGGGAAAGGGCCGGAGCTTTGTCGGTGGTTCAGTAGCATATTGTCCGACCCATCTTTCCCGCTGTGTAATAGCTCGAGAACCTTCACAGTATGGTGTTGGCTGTCCGGTTCTTTCGCCCGAAACGCAGCATCGATGCGTGAAGGCATTCCCGCTCTGCGGGACAAGGGGCCAATCATCCTTTCCGCAGGTTCGACTTGCGCGTTGCCAATAAAGCGGGCACCGGCTTTTTGGTTCGGCAACGCGAATAGGGGTAAACGTGCGGAAAGGGTGATTGGCGCACAACCAGATCGGCAAATGGGCACAAGCGCACAAGACGCACAATGGTGTCGCACGGAACATGCGCGTTCGTACTGTGCGTCGACTGACTGCACCCATGGAGGCCAGCTGACGCCGCCTGGCGCGACGTGGTGGTTTTGCGCGTCGGAAACGTGAATTTTCTTTCGATGAATGATCCCGTTCGTGAAGCGGAACAAGACCGATGCGGTCGATGCCAAGCCGATTTGCGAGGCGGCGCAGCGCCCCGGCATGCGCTTTGTTGCGCTAAAGAGCAAAGAGCAGCAGGCCGCTGGGAGAGGCGTCGGGGTCGTAGGCGGTCGAAGGAGGGTATGGCACAACGCTCGGCGAGACGGGGCTGGAAGAACCAGGGAAACGGCAGAGCGCTTGCCAGGCGCGCAAACCGGAACTGGTTCCGGTCCGCGAACTCTCATACTGGCCCGCAGCTATCGCTCTGCTCATCGAGGCGGTATAGATGACAGCATCCAACTAGGTGCCAACGTACCCCGATTTACCGCTTGCCTCCAAAGGGGCGTCTACAGATGCCGTTGACACAGCCTTGTATTGCTGTGCCGGCGATCCTGGGTCTGCAAAGAACCGATCACCGTTCTTGAGCCCACCTCGGCTTCTCCCGCCCGCCTTGTACCAAACGCGAAGCGTCGCATGCGGGCATGGCTTTGCCGAAATAATAGCCCTGACCATACTCGCCGCCGCGCCGGACAATCTCCTGCATTTCCTGTTGTGATTCAATTCCTTCCGCGATAACGGGCAGTCCAAGGCTCTTGGCAAGATCAATCACGGAACTGACGATCTTGGCGCTTCCGGCATTGGACTGCATCGAGGAGATAAAAGATCGATCGATCTTGATCTTGTCGAATTTCAGTTCACGCAGGTTGTAGAGACTTGAATAACCGGTTCCGAAGTCGTCCAGCGAGATTTTTATTCCGAGTTCCTGGATCGCGACCAAAGCAGAGCGCGCAGCCTCGATGTCGGCAACAAGCGACGTCTCAGTGACTTCTATCTCAAGTCGTTTTGGCGGGAAATCAGTCTCCGAGAGGGTGGCGAGCAGCTTAACCGGCAAAAGAGGGTCGGTAAGATGGATTGCAGAAATGTTGAGCGAAATCGTGATGTGGTTGGGCCAGTCAAGCGCATCAAGGCACGCACGGCGTAACAGATCGTAGGTCATATCACCAATCAGGCCAAGCTTTTCCACGATGGGAATGAAGACGTCCGGTGCGATATGGCCTTGCGTTGGATGGTGCCAGCGCGCCAGGATTTCGAAGCCGACAAGCTGCCCCTCTGTCAGATGCATGAGAGGCTGGTAGTGCGGCTGGATGTCCTTTTGTAACACCGCCCGCCGCACGTCCCGTTCGAGCGCCATGCGCTCGCGAAGAGCGTCTTCCATGCCTTGTGCAAAAAGCCGATAGGTTCCCCGACCTTCTTCCTTGGCGCGATACATCGCCATGTCGGCGGCGCGAAGCAGAGTATCTGCATCCGCTCCGTCATCTGGACAAAGAGATATGCCTACGCTCGCGCCCACTTCAACGACCTGGTCGCCAATGCTGATCGGATGGCTGAGGTCGGCCACGATGCGGGCAGCCAAAGCGGATGCAGCCTCAGCGGGAGTTGCATTCGCGCAATCAAGGATCACGCCGAACTCGTCGCCGCCCAAGCGCGCCACAGTGTCTTCATTCCTGGTCAACGCGCCCAGACGTTCAGCGATTTCGCGCAACACGTCATCGCCTGTAGCGTGGCCATTGATGTCGTTGATTGGTTTGAAGCCGTCTAAATCGACAATCATCACTGCGGAGCGCGTAGAGCCGCGCTGGGCGCGAGCGACAGCCTTACCCAGCGTGTCAGCGAAAAGCCGTCTGTTCGGTAATCCTGTGAGCGCATCGTGCCTCGCCAGTGACTCGGCGAGACGATGAGCGGCTTCTGTTGCCTCGTGAGCTTTTTCAAGCGCTGCCACATGTCTTTGATAGGTCTGTTCCTTTTCTTGGGCGGCTTTGGCCTCGGCCAATTTGAGGCTGGAGATATCGGTGTCGGTCCCGACAATGCGCGCAACACTGCCATCAGGCATGAATTCTACGGGTCGTCCGCGGCTTAGAACCCAGATGTAGTGCCCGTCCTGATGCCTTTCGCGGTACTCGAAAGCGTTTTGGTGAAGTTCGCCGGAATTCTGCTGGTTGGTTTCGCGAATCAGCCGCTCCCTATCCTCGGGATGGACGCGCTCGAGCCAGGCTTGGCGGGATGGGTCTACCGGATCGTTGGGGCCTATGCCCCGCATCGTTCGCCACATGGGCGAGAAATAGGCCGTGCCGGTCTTTAGGTTGTGGTCCCAGACGCCTTGACCTGCGCCCTCAAGGGCAAAATTCCATCTGCTCTCGCTTTCGGCCAACGCATCTTCCGCCAACTTGCGCCCGGTAATGTCCCGGGAAACACCGACGAGGCCCTTAATCGCCCCGCTCGCGTCGCGCAGTGGTAGCTTTGAGGTCGCCAACCACTTCTTCTCGCCAGAGGCAGTCACGATAAACTCCTCAAGGTCGATTTTCGGTTGCCCCGATTTCAATACGGTCTGTTCGTCGGCGAAGAACTTTTCCGCCAGTTCTCTGGGATGTAGGTCGAAATCGGTTCTACCGGTCAGGTCGCCAACTGAAAGTCCGAGGTCCGTTGCAACCGCCACATTGGCAACAACGAAGCGGCTGTCTGCGTCCTTTACGAATAGGTAATCAGGCACGCAATTTATCACGGTACGAAGGAGGTGTTCCTGTGAAACGAGATCTAACAGTGACGTGTTCGTACCCATCGAAGACGGGAGCATTCCGTGGTTGATATCCGATCGACGGCGCGCGTTGACCCGGCGCGCTTTGTTTGGGTCTGTGTAGGACAAGCCCGTCTCCTCTCGAATGCACGGCGCAAATCAGGCGCGGACGGTATCAGCGCGTAATTGCCAAGCGATTAACCAGTGAAGGGTCCTCATCGCCCGCGTTGCGGCTCCGCCGCTGCCGGCCTCAAACGTTTCACTCTCGGCCAATCAATGTCCAGCCGATGATTGCTGCTGAGAAGTGATCGATTGGATGCTCCCTCCCGATGCCGAGCGTCGACCGCAAGGCCGGTCGGGTTATGGTACCTTTGGCTGCAAGGTCTGCGCGACGAGGGTAAACGGCGTGAAAATGACGAACAGCGAGCAATTTGTGAAAGGAGCGCTTAACCCTTCCAACAGTTTTTACGAATTGACTGCAACACGTCGGGTGGCAGGTTAAGTACGGAAATGGGCTATTAATCCAGTCGTGATCCAATAACTCAAGTAATTGAGGGCTCAGAAAAACGATGGACGACAGCCAGCTCTTCGAAACGCTTACGCGCGCCGTCCCAGGACTTGTCTGGGTCTGTGACGCGCACGGCCATGTAGAGTTCAACAATGCCAACTGGACAGAGTTCACCGGTCTTCCACAGAGCCACGGTCTCGGACAGGGGTGGCTGGATGCCATTCATCCGGCCGACGCCGCAGCGTTTCGCGCGCAATTGCCGATCGATCAAAACACCCAGGAAAATGTGCAGGCCGAAATGCGCGTTCGTCGCCATGATGGTGTTTTCCACCGTCATCTGCTCAATGTTCGCTACGTGGGTGACGGCAAATGGGTGGGTTGCGCGATCGATGCTCACGATTGGCTGACGACCGAACTTCGTGATGCCACCCAGGGCCATATTCTGGAGATGGTCACGGCAGGTCTCGAACTGTCGCACCTACTCGCGGAGCTTTGCAGGGCCGCGCAACGCCAGATCCCGGGAGCGACCTGTAGCATATTGCTCGTTGATGCAGCCAAGGGATGCTTTACTGCGGGCCATGCTCCCAATCTGCCTGTGGAAATGATGTCGGCGGTCCCCGCCATCAAAATTGGCACCGGCGTTGGTTCATGCGGCACTGCCGCGTTCGAAAAGCGCGACGTCATCAGCACAGATATCGCCAATGACCCTCTTTGGGACAGCTGGAGAGAAATGGTACTGCCGCTGGGGTTTCAGGCCTGCTGGTCAAAGCCAGTCTTTGCCTCCAATGGTGACGTCATTGCCTCGTTCGGCTTCTACTTTCAAGAAAAGCGCGCGCCCAATCCCGCGGAACTCCATGAGCTTACACGGTTGCGTGGCCTTGCGTCCCTGGCAATCGAACGCGCCCGTATGTTTGAGGCCTTGCGCGAAAGTGAGGAGCACTACCGGCACACGGTGGAGCAGAACCCTCAAATTCCTTGGACTTCCGATCCGCACGGCCACATCTTGAGTGTGTCATCGCGTTGGACAGAAATGACCGGAATCAGTCAGTCCGAAGCCCTCGGCAATGGCTGGCTACAGGCCTTGCACCCCGACGATATCACACCGACAATTGAAAACTGGGATGAGGGACTGTCCACCGGGAAACCGGTGGACATCAATTACCGCATTCGCCTCAAGGATGGAGATTATCGCTGGGCACGCGCTCGAGCAACGGCTCGCAAGGACGAACTGGGAAAGATCATCCGGTGGTATGGGACAGTCGAAGATATCCACGAGCAATATCTCGCCAGTGAGAAGCTCCAGCGTCAGGCTTATCAAGATGACCTGACAGAACTGCCAAACCGCCGACGATTTGTCGAAGAGCTAAAACGACGCCTGGGCTCTTTGCGTGACACGATCGGCTTGATGGTCCTGGATATGGATGACTTCAAGCTCGTCAATGATCGATACGGCCACCTCACGGGCGACGCGGTTCTCCGCCTTTTTGCCCGCTATCTCCAGCGTATCGTGGCGTCCGATGAATTTGTCGCACGCCTCGGTGGCGACGAGTTTGCAATCATCTGCTGCAACATCTCTGACGACCATTGTCTGGCCGATAGGGCGCACTCAATTGAGGTGCAGCTCGAAACGTATCTCAAGTCCAACAAGAAGACCCGCTCCTGTCGTCCCAGCATAGGTTGCACCGTTGGGAAGCGCGGCGATAGCCCCGATGAGGTGTTCAAGCGGGCCGATCTGGCGCTTTACGCTGCCAAAGCTGCTGGCAAAAGCACCGTCAGGCTCTTTAACCCCGGTATCCGCAGTGCAGCATCCAAACGGAGCGAAGCCCTAGAACTGGCAAGGACCGCTCTTCGTGAACATTGGATCGAGCCATTCTACCAGCCGATAATCAATCTTAAAGACCAGAGCATTCGTGGCTTTGAAGCCCTATTGCGTATCCGGCATCCCAACAAGGGGCTTCTCACGCCCATTGAGATAAAAGACGCTCTGGACGATCCCCGTTTGGCCGACAGCATCGGCACTCGCATGGCTCGGTGCGTGATCGATCACATGTCAAAGTGTGCTGCCGTAGATATCATGTACGGCCAAGTTTCGCTCAATCTCGCTACCGAGAACCTGGTCAACACCAAATACGTGGACGACCTTCTCGGCTACCTCAAGGAAAACCAGTTACCTCCTGACGCGATAAAGCTGGAAATCACCGAGCGCGTGCTGATGGATGATCTGGGCGACGTCGTGGTGGCCAACCTTGGCAAACTGCGCGAAATTGGGATCGGTATTTCTCTGGACGATTTCGGAACCGGCTATGCATCACTGGTTCACCTTCAGGCGTTTCCGGTTGATGAAATCAAGATCGATCGATCGTTTATCGCGGGCCTGGGGACAGACGCCAACAAGGGCGAAATCGTGCACGCCATGCTGGGCCTTGCCAAAACACTCGGCCTGGTCACAGTGGCAGAAGGCATAGAAACCCAAGGGGAAGCGCTAAGATTGGCAGCATGGGGATGCGATTTTGGACAGGGCTATCTGTTTGACAGGCCCATGCCATTCGAACAGGCCAAACGCCTGATGGCAGGACAGCATCGGCACCGCAAACACAACTGAAGGTGTCTGTCCTTGGAACCTTCCGGGTGACGGGGCATTTACAACGACTTCGCCATCATAGCGCCCGATCTTGGCACCAATGACATTTCCACCCATTAGTAGCGATTCCTGGCTTGCAGCCCTCGTGGAGAGCAGCTCTGACGCTATCATCTCCAAAACTCTCGACGGAATTGTGATGTCGTGGAACGCCAGTGCGGAACGCACCTTTGGCTATACGGCCGACGAAATGGTTGGCCAGTCTATCCTCAAGATCATCCCGCCGGAACGTCACGATGAAGAAGCCTTGATCCTTGATCGGATCGGTCGAGGGGAACGCATAGAGCACTTTGAAACCAAACGCCGGCGCAAAGACGGTGCTTTGGTAGAAATCTCGCTCACGGTCTCTCCTATTATGGATGAAGCCGGGATCGTTCTGGGTGTGTCAAAGATTGCCCGGGATATTTCGGAAGCTCGGCGAAGCCGCGAGATGCAACGGTTCCTGATGCGTGAAGTAAACCACCGGTCAAAGAACCTGCTCGCGGTTGTCGAAGCAATGGTCCGTCGCTCCGCTCGCCAGGCAGAACCCGCCCAGTTTGCGCAGGCCATATCGGCCCGTGTTTCCGCGCTTTCGCGTACGCAGGACCTGATCGTCCAGGGTGACTGGTTAGGTGTAGAGTTATACGACCTCGTATTCGCGCATGCATCGGTCGTTCATCCTGAACGACTGCTGCAATATGCAATCTCGGGACCAAACCTACGCGTTTCTCCCGGTGCAGCTCAAGCCTTGGGTCTCGCATTGCATGAATTGTTTTCGGGATCATGCAAGCGGCTGGGACAAGCTGCAAATGGCAGGGTCACCGTATCCTGGTCGGGTGACCTTGACGCCAGATATCTGGAATTTTCATGGTCAGAGCACATTGGCGGCAACCCGACCACTGCCGATGAGTTCGCACAGGACGTTTTAAGTAAGGTTTCGCCGGTCTCGCTAAACGGCGTTGGCACATTTTCCGTCACCGATAGGGGATGGCAATGGTCAGTTTCGACGACTTCAGACGTCGTCTTCGGGCCATAGATCATCGATCCGTCGGCCATCCGGCCCCCTAACGTAGTCGTGTTGCGTCCAATGTGGTTGTGATTTAGCATAGATCCGTCCAGTGGCGGGGCAATCCACATGCACCAAGATGAACTCGCAATTGCTGTTGCAGAGACGACTCCCGCCATGCTGTGGATGGGTGACGAAGACGGGCGTTGTTTGTTTCTCAACGGCGCACTCCGCAAATTCTGGGGCGTTAATCCCGCAAAACTCGATGAATTTGATTGGACCTCAACTCTACACCCCGAGGACGTCGAACTGCTGCAAAAGCCATTTATTAACGCAATGAACGAGCAGGCCCCTTTCGTGGTAGAGGCACGCTATCGTCGTGCCGACGGAATTTATCGGATAATGCGCACCGAAGCCAATCCGCGGTTTGACAGCACTGGACAATTCCTTGGAATGACCGGGCTCAATACCGACGTCACAGACCAGCGGATCGCGGAGGAACAATCACGCTATTTGATGGGCGAGCTCAATCATCGCACCAAAAACCTGCTCACCGTCATCCAGGCTATTGCCCGCAATACCGCGCGCACGACTTCGCCTGAAGCGTTTCTTGATGCGTTTGGAGCAAGACTTGGTGGACTTGCGGCCAGTAACGACCTCCTGGTTTCGAAAGACTGGGCCTCTGTGCTGATCAGGGACCTCGTATTCGGTCAGCTTCAAACCATTGGTGCTGACCGTGATAGCCGGGTTAGGGTGCAGGGGCCGAGCATTCTTGTCTGTCCGCAATATGCGCAGACGATCGGCATGGCGCTGCATGAACTGGCTACCAACAGTTTGAAGCATGGCGCTCTTTCGCAGCCGTCGGGGTCATTAAGAGTGGAATGGGCCGGGGATCCGAAGGGCCGTTGGTATATCGAATGGGACGAAACCCTGTCTGAGTCGTTAGCACCGCCGGCTCACAGAGGCTTTGGTCGGGTCGTCATGGTGGATATGGTCGAACGCGCCATAAAGGGTTCGGTCGAGCTTGCGTTCCGCCCTCACGGCATTCTTTGGCGTTTGAACGTTGATTGACCGAGTGGGTCTCTCAGACGTCAATGGATGAGCGCTGCACCTTATGGTTTTGAAGCTGTGCGATGTCACCAATCCAACCCACTTAGGTTATGGACAATCTTCATCGTTTCAAGGCTGACGGTGATTGCGCGCTGGAAAAGCTCCAGCGGCCAAGCCGTAATGTTGCCTTCCTGGTTTCCACCCCACGCTCTCGAAACCAGTACCAACCGCGCAATTGACAGTAACCGTGCACCCAACGGTTGAACTTGAGTTGATGATTTCTAAAGTCGGAGTGCTGGTGAGCTGGCGGAAAAGAATACGCACAGCGGCGCCTTATCGAGTGGCGACCAAGGTGACCTAGTCTGGCTTTAAAAGAGCGGAACCGCACCATTGCGCCAGTCATTGGGTAGGCGCGTCGCGGATAACCAACATTGCATTGGGCAATTGCGATGCCCGCTGTGGGGGTGGTCCGGCGCCGGGCAAGTCGTGCTGCCATAGTATTTACTCCTGCGCGACCCTCTGCCGGCTGACGCGGCGCATCGCAGCATCCTGCGGCGCGAAAACTTGCTGCCTCCCCAGCTCAGAGCACGTTCCGACGCACGCACACCGATCTCCATTTTCTCGATGAGAAAACGAAAAGTTAACAAAGGGCTTTTAGCGTTTCCGTTTTGGCCAAAGTCCGGAGCGCTCTGATGAAACACGTCCTTGCCGCCGCCACTGCCGCATTGCTTGTCGCGGCACCTGCTTTTGCAAATGAACCACTGCTCGAAGAGGCGGTAGGCTTCACCGGACAAATCTTCCACCTTGAAACCGGCGTTCCCGGATTGGTCATTGCTGCTGTGCGCGACGGCGAGAGCGCGATTGCCACCTTCGGTGAGACTGGCATCGGCAGCGGACGCCAACCCAACGGCGAAACACAGATCGGTGTCGGCTCCATCACCAAGAGCTTTACAGGCCTTGCCTTGGCCCATGCGGTTGCCGATGGCACGGTAGCATTGACTGACCCCGCTGGACCGCACATCAGCCTCGTTGACACACTGCCCGAACGCGGGGGGCGTCACATCCGTCTGGTCGATCTGGCCACGCATGCCAGCGGGTTTCCGCGCGAACTCGCGCCCGCCGAAGGTGTGGAGCGCTACAGCGATGCTTCGTTTGCGGCCAATCTAAACAATGACCCGCTACTCTTTGCGCCGGGGGAAGGCATGGCATATTCCAACATCGGTTTTGACCTGCTGGCTATGGCGCTCTCGGAACGCTCGGACATGCCGTATGCCGACCTGCTCCAGGAAAGCGTCCTTGACCCCATCGGATTGAGTGCAACCGGTTACGCGCGCCCTGAGGGGGAGAATGTCATGACCGGCTACGACTGGAATGACCAAGAGATGGATCCGGGCGATCCGATTTCCAACCGCTTCGGAGCGTCGCAGCTCTACACCACCGCCAATGATATGGTGAAATATCTCTCCTGGAATCTCGATCGTTTCGGCGAGGAAGGGACAGAGGCCCGCTCGATCAGTCACGCAGCATGGGTCATGCGTGACGGACTTGATCCCGTATTCGGAATGGACGAGTCCGGACACATGGATGCAATGGGGCTCGGCTGGGTGATCATGATGCCGGAGGGCGACCGCCCGTTGATTCTCCAGAAGGCTGGGGGGACGAATGGGGTCTTTAGCTACATTGCCTTTGCACCGTCGCGCGGCGTCGGCGTGTTTATGTCCATCAACAAGTTCGATTTCGCCGCCGCAACGGCAATGGCCGACGTCGCAAACGATCTGATCACCACGCTCGCACCCAGGTGACCAAGCAGCAGCAGTCTAGCGCTCGACAGCTTTTTGGAAGACTGGCAACAGTCAATCTTGAGCATTTGTGCCAAGATGGTGTCCCCATTTGGTGGCTTGGCTTTTCGTGAGGGAACTTTGTATTCCTGCGGAGTGCTGAACTCAGCAGCGGTACCTTTCGGCCCTTGCCGCACAATCGGGGTGACGACTTGCGCCGTCGCCCCGATAGGTTACTTGCCTTTTCGCTTACCAGTGCCCGGTGCGGCCGATCCGGAGATCTGGCCACTAATCGAATCGGGAGCGAGGCTTTGTTTCTGCTTTTTCTTTTTGGGCTGCTTACGTTGCTGATCGCCCTTGCGTTTTGCCATCCCTGTTGGCCTCCAATAGGTTTCGCAGAGTCCGCTGCGGACATTAAGTGAAACGATCTCGAAAGTTTGGGATCCGTGATAACGTCGTCCCTGGTCACAGGCGTGTGCCAGCCAGGGGCCGGTCTCGGGTTTGCGATTGTCTCCAGGACGTACGACGGATCACGGCGCTACGCTGCCTCTTTGGGCAGGGTGCGATCCGAGTAGATTCCCAGACTTGCCAAAATGTCTTCTACTTCGGACGCGGTTTTTGCTGCGCGCAGCCGGGCGGCCAATTCGGGGTCATAGGCCAGTTTGGCAAAACGGGGGAGCGCGAGGTGCAACCAGCGCAAATCATGGCGATTGCCGACGACAGACAATAATACATCTACTGGTTCGGCATCGTTTGCCTCGAAATCGACGGGGTATTTCAGATGCGTCACCTGAACAAGGGGAGGGCAGGTCTGGGTAAGGATTGTGTGGGGTGCAGCAACGCCCGAGCCGATTGCGGTCGAGCCCAGCTTCTCACGTGCGAGAAAGCAGCCGGTGATATCTTGAGCCGATATCGGGGTTCTGAGCAAGCCAATGCGTTGACCCAACGAACTCAGCGCCGCCTTACGCGATCTGGACATGTTGTCGATTGTAAAGTCTATTTCGAACGAAACACTTGCGAGTGCCATCACGAACCTCCGTCTGGCAGCCTTGCTGCCGACAAATGAATTAAAGTTGTCGTGAATATTTTCCCGGAAACGCGAAGTGTTTCGCAGTTTCCGGGTCAGGCATCCCGGTCGCTGGCCGCAAGCTGATAAATCGGTGAGAAAAGGCAAGTGTTCATGGCCTAGCGAGGCTAGCGTTTAATTTATTTAAGTCAACTGAGCACTTTTGCCGCGCCGTGTCGCATGGCACAACTACTTGTAAAAGGAAATTCCGATGCTATGTGGATAGCCATGCTTCGCACATCGATCCAAATCGCCTGTACCAGGACGCCAATTGGTGCACTCTCAGCCCCCCGGGGCGGGGAATGTGTATTGCGTTAGATCCAAGACACCGCCTCGGGCTCCTCGATATTTGTCTTTTTCTTTCTCGCGAGCGCGAGCGGAGGCCGGTGTGCGAAATTCTCTCAGCCCTTTCACGTGTCGTCATTGTGCCGAAACCATTCCGCGGGCCGCGGTGCGGTGCCCTTGGTGCTTAAAGCCACTTCCAGATCAGTGGCCCGTTCGACTTCCGCGCCCTTATGTCCTATATGGCGTTGAGACGGCGGGGCATGGTTGACTGGAGGCCCCGGATCGTGTGCAGGATCCGGCTTGACTTCCCCGCCCAAAGCGATAGCAATAATCACATGATGATCCGCGCGCGTTTGACACTGCAGTCAATACTCAAGGGACAGCCCGTAATAGGACTGTAACCCGAAGCTCGGCCATTTGCGCCTTCCGAGCTTCGGGAGGTGCGCTCATCGTCTGCACGATAAGCGCCTTGGCGCCTTCACAATATCGAAGAAAATTGGACCGCCGGTGAACGACTGGCGGAGATCGTGTGCAATCATGTCTCAAACTGCGATGAAAGCTGCGGCATTGCCGCGGCTGGTCCTTGGTGTCGAGGATCATGGAAAACTGATGACCATGGCGAATAGTATCACTGGCCCCATGGCGAGCGTTGCCGACCAACTCATGAATGAGTTGGATCGCGCCCGCGTTGTAGCTCAGTCCAAGCTGCCTGAAGATGCCGTGCGCCTTGGGTCCGTTGTATCCTTTACCACGACCGATGGCTTTGACCGCACCTATCAGCTGGTGTTTCCCGGGGAGGCGGACATCACTTCGGGCAAAGTATCTGTGCTTACCCCGATCGGCGCCGCATTGATCGGTTTGCGTGAAGGCCAGAGCATTCCCTGGACTGCCCGTGACGGACGCCGGCTGTCCTTGACAGTCGTCCGGGTCGAGCAGAGCCAGTAATATGAACGCTCATATCGCAGTGAAGGCAGTGCTCGAGTTCGGAGCATAGGGCCAGGCCGTCAAGAGGTCGGTCTGGTCCTGTGTTCCGCTCTGGTTTGCAACAAAAGGACGCTTTTCATGAGCCCTGCCATTCTCCCAAAACTCACACCGCGCGATTTTGCCATTCTGGAAAACATGCTCGCCGACCATTTAGGTGACGACGAGCTGCTGATCACTGCCATCCGCAAGAAACTGGAGGATGCAAAAATTGTATTTTCTGAGGATCTGCCTGGTGACGTTGTCACGATCGGGTCTCGTGTCACCTTCACAGTAGATGGCGCATGGCCGCAGGAGCGCCGACTGGTAACCCTCGCGCACTATGTCCCGGGCCAGGACCATCAGTCCGTGGCCAGCCTCCGGGGAATCGGGCTCTTGGGTCAGGCAGCGGGAGACAAGATCGAGATTGATTTTGACGGGCGCATCGTCGCGCTCGAAATCCACAAGGTGCTCTACCAGCCCGAAGCGGAGAGCAAGACACAAAGGCAGGCGGCGGACATGCATTTGGTCTCCGACCGGAAAGCCAGCCGTTCATCGGGTGCGGGCCGACCTGACCCGCTGTCAGATGACGATCCCGGTCCATCTGCCGCATGATTTTCCATTGCTGTCGTACATGATGCCTAGGGCAGTGCGATGGCGATTGCGCGCAAGGGCATCCCCCCATGCCCTTGTGCTGAATAGCCCCGAGTTTCGTGGACACCCTCGGGTTAGTTTTCCTGC
>SWCE01000909.1_pt1 | contig 21632 bp, 27 predicted proteins | sample 4690061 | NCBI WGS metagenome assembly SWCE01 (sample SAMN10267279, study PRJNA491770) | bioreactor metagenome | isolation source: DHS bioreactor inoculated with subseafloor sediment | place: Japan: off Shimokita Peninsula | collected 2012-10
GGAAAAATCTCCCTGAACCGGGTCACTTCTCAGCGGAAATCAACAGGGAGGCCTCAGTGCGCTCGTCTCTCAGATTGCGCTTATGGTCCTTCTCCAGACCTGTAGCGAGGATGCCTTGATCATCATCTATCGACCGACTTTGCGTCACGCGAAACCTACAAAGGGAGCGATCTGGACGTCGGTCTTATAGGAGATCAACACGACCTCCCTGCTCCTACCTGTAGTGGGTGGAGAAAAATATCGAGACCAGATCGACCGCGAAACGGCCAGAATCGGCGGCTCTCCGCCCGCGCACAATCCGCCAGGACTTGTGGTGACATCCCAATAGCAGGTGTGAACACGTCGGCATTCAGCCTGACCAACAATGTTGCTGCACGCTCAAGATGGCGCCGCTTCGGCCCGTGCTTACCTTCACGCACTTTCACGCCAGCCGCCGCGAGCAGGATGATCGCCTTCAGGAAGGCCCATTCTTCAGAATTGCGATCAACGTGTTGCCAGAACGGCTCCCACGCCTCGTGAGCCTCCCAATAATAGCAGTAGTTGAACAGATCCACACCCCATAGGAACTGCTCTGGTGGGTTCGTGTTGCACCACGACAGGGGCTCTTCGCTGGCGCCGAAGCTGTGGCCCGCCGGGTGCCGAACGGGATGCGGAAATCCGCTGTTTGGCAGATACGCATATGCCGGGAACCTACGAGATGGACGAAGCCTCGGTGGCTGCGTGTCAGGATACCGGAAGCCAGTCGAACGACGAGTTGTTCGGTCCACTATCGAATACCTCAAACTTATCAGCATATGCTGCCCTCAATGGAGCTACCATCGAGGCCAAATTCCTACAAATGCAACCGGCGGCAAAAGGTCGGCGAGTGTTGCCGTCGCAGTGTCCCGTTGGTCCCCGTCCATTGCTCTGTCCCCTATGCAAGACAAGGGGGCCCGCGCCACCGGCGCTCAATCGTGCATTAGCGTTGCTGGAGTGTTTGCGTAGGCGGCAACTGTTGTGTCGACAGTATGGACAGAATGCCGGTCGCCTCACCCTGTAGCTGAGCGATCGTGCATTCGTCCAAAACATGCAAAAACGCAGCCATGGCCTGCCCTATCAGGCCCCTCAGGCCACATCCCGGTGCCAAACGGCAGGTCGTGCAATCGACAAGGTCGAGACAGTCCTCCATCGACCGGACGATCTCGCCGACCGATATTTCGGAGGCGGCACGCGCCAGTCGAAGACCACCCATTCGACCGCGCGCGCTTTCGATGTAGCCCTTCCTGACCAGCCCATGAGCCACTTTGACCAAGTGATTGTGAGATACATCGTAGAATCGCGAAATTTCCGAAATGGAACACAGCCGATCCTGATACTGAGCCAGATAGACCATCACCCGCAATGCCAGGTCAGTATGAAGCGTGAGGCGCATCGAAGTTTCCAATATGTCGCAGGTTTAATGATGTATTGCTATTGCATGTATTAGATTGATGTACCAGTCTGCCTTCACAACCAATTTGGAGCTCGCAAATGACCGAACTGAGCGAGGATGGGCTGAGACTGCAGGTAACGCGCTTCTACGAGAAGGTTCGCGCTGATGGTGAATTGGCCCCGATTTTCGCCGATACCGTAGAGGATTGGGATGATCACATTAATCGTCTGACCGATTTCTGGTCTTCGGTCATGCTTACCTCTGGCCGTTACAAGGGCAACCCCTTCGGTGCCCATCTCTCCTTCGCATCGCGATTGACGCCTGCCCTGTTCTCCCGCTGGCTGGCCCTGTGGTCACAGACAGCCAGGGAGATCTTCGATCCGGTCGTTGCCAATGCCCTCGAAGGCAAGGCATCGCGAATTGCCCAGAGCTTGAGAGCGGGCCTGTTCGGATTCAAACACACACCTGCCGACAGCGTGGAGGGCGTCCATGCGACCCACCCCAACATCGTAAGCGGGAGCCATCATGACACGTGATCAAAACCAAACACCCCTCGGCATCGGCACAAGCATGCGCGCTCGGTGCCCACGCTGCGGTGAAGGACAGCTGTTCAAGGGATTTTTGACCCTGCGGAAGGACTGCGAGGCTTGCGGCCTCGACTATAGTTTTGCGGATCCCGCCGATGGCCCGGCGTTCCTGATTCTCATGGTGGGATGCATTCCCGCGGTCGTGTTCGGCCTATGGCTCGAGGTCGCATTTCGGGCGCCGATATGGGTGCACCTGGCCACTACTGTGCCCTTGATCTTTCTGACCTGTGTTCCTCCTCTCCGCCCCCTCAAGGCGTGGATGGTTGCGCAACAATATCGCTCCAAAGCTGAAGAGGTCCGCGCCGATATGCTGGTCAAATGACGGTGCGCGCCGACGCCTGCGCACATACGGATGGCACAGCTTCCTATTGCGCTCTCCGGCTCTGGGACCGCTTGTGCCGCAGCCACAACTTTAAATTGGCAAAAGTTCGCGCCGCGCTGGCCGGCCCACCGCGCTCGATTTCCCCGGGGCTGGGGTGCTGCCCAAACGTCAATTTTTTTGATGTCCTCTCCTCACGCTCGAAACGGGGCCGGGTTACTTGATCCAGCACAAGGATGAGGGCTTCCCTATGCGCTACCAACGAGACGAACACGAAGTTCACCCTCACAATGGAGTTCGAAATGCATAAGGTCACTCTCGCCGCACTCGTATTGACGATGGGCTTTGCTACGAGCCCCGCCTGGGCGGCAGATCACGAAATTCAGATGCTCAACAAGGGCGACGCCGGCGTGATGGTATTTGAGCCCGCCGCCATCAAGATCGAACCTGGCGACACGGTTACGTTTGTCGCAACCGATCCGGGGCACAATGCCGAGGCCATAGCGGGCATGCTGCCAGATGGAGCAGAAACTTTTCGCACCACTATTGGGCAAACTGTTACTCTCACGTTCGATGTCGGCGGCGTATACGGCATTAAATGCACTCCCCACTACGGCATGGGGATGGTTACCCTGATCCAGGTTGGGGACGGCCCCGCCAATCTGGAGGAAGCCAAGGCCACAAATCTGCCGCCAAAGGCAGAAGAGCGTTTCGAAACCGCATACGAGGTGCTCGAGCTTTAAAAAGTCAGCGAGGGGCCGCACTTTCACGAGCGCGGCCCCGCTCAAGCCGGATGAGACAATGGTCAACCTCTTGGCAATATCACTCTTCGTTCTGTCCCACCTCATACCATCACTCCCCGGTGTGCGACCAACCCTCATTAGGCTCATGGGCCGCAATGGCTATCTTGCGACATACGGGGTTCTTTCCCTCGTTTTGCTTGGGTGGGTCTTTCACGCCGCAATTTCCGCACCGTGGTGTTGGCGTGGATTTCCGCTGAATGGCAGGCCTGGATCACGCTCATTGTGTCTCCGCTCAGCCTCCTTCTGATCATCGCAGGGCTTGTCTCTGCAAAATCCATTCTCGCTTTCTGCACGCCGACATAGACAAGGCCGACCCCTGGCGCCGTGGTGGCCATTACACGCCATCGAATTTTTGTGGTCCTGCATTGTGGGGCGCTTCGCATATTCCACCAAACGGCGATGTTCGATCCTTGCTGCTGTTTGGGACCGTTGCGGATCTCGCCCTGTCCGCAACTCAGTCCCTCAGTAGAACTGAGTTAAAGGAGACTGACCGCTACACGGGCCGCACTCAAGCGCGACTGGGCCGTATGCAACCGTCATCAGGCGTAACGGGCGGGTGGCGACATGCGCACCTGGCAAGTCGAGCGCCGCGGGCGCACGCGGCATCTAATCGAGCTGGGAAGTCTCGTCAACGAGAGGATCGTGGGCCTGACCGGCAATGATTGAGACGTTCTACGGCGCTCTGCTATGGATGGCCGCAAAGACCAACAGCGAGAAAAGCGAATATGCATACGGTCTGAGCCGAAAAGACGGCCGGGCGAAAAGGCTGCCAATGAAATGGATACCAAAGACGATGACACCCGTTGATGGCTATCGGCTGGGTTTCCAGGCCTTCATCGGACGTGAAGCAAACCTCAAAGATTGTAGCCCACTGGCTTGAACGGGCGAGCAAGCTCGCGGCGGTTGGATAGCTTTCGCCGGCCTCGCCCTGTACTGCTTCCTTCAGGTCGCGGGTTGCGCCAGTGGGACAGACAGAATTAGCGCCACCAGTTCCGCCTGCCTTTGCACGCCGGTTTTGGAGAAGATATTTCGTAGATGGAATGCGACGGTCGTACCTGAGATCGCCAACCGGTCTGCGATCTGGCTGCGGCGCAGCCCCTCGGCTAACAAACAAGCGACCTGGGCCTCCATCCGCGTCAGGTCGAACAACTGGCCAAGCGTCGCAGTGTCCATAGGGAGCTTGCTATCTGTGCCGCTCAGTATCAGCATAGCGACTGCCTCGCCATGGTGCGAGTGTGCTGGCAGCGACATCCCAACGACCATGAGCTGGGCCCCATCTTCCAAGCGTAAACCCGTGGGGGCCGTTCCTTCATCCAGAGCTAACCCCGCGATCAATGCGGACAGCTTCCGACCATCTTCGCCGCTGGCGGTAATGCGCCCACTCAGTGAAATACCAGCCTCGCCCGATAGGCGCTGAGCGAGAGGATTGGCATGGACCACGCCGCCATTAGCATCGAGTAGCACCACGCCAATAGCCAGGCGATCCAGGGCGGCCAGTCCGGAACGGTCTCCCGGCATTGCACGCAAGCGTCGCATCAGGTTCAGGCGCGATTCAACGATTGCACGAAGCAGGTCGTAATCAATGGGCTTGGTCACATAGTCGTCAGCTCCTGCCATGCGCCCATCGATTATCTGCTGGCGTGAGGACAGGGCAGTCAGAAAGACAAAGGGCACGTCATCAAGATCGGGTCTCGTCTGACGCAAATAGGACATGAACCTCTTGCCGTCCATGCCGGGCATCAGGATGTCACAGAGGATCAGATCGGGGCGCTGCCTTTCCAGATGGGCCAGCGCCTCGCGCGCATCTCCGGCGGCACTAACGACATAACCGGCCTCGTGCAGTTCGAACGCGACGTCGTCGCGCAGCGATGGCTCATCCTCGACACACAGGATCAGCGGAACGGTCATGCGGCGTCCTCCCTCGGCAGGTAAAGCGCAGCTATCAGACCGCCCTCGTCACGCTCCATCAAGGTCACCTCGCCACCCTGAATTCGGGCCAGATGGCGCGCGAGCGTCAGGCCCAGTCCGGAGCCAGGCAAAGTCTCGTGCCCGCTGCCGCGGTAGAACCTGTCAAAAGCACACTCAATCTCATCGGGCGACATACCCTTGCCTCTGTCCTCGACCCGACAGACGACATAGTCCCGCGACTGAGAGACACTCACATCGACGCGGCAATCGGGCGGAGAATACAAGAGCGCATTGCGCAGGAGGTTGGAGAGGATTTCGGCGGTCAACATCGGATCGCACAGCGCGACAGTTGGTTCTGTTTGCACCGACTGCCGGATACGGGCCGGGTCGCGGTCCCGCGCCGTTGCCATTAGGTCATCAATGACTGAAGTTACCAGATCGCGCAGGTCATGGGCGCGCAGGCTAGGAAGTACCGCATCAGCTTCCAGCCGGGACATCATCAATGCGGTATCTGTCAACTTCACGAGCCGGGCAACCGCCTCACGGGACACCGTAGCCTTTTGCGCGATCAATTCAGGCGGAACCGGGCTTTCACCGCGGCGCGTCAGGCGATGCATTGCGCTGTCGATTACGGCCAGAGGCGTGCGGAATTGATGGGCAATCAGGTCTGCGAACCGACGGTGGTTCTCGGAAGTTTTGCGTTCGCGTTCCAGATCGCTGGCCAACTTTTCAGCCCGCAGGCGATCCAACCTCCCGCTCATCAAGCGCCTCTCACGATCGATCAGGATTGCCACCAGCCCCAGTCCTGCCGCCGCCGCCCCCAGCACAGATGCCAGCGCAAGCAAGTGCAACTGCCTTAGGCTGTCCAGGCGCGTGGCTTGAATCTGCCATTCATGGGACATCACCAGACTCGCCTTCGCCCTCAGGGCTGCGACCAGCGCCGTGACATGTGCCCGTAGCCCGACTGGATCGGCATCTTGCGCAGGGTCAAGCGCCAGAAGCCCGTTGCGCCAACCTGCAAGCGTTTCGGATATGCCTGCATCCTCAAGAAAGCGACGTTGCGGCCCATCTTCCAACAGTGTCAGTCGAGAAACCACTATGTCAAAGCGGGTCTGGATCTGTTGCGGCGTAGCCTCATCCGAGAGCGCCAGCGCCAGGTTCAAGGCCTCGATCTGCGTCTGACCAAAGACCCAGATCATGTTTTCTGTTGCGTCAATGCGCATCTGGCGTTCCAGCACGACAAGCTGCCACGCGGCTAGCCCCAACAGGCCCAGGCAGATCACCACCAGCCCACCAAGCCACAGATACCGCGCCCGCCCGCCTGTGCCGGTCATTGCACATGCAGCGCGACAAGCTGCCAGACCCATCGCATGTCATACCGTATATCGGCCAGAACGCCGTGATTGTCGCGCGGATAGACGATCCAGACTGGACCCTTGTCACGCCGGGTCAGAGGCACGTCATCCATGTAAAGCGCGGCCAGAACGTCAAACCGGTGAAAATCCTCGACAGGGATATCGACGACATAGTCGTTCAACGCTGTGGCGCGCACACTACTTCCCTCTGCCTCGGCATGGGCGAGGATGTCTCGCATCAGCACGCCGCTGAACTCCGGCCTGCCATCTGTGACGCTGGTCGATGTCGAAAACTCATGCCAGTCCATCGTATCGAAATCCGCGCGCGTCATCTCCACCCTGCCGTCCCTTACCGCCCCGGTCAGGGTCAGCAGGACGTCCTCGGCAGCCACTGGCACGGCCATGAACACAAGTGCCGTCATCAACGCGGTCTGAACGATGTGATACTGTAATCTCATCACCACAACCCAAAATGAAAACCCGGTTCCGGCTGAACTCTATCACAGGAGACGGCATGTTCCCCGTTCAAACGAACGGGGCGACCCGTGTTGAGCAAAGCTAAACTCAGAATCAAACAGGAGGAGGATCTACTCTTGACCATCTTCTCGACAATGCGAAGGGCGGGCATACCTGTTCTAGCCTATCTGCTGGCGCTTCCGGCGCTCGCCGACGGGCCTGGAGGGCTCGTTACCGGCAGTTTTGGCGATCAGCCGCTGGAGCTGACTGTTGTCCCCGAATTGTCCGGCGCGACTATCATCGGCAACTATGCCGATGCCTCCTTGCTTGCCGCACAGATGGAGGGCGATCAGGGGCCGGTCAATCTGGAACTGACGATCAATGGCGAATTGCCCTCGCCCGGCGAAATAGCGCTGACGATCACCTTCGCGCGCGACATGGGGCAGAATTGGACCGGCGATCAGGACAGCCTGACACTGACCCTGGAGGAATTCACGCCGGGCGACGGGATCGTCGCCTTGAAGGGTACGCTCACCGGGCAAGTCAGCGGTGGCCCCACATCCGAAACCCGGCCCGTTACCTTCAGCTTCGACACTCGGCTTGAAGAGCTTGACTGAGATGGCTGGACCCGCCCTTGCCCGAACTGCGGCCCTGCTACTGATCGCTACGGCAACCTCAGCACTGGCCGGTGAACCGCCCAACCCGGTCTGCCACGCGGACGTCCATCGCGCCGGCAATTTTGACCTGCGACAGATTGGTCCGCTGATCGCGGGAACGTGGACCGAAGCCGCCATCGGAACGAGTGTGGCAATAGGCGTTCAGGAGAGCACCTTCGAGATCATTTATGATCGGAACCGCAACCGATTGTATCTGGGTTCGGACGGCATTCAGACCGAACTTGTGCCGGTTCGAGGTGGCAACAAGCCGCTGCGCTTTGACTTTGTGCGTGGCGAGCCAATGGACCCGCAGTTTTATATGTTGACTTCAACGGGTTCCGAGCCCGGCGCGGAGCCTTGGGAATGGGCGTTGGTTCAGGATTGCCAGATTGCCTCGGCGCCGCAATTCGAATGGCAGTTCGGCTCCGGTGCGCGGCGTTCGGACGGGATCATCAGTTTCTTCTCGGCCAATGAGGCGATGGGAACAAAACGCAATTCGGCGCGGGGCGTCCGCGAACAGCTGATCAGCCGATAGGAATGCCAATGAAGGTGCTTATTCCGCTTGTCCTGACCCTCGGAATCGCAACCCCGGCTGGCGCTTTGGAGGCCATCGGCCAGATCGGGGCAAACCTGGACGGTGAAGAACTGAACTGGCAGGTGCTGCGTCAGGATGATGGCTCGGCGATGGTGCAGATCACCGATATCGGCCCTCTGACCATGATCGATCTGCATGCACTTGGCGACGGCAGCATTTCCATCGGCCTGATCTTTCACGGTAAGCCTTCCGGAGATACGCCGCCCGCCGGTCTGACTATCGACATGCGGCCCGATCGCGGGGTGTTGGCGGGCGCGGTCTGGGAAAGCGAGGAAGAGCCGCCGCAGATGTCGATCGACGTGCTGGACCTTGAGGATGAAGGCCGCATCCAGGCCAGCTTTGCGACAACCCTATGCCGTCGGGATGCCCTGGACGACTGTCGCGACATCGAGGGGCGGATCGACACGTCGTTTGGTGCCGGCCCATGACACTGGCCGAGTTTCTGGCTGATCCGCTGCGCGTGACGCAAATCTCCGACAGCGCGCTGGAGATCGAGAATCGTCCGGTCCGGCGGGCGGTGATTGCTGCGGCGGTGATATTGGTGGCGATCGCGGCGGGCCTGGCAGCCATCGGGGATGGTGCGACCGGAACGGGGTTAATCGTGCTTGCCGTGGTGGGCCTGGTCGGCTGGCTCTACATGCACGAGTTGGTGCAACTGACTCAGCTGAGCCTGGACAGACATGCCGGTCTTGTCCGGCTGCGTGTGACCACATTGCGCGGGCGGCGTGAAGAGACGTTCGCACTCTCGGACCTGCACAAGCTGGAAAGCGTCGCGCACTATGGCACGGCGGCAGGAAACGATGAGACCCGGCTGGTGCTGATTTGCGGATCGGGACCAGAGCGGCGCGAGATCATAGTGCCCATGTTCCGCCCGGATCCCGAAGAAGTGGCGCATCTGACGGGCGTCGTCAATGGCTGGCTTTCCCGCCAGGGAAAGGGAAACCCGTCATGAGTATTGAGACGAACACGCCCGAACGACTGGAACTGGAACTGGCGATACCGCGCTTTATCCTGTGGTTCGTCATGCTGCCTGTCCTGCCGATCACCCTGATCGGACTGGCCAATCTGATCGGGGGAGAAATCCTGACCGCGTTGGTGCTGCTGGTCGGGCTGAACGGGGCCTTTCTCGCGGGATATATCGCCCTGTCCGAGCGCACACGGCTCAGGCTGGACGCAGGGTCGGGATTGGTCAGCATCATCCGGACATCGCGCCTCGGCACGCGTCAGCGGGACTATCCGCTCGAGGCGCTCGACAGTGCCGAACTTGACCGCAGCCATACCTCGCGAGAGGACCGCAGCACCTCGAAGGTGGCTCTGGTTTTTCGCGACACCCGCCCGGCAACACGGGTGCCCTTGTCACGTTGGGGCGTATCGGGCGATGGACCTGTGCAGGTCGCCAATGACATCAATACCTGGCTGCGACGCCATTTCGGGGGCGAACAGACTGCCCCCGCATCTCAACCTTCAAGCTGATCGCCCCAAAAGGAACCGGAGCCATGTGGGATTTCAATATCGGACAAGCTCTCGGACTGTTGGGCCGAACATTGCCTTTCGTGCTCCTACGTGCCGCCGTCTATTTCGGAATCACACTGGCCTATATTCTGGCCACCGGCGCCGGTATTGGGGTCGGCTGGGGCGTCGGCGCTTTCGGGGATGACGGGTTCCGCGCGACCGCGATGGCATGGGGCGGCATGGCCGGCTTTGGCCTGACCGGCGCTGTGATGTACTGGCTTCGGGAATACATTCTCTATATCGTCAAGGCAGGCCATGTCGCGGTTCTTGTCGAACTGATTGACGGCAAGCCCCTCCGGGAAGGGAGCGGCCAGATTGCCCATGCAACGACCGTGGTGAAGGAGCGCTTCGGCCAGGCCTCACTGCTCTTCGCGCTGGACCAACTGGTCAAGGGAGTCATTCGCGCCGTCATCGGCCTTGTGCACGGTGTATTGTCCATCCTGCCGATCCCCTATGTCCGGCAGTTGATGGGCATTGTGCAGGCCTTCCTGCGCGTGGCGGTGGGCTTCATCGATGAGGTGATCCTCGCCCATGCCATCCGCACCCGCTCGACCGATCCCTGGATATCCGCACGCGAGGCGCTGGTGCTCTATGGCCAGAACTGGAAGGCGATGCTCCGGAACGCCGCCTGGCTGACGCTCTTCACCTATGGTCTCGCCTTCCTGATCTTCCTCGTGATGCTCGCCCCGGCAGCGGCACTGGTCTACGTCATGCCCGGCGCCTGGTCGGCGGGCGGCTTCGTTTTCGCGTTGCTGTTCGCCTGGAGCGTCAAGGCGGCCTTTCTCGAGCCCTTCGCCGTCACCTGCCTGATGCAGGTCTATTTCAGGATCACCGATGGCCAAGAGCCCGACACTGAGTGGGATGCGCGGCTGGAGCAGATGTCCTCACATTTCCGCAAGCTGAAAGAACGCGCCGCTGCCCGCTTCGGGACAGCGCGCGGAGAAGCCGCATGAGATCTCTTGTGACCGCCGGGCTCATCGCTCTGACATCCGCCCTTGCGCCGGCGGCGGCGCTTGCCCAGGAGCGCCCCAGCACGATCCTCGTTTTGGACGCCTCGGGGTCGATGTGGGGGCAGATCGATGGGGTGAACAAAATCACCATCGCGCGCGCTGTCGTCGGCGACATTGTGTCGGATTTCCCCGCCGATCAGAATCTCGGTTTCGTCACCTATGGCCATCGCGAGCGCGGGCAATGCGCGGATATCGAGACCTTGGTCGAACCCGCGCCCGGCACTGCGGCAGAGATCGCCGGCATAGTTGAAGGGTTGAACCCGCGGGGCATGACCCCGATGACCGATGCTGTCATCACCGCGGCTCAGGCGTTGCGCCACACCGAACGGGCGGCGACGGTGATCCTGGTTTCCGATGGGATCGAGACCTGCAATCCTGATCCCTGCGCCGCCGCCCGCGCACTGGAAGACGCGGGCGTAGATTTTACCGCCCATGTCATCGGCTTCGACATCCGGGGCGAAGCCGACGCCCTGTTGCAGATGCAATGCATCGCCGAGGAAACCGGCGGCCGCTTCCTGACTGCCGACAATGCCCAGGAGCTCAACGAGGCCTTGCGCGAGGTCACTGCCGCGCCGGCCTCAGGGCGTTTCACCTTCACCGCAAATCTCGGAGGCGAGAAGATCGGCGACGAGACCGTCTGGGAGCGGCCAGCAACGCCACTGGATCTGCCGCTTCTGTCCGGCGAGGTGATCTGGGAGATATCGGATACTTCGTTCAACATGGTGCAGACCGGCACTGCGAACCCCTTCACCACGGATCTGCCGTTCGGCGACTATATCGTGACGGTCCATTCGACGGCGCAGGACGACTTCTCGCAGACCGAGGCCAGTTTGGCGTTGGACAGCGCGCGCAATGTCCACGCCATTTTCCCGCCTATCACGTCGCTACAGCCCACCGCCCAGGTCTTCGGCCCTGCACAAACCTTGGTTGGCTCCGCATTCACGGTGAGGTGGGAAGGTGAGGGTCTGGCTCCGCGTGATTATGTGACAATTGTTCCCGCCGACGCCGAAGACGGAGCCTATGCGGACTACGACCGGTTGAACGACCGTACCGAGGGCGAGCTTCGCGCGCCTGCCGAGCCCGGTCTCTACGAAGTGCGCCTGCAACTGGACGTGGGGGACCGCGTGCTCGCCCGCACCCCGGTCGAGGTGGTGGATGCCGAGATTACAGTCTCCGCGCCGGCTCAGGTCGTTGTCGGGTCGGCTTTCCCGGTCACCTGGCAGGGTGAGGGCCTGCACCCGCGCGACTACGTGACGATCGTTCCCGCCGGTTCGGCGGACGGCACCTATGCCGACTACGATCGCATGCAAGGTCGGAGCGAGGGCGAGCTGCGGGCGCCTGCCGAGCCCGGCCTCTACGAAGTGCGCCTGCAATTGGACGTGGGGGACCGCGTGCTCGCCCGCACCGCGGTCGAAGTTGTCGATGCCGAGGTTACTGTCTCCGCGCCGGCCCAGGTCGTTGTCGGGTCGGCATTCCCGGTCACCTGGCAGGGTGAGGGCCTGCACCCGCGCGACTACGTGACGATCGTTCCCGCCGGTTCTGCGGACGGCACCTATGCCGATTACGATCGCATGCAAGATCGGAGCGAAGGCGAGCTTCGCGCGCCTGCCGAACCCGGACTCTACGAGGTGCGCCTGCAATTGGACGCGGGGGATCGCGTGCTCGCCCGCACCCCGGTCGAGGTGAGGGATGGAAATGTTTCGCTTGACGGACCGGACAGGGCGCGGGCCGGCACCGAGATCACGCTTTCCTGGACCGGCGCGATACATCCGCGCGACTACATAGCCATCGTTCCCGGCGGCACGCCCGACGGCGAGCAAAGTGGCTATCGCCGCATTCAGGACGAAGATCAGGCCACGTTCACTGCACCCGCGGAGCCTGGTGCCTATGAAATCCGCTACCATTTGGACCACGGTGATCGGGTCATGGCCCGGCGACCGATCGAAGTGCTGGCGGCGGACGCGCCGATAGACGAGGGTGCTGGTCTCGTGGTTCCTGGCACAGCTAGGCCGGGCGACATCGTTTCGGTTTCGTGGACAATCGAAGCTGGCGATACCGAACGGCGCGTGGCGCTGGCACGAGCTGATGCGCCCGACTTTACCTGGATTGCAGTCCATCGCGTGGGCGACGAAACCGAAACGGTATTCAAGCTCCCGGACGAGCCGGGACAATACGAAGTGCGGTTTCTCGACCTTCAAAGCCAGAGCGTTCTCGGACGCGCGATGATCACGCTCAGCGAATGACCTACGACAATTTCAAAGAATCGGGAGTACTCACGACCATGCTCAGATCAGCCATCGCTGCATTTGGCTTTCTCTCCCTTGCCGTACCCGTCATGGCTGCAGGGCCGGGGGGAGCGGCGTCAGGGACGATCGCAGGCGAAGAAATTGAACTGTCGGTCTGGACAGAGCAGTCTGACTTCACGTCTTCAAGCTTTTCGATCTATTTTCGAGCACCGGCACTGAGGGAGCGCGGTCTGGGCAACTTATCCCTCGGCGCAGAGTGGATCGGCGATCTTGATAGTGACTTCTTTTCCGCAGAAATCGATATCCCAATTCTCGATACCGATCCGTATCGCATCTACCGTGCGGACTTGGACGATGAACTCTCCCTGACAATTACGAGCGCCTCGCACCAAGGCGGTGTGCTGGCGATCGCGGGCCAGGTGCAAGGTGTTCTAACGAGTATGGACCGGATTGCACTTCGTAATCCTGACCCTGACGACACTCTCAACGTTAGCCTGACATTTGAAGCCGTATTGAGTGAGTTGCAGTGAGGACCGCTGCGCTTTCCCTAATTGCGATCTGCCTGTCCGCGCCTGTGCTGGCCGATCAGCCGGGTGGGGATATGACTGGGTTTCTCGAAGAGGCACCTGTTTCATGGCGGATCGAGGCCGAGCGGTCAGAATTCCATTTCGAGAGCGAAGGCATTGGCTCTCTGCGGATTCTTGCCGAACCGCAGGAGGTGCCATCGGGCATCGGTTCCATCCGGTTGATGGTGATGGTGGCCGATGGGACCACAAGTCTTCTCGAACTGCGGCTCGAGGACGAAGATGGAAATCCCGCTCTTGGACTGTCAAGCGAGGCCGGGGGACAGGCAATGCTCGAAATCGACCGCGACAAGGACGGTTCACTTCGTTTCACCGGCGTGATCGAGGCAGGCCTGATGGCCCACCCGATGTCAGGGCGAACTGCCGGCGGGCGACAACTGCTGGTTCTGGATGTGGATGGAGGCCGGATCACTGCTACCGGGCACTAGCGGTTTGCAGTAGGGAGGAAAAATCCAATGAGACCGGCCATCGTTTTGACAGCCATTTTGTCCTGCGCTGCCGTTCCCGGACTGGCGCAGCGCGCGGGCGACATTTCGGACCTTTGCGGAACGTCCTCGCCGGCAACGTGGCAGGGGCTGCGGGAACACTTTGTGGGTGACTGGCGCGTTGATCACCTGTCCGGCTACGTCCATGCCGGCAGGATGGTCATCCCCATGGAGCCTTCCCCCGAAACAGAGATCATGTCGATCTGGGTACTGGGCGAGGATCTGCTGCTCGACCATGCGGAGATGACCGAGCCGATGGTTATCACCCTTGCCGACGAAGGCCGTTGGGTGATCGAGACCAACCATCCCGAGATCCCCGACCCGGCACTGACGCCGGACGAAGCCGTGCTGGCATGGGCCGGAGACTGCGATCAGGAGGATCTGCCCCGTCTCATCGGTCAGAGCCATGTGGCCATGGCGGGCTCGGTCATGGACATGACGCTGCGCATGCTGCCCGTAGACATGGACACGATCTACGCCATCCTTGAGATCGAGGGCGCCGCCCAGGGCCAGTATGTCGTCGCGCGGCGTGTGGTCTGGCTGAACCGGGCCGGCGAATAGGAGGCATTATGAAACGGCATCTCGCCACCCTGTTGGCTGCGTTGATCTTCCCCGCGACCGCGGCGACCCAAACTGAGATCGGATTAGCGGGCTGTCCAGCGGAACGCGCTGTCTATATATTGGGGACCGAGGGCGACGAATATGCCATCACGCTCGTTCCGGCACGGACGCGCGCTGGTTTTTCCTCGGACCTCTATCTGCGGCTCACCACGCCTCAGCGCGACTATTGGTTTGTATTCGACGTCGCCGCGTCGCAGGGAAACATAACGCTAAATCCGGTCGGCGATCCCTACGCGTCCGATGCGCGTGCAACCGGTCCGGCAAACACCATCGAGGCCTTTCGTACCCGCTGGCCGGATGCGCCGGTGGATGAACTGCCGTCACTTCTGCGCTTCTATGCGTTGGATACGGAACTGGGCTTTACATTGGCGCAGCCGCAACAGGGGCAGCCCGCCCCACCTTGGCTACTGATGCCGGAGTTGAATACTGCGCTTTGGTATCACTTGCCTGCATTGACCGACGATCCGGGAGCCGAACGTGACCCCATGCCACGGGGTATATTCCGGCTAACGGCGTGCCTCGACACCACCCCTCCCGCAGCTTTCCCGTGATACCGAATGTGGCCGGGAGCGATTTTCAGTTCCTCCCGCTTCAGCCCGTTTGAACGAACGGTGCGGAGTGCGTAGCTCAGTGCTATAGGCTCAAGCTCGAAGGTTGAGGGATGCCGTCGCGTGACGGCGAGTGGACAACTTTCAACCATAGCGCAAGGGAAGGTTAACCCAACGATGAAACTTTCGCGTATCCTGCTCGCAGCCTGCATGTTTGCACCCCTCGCCGCTCATGCCGAGACCCCAAAGCACCGCACGGTTGCCGCGATCGAAGAAGCCGGTTGTGTCCTCGATGCCTCGAACATGAACAAAGTCCTCGACGGTCTCGGACTCAGCGATGAGGAGTTCCGCGGTATCGGCGAGGAACTCGTCGCCGAAGGTTTGGCCGATGTTTCGGAAATGGGCGTGTTCCGGCTAACTTCGGCAAATTGTCCGTCTGCACCCCTCAACGCACATGCCGAGACCCTAAAAGATCGCACAATTGCCGCGATCGAAGGAGTCGGTTGTGTTCTCGATCGCTCAAACATCAACGACATCCTCGACAGCCTTGCGCTCAGCGATGACGAGTTCCGCGTTATCGGCGAAGAACTTATCGCCGACGGTCTGGCAGAAGTTTCCGAAATGGGCGTGTTCCAGCTTTCCACGCCAATTTGCATATAATCGAGGTGGGACTAGGTCCTGTTGACAAAGTCTTCTAGCCACCTGCGGATGGCTGCAAGGTTGAGGAAGCTTGCGAATGACAGAGCCGTTTTCTCATACCGGGTGCCGATGCGACGCATGTGCTTGAGATACCCGAACATGCGCTCGATGCGGTTGCGGTCTCTGTAACGGGAGAAGTCGCAGGGAATATGAACCTTGCGATTGGCCTTTGGCGGGATGACTGGCAAGATGCCCTGTAGCAGCAGGGCTTCTCGAACAGCATCGCCGTCGTAGCCCTTATCGGCCAGAAGTGCCTTTGGCTTGTTGACCGGCAGGGCCATGAGTTCGCCGACCGCGCCATAGTCCGAGGCTTGCCCGCCTGTCAGGACAAAGCCAAGAGGGCGTCCCTGATTGTCACAGCGGGCGTGGATTTTGCACGTAAAGCCGCCGCGTGATCGACCAAAAGCCTCCTTGTGAGTCCCCCTTTTGCGCCGGCTGCCGATACATGGCCCCGAACTGTGGTGCTGTCGATCATATGCTGCCAGTCATCGGTCAGCCCCATCTGGACCAGCGTTTCAAGGATGGCATCCCAGACGCCCTGTTCGGCCCAGCGCCGGAACCGGACATAGACAGAGTTCCACTTGCCGTAGCGCTCATGCATGTCGCGCCAGGGGCAGCCAACCCGCAGCACATGCAGCATGCCGTTGAGAAAACGCCGATTATCATGAGCAGGGCGGGATTTCCGTCCGCGCTCTGTGGGCAAGAACCCTTCGATTACTGCCCACTCTTCATCGGTCAGATCGCCGCGTGCCATCATCGCTCCCCATAAAGAGGAGTGTTGAATCAGACTTCACCTGATTTGGGAATCCACTTTGTCAACACGACCTAGTCAACTTCCTACTGGAATTAATGAACCGACCACACATCGGCTACCAACGCTGCGAGTGAACTCCGCGCTTTTTCATCACTTGCCTGCATTGACCGACGACCTGGGAGCCGAACGCAATCCCATGCTGCGGGTAAATTCCACGACTTGCCGATACCGCTATAACAGTAGTGATCATCAATTTCGGTCGCAGCCCGGCTTCGGGCACTTTGAACCTCCGTCCCGGAAGACGCTAGTAAGTTTAGTCACCGCTTGCCTGCAAGACTTTGATTATCCCCTTTGTCAGCATCATCTGGGGCCGCGCGCGCCTGGGGTGGGATCGATCCCTTACGCTCGCGCTTGCCCTAACCCTGGGGATGACCGCCTGGCTTCTCTTTGGGGGTCATGCCATGCTTTTCGGCGCTGATCCGATCGCGGCCACGGGCTATTGGATGGTGGGGTTCTCTTCTTTTGCTCCGCTGATCATCAGGCCGAACCCTTCAAGTACGTCGTCATAGCTCCATGCCCATCGATGGCCGGCGTGCGTGAATCGACCCAGCCAATCACCGGGCGGTTCCGCGAGGAACATGTATGCGATCTCGCTGCTTGAGAGGCCGGCCACGATCTCCTCGACGATCGGTATCGCAGTTGCGGAGTCATGGCGGCTTAGGTCGATCAATCTTGCGGGATTTGGCCAGTTCGCAACATCGTTGGCTCCCGGCGAAACCATTAGGTCGCGGTTTGGGCGTGGCATGAATTTCACAGACCAACTGCCGTCTGGGTTCAGCCCGGACCTGCTCGCGAATCCCCTGCGTGACATGACATCCAGCAGCGGTGTCGGTTTGAAAGGCGCAATCAGAGTCAGCGTCTGTCCAGGAAGAAGCTGGGCGACGACCTCCATGATCTTTGCAAATGGTTCCTGGCCGGTCTCCAGAAGAGGACGCACGTCAAGTTTCACTTCATTGGACATGTCAAAACTCCTCCAACGGATATATTTTTCACGCTGAGGGCGGTTGCTTCTTTGCTCCAGATCAACTTTGCTGGCCGTTGTGCCATGCTAGAAACTACACAAGGGACCATCGGCATAGGGGCGGCTCGCTCCTGAGGTTACCTTAGCAAACATGGAGACAAATCCAATGAAAGCCAAACCAGACCCGCAAGATCGCCGCAATGATCACGAACCGTCCAAGCTTCTCGACCGGCGATCGCTGTTGGCTGGAACGGCCGGGTTGGGACTGGGCGCCCTTCTTGGTGCGCCTCCCGCGCTCGCCCAACATAATCACAGGACGCTCGTCGCCGAGCACGACTTCACGGGTACGTTGAGTGACCGGGTATATTCGGTCAACCCTGTTCATCCCGAGATGGCCGACATCGCAGAAAATCCGGCCAATGTGCCGCCGCCTATCGACCGTACCGAGCCGGCGACCATTGACGTCGAACTCGAGACAATCGAGGTCGAGGCCCACCTCGCGCACAACAGCACGTTTCGCTTCTGGACGTTCAATGGAACGGTCCCTGGCCCGTTTATCCGGGCGCGCGTGGGTGACACGCTCAATGTCACTCTCAAGAACCATCCTGATAGCTGGATGATGCACAATGTCGATTTCCACGCCGCTACCGGCCCGGGCGGCGGCGCCGAGGCAACGTCGGCCGCACCGGGTGAGGAAAAGAGCTTTAGCTTCAAAGCCCTCAATCCGGGCATCTATGTCTATCATTGTGCAGTGCCGCCAGTAGCACTTCACATCGCCAACGGCATGTATGGTCTCATTCTGATCGAACCAGAAGGGGGCCTGCCACCGGTGGACAAGGAATTCTACGTCATGCAGGGCGAGATATACACCAACGAGCCGTTCGGAACGTCGGGGCTACTGACGGAGAGCTACGAAAAGCTCCTCAATGAGCGGCCGGAGTACTTTGTGCTGAACGGCCATGTTGGGGCGCTGACCGATCACTACCCGCTGCGCGCCAATGTCGGGGAAACGGTCCGCATCTATTACGGCGTCGGTGGCCCCAACTACGCCTCCAATTTCCATGTTATCGGTGAGATTTTTGATAAGGTCTACCAGTTCGGCTCGTTCGTCAGCCCGCCGCTGGAAAGCGTGCAGACTGTGTTGGTTCCTGCCGGCGGTGCCGTGGCCGTGGAATTCAAGTGTGAAGTACCAGGGCGCTATGTTCTGGTCGATCATGCCTTGTCGCGGGTTGAGCGCGGACTTGCCGGCTATCTCTTGGTCGAGGGCGACGCGGCGCCAGACATCTTTGATGCGCCCGAAGAAGAGAGCGAATAGAAACGCGCTGGGGCGGCCATCGGCCGCCCCGACCGTCGAGCGGCGCGCGTTGACCGACAATTTTAAGGAGGGCTGCATGGCGCTTGCCCACGTTGAACCGGGAGCTTCGCGAAACCTGCTTCACGAGCCACAGACCGCGAAGTCAACCGCCCTGGTTAAGACCGATGCGTTCGAGGCCATCAATCTTGTAGTTCCGCAGGGTCGCATCATCGCCCCCCATGATGTTGAAGGGCCCATTACCCTATATTGCATCAAGGGCCGTGTTGCGCTCGTTCTCGAGGAAAAAGAGGTCGAGATGCAAACCGGTGACTGGCTGCATCTCGAGGGCGGAATAACTCATGGGTTGCGCGGAGTTGAGGAAGCCCGATTGATCCTTACGATCATCTATGTTCAAGGGTGAACTCGATTTGCGCCTATAGCGACCGGCTCCTGCGCCAGTTCCACCTTGAACTTCTCGAGCACGCGATTGCGAACCTGCTCCGCTAGGCAGGTCACATCCTGTTGACTGGCGCCACCGTGATTGACCATCACCAAACCATGATCGACACTCATGCTGGCCCCACCCCTTCGCACCCCCTTTAGACCGCACTGCTCAATCAGCCATCCAGCCGAGAGTTTCGCCCGGCCGTTCGGCATCGGATGAACCGGCATGGTGGGAAAATCAATAAGCAATTCACTGGCACGCGTGTGCGCAACCACCGGGTTGTGGAAAAATGACCCGGCATTTCCCATTCGCCGCCAATCGGGCAGTTTGCGCTTTCGCAGATCCAGAACCGTTTGCATAACCTGGACGGGGGTGGCGTCTATCAGCCCTTCAAGCCCACTGTAGCCAATTCGTGGCTCCCATCGGTGTGGCAATTTCAACGTCACTTCCAAGATGATGAAGCGCCGCGCGCCCCTCTTGAAAATACTGTCTCTGTAGTTGAACCCGCAGTCTGCACCGTCAAATCGGCAGATCTGGAGGGTGGCGGTATCGAGCGCCAACAGAGAATGAAAAAACTCGGCGAGCTCGGCCCCATAGGCGCCTATGTTCTGGACGGGCGCGGCTCCAACTGTTCCAGGGATACCCGCGAGATTTTCAAGGCCGGGCAAATTCTCAGCCAATGTCCATTCGACGAGTCGATGCCACGGCACCCCGGCGCCGGCAGTCACGTGATCGCCTAGTGGAAAAGTTCCGCTGACTTCGCATCCACCGATCCTCATCAACAGAACGAACGCATCGATGTATTCGCTGAGAACGACGTTGCTCCCTTCACCCAGAACGTGAAGTTCGAGATCGTTCCGTCGCGCATACCGAACGGCCTCAACGACCTCCTGCCGATTGTGGGCAATCGCCCCGAAGCGAGCGCGGGACGTCAGTCCCAATGTATTGTTTTGGGAAAGCTCAAAATCACTAACGGGCTGCATGAAAAGGGCCTGAGGGTATGCTCGGTTCACCGATGAATGTTGAAGCGGATGCATATCGCTTCTCGACGGCAACAAGCATTAGCATATACCACTCGTTGAAGAATGCGAACGCCTCAAGGTGTTATCGGGACACACGGTCGTGCACTCGATCGTCGTCGGAAGATGAATAATGTATCTTGACGCTCTGGCCGCTCGGCAAAGCAGAGTAGACATGGTCGCGGAGTGGTCCAGCCTCCGCGAGCCAGAATGACCCCTGTTGCGAGCGCATATGACATGCGCGCGGGCCATTGGCGATCAGAGCGATGGGCCACAACAACCAGTAACCCCCAGTCGGTTTAGATCAGCTGGTTCGCAAGCAAGGCCTTAGGATTTAGAAAACCCGGTGAGCCGTGCGCACTAGCCTCTTCGCGCCATGGCAACATGATTGCGCCTTGGCTCCAACGAGCTGACCGGTGGCAAATGATTGGCAGGCGAGCGTCAAGTAAGCGCTTGATTAGAGGTGGGTGTGACAAAGCAAACTCATATGGCGGTTCCTTTGCTATTTCGACTGAACAGCCCAACGCCAGAAGAAGAGATTGGCCGTAGCACGTTGACGGGCGACATCGTAGCGCTATGGTCGTGTCTCGGACGTGTTCATCTGCCTTAGGGGAGAGCCAGATTATGCTAGCGCAACTCACAAGAGCAGAACGGCAAAACTGCATCGCCATCGTTCTGGGCGTGCTCGTTTTGGGGTCTGCCCTGACGATCCTGGGCCTGCGTGACCCGCTGGGCGCGCATGGACTGCTGATCGTTGCCCTGTGTCTTGGCGCCCTGCTCTATTTGTTGACGCGTTATGACACCACTCCCGAGCCCACAGAAGATCGGTCGTCGTCCTATTATGACGACCCCACCCGCATCGGGATCGGTTTCACCATGGCCTGGGCGGTGTTCGGAATGTTCATCGGCGTCTGGGTCGCGGCTCAACTGGCCTGGCCGGAGCTTGAGTTTGGGCAGGCCTGGTCGAGCTTTGGACGCCTGAGGCCGGCGCACACGACCGGCGTCATTTTCGGTTTCGGCGGCAATGCCCTGATCGCCACATCGTTTCATGTGGTGCAGCGCACCTCGCGTGCACGGCTTGCCGGACATGTCCTGCCCTGGTTCGTTCTGTTCGGCTATAACCTGTTTTGCATCCTCGCGGTGACTGGCTATTTCATGGGCATCACCCAGTCAAAGGAATATGCCGAACCTGAGTGGTATGCCGATCTCTGGCTCGTCATCGTGTGGGTTGCCTATTTCGTCCTCTACCTGCGCACCCTCGCCCGGCGCAAGGAACCTCATATCTACGTCGCCAACTGGTATTA
>SWCE01000043.1_pt1 | contig 21178 bp, 19 predicted proteins | sample 4690061 | NCBI WGS metagenome assembly SWCE01 (sample SAMN10267279, study PRJNA491770) | bioreactor metagenome | isolation source: DHS bioreactor inoculated with subseafloor sediment | place: Japan: off Shimokita Peninsula | collected 2012-10
CCCCCCCCGGTTTCTTATTGGATTTCGACATCAACTCCGTCGCGCTGCTAGAATTGGGATCAATTTGGTCTGGCTCCATCACGTTCGTATAGCACTATTTCGAGCGTACCCGGCAATTGCGCGGTCGCCAGTGAGCAAAGCAGAAACAAAGCCTCGCTCCCGACTCGATCAGTGGTCTGATCTCTGGATCGGCCATACCGGAAGCTGGTAAGCGAAAAGGCAGGTAAACCATCGGGGGCAGAGGAAACGCTGCCCCCATTTCTTCGTCCTTCAATGAGTAACAGTATGCTGTCTCGCCGCCCGTTGCCTACTTCGGCCAACACCCACGCTTTATATGGCTCGGTCTGGCAGGCTGCCTTACCTTTGATGGTCTTGGCGCTAGGCCACACAATCTCCAACCTCGTGCGAACGCTTCCGGCGGTCTCTGCTGATCTGGTCGCTCAGGACCTGATGGTATCCGCGGGCGATATCGCAGCAATGACCGGATTTTATCATTTGGCGTTCGCTGCCGGACAGATTCCGGTAGGGGTTGCCCTTGACCGCTACAGCGTCAAAGCGGTCGTCAGCACCCTCCTGGGCATCGTTGTCGTAGGGTCGGTTTTTGCTGCGCTCGTGCAAGGGCCGGCAGGCTTTGTCACAACGCAGATTGTTCTGGGCATCGGATGTTGTGGCATGCTCCTGTGTCCCCTCACTTATGCCGCACGAACGACCGACCCGAGCCGGTTTGCCCTCTGGTCAGCCGTGATTTTGGCGATCGGCAACACCGGCATGGTGATTTCGGCAAGCCCGATGGCATGGCTCATCGAGCAGTACGGCTGGCGACTAGCCTATGGTTTGCCCGCACTGTTTGCGCTGATCGTGCTCGTCACTGTGCAGCTGACCATTCGGCCGGTGCGCGCATCGCACGAACTGCCCGCCAGCGTGGGTTCGGAAATTAGAGAAGTGCTGAAAATTGGCATTTCGCCAGTACTTCGCGGTGTTATCGTCCTCGCCTTTGTATCTTTTGCGGTCATGATCGGCGTCCGCGGCATGTGGGGCGGACCCTGGCTGATGGGGGCCAAGGATATGGCTAGGGTCTCGGCAGGCAATGTATTGCTTGTCTTGACGCTCATGCTGATTGCCATGCCGATGATCGTTGGACTCATCGAAAGACGTTTTGGCCGCAGTTACATGTTGTTGGCGGTTGGCCATGTGCTGGCCGGTGTGGCCCTTGTTCTGCTTCCGGCCGGGGCAGAAAACGGCTTGCTTGCGCGCGTGATGGGCGTTGACGTTCTCTCGGCAAGCTTTGATATCACTTTGATTATTGCATTCGGTGTCGTGATTTCGGTTCAGCCACTCTTGTTCGCGCTCGGACGCGCCTCCGTCGAACCCCGGCATGCCGGCAAGGCGCTTTCCGCGGTCAACCTGTCATTCTTTGTCGGGGCGGCCATTGTTCAGGCGGCATCAGCTCCAGTGAACGCCTCATTTGGTCTGGCGGGGGTCCTGGTGTTTTTAGGTGTACTCAGTATGCTGGGTGGATTGGCCTTCTGGTTCCTGCGAAAAATTGGGGCCGAAGATGTCCGATGACTTGGGCAGAGGAAAAATCGTCTTGCTCACGAGACCGCACGGCCAAGCATACGGCATGATGAATCGGTCCGGAAGCTCGGATTGGCTGCCTATAACGAGCCGATAGTGGAAATCGAACCAATTTCCGGACCGATGGGATGGTCATCCAACCTTGCAGCGGTTGTGGTTACCTCGCCAAATGGGGCACGATGTTTGGAAGGCGTCGCCGGTCTTGGCGAAACCCTTATCCCAGGATTTGCGCAAGCGGCTTGTCGAGGCCGTTGAAGAGGGCAGTTCGGCGCGGGCGGCGGCTGCGCGCTTTCAGGTGAGCCCTGCGGCGGCGGTCAACATCGTCCGGCGCGCCCGCACCTGGATGACCCGGACATCCACGCCGTCTTCCAGTAGATGGGTGGCAAAGCTGTGCGTTACGCAATCTGCTAAACGAGGCAGTTGCTTCCCGCTGCGCGGAATGATCTCAGCCACGTCCCGGCAGGGACGGCTCGGTGCGTTCGGTAAGGAACGCTGTCGGGTGAATGTCGGCAAATTCATCGGAGGCAGCGCAACTGTAAAATCAGGCAGGGGCAGGCGTTCCTTCGTGCCGATTGAACATCTCGCCTGTTTGAAGCATGGTATGCATGATCACTGCCAACTTGCGCGCCAGGGCGACGGCCGCTCGCTTGAAGCCAAGCCGTTCTTTCAGGCGCAAAGCCGAGACTCGCAAGGTGCTGTTATCCCTCGACCGGTTCAGAAGGACGGCGGCCGCCTCGTATAACAGACCGCGTAGATGACTGTCGCCACGACGAGAGATATGGCCGTCATGATCAATCTCGCCTGACTGGTAGCGCCTCGGGGTCAATCCCACCCATGCGCCCACGGCGCGAGAATTTCTGAAGTTCGCCGGGTCCTCCACGGCGGCAACGTAGGCGGAAGCTGTGACGGTGCCTACACCGGGCACTGACATCAGCAGGCGACAACGTTGGTCTTCACGTGCCATCGCGACGAGCTGTTTGCTCAACTCAGCTGCCCGGTATCGAATATCACTCCAGGCCTGAAGCATTGGCACAACGATGCGCGCCAGCGCTTTTTCACCTTGCAGAAGGTCGCGAACATTGCGCTCGAATACGCTACCCGCGCCTTTAGGCACAACGAGGCCAAAGGTCTTCATCAACCCATGAATTTGGTTGGACATCTGCAGACGCATCTTGAGAAGATGGTACGTGCGGTAATCAACGTGCGGATCAACATGCTGTCGAACCCTTTGACCCGAACCTCTCGATAGAACCCCACCTCGGCAAGATGTGCCAGGCCATCGGCATCGTTCGCATCGGTCTTGTTTACCGCCATGTCGAGCGCGGCCTTGGCATGCCGCGCATCGATACAGATCGCCGGCAGGCCCTCTGCCGTCAGCGCATGGTAGAACCATACCGACAATGGTCCCGTCTCGAACACGACCCGCCGGGCATACGGCGCGCGCTTGCGGATCACTGCGGCAATCAGTTGCGGATCGGACGCGCACTTGCCCCGCCAAATCCTATTGCCGTCCTTCCGGATCGATACTGCCGTCTCTTTCATGGATACGTCGAGACCGATATAGTGCTGCATGGCTGTCCTCCGTTCGATGCCTGGGCCCGGTTCTCATCGTGAGCCCGTACTTCATCCTACCGGGGGACAGCCAGCTGGCCAGACATTCCAACATCGCCGCCATATCAAACGGTGGCCGCCGCTCCCCGCGATTACATCATGTTCGTTCACCCCACCCCATAGCGTTCGTTGCAGTCCACTAGCCCATCCCGAATCTGCTATCGGTTGCCTCAAAACGGATTGGCGACGGAAAGAGACCGACCATGAGACCGAGCCTAAGGGCAAAAGCTATCTCCGTCTGCGACGATAAGATCGTGAAGAAGGGTGAAGGCGTCGGATTGTCATTCTACGCGTTCTTTGCGAACAAGAATGATAACCCTGATCTTCTTATGGAAGCTGCTGAATGGTGGATAAAAACCCATGGCCTGGATCACTTCGAAAAAGCGATCAAAATCCGTGAGATGATCAACGCCGGGCGATAAGAAATGGCTCACCAGGATAGGTCACCGAGCATGAGAATCCATCTGATTCGTCACGGTGCACCCGATTGCCCGCCACAGCCATCGCTATCAAGCAAGGAGTATCGCGGTTGGATGGACGCCTACCGCGCTGCGGGCATCATCGACAATCCTCCCGACTCTCTCAGAACGTGGTTGAAGGCAACTGGGGTGCAAAGCGTGTTTTCCAGTGTTCTGCCGAGATCCGTCCAGTCGGCGAGGGCCCTGGTAGGGTCGGAATATGTGCGAAGCTCAGCCTTGTTCAACGAAGCCGCTATCACAATCCCCCCGCTCTCGTTCCGCATGAAATCTTCTTTTTGGACCACTCTGGGCCGGATTATTTGGTTATGCGGCGGGGCTGCCGAGGAGCATGTTGCGGAATGCCAAGTGCGCGCACGTGCAATCGCAGACGTGTTGATGGAAGCCGCATCCGAATCTGAAACGGTCCTGATGGGTCACGGCTGGATGAACCGGATGACCGGGAAAGAACTGCGCAAAAGGGGATTTGAACGACTTACAGTCACGGGAAACGGCTTTTGGTCTCGCGCCAGTTTTCACAAACCCTCCCAAGCGTTTGGAAACGCATAGAGGGTGACAAGAGCTGCCAGACTGCAACGCACCGCAATCTGACCACGGGTCGCCGGCTGCCGCGACCACCGGCCTGGTTCTGGTGCACGAGCGGCTCGAGGGCTGCAAGTTCGTCTGGCCTCAGGTTCGCAATGGCGTTTTGACGCTTTCTCCCTCCCAGTTTTCTGCTCTGTTCGAGGGCATTGACTGGCGCATGGTGCGCCCGGAAGCCGAGCGTCGACCAACGGTGGCCGGATAGCTGCGGCTCAATGACTCAGGACGCTTTCGGCGATGGCGTCAGGGGCATTGTTGTGCATGATCAAGGTCATGACCGACGCCGCCCTTGCCCAAGAAAACGCCCGCCTCAAGGCGCGCCTCGCCGAGACCGAGGCTGCCCTGGCGGATGCCGTTGAGGCGCAGCGCCGGCTCGAGAGCATCATCAGCGAACTGCGCCGTGATCGGTTCGGGGCGCGCTCGGAAAAGCTCGATCCAGAGCAGTTCAATCTGCCTCTCGAAGACGTCGAGATGGCCCAGGGCATTCTCGATGCAGCTCAGGAGAAGGCCCAACGCGCCCTCAAGGGGGAGAAGGCCGCTCCCAAGCCTTCAGTCAAACGCGATCGCGGCCATCTCCCGGCACATCTGCCGCGGATCGAGAGGGTCATCGAGCCGACCAGCACGCTGTGTCCATGTGGCTGTGGTGAGATGGCACGGATCGGCGAGGACGTTTCGGAGCGGCTCGATATCGTGCCGGCCCAACTGCGTGTCCTGGTCACTCGGCGCCCGCGCTATGCCTGCCGTCGCTGCTCGGGTTCTGTTGTTCAGGCCCATGCACCCGAATACGTTGTTCCGGGTGGATTGCCGACCGAAGCTCTGATCGCCCAGGTCATCGTTTCCAAATTCGGCGATCATCTCCCCTTTTACCGACAGGCCGACATCTATACGCGTCAGGGGGTCGATCTCGACCGGGCAACGCTGGGCAATTGGGTGGGGCGAGCCAGCTTCCATCTCAAGCCGATCGTCGAGCATATGCGCTCCCATCTCCGAGACGCCGATCGCCTGTTCATGGACGAGACCCGCGCGCCGACCCTTGATCCTGGACGAGGACGAACCCGAACCAGCTATTTCTGGGCTGTCGTGCGCGATGATCGCAGTCACGGCGCCGCCGGGCCGCCCATTGTGATGTTCCACTACGCCCGAGGGCGCGGAGCCATCCATGCAAAATCCATCCTCGAAGGCTATCGCGGGCGTTTCCTGCAGTGCGATGGCTATGAGGCCTATGACAAGCTCACCGCCATCGATCGTCCCGAGGGAGGGTGGCAGCTGGTGCGCTGCTGGACCCATGTCCGGCGCCGCTTCATCAAACGACTTCAAAACGATGGTTCGCCCATTGCCGAACAGGCGCTGCGCCATATCGGTGAGCTCTATGCCGTAGAACAATCGGTCCGGGGATTTGCGCCCGAGGTTCGCCTTGCTGCCCGCCGCGAACTCTCGGCTCCCATCACTGCCGCGTTCCGTCCATGGCTCGAGGCCCAGCTCTCGCGCATCCCCAGAACCTCGACGCTGGCCGAAGACATTCGCTACACCTTGAGCATATGGCCTGATCTCATCCGGTTCCTCGACGATGGCCGGCTCGAGCTGGACACCAACCCGGTCGAGAACCAAATTCGGCCCCTCGCGAAGCGTGTTTCATTATGCACTCCATTGCTAAGTGTCTGTAAACATTGGAAGCGTGTTCGCGTCGACGGTGCGACACGGGCGACCTTTCCGGGCTATCGCGGTTTTGATCGTCTCCGACGCCAGGTCTTCGGCACGGATTTGGTACGGCGCACCGCGCACTACCTGAACAGCTGGGAGGGTGCCGGTCTTGATAAGGCGCCTGATCGCGTGGCGTGTAACGCCTAAAGCCTTGGCTGCCTCGGTCATGGTGAGCCATTCGCCATTTTTCTCAGCCGAACGGTAGGCATGGATGCCGCGAACCCGCCGAACCGACGAGACGCGGTGCGCCGTCCAAGTTTTTCCGTGGCCGGTGGGCAAACCCATCCGATTGAGCGACGCGGCGATATGCTCGTCAGACCAACGACCTGCCATGCTTCTCATTACTGCCAACGCATCTTCAGCTGTCGCGCAACCGTGTTCCCCCGCTTGGGGTTTGTGAACACGCAGTTCTGAGTGTTGGCCGCCCCGCCAGTGGATCGTGAGGACGACGTCCCGCACCGCATCGTCAACATCGACGATGATGTCGGCGATCAAGGTCCGGAGCAACTGCTGACGGGCACGCATCGTCACATCAGGCGCATCCCATGCCGCGGAGAGGTTTTCGGCCAAGTTGGCAAAAGCGCTTGGATCAACCTCGATGGTTGATGGGCTTCCGGGCGGTTGGCGTACTTCCAGATCCCGCACCCGGCGTAGCGCTACTTCCCAGTTTTTCTCCAGCTGGGCGGCAATCAGTCGATTGTCTGGATCACAGGCGGCATAGCGGCGCTCGGCGAGATTGGCCTCGTAACGGGCCTGCTGAAGTTCCAGATCGCGGATCTGGCGCTGATTATCTTGTCGTTCCCGGTGCATCCGCTCAGCCTCGAACGCGGCCTCGATCGCCAAGGGTTCTACCGCGCGCAGCAGCTCACGCGCAACAGCCGCGTCCACCCGAGGGCCTCCAAAGGTCATGCATCGGGGCAAGCCCATCATCAGGTTCGGCTTGTCGCAGCGATAGACGGGTCGGCTCTGCGGATTGCCGGTATAGGTGACCGACAGTCGCCGCCCGCACCGGGCACACGTCATCATGCCCGAAAGTAACGCCCGGCCGCCTCGGCCCGATTTCACACCACCGGCGCGACCGTAGTTGTTGAGGGCCAATTGCTGCTGGTTTCGCTCGTACTCGTCCCAGCTGATATAGCCTTCGTGGTGGTCTTTGATGAATACCTCCCACGTCCCGACCGGTTTGCTGTGGCCATAGCTCCGCCGCGCGCGCCCATCGACGATGGAGGTTCGTTTCTCGCTTTTCCCGTAAACATAAACTCCAGCGTAAAACGGGTTTTTGAGCACGGAGATCACGTTGCGATAGCGGATCGGCAGCCAGGTGAAGCTGGTCATGCGCCCTTCATCCGAAGGTCGAGGAAAGTGGATTTGATCGGCCGTCATCGATAACAACACTTGGCGCGCGCTGCCAAGTTCGCCGAAGCGGGTAAAGATGAGCCGGATCACCTCCTGCAAGCGCAGATCAGGGTCGAGCCCGAGACCCGCTTCACGGTGCCAGATGTAGCCGAACGGGACTGACAAGCGCAGTTCGCCACGGCGCGCCTTCGACCTGACAGCATCGTGCATTCGCGTTCTGAGCACGCCGAGCTCGAATTCGCTGATGCTGCCTTTCATGCCCAGGAGCAGGCGATCATTGGGTTGGCAAGGATTATAAACGCCGTCGTGATCGATGACACGGGCCTCGACGAGGCCGCAGAGCTCCAGAAGATGGTGCCAGTCACGGCCATTTCGCGCGAGCCGTGATGCATCCTGACACAAAACAGCGCCCACATTGCCCGCACACAGCCATGCGACCAGCCGATCAAAGCCGGGGCGCGCCACTGTTCCGCTCGCGGATCGCCCGAGATCGTCGTCGATCACCTCCACATCCATGAACCCGTGCTCGCGGGCAATGTCGACGAGGTCGTACTGCCGCCGCTGGCTCTCCAGATTGGTCATGACCTGGGACTGCGATGATTGACGCACATAGACAACTGCCTTGCGCTTCAGGAGTTGGGTGGGGATCAGATCAATTCCGTTCATCGCCGAGCTCCTCGACGATCAGACCGGCGGCCTGCATCAGAAGGTGGGCGAGTGCCCTCGTGGCCTCCGCTTGCTCCACCTCCTTCATCGCGTCCACCTTGCGGGGTTCGAACACCAGGCTCATCTGCCTGCCCGAGGTCGGCACAGGCGCGTCGTGCTGTTTCATCGACTTCCTCCCTTGCGATTCCATTTTCGCCCAGGGAGTGTGTGGGAACAGAAGTCGGCGTGACCAGTCTCTTGAGATCTGACAGTGCCGCAAGATCAACCTGCGGCCCGCCAATTCTCATCTCGGCACAGATCAGGGGGTCCACCATCCAGCCAGGAATCGAGATGATGGTGCCAGAGGGACCGTCAACTCTCAGAAACTGTCCCGTGGCCCGCTGCTGAACCTGCCGAACGGTTACCTTCTGTCCGAAATAGGGATGCCAGCGATAGTGAATTTGCCGCTCTTCCCCGACATGGGCAGAATGAACGGGCGATGGCATTGACCAGAAAAAATGCGTTATTCGCTGGAAACGACGTCGGCGCCGAGAACTGGGCGCTGCTCGCTTCGCTCGTGGCTACCTGCAAAATGAGCAACGTAAATCCCGTCGACTATATCGCCGACACCCTCCGAGCCTTGCTCGACGGCCATCCGAAAAGCCGTATCGAAGAGCTCATGCCATGGGCCTTCAGAAAAGCGTCAAGCCTCGCCGCATAGGGGAGCTAGAAAGCGCTTACACATCATCTGAAAACGGCGTCATCGGGACGTGCGCAGCGAGAATTAAGTGTCCGTCAAACCTATCCAAGTGCGGCTCCCCCGGATGAACGCGGCGTCCCAATGTTCCGATTGCCAGTTTAGTCGCTTTAAGGAATTTCCAGAGCAAAGGGCACAGTGATAACGTCGCCCCCGCCAACAAATTCCACCCAAAGCGCGTAGGCACCCGCTGCAGGAGGTGTGACATGAATGGCCATAGTCGATGAGACAGATCCGACAGCTTCAGCCGCGCCATGCATGGCGTGCTCATCATGGTCCATGGTTCCCTCAGCGCCCATCCCGGCTTCATCGCCCTCAACGTTCGCTTCCTCCGCTCCCGAAGGCATTTCGTGTTCAACAGGTTCGTTTGACGCTGGGTGGTGACTGTGTGCGTGCTCGTGGTACTCGACTGTCTCGGCGTGATGCCCATTCCCGTTGGGCCCGTCGGTCATAGCGTGAGCGTGGACGTAGGCAAGATCTTGGGCACGAACGAAAACAGCGTGCGCGGCAACTCCCAGATAAGGTTCAAGATCGGAGGCGGGCTGGCCGTCCTTTTCAACGGCAAGGGTGATCATCCCCTCCTTGCCGGCCTCCAGATCGGGCGCGCTTAATGTCACCCTATATCCTTGATCAGACGAGACAATCGGCCCATCTTTCACATCGACTGGCGGGGAGCCCAACAGCGTATCGGCTTGGGTGTCCAGATTCCCATTTTCTCCGACCTGCAGCTCGAAGCGCAACACCTGCTGGCCCAAGCCGGAGGGGGCTGCATCGGTATAGATGTGGTACCGGCCCGGTTCGGGAAAGTGAAGTTCGGTTGTAAAACGGCCGTCATCGCCGGCCGCCTTTACGTGTTCGTGAACAAGGTGAGACAGACCAGCATCGGTCGCGAGCAAGTGCAGCTCCTGGGTGAGCTCGACCTCGTATTGGGTGACTCGCTCACCAGTGTGGATGTCAGAATAAGACAGCTCGATGTGTCGAGACAATGGCCCGGTCTCGCTGACAACCATTTCTCCCGAGACCGCCGGTTGAACATTTGGCAGGGCAAAGCTGCCTTCCAGGATCTGATCTTGCGCCAGAGCGGGACCGACCCCTAGAACAGCGATAACCGCAAGACGCGTGGCAGGGACGAGTTGAGGGCGTTTCATGGTGTCTTTCCTTGTTTGGGACTGAAGCTCTTTGGAAGCGGGAGGTTCGTTGGCACCTGACAGTCAAAGCGATTGGGGAGCCGGGCAAGTGCTGGCACAGCCTTTGCCATCAGATAACGCCCAAGGCACGCATCGCCTCGGCAACCCTGACAAATCCAGCTATGTTGGCGCCCAGCACGTAATTGCCGGGGGCGCCGTACTCCTCTGCAGTGCTGGCGCAGGTGTCGTGGATTGCCCGCATGATCTCGGACAAACGCGCCTCGGTCTTGTCAAAGGTCCAGCTGTCGCGCGAGGCATTTTGTTGCATCTCGAGGGCTGATGTCGCGACACCTCCCGCATTGGCTGCCTTGCCAGGCCCGAACATGACGCCGGCGTGTTCAAATATGCGTATCGCTTCGGGCGTGCACGGCATATTCGCCCCTTCTCCCACGGCAACGACACCATTGGCCACCAATGTCTTGGCATCCTTGCCGGTCAGCTCATTCTGAGTCGCCGAGGGCATGGCCACGTCACACGGGATATCCCAGATCGACCCTTCCCCTGACTTGACGAAAAGGGCTCCGTGGGTTTCCCCTTTGAGCGCAACATAGTCGGCGATCCGACCGTGACGGATTTGTTTGACTTCCTTGAGAAGGGCGAGGTCAATGCCGTCTTCGTCAACGACATAACCAGAACTGTCGGACACTGCGACAACTTTGCCACCGAAGGACTGAACCTTTTCCACGCTGTATGTTGCAACGTTGCCCGAGCCCGACACCACCACGGTTTTGTCCTCAAAGCTCAGCCCACGAGTGGCAAGCATGGCGCGTACAAAGTAGGTGTTTCCATAGCCAGTGGCTTCGGTCCTGGCTCGCGATCCGCCGTAAAACAGAGCCTTGCCAGTCAGCACACCGGCTTCATAGCGGTTGGTGAGCCGCTTGTAGCAGCCGAACATATAGCCAATCTCTCGCCCCCCCACACCGATATCGCCTGCCGGAACATCAATGTACTCCCCGATGTGGCGGTGCAACTCGATCATGAAAGATTGGCAGAACCGCATGATCTCGCCATCCGAGCGCCCTCTTGGATCAAAGTCCGAACCACCCTTGCCACCGCCAATCGGCATTCCGGTGAGCGCGTTCTTAAACGTCTGTTCAAAGCCAAGGAATTTGATGATCCCCAGATTGACCGAGGGATGAAACCGAATGCCACCCTTGTAAGGGCCAAGTGCGGAATTGAACTGGACCCGAAAGCCACGATTGATCTGCACCGAGCCTTGATCGTCCACCCAGGGGACCCGGAAAATGATCTGCCGTTCAGGCTCGCAAATGCGTTCGATCAGCGCGTGCTCGAGATAATGGGGATGTTTTGCAATTACCCTGCCCAGACTTTCAAGCACCTCTCGAACCGCTTGTTGGAATTCAGGTTCCCCGGGGCTGCGTCCCAGCACCTGCTCAAGGAGCGGCTCTAACTTTTCGTCGATCATCGCTTACTCCGACTTTGACGCCGCGCTCATGAAAAAGGGATCTGCTCGACCCGGGCTCAGCTTATGTTCCAACGCGCAAGGGCTGCACAGCTATTGCCCCACGAATGCCAGAGCCTCGCACCATTCTCTTTGCGCCAGCGCAAAGATTGAATTGACCGACCAAACCGTGGCGATGGGTAGCGTCAAAGCCATAGCCTGCAATATCAAAGCGTGACGGCGCTGCCTTTATCCCGTGCTGGCGCCCTGGCATGCCGGTCGCGCTGATTGCGCGTACTTGCCCAGAACCCCTCCAGTGTATTTTGGAGCCGGTCGGCGCCAGACCGCTCGCCGCCGTTGCAGCTCTTGATCCTCGACGTCGAGCTCGAGCAATCGCGCCTTGGCGTCAATGGTGATGAGATCGCCCTCTTGCACCAGAGCAATCGTCCCACCCTCGAACGCTTCGGGCGCGACATGGCCCACAACCAGCCCCCATGTTCCGCCCGAGAACCTGCCATCGGTAATCAGTCCAACGCTCTCGCCCAGCCCCTGCCCCACCAAGGCCGATGTGGGCGCAAGCATTTCGGGCATGCCCGGTCCTCCACGAGGCCCCAGATACCGCAGGACCACAATATCGCCGGCCGATATTTTGTTGTCGAGAATGGCGCCTAGGGCCGATTGTTCGTCGTCAAATACGCGGGCTGGACCTTTGAGAACGGTTTTAGATAGGCCAGAAATCTTGGCGACTGCTCCATCGGTCGCGAGATTTCCTTTCAAAACGGCCAGGTGCCCCTCTGGATAGAGTGCTGCGTCCAGGGAAGTTATGACATTTTGCCCCCGAGGCGGTGCCGCGGGCACCAGCTCGAGTTCCTGCGCCAATGTCCGGCCAGTGATCGTGAGGCAATCCCCGTTCAGCTTGCCCGCATCAAGAAGCATCTTGAGCACCTGCGGAACGCCCCCAGCCTGGTGTAGGTCAACTGCCATATATTGGCCAGAAGGCTTGAGGTTGCAGATGATCGGAATCCGCTTGCGAACCGTTTCGAAGTCATCGAGTTCCCATTCCACCCCCGCTGCACGAGCAATCGCCAAATAATGTAGGACTGCATTAGTGGAACCCCCAGTTGCCATGACCAGTGCAACCGCGTTCTCGATCGATTCGCGTGTCACGATGTCGGACGGCTTGAGCCCGTTTCTGACCGCTCTTGCCAAGGTCCGAGCGGATCGATCTGCAGACGCACGCTTTTCCTCATCCGGATTGGCCATGCTGGAGGAGCCAAGCAACGACATCCCAAGCGCTTCAAAAGAGCCCGCCATGGTGTTGGCCGTATACATCCCGCCACAGGACCCGGTGCTAGGACATGCATTGCGTTCAATTCCCTTGAAATCCTCCTCACTCATCGTCCCTGCCATATAAGCACCAACAGCCTCAAAGGCAGAGACAATGGATAGGTCCTGGCCCTTCCATCGGCCAGGCTTGATCGTCCCCCCATAAACATAGATGGAGGGAACATTGGCTCGAAGCATCCCGATCATGCCCCCAGGAAGGTTCTTGTCACACCCGCCCACGACCAGCACGCCGTCCATCCACTGACCTTGCACCGACAATTCTACGCAGTCGGCAATCACTTCGCGGGAGACCAAAGAATACTTCATTCCCTCGGTGCCCATGGCCATACCGTCCGAAATGGTGGGGACGCCAAAAATTTGGGGGTTGGCTCCTTCTTGCTTGATGGCTGCTGCCGCTGCATCAACAAGGCTCTGAAGGCCCGCATTGCACGGGGTGATCGTGGAATGGCCATTGGCAATGCCAACAATAGGTTGATCGAAATCTTTCTCCTCATAGCCCAGAGCATAAAACATGGCTCGGTTGGGTGAACGCGCGATGCCGTGGGTGATATGACGGGAGCGATCATTATGGGCCATTGGGTCCTCCTTGGCAGACTGTGAGACACCTTGATGGTGAGGTAACGGTGAGCTTTCTGGTTTGGTTCGACAGCGCGGACAGTGCGAGCCCGTGTTGGTCCAGACCGCGGGCCGATCTGACCGAGGGCCGAGCGCCCAATCGCCGCTTAACCCGCTAGCGTCATATCGATGTCGCGCTGCTTGTTAAGCAGCACTGAATGGGTGGAACGAAACACCCACCCGGCACAGTTGCACAAAGCACATGGCAAAAATGGCAACCCTCGATCCACCAGGGTTGGCCATCTCAAGCGGCTGCAGCGCGGGCAATTTCCATCCGCCAGCAAAAAAGAGTGGCGTGAGGGCCCACGGGCGGGCCTGACCAGAGGGCGCGGGCTGGGCAAAATTGTAACGCCCCTCCACGTTCATCAGCCCAGTCGCAGCCAGCACACGGCAGTTGGCTGGCCGAAAGTGTGGTCTTGATCCCACCCTGGCCAGAGCAATTCACTGCTCGCCCGCCATGGATGCCCGCCCCGAAAAGGATGCACGCACTTCCCAATCGCGCTGTTTTTTGCCCGAAGGTAGCGAACCGAGTGGATCGGGCACGGGCATGACAACGCCACAACCCTCAACCCCTATTTATCAGTCGGGTCCAGCGTCCTTGGTCGAGATCAGAACTCGTTCCAATCGCTATCGATGGCGGCGTTACCCAAAGAGAGATGGGCGGCCGCCGCGTGTTTTCCATTGTGCTGGAGACCGTGCTTGTCGGTAGCGATGGGCCTGACCCGATCGGCACTGGCAACAGCAGGGGCCGGCTTGTGCGACTGGCTGGTCGCGGTCGCACCCTGGATACGGAAGATCTCCACGATCCGGTCGAGCGCAATTGCCTGCTCCTCGGTCTGGGCGATTGCGGCGTTGGTCTGTTCAACAAGTGCGGCGTTGTGCTGGGTCATCTCGTCCAACTGACGCACCGCGGCGTTGACCTCCTCGATCGAGGCGGCCTGCTCGCGGCTGTCACTGGCAATGGTCTGCATCTGCCCGGTGTTGGCCCGCGCTGCCTCGAGCATGGCCACAAGCTTTTCTGCCGCCTGCGCCACAAGACGTCTGCCGCCATCGACCTCATTGGCCGATTGCTCAATAAGCGTCTTGACCTCCGAGGAGGCTTCCGCCGCCGACTGCGCCAGCCGCCGCACCTCGACAGCCACCACCGAAAATCCCTTGCCCGCTTCCCCGGCCCGCGCCGCTTCCACAGACGCATTTAGCGCCAAAAGATTGGTCTGGAAGGCAATGTCGTCGATAAGCTTGATGATGTCGGACACCTTGGCCGAGGATGTGGTAATCCGCTCCATGGCCGAGGTCGCCTCTTCCATCACCTGCCCACCCTCTTCAGCCGACTGGGTGACCGTGGCTGCGGTCTTTGAGGCTTCCAGGGCCCGCTTGGCGTTTTCCAGAACCGTCGCTGCCAGCTGCTCCATGGCCGCCGAAGTCTCCTCGATGGTCGAAGCCTGGCGCGTGGTGCGTTCGGACAGGTCATCGGCGCCCGACAGGATCTCCCCGGTCGCAATCTTTAGGTTCCTTGACGTGTCGCGCAATTGCGCCACCATATCGCTTAGACTTTGCGCAGTGCGGTTAAAGTCAGCTTTGAGCTCATGCCACTTGCTCGGCATATCTTGGGTGACACGATGGCAAAGATCTCCTGCCGCAAGCGCCGACAGACCCTGCGCCAAGACCGTAGCGGCCACTTGATCGGCTTGAGCCTCGCGCTCCTTTTCCTGGTGCGCTGTGGCCCGCTCTTGTTCGGCAGCCATCCGATCGGCGTCGTGACGCTGCCGGGCTTGGGTGGCTTGGGCTTCTGCGGCGCGTTTCTCGATCCCGGCTTGCTTGAAAACTAATACCGCCCGTGCCATGTCGCCGAGTTCGTTTTTTCCATCGGTGGCTGGGACCTCAACGCTGTCGTTACCCGCGGCAAGTTCGCTCATGGCGTTTGTCAGCGCATTGACGGGCCCGGTCACGGACCGGGTAATGGCAAAGGCCGCCCCACCCATGATGGCGACACCTGCCAACAACGCCGCGCCGAGTACTTTTACGTTGTCCCAGAACATATTGGTCAGATCGTCGATATAGACCCCTGTCCCTACGACCCAGCCCCACTCTGTGCCCTGAACGTGGGAAAGTTTGGGTTGAGCCAGATCACTGCCCGGCTTGGGCCACAGGTAATCGACAAAGCCGGAGCCGCTCGCTTGGACGGTCTTGACGAACTCGACAAACAACAGCTTGCCCTCAGGGTCCGCGTTGTTTGAGAGATCTTGTCCATTAAGCTCGGGCTTGAACGGATGCATTACCATCGTGGGGCCCATGTCATTGATCCAGAAATACTCGGTTCCGCTGTAGCGCATGGCTGCAATGGCAGCGATTGCCCGCTCTTGTGCCTCCGGCACGGTCAACTCCCCGGCCCCGGCGCGCGCTGCGTAAGCTTCAACCACCGCGGTTGCACTGTCGGTCAAGACCGACAGCATTGCCTTGCGATTTTCCACCATTCGCTGCTGAGTATTGTGCAGCGAGAAAACGGTGCCCGCGATCATCATGGCCAGCGCTAGCGCGCCCATGATCAACAGCTTTGTGGATATGCGCATGGCCATGATGAGATCCTTTGATATCTGCTCTTTGATGTTGTCCAACAGATGGAGTAAACAATGCACTAAGCAGATCAGCCGACAGTCCTGAAACCGCGAGACAAGCCCCGGTCCGCGCTGTAGAAATACGTATCGACACAGTGTCGCAGGGCTTTTGACTCGAAGTTGGTGGAAATCAGCTGGTTATCGATTGCCTCAAGGCCTTGGTTGCAGGCGGGTGGCGAAAATAAGCCGGTGTCTCTAATCTGGGCCATGGCGTGATCTCGTGCCGATGCTAGACCCCGGCTGGGTGGTTTTGAGATCACACCGAGATTGCACCCTTAAACCTTAACCGGCCCGCTCGATACGGCCGGTTTTTCGTTTGTGTTTGTGCCAGCTCAAAGTTCGATTGGCACGGGCTGGGTATTGAGAGGGCGAACATAACGTTCACCAAAACTCATGGAGACAAAAATGATCAGGACCGCTCTTACCGCCTTGATGCTCACGGTCGGGCTTGCTGGCGCCCCAGCATGGGCCGCCGATCACGAGGTTCAGATGCTCAATCGCGGTGATGCGGGGCCAATGGTGTTTGAGCCTGCTGGCATCAAGATCGAGCCCGGTGACACGGTAACCTTCGTGGCCACTGACCCCGGACATAATGCCGAGACCATCGCGGGCATGTTCCCCCAAGGGGCTGAAGCCTTCCGCACCACGATCGGGGAAACAGTCACCGTCACCTTCGATGTCGAAGGGGTTTATGGCATCAAATGCACGCCTCACTACGCCATGGGCATGGTGGCCTTGATCCAGGTTGGGGACGCGCCCGAAAATCTCGAGCAGGCAAAAGCAACCACGCTTCCTCCCAAGGCAAAGGAGCGATTTGAAGCAGCTTACCAAGAACTGGGGCTCTAGCTTCAAAAAAGGGGGCGCACAAATTACTGCCGCCCCCTTCTTAGCAAGGATGATCGATGCCCGAATTTGCGCTCGCACTCACACTATTTGTCCTGTCCCACCTCGTCCCATCGCTCCCAGGGGTGCGCGCGCGCATCATCGCCATAATCGGCCGCAAAGCCTATCTGATCGGCTACGCAACCCTGTCGGTTGTCCTTCTCGCTTGGGTCTTGCTTGCAGCCGTTTCTGCTCCCGTGTCGGTGTTGTGGATGCCAGCTGGCTGGCAGGCATGGATCACGCTGGTTGTTTCTCCCATCGCACTGTTTCTCATCATAGCCGGACTGATTTCACCCAACCCACTCTCTTTAAGCGCGCGGCGAAGTCAGCTTGGTGAGGCTGGTGCCGTAGTAACAATCACGCGCCACCCCGTGTTCTGGGGATTTGCCCTGTGGAGTGCATCTCATATTCCCCCCAACGGTGATTTGCGGTCACTTCTTCTATTTGGTAGCCTGACCATTCTGGCCGTCTCGGGTTTCTGGCTGTCCGATAAACGAGCACGCAGGGCGCTGGAAGGCCAGTGGCAGGCGCTAGCGCGAACCACTTCGATCATCCCGTTTCTTGCTGTCATTTTGGGACGTACCCGCTTGCGGTGGGACAGCTGGCTCACTCTCGCCCTGTTGCTTGCAATCGCTTTGACATCCTGGCTTGTCCTGGGAGGCCACGCCGCTCTGTTTAGTGCCGATCCAATCAGCGCCACGCGGTATTAGTCGGCTAGCCCTTTTTTTAAAGCCGCGCGGATCATTAGACCAAACCCCTCAACCATATCGTCATAGCTCCAAGCCCATTGATGACCCGCACGTGTGAAACGGTCCAGCCAGTCACCGGGCGGATCTGCCAGGAGCATATAAGCAACGCCACCGCTCCCAAGGCTCTCCACGATATCTTCAACAGCTGCAACCGCAGTGGCGGTATCATGCTTGCTCAGATCGACAAGTCTTGTTGGATCTGGCCAGATCGCAACGTCATCGGCCAGCGGCGAGACACTCAAATTGCGGCGCGGCTGTGGTGTGAAAGTAACCTGCCAACTCCCGTCCGAGACACGCTCTGATCGGCTTTCAAATCCCTTGCGCGACATAACATCCAACAAAGGCACGGGCTTGAATGGTGCTATGAGTACCAAGCTCTGTTGAGGCAATAGCTCCCCGACTACCTGCATAATTTTTGCAAAAGGATCCTGGCCGCTTGCCAGTAGCGGACGGACATCCAGTTTTAAATCACTAGCCACGACAAACGTCCTCCAAATCTAACACCTGTTTTGTGCGCAAACACGCCTTGCTTCTTTTTTCCAGATCAACTTTCCTATCCATTGTGCCGTGCTAGGAATTTGATCAAGGAACCGGCGGCTAGGGCAAAAGTTTCCCAAAGGTTACCTTCAACAACATGGAGAACGCTTGAAATGAAAGTCAAATCAGACCCCACCGATCGCCCCGATGATCACGTGGCATCCAAGCTTTTAGACCGGCGGTCTCTGTTAGCGGGATCAGCCGGGCGACCGGCCCGGGTGGCGGCGCTGAGGCGACATCGGCAGCACCTGGCGAGGAAAAGAGTTTCAGCTTCAAGGCCCTCAATCCGGGCATATACGTCTATCACTGCGCTGTCCCGCCCGTGGCGCTGCACATCGCCAATGGCATGTATGGGCTCATCCTGATCGAACCCGAAGAAGGGCTGCCGCCAGTCGACAAGGAATTTTATGTCATGCAGGGCGAAATCTATACCAATGAGCCCTTTGGCACATCCGGACTGCTTACGGAAAGCTATGAAAAACTGCTCGATGAACGTCCAGAATACTTCGTGCTGAATGGCCACGTCGGAGCGCTTACCGATCATTACCCGATGCGCGCAAATGTCGGTGAGACCGTTCGCATCTACTATGGCGTGGGCGGCCCCAATTACGCATCCAATTTCCATATCATCGGGGAAATTTTCGACAAGGTCTACCTCTATGGTTCGCTGGTCAGCCCCCCGCTCGAAAGCGTGCAGACAGTGATGGTCCCAGCCGGCGGTGCTGTCGCCGTGGAACTTAAATGCGAAGTCCCGGGCCGCTACGTGCTGGTCGATCACGCCCTGTCACGGGTTGAGCGTGGACTTGCTGGCTATCTTCTCGTGGAAGGCGATGCCGCGCCAGACATCTTCGATGCGCCCGAAGAAGCCGAATAAGAACGCGTTGGGGCGGCCATCGGGCCGCCCCAAAAGTTCAACCGCTCACGCTGACCCGACACTTTAAGAGGAAGAGCAGAATGGCGCTTTCCCATGTTGAACCCGGACACTCGCGAAACCTGCTTGGCGACCCTCAGACCACCAGGTCGTCCGCGCTGGTTAAAACCGATGCCTTCGAGGCAATCAAACTCATCGTTCCTCAGGGCCGCTTGATAGCCCCCCATGCTGTTGAGGGCCCAATGACCCTTTATTGTATTTCGGGCCGTATAGCGCTCATCGTCGACGAAAAAGAGGTGGAAATGAAAACCGGCGACTGGCTCTACCTTGAAGGTGGAAAAACGCACGCGGTCCGCGGGATCGAGGACGCCAAATTGATCCTGACGATCATGTATGTTGAAAAATAATGCTAATGGACTTCTACAACGCCCGGGGCTCCTGGACCAAGTCCACCGAGAATTTCTCGTTCACGCACTTGCGGACGTATTCGGCCAGTAACGCCACATCTTGCTGACGAGCACCACCATGATTGATAAGCACCAAGCCATGATCGGCACTGATGCCGGCCCCGCCCCTTCGCATGCCCTTGAGCCCGCACTGCTCGATCAGCCATCCTGCCGACAGCTTGACCCGACCGTCCGGCGTCGGGTGAACGGGTATAGTGGGAAAGTGATTTTGCAGTCGAAGCGCATGGGTTTGCGCTACCACCGGATTGTGGAAAAAAGAGCCAGCATTGCCTATCTGCCGCCAATCGGGCAACTTGCGTTCACGCAAGCTCACCACCGCGTCCTTGATTTGGTCCGGAGTGCCCTGCTCGAGACCCTCAAGCCCACTGTAGCCAACACGCGGCTGCCATTCGCGCGGCAATCTCAACGTCACCTCAACGATAATGAAACGCCCAGGCTCTCTCTTGAAAATGCTGTCTCTGTAGTCAAACCGACACGCCGGACCGTCGAATTCGCAGAACTCAAGTGTGGCAGTATCCAGGGCAACCAAAGACTCGAAAAACTCGGCAAGTTCGACCCCATATGCCCCTATATTTTGCACCGGCCCAGCGCCAACCGACCCAGGAATACCCGCAAGATTTTCAAGTCCGGGCATGTTTTGGGTCAGGGTCCATTCGACCAGCCCATGCCAGGACACCCCAGCCCCGACAGTGACAAAATCGGCCACCCGGGTCCTATCGGTGATCTCACAACCTCCGATCCTCATCAACAAGACGAACGCTTCGATGCGTTCGCTCAAAACGACATTGCTCCCCTCCCCCAGCACGTGAAGGGCAAGTTCATTTCCTCGCGCGTGACGCACAGCATCGATCACGTCAGCCCGACTGTATGCAACCGCACCCAGGCGCGCATAAGACGTAAGGCCGAACGTATTGTGCATGGAAAGTTCAAAATGGCTTATGGGCAGCATCGACTCACACGAGGATGGGAACAGCGGGATGTGGCAAGTCGCCACACGCGCCCGCGACATGAAGTGGACGGTATAGCAGCAGTAGGTAGTATGATAAATCGGACTGTTGACGGACTTTTCCTCCTCGCTATGGTTGGTTTGGGGCCCGTTGATCTATTCCTGGGGGAGAGTTGATTTATGCTAGCGCAACTCACAAGAGCGGAACGTCACAGCTGTATCGCTTTGGTTCTGGTGGTGCTCGGATTGGGCGCTACATTAACGATTGCTGGACTGCGTGATCCGCTCGGCACCCATGGCCTGCTCATCGTAGCCCTCTGCCTGGGCGCGCTGGTCTATCTGGTAAAGGGGTACGATTTGCCCCAGCCGACCGAGGATCGCACAAACGCCTATTATGATGATCCAACCCGGGTCGGGATAGCCCTGACGATGGCATGGGCAATCTTTGGGATGTTCATGGGGGTCTGGGTCGCCGCTCAATTGGCCTGGCCCGAACTCGAATTCGGGGCTGCCTGGTCCGGCTTTGGACGGCTGCGACCAGCCCATACGACCGGCGTGATCTTTGGGTTTGGCGGCAACGCGCTCATTGCAACATCGTTTCATGTGGTGCAGCGCACCTCGCGCGCGCGCCTTGCAGGTCAGGTCCTGCCCTGGTTTGTTCTTTTCGGTTACAACCTGTTCTGCATCCTCGGGGTCACCGGTTATTTCATGGGCATCACCCAGTCCAAAGAATACGCCGAGCCCGAGTGGTATGCCGATCTTTGGTTGGTGGTGGTCTGGGTCGCCTACTTCGTTTTGTTTCTCAAAACGCTCGCCCGGCGCAAGGAACCTCATATCTACGTCGCCAACTGGTATTA
>SWCE01001917.1_pt1 | contig 20255 bp, 7 predicted proteins | sample 4690061 | NCBI WGS metagenome assembly SWCE01 (sample SAMN10267279, study PRJNA491770) | bioreactor metagenome | isolation source: DHS bioreactor inoculated with subseafloor sediment | place: Japan: off Shimokita Peninsula | collected 2012-10
ATCTGTGATCTGTTGATTTGTTGATTTGTTGAGTCGTTGAGCCGACATTTGCCCCCATCGGGCGGACATGTGAGGAGGCCTGTCAAAAAACAAACTTGGTGATCTGTAATCTGTGATCTGTGATCAGTAATCTGTGATCTGTTGATTTGTTGAGTCGTTGAGTCGACATTTGCCCCCATCTGGCGGACATGTGAGGAGGCCTGTCAGAAAACAAACTTGTAAATCTTGTTAATCCTGTCAAAAAAAGGGATTGCCTGCCTGCATCTGGTGATGGGTGATAAGTGACTGGTGATTGGTGGTTGGAAATTCAATCCGCACCGGAGCGAAGCGGAGTTCACCGAAGGCAAATCTGCAATCCGCAATCTTCAATCCTGCATGGTCTGCTGTAAATGCAGAAATTTAAAGCCACGTTCAAAGTCTTCCCAGCGCTGTTTGGTGGTGCAGGTAATCCGCCTTACTTCTCCCGGCAACAGGTCAAAGAAATTATCCGAAAAACGGGCTTCATTGTCTTCGCTGGTCAGCATCAGGTTTTTGCAAAATTTACTGGCGCTGATTTCTATCACCAGGTGATTCCCTTTATCGCTGATGCGTGTCTTTATTTCCGGTTCAGGCAGTTTGAGCATTTTGGGAGTGGTGAAAAACAAAATCTCCCGGTCGAGGGTAGTGATTCCTTTAGCCAGGATGACACTCATAAACAATTCATTTTCAGAATACTTAACGGGTAATTTGCTGAGCGGCATACTGTAAATCAGGGCAGCACTGTTTGCCGGCAACACTACCTTTACCGGACGGTTCCACAACGATTCTCCATCAAAACGGGCAACATTTAAGCGCAATGTGGCCGGAATTTTTTCCGGCAGATCGTTCACGCCATATACCCTGAGTTCATTGTCTTCAATTACAGCGTAGATAATCTGATTTTTACAGGCTTCTTTTATCTTATAGTGCATGGCTTTCCACCGGCCATAGTAGTCGATGCCCGACCAGGACGCCACAGGCCAGCAATCGTTCAACTGCCAGTAAAGCGAGCCCATACAATAAGGCATGGCGGCCCGGTGTATGCGCATGGCACCGCCAATAGCTTCAGCCTGCAATACCTGACCCACATAAAGGAATTGCTCCATATTTGCAGGCACTTTATAGGCTGCATCCATATACTCGCGGATGCGTAAATTGCCGATGCCACTGCGCTGGTGCCAGGTCATCACTTCCGATTCAATGTTGTAGTCTTCGGGCAGGGTATAGCGTTTCACACTGTTGAATTCAGGAAAAGACTGGAAGCCATATTCACTCATAAAACGGGCTTTGTATTTCCTGAAGGCGCTGAAAGGCTCCTGACCATGCCACACACCCCAGTAGTGCATGTCGCCGGAAGTGTTATCGTCTTTGGCCAGTTTGCCCATACCTGCAGAAGGGGAGGAGTGCCAGTAAGGCTGACCGGGCGCATAATCTGCCACTACCTGGGGTAAGATATGGTGAAACAGTGTATCATATGCCTGCCAAATCTGAGCACGCTGTGCACTGTTATATAACTGCTTCCAGCCCCAGCCACGTTCTTCATGTCCCTCTGCCCAGGCGTATTCCATCTCATTGTTGCCACACCAAAGGGCCAGGCAGGCATGGTTGCGTAAACGCTGTACATTTTGTTCCGCTTCACGCCGCACATTATTTAAAAAGTCAGCATTTCCGGGATACATGCTGCATGAAAACATAAAGTCCTGCCATACCAGAATGCCATATTTGTCGCACAAATCATAAAAAATATTATTTTCATAAATGCCACCGCCCCAAACCCTCAGCATATTCAGATTGGCTTCCGCGGCTGAACGGACAATATATTCATACTTTTCGGGAGTAACCCTTGTCAGAAAAACATCATTGGGAATGTAATTGGCCCCTTTGGCAAACACCGGACGGCCATTGACTTCAAAGTAAAAACTTTCACCATGTTTATCAGGCTCGCGGATAAGATTCAGCGTGCGCAAACCTATATTTACCGTTGTATCATCCAGTAGTCTGCCCTGATTTAACCATTGAATCTCAATTTTATACAGCGGCTGATCGCCCAGCCCGTTCGGCCACCATTTTTTTGGATTGGGAATATTAAAATCAAGGGTCGTCAGGTTTTCGCTGATATCCATCTGCTCGATGGCCGTTTCTTGACCATTTACAATAAGCATCAATTTCTGACCGGTTTGCAGCGGCTTACTGGTGGTAATCTGCGCCTGAAGGCTGGCTTTTCTGTCGGAGATAGCCCGCGTAGTGACGTAAATTTCATCGATGGTGGTGTCATCAAAAGCTTCCAGGAATACTGGTTTCCAGATACCCGAGGTAACCAGGCGCGGCCCCCAGTCCCAGCCGAAATGGTAGGGAGCTTTTCGCACGAACATACTTACTTTATTCGGGCCCATTCCGCCCCTTCCCGACTGATCATTGTCGCCAGGCAAAGGATAACCCCATTGTTCAAGCTGTGCCAACCCCTGGAAAACCGGGGAGAGAAGTTCGATGTTCAACTTGTTTTCTCCAACGCGAAGCAGCGGTTTAGCATCTGCTTTCCAGGTGCGGAACATATTGTCGGTTTCCAGCAAAAGCACCCCATTCAGGTACACCCGGGCATAGGTATCCAGTCCTTCAAAAACCAGCACGATGTTTTGTTTTTTATATATTGCCGGCTCAATGGAAAAACTACACGCATATTCCCAGTTTACCTTGTCTATCCACTGCACCTCCCTTTCGTTCAGACGATAGTATGGATCCTCAATTTTCCCATTGGCCATCATATCTGTGTGTATGGTGCCCGGAACCATGGCCGGCATCCATTGCTGTGTGCCCACCTGCCTGAATTCCCAGTTGTGATGGAGCATCAGCCTTTGAGCCAGAACATTATCGGTAAAGAAAAATAAACATATATAAAACAACAACAGCAGATTGATTCTAAGCTTCATCGATTGAGGGTTTGTGTGCAAGAAGCGAAGATAGAAAATTTTGAGTTCACGCTGCATCCACTCGCCAAAACTGCAATTGAAAAGTTCTCTTTACTTTTTTCCCAGAAAGGCGTATTAATATAGATATTGCTTACCATCACTTCTTCTACACCTGCGAAACTATCATTCCGAAAAAAGTGAGGAAACTTTCCTTAATAAAACGCCTCTTTGATGAAGGGTAAAAGATATTGAAGGATTATTTTGGAAAAAAAATTTACTGATTTATCGTAATATAAATATGTAGATAAGGATGATTCTTGCGCATCATATAAAAAGTTTAATATGTTGATATACAGTCAAAAACATTGTTTTTATGTAATAATTTAATACTTATCAGGCCGAAGAAATGTGGTTAATGACATTGCGGTGTATATTTTAAGGTTCTATTTCAATTGTTTTATTTCGTAAATTCGCAATTCATTTTTTTCAATCCATAAATCCGCTCAGGGGACTTTATTCTTAAATGGTATCTTATGAAAATAGCCAAACCATCCGGATTTCTTGTTTTTATCTTAATTACGGTTTTTTTAACCATTACCATGGCTTTTGTACTTCCTTCGCCCAAACGGGTTATTTTCTTTGGTGATTCCATTACGCAGATGGGGGCAGAACCGGGTGGATACATCGATTTGATGCGGAGTATGCTGAAAGTTAAAAATGCTGATGGCAGGTTTGAGCTCATGGGCTCAGGAATTGGCGGTAACAAAGTGTACGATTTATATCAACGGCTTGAAAAAGATGTATTGGCAAAGAAACCGGATATAGTGGTTGTGTTGGTGGGTGTGAATGATGTGTTGAACAAGACCTGGGGTAAAGATGTTGATGCCGGCAAGTTTGAGCTTTTTTACCAGGCGATGATACGTAAGATAAAAGCCAGCGGGGCAGAAGTAGTTTTATGTACCCCTGCTGTGATTGGCGAAAAAACTGATTTTTCAAACCATTTTGATGAAGATCTGAATAAGTATGCAACCATAGTGCTTAGTCTGGCGAAAGAAGAAAAATGCACCCTCGTCGATTTGCGTTCTATATTTCTAAAATACAACCTCAATCACAATCCCCGCAATCTGGAAAAAGGCATACTCACCACCGATGGCGTACACCTGAATCCCACCGGAAATAAGCTGGTGGCTGATGCGATGATGGAGGTGTTGTTAAAGCGTTGATTTGTTGATTTGTTGGGACGGGCTGTTCTGTCAGGTTTTCTTCCAACCTGTCAGGTCTGAACGATAGATTGATCCCGAACCGTCGTTCCTCCTCCCGCGATTTGTTGCCTGTCTGTCTCAGGTGAGATTTGTTGAGAAAGCATGTCCTGGGAGCTTCTTTCTAAGCTGTTAGATCTAAGTTGCCAGACAAATCCGGCAGGATTACCATTTTTTCTTAAATTCGCATCTAATTTGCAATAAACCCAGCCTTGCCGAATAAGTTGTTCCTTAATCTGCATCTTATGAAAATAAAAAGATTACCCAAATATTTCATCTTTTCCCTGATCACAATTTTATTGATGATTGCTATGGCTTTTATGATGCCTTCGCCCAAAAGGGTTGTTTTCTTTGGAGATTCCATTACGCAAATGGGGGCGGAACGGGGTGGATACATAGATCTAATGCGGGATATGCTAAAAGCTAAAAATCAAGAGGGTGAGTTTGAGCTAATAGGTGCCGGTATTGGAGGAAATAAGATTTATGACTTATACCTCAGATTGGATGATGATGTGCTGACAAAGCAACCTGATATCGTTTTTATATTTATTGGGGTGAATGATGTCTGGCACAAAACCTGGGGCACCGGCACCGATGCCGATAAGTTTGAACAGTTTTACACCGCAGTGATTCATAAAATTAAAGCTTCCGGGGCAGAAGTGATCCTGTGTACCCCGGCTGTTATTGGCGAGCGGACGGACTTTTCCAATTCCCTTGACGGAGACCTGAATAAATACTCCGGTATTGTGCGCCGTTTGGCTGAGGAAGAAAAATGCACCCTCCTCGATCTGCGGGCAAAGTTTCTCAAGTATAACCTCAATCACAATCCCCGCAATCTGGAAAAAGGCATACTCACCACCGATGGCGTACACCTGAATCCCACCGGAAATAAGCTGGTGGCCGATGCGATGATAGAGGTGTTGTTGGGGCATTAATTTGTTGATTTGTTGAGACGGGCTGTTCTAACAGGTTTTCTTCCAACCTGTCAGGTCTGAGCGATAGGTTGATCCCGAATCGTCGTTCCTCCTCCCGGGATTTGAGGATTTGATGTCTAAACCTCTGGCGGACGGGCATGCACAAATCACCAAAAACCGCAAATTTACGCTAATTTATTTGTCGAAAACTTAACGGGAATACAACTCAACCACTCAACATCTACCGCCTGAGGCGGACAGGCACCAATCACCAATCACCAATCACTATTCACCAATCACTAATCACTAATCACCACACCAATCACCAATCACCAATCACCAATCACCAATCACCAATCACCAAAAACCGCAAATTTACGCTAATTTATTTGTCGAAAAATCAATGAGTGAGCTACTCAACATCTCAACAACTCCACAGCTCAACCCATCAACAACTCAACTATACACTGATCACAGATTACTGATCACTGATCACAGATTACAGCTCACTCCTCTCCGTATTTATACTTATTTTCAGGGTGAGGGCGTATCAAACGGTAAATTATACTGTACTTTTACATCCTGATAAGGGGTTTTTAGAAAAATAGCTTTCAAAAATTAATGCCAGAATTTTTATGAAAAGCACAGTTATTGACACCGGTGAGCGGTTCATTATTGATCACCAGGGACAGGAATCATACCTGTCGTACCGCCTTCAGGGACAAGTCCTTGATTTTTACAATGCCTTTGTACCGGGTCCCCTGCGCGGAAAGGGGTACGCCAAAGACCTTATACTCTATGGCATGCACTATGCCGTGCGCAACGGGCTCAGAGTGCAACCCTCTCATCCCGCGGTAGTGCGCTTTATACAACTTAACCGGGAATGGGAGTACCTTTCGGTAAGCAAACTTAACTAAAAAGCTTATTTTCTTGAATTTCCACAGCTTAAAACTCCTTATTGGCCAACAGACAAAACTGTGAACCGGTCTCGCTGTAATTTGTCAGATATACCATTTATACAGGAATGCCCGGCTTTTTCATGATATTTATACCATTCCCCAAGCTGGTAATCATACATTTTGTGGCATTTTTAAACCGCATATAATACGGGTTAGACTTATTTTCTTTAAAATTTTTCCCAATTTTTTTTCAAAAAATTTCAAAAAATAATTTTTAACGAAAACCTCCGCTTTCTTTAAAAGCTTGCATGTAAAATATTTTTCACTTTAAAAAATGAATGCCAGTGCCTCTCTAAAATATATAGCTTTTGAATTGTTAAAATGATGTTTTTCAGCAAGCTGGATTCATGCTAAGCATTTCCTCCAAATGTAAAGTGTAAAAATATTTAACACCTCTCAAATGTAAAACTATAATAACAAGATATGAAAAAAATAACTATATATATGAATGCCTGATTATTGAATGTTTTAGAGGAAAAATACGTATTTATACGCTTTTTTTTGCTTATATTGGGGGTTACATTTGCATAATAATACGATATATACTTTGCAGGCCTGAAAGAGGCATTCAATCCGGAAACGGAAGCGTGTGTGGGAGCACGTTTGAATGACCGCAGAATTTTAAGGTCTAAAGGTGGGAGAATAACTTACCGGGATGAATAAGCGCTTGCCTGATACCAGGCACTCGTGATGGTAATCTGTTTAAACGCAAAGTGGAGGCAAATGAAAACAATACACACACCAACCCTGCATTCTTATGCACGCTCGGGGATGTTTAGGCAGGTAGATTTTACCGCCTGTCAGTCAGCAAACCTGTATTACAATTTTACCACCTTGCCCGTTTACAGCGTCCAACTCCGGTGCACCATTACCACCCCACTTTCCAGATTATCCCCTCTTTACCCGCAAACTACTTTTAAAACCCTTAACGTTGATTTCCAGCCTTATTGTCTGAGGACATCCACTGATATTCTATCCATGCACTCTCTTGTTGATTTATAAAAAACAGCCCTTATGAAATCATCTCTACACCTTTTTGTCGCTTTTGTTCAGTATAAATTCAATGTGATCCCCTTTCTCGTAAAACTGCCCGGTTAATATCAGGTTGCCGCACTGCCTGGCTTATTCAAAGTGAAACAAGGCCAACAATTATACACAACACCTCACATTGAAATTATTCAGACCATACCATTTTACCTCAGGTAGCAGCCGAAATACCACTGCTGCCAACCTCATTTGTGGGGGTGATGAAACGGTCAGGTCTGCTTGTGCTTCCAAAAATGGGGGATTTTTTTCGCGCGCGCGCGTAATGTTTCTTATAATAGGGTTTTTGTTTATCTCATTGAATATCAGGGCACAGCAGCAAGCTCAATTTCACTGGCCCCTCACCTCCCCCACCGAAACGGCCATCCCCTCTCCCTATGCCACACTCACCTTCTCTGCCGGCAAAGGCGTTGACTCGCTGCGCTTTAGCGAAGCGTTCGGCGTGATGGCCAACGGATGGAACACCGACAACCAGGACCCTGAAGCTTACTTCGAGTACACCCTTACTCCCGCCCCCGGTACCAGCCTTGAAATCAACCGGCTGAACTTTGAAGTAAGCCTGAGCCGCGTGAATATGCGCACCTCGGTGCAGTACTCCTACGACGGTTTCCGCATGCAGAAAACGCAGATCGGACACACCATCTACGTTGCCACCCATGAGCCCCGCAACCTGCCCGTAAAAACCAGTCTCCGGGTTACCTACCCCCAGACCCTGAGCATCCGCATCTACGGCTGGAGCACCGTGGATTACCTGGTGGATTTTAACAACCGCAATGTGGTGTTCGAAGGGCTGGTGTATGGCAAAGACCTGCTGGCCCAAACCACAACGGAAACCCCGGCCGAACCTGAAGTACAGGAAATTCCGGTCCCCGACCCGGAAGAACTGCCGGTAGTCAGCCCCGAACCTGATCCGCTGGCCGCTATGGCCGTGATGCCGCCTCAGGATACCCTGATAAACGGAGGTAATAATCTGGTGAGGGCGCCGATGGGGTCTCAGACATTTAATTCAAGCGGAACCTGGACATGCCCAGCCGGTGTTAACAGTGTTACAGTAGAATGTTGGGGAGGTGGCGGTGCTGGAGGAGGCAATACATCGTATAGCGACGGAGCAGGTGGTGGTGGTGGTGGTAGTTATAGCCGGTCTATACTTGCTGTTATTCCTGGTTCTACATATACTGTAACTGTTGGAAATGGCGGTGCAGGTAATAACGGCAATGGCGGGTCTGGAGGTGATTCATGGTTCCAAACAGCCGGAACGATACTTGCCAGAGGAGGAAATGGAGGGAATGCACCTGTTAGTGGTAATGGTGGTATTGGTGGTAATGGTGGTGCAGTCGGCATCTTCAATCAAGTTGGTTATACTGGAGGAGATGGTGGAAATGGCAGAAATAACAATACTGGTAGAGGCGGTGGCGGAGGCTCGTCAGCTAGCTCTACTTCAAATGGAGTTGATGGTGGTGATGGGAATAGTGCCGGACCTGGGGCTGGAGGGAATGATCCAACTGACGGTGGCGATGGCGGGAATGGAGGAAATTCTGGTCAAAATGGATTTCCGGGAAATACACCCGGAGGAGCTGGTGGCGGAGCAGGGGATCGTAATTCAATTTGGAACGATGTAAACGGTGGGAATGGGGCTAATGGACGTGTCATCATCACCTGGCCTGATTGCATCAATCCATCAATCTTCAATGTTACCGGTGGCGGTTCATACTGCTCCGGTGGCAGTGGATTACCGGTTGAGCTTTCAGGATCTGAATCAGATGTGACCTATCAGCTTTATAGAGATGCAGTAGCTATTGGTGCACCTGTAAATGGAACAGGAATTTCTCTTTCATTTGGTAATCAAACAGTAGCTGGAATTTATACGGTGGTTGCAACAAGAACTGTTGGTGGTTGTACCTCTAATATGAATGGATCTGCAATAATTTCTATTATCACAATTCCTGATCAACCTTCAATAATTACAGGGCCTTTGTCCCCTTGTGATGGCTCCTCCCAAACCTACTCCGTAACCAATGTATCAGGTGTAAGCTATAACTGGTCATTCCCTGCAGGTTGGACTCAAACCGGAGGTGGAACAACCAATTCAGTTACAGTTACCGTTGGTGCAACCGGTGGTACAATAACTGTGACCCCGTCAAACACATGCGGAAATGGGACAGCCAGAACACTTACCGTAACTACAACCACTGTTCCAGCCCAGCCATCAGCCATAACAGGAGAAGACAATCCTTGCGAGGGCTCCTCAGAAACATACAGTGTAACCAATGTTTCAGGAGTCACCTATAACTGGACTTTCCCTGCAGGATGGAATCAAACCGCCGGCGGGACAACGAATTCAGTAACTGTTACCGTCGGAGCAAATTCCGGAGATATCACTGTTACGCCTTCAAATGCCTGCGGGGATGGAACTGCAAGGACGCTCAGTGTAACGGTTGACCCCCTGCCCACGCCCCCAACCTCAATCACCCCTTCGGCTAATCCGGTTTGCGTCAATGCCGGAGGTAATATCACCCTTACTGCTACCGGAGGTTCCGGCACCACCCTGCGTTGGTTTACGGGAAGTTGCGGAGGAACCGCAATAGGCACAGGCAATCCCCTGGTGATTGCATCCCCAGTAACCACCACCACCTATTATGCCCGCTGGGAAAACAGTTGCGGTAATTCTGCCTGTGCCAGTCTGGAAGTTACTGTAACGCCCCTGCCTGTCCCGCCCACCTCGGCAGTTGTTGACCGAAATTATTTCTGTGCCGATGACGGAGGCAATATTACCCTGACAGCCAGCGGCGGTTCAGGGGCTACACTTCAGTGGCATTCAGGCTCATGCGGCGGTACATTGGAAGGAACGGGAACTTCACTGACGATAGCTTCTCCAACTGCAACAACTACTTATTATGCCCGCTGGGTAAACGACTGCGGCATTTCCACCTGCGCTGAAGTAACCGTAAATGTACTTCCGCTTCCCACAGCCCCAACGAATGCCAGCGTTGACAGAAACGAATTCTGTTACGACGATGACGGAAACATTGTGCTTAGTGCGACCGGAGGTTCAGGAGATGAATTGCAATGGTTTACGGGAAGTTGCGGAGGCACACTGATTGGTACGGGCAATAACCTTTCAATTGCCTCACCCGCTTTAACCACCACCTATTATGTACGCTGGAACTCTGCCAGCTGCGGCGCCTCTGCCTGCACCAGCGTTACCGTAACGGTTAACAATGTAACATCTGGTGCCATTGCTGCCGATCAGACCATTTGCTATGGCGGAGACCCTGCCCTGCTGACAAGCACCACACCGGGTACAGGCATGGGCAATATTACCTATCGCTGGGAGAGCGCGGTCAGTCCCTTTACGGTGTGGAACCCCATTACGGGGGCGACCGGCGCCACTTTTAATCCGCCAGCCGGGCTCACAGAAACCACTCATTACCGCAGGGTTACCATTTCAGACCATAACGGAGGCTGTGAGTCACAGCCGACTTCAGCAGTGATTATAATAGTCCAGAGCATTCCCACTGCAGGCACCATCGCCGAAGACCAGTATGTTTGCTTTGGCGGCTCCACGGCACCATTGTACAGCGTGGTTGACGGAACCGGTGACGGCGACATTACCTATCGCTGGGAACGCTCGGTCTCACCATTTACAGTATGGACCACCATTGCCGGAATAACCACTGCTGGTTACAATCCCGGTCCACTTGCCTTTACCACCCAATTCCGAAGATTTACAGTCTCCACCCTTAACGGTGTTGCTTGCGAATCGGTGGCCAGCAATATTGTTACCATCACCATTCAGGATGTGGCAGTAACCACCGGAAGCATCGGTAATAATCAGACCATCTGTAACGGAGGTATTCCCGAAAATTTAATTTCTATCGTGGATGGTACTGCAACTGCAGGGGCTACCGTAACCTATGACTGGCAAATCAACAATACAGGCGCCTGGGTTGATATTGCCGGTGAGCATGGTCCGGGGCTTAATATTTCGACAGCACATACTGTAACAACTTCTTATCGTAGAAGAACCGTTGCCACCCTTGCCGGAAATTCATGTGTTTCATCCTGGACGGTTGCAGTAACCATTACGGTTATTCAAACAGTTACCCCCGGTTCCATTGCGGCCAGTCAAACCATTTGTAATGGTTCTACACCCGCCCCGCTTACCTCCGTTACCAATGGCTCATCTCCGGGGGCCACTATTACTTATAGTTGGGAACAAAGCACCGATGCCGGTGGTACCTGGACACCAATTGGTGGCGCAACCCTTGCAACCTATGCACCAGGGGCATTAACGCAAACCACCTGGTACAGGCGGATTACCGTGGCAACCACCAACGGACATTCCTGTTATTCAGTGCCTACCAATACGGTAATCATTACGGTTCAGGCTATAGTTGATCCAGGTACCATTGCGGCAAGCCAAACCATTTGCTATAATGCTATTCCTGCGGCGCTTACTTCGGTTACCCCTGCAACAGGTTCGGGGACAATTACCTATCAATGGGAGTTTAGTACAAACGGAGGAGGATTATGGCAACCTATTGCAGGCGCTACAGAACCTGGCTATGCCCCTGCCGCACTCACACAAACCACCTGGTATCGCCGGGTTGCTACCAGTACACTAAATGGCAACGCTTGTTCTATGGCATCAGCCCATGTGGTGATTACAGTGCAAGGTCAACTTGTTGCACCGGTGGTTACAGCAGCACAACCGACTACTGTATGTTATAATACTGCACCTGGATTGTTGACCAGAACAAATGCTTCCGGCGGTTCAGGGACTTTTACTTATCAGTGGCAAAGTAGTATCGATAATGTAACATTTACTGATATTGGAGGAGCAACAGGTGCAACCTACCAACCTCCGGCATTGACGGTAACTACCTATTATCGGGTAATGGCAACGAATAATCCATGCGGAAGTATATATAGTAATGTGGTTACAATTACAGTAAGGCCGGAATTGGCAGCCCCAGAGATATGTTGTGATCAAATAATATGCACAGGTTATTCAGCTGAACCAATAACCACGATAGTACCTCCTTCAGGTGGGTCAGGGTCATATAGTTACCAATGGATGGTAAGTGCAGACGATGTTACATGGAATATTATTGCTGGAGCTACTTTGTCTGTTTATACGCCGCCTACAAATGACAGGTACTATCGATTAAGGATTACTGACAATATTTGTGGCACAGTGGTCTTCTCGAATACTGTTCATGTTTATACCGCATTCTCCTTATCAGCTAAATTTGATGTTGCCGTCAGCCCGGGAGGACCTTATTGTCCAGGATCAAGTCTCACTGTTTCAATTGAATCAGGAAATATTACTGTTTCAAACAAATATATCCGCTATTCCTGGACTGCAGACCCGAATTTTATAAATCCTGCTACAGGTGGTCCAGTTGGTAATACGGACTGTTTCCTTTGGATTTTCTGCTGGCATTGGGCTGATATACCGTATACTGTCAGAAACACAACCAATGCTACAGTTACTACAAACATTCTTATAACCCCTACAGTGTATTATAACAATGGAACCGTTAATTGTATACTTCCAACAGAAAAAGTCTCTGTCACCATCCGCCCCTTCATGCTCCAATGTCCTAATGATATTGAGGTTAATAATACACCCGGAAGCTGTTCCGCCCAGGTTCCAATTCCAAACATTCAATGGGTACCTAATTCATGCACCAGTACAGTTAACTGGACTTTGAGCGGAGCAACAACCGGCACCGGCACCGGCAATATGGGCACCCGTACTTTTAATTTAGGGGAAACCACCGTAACTTATTCATCAACACTCAACGGACAACCTACCACCTGCTCCTTCACCGTTACCGTAGTTGATAATCAACCTCCCACACTTACCTGCCCGGCCAATATTACCCGAAACACCGATGCAGGCCAGTGTACAGCCACCATCAATGTGCCCAATCCAACCATCAGCGACAATTGCGGAGGCGTTGGTGGTGTTACCCTGCTTACCTGGGAAATGACCGGTGCAACTTTAGGTAATTCACCGGTAACGGGCGTTAACTATGTGGGAAACAGAGTTTTTAACGCAGGAGTAACAACAATAACTTACACTGCTGAGGATGCTGCAGGGAATTCAAGCACCTGCACTTTTACCGTAACGGTAAATGATACCCAGGCGCCTGTATTCACCTACTGCCCCGATGATATTCCTGTAGATACCGATCCTGGTGTTTGTACCGCCACCTTTGACCCTCCCGATCCGATAGTTGTCGATAACTGCTACGATCTGCTGGCAGTAACCTGGGCAATGACCGGCGCCACTGCGGGCAATTCGCCGGCAACGGGCATTAACTTTGTGGGTAATACCACCTTTAACCCGGGAGTTACTATTATAACCTATACGGCAAGTGATCCCGGAGGCAATACGGCTACCTGCGAATTTTCAGTTTCGGTTACCGATAATGAAGCGCCTTCCTTTGTATTTTGTCCTCCCGGATATAATCAAGGGGTGGATCCCGGGGAATGTTTTGCAACCATAGCAACGACCAATCCCGAGCCCTTTGACAATTGCGGTATTGCTTCGCTAACATGGGCAATGACAGGTGCTACCATAGCTACTTCCCCTGGTACCGGATTAAATTTTATAGGCACTTATTCATTTAATGTAGGTACAACCCATGTGGTTTATACCCTTACTGACAATAGCGTACCACCCCAAACAGCCACCTGTACTTTTGATGTTACCGTTACCGATAATATTCCACCCACCATTACCTGCCCGGGCAATCAAACCAGATCTACTGACCTAAATGTATGTACCTATACTACCCAAGGTTCTGAATTCAATCCGACGGTTACCGACAATTGCACAACCTATACTTTAAGCAACAATCTTACCGGAGGTCCTACGCTTGCCGGTTATGTATTTCCCATTGGCACCACCACTGTGCAATGGGTAGTGATTGATGCCGGTGGAAATTCCAGACAATGTTCGTTTGTTGTTACGATTGAAGACAATCAGGCCCCGGCAATTACCACCTGTGCTCCTGCCCAAACAGCTTCTGCCAATGCCAACTGCCAGGCCGCGGTGCCTGATGTTACCGGAATGGTGGTGGTAACCGACAATTGCACCCAAACCGGCTATTTTACCATTACCCAAAGTCCGGCTGCCGGTACCCTGGTGGGCGTGGGCATAACCACGATTACCATAAGAGTTGAAGATGAAAATGGAAATGCGGTAACCTGCACCACTTCCTTTACCGTTTCCGACAATACTGCCCCGGTATTTGCAGACTGCCCAACAGAACCCAGAGATCTTGGCTGCAATCCTGTAACACTACCAAACGAAGCCATGGCCATCGCAAATGCCGGCACGGTTACCGATAATTGTAACGCTAACCCAACGGTTACAGCTACTGGTGGTAGTATTTCCAGTACGGGCTGCGATCGTACCCAAACCTGGACAGTAACAGCTTCAGATGGGACAAATACGGCGCAGTGTGTGGTGGTGTTTGAGTGGACGCAAGATGCAGATTTGCCGGTTATTACAACTACAGCAATTAATAATGATGATTTAGGCTGCAACCCAACCGTTACCGCCCCGGCTTTCACCGGTCTGGATAACTGTGACGGCGTATTTGATCCTGTAGTCACCACCGCAGGACCAACCAATACAGGCTGTGAATACACCCAGACCTGGAATGCCAACTATACCGATGCCTGCGGAAATTCTGCAACGGAGGTCAGCATTACTTACACCTGGACACAGGATACCGAAGCACCGGTAATCTCTACCACAGCAAGTTCAGGTGCATTGCCCGGCTGCAACCCAACCGTTACCGCCCCGGTTTTCACCGGTTTGGATAACTGTGATGGTGTATTCGATCCTATAGTAACCACCGCAGGACCTTCCAATACCGGCTGTGAATACACCCAGACCTGGAATGCCAACTATACCGATGCCTGCGGAAATCCTGCTACAGAAGTCAGCATTACTTACACCTGGACACAAGACACCGAAGCGCCGGTAATCTCTACCACAGCCACTTCAGGACCTTTAAGCGGATGTAACCCAACCGTTACCGCCCCGGCTTTCACCGGTCTGGATAACTGTGACGGCGTATTTGATCCTGTTGTAACCACCGCAGGACCAACCAATACAGGCTGTGAATACACCCAAACCTGGAATGCCAACTATACCGATGCCTGCGGAAATCCTGCTACGGAAGTCAGCATTACTTATACCTGGACACAGGACACCGAAGCGCCGGTAATCTCTACCACAGCCACTTCAGGTCCTTTAAGCGGATGTAACCCAACCGTTACCGCCCCGGCTTTCACCGGTCTGGATAACTGTGACGGCGTATTTGATCCTGTTGTAACCACCGCAGGACCAACCAATACGGGATGTGAATACACCCAGACCTGGAATGCCAATTATACCGATGCCTGCGGAAATCCTGCTACAGAAGTCAGCATTACTTACACCTGGACACAGGATAATGCTGCTCCCGACATCACCTGCCCCGCAGATCAAACCGTCACCGTCAACTCCGGCAATGTCTATATCCACGGTGATAACACCTGGGATGCCACCGCCACCGATAACTGCTCCGGCACAGTAACGCTGGAGGCTCAGCTTAGTGGCGTAACAACCACCGGCCCGCACACCACCCTCAACGGCGTCACCTTCAACCAGGGCCTCACTACCGTTACCTGGACCGCCACCGATGAATGTGGAAATACAGATGAATGTTTCTTTGATGTTCAGGTGGATGGCGAAGCAGATATTGAGGTGGTAAAGACAGTTTCACCAATCGGTGCAATAACCGCAGGACAGAACATCACCTATACCCTTGTGGTGACCAACAATGGGCCGGCCGTAGCACCTGAGGTTACATTGTTAGACAATATGCCCGCTCAGGTTGTCGGACCCACATCCTGGACATTAAACGGCGTCGCGCAGGCAGGCACCTGGCCCGAATCATGGGTATTTAACAATATGGCAGTGGGGGCCTCCGGACAGCAAACCATTGTCATTACCGGAAAAGTTGACTGTGATATCGCCAATATGTTTGCCAATACTGCAACGGTACTACTTTCACCGCCCTTCATAGATCCCAATACAGGCAACAACAACTCCACGGTTACAAACAGCATTGTTGATCCTGTTGCCGTTTCAGGTATTGTAACCGATGGAGATTGCGAATCCAACGGCGCCATAGACATCACCGTTACCGGCGGCACGCCGCCGTATACCTATTCATGGACAACCCCGGATGGTGTGATTCCTGCCGGACAGGAAGACGATGAAGACCTTACCGGCCTGGCTTCCGGCACCTACACCGTGGAAGTTACCGATGCCAATGATTGCACCACTACCGGAACCTGGACGGTAACAAGCGAGGATACCGAGCCCCCAACCTTCACCGCCCCCGGCCCCTTCGATTTCTGCGTAATCAACATTATTTCAGCACAATATGACGGAGCTCCCGAACCGGCTGCAGACATTATACCATTGCTTCCCGAGCATGGCAATCCCCGTCGTCCCGATTGGTACCTTGTTGGCAGCGGAAGTACTGAGCTGGACCTCACCAATATCCTGGACAACTGCTGTGATTTAGAAGATATAAGCATTGAATGGACGATCACTTTTGATCCATTAATCGGCGGTACACTTTCCGGCACCGGACAACCTTCGCTTAGCACACCAATACAACTTTGGGGAACTGCAACCAATGTGGAAGTTAACCATACCATTACCTACACCGTAACCGATTGCAACACCAATGCGGCTGCGGCGATTTCAAGAAACATTCTTATCCGGCCACGGCCAAATGTGATTAAAAATTAAACAGTAAACAACATGATAACAACCCTATATAACCCAACACTACAAACCACAACAGGCAAATCAACAGCCTGCTACACGATATTTCCGGCTTTGCCGATCCCATCGTTCTCCCACGATGCGGCCGACCGGAATTTTTGCCTCCAATACAAAACAAAGTTTAACCAAAGCCACCGCCTATGAGAAAGGAAACAAACTGATGCCGCCGGTACTTCCGGCCAAAAACAAACAAATTTTAACAATCAAACAAATCGTCCAAAATGGACAAAGCTTTTAAAACAAACATTTTAATTTTTCAAAACAATTTGATTTTAAACAATTAAAACTTAAAAAAATGAAAAAGCAACTTTTAATTCTCATCCTGGCAATTTTTGCCGTAGGATTTTCTTCCACTGCTTTTGGGCAGCTTGCACCAAGGGTACCGAACTGTATTGATCTCACTGATCCACTCAATGTCGTTCCTGGTCAGCCCTATACTTATGAAGTAAATGTTCCAACTCCTCCAGGGGACAAAACTTATCATTGGTTTGTTACGCAGGATGTTAGTTTTATCACTGGTGCCGCTCTTAATCCCGCCATGACGATCCAGGCCGTTGGCGGCCCAATCCTTGCAGCCGGTACAAATTATAATGCCCCTGCAAACACAATTAATACAGTAACGCTTACTTTCCAGAGTTTTGTTCTTAACCCTGGAGAATATGTGTTCTTGGGTATTTTGGTTACGAATACCAGTGCAGATCCAGCATGTCCAACAAACAATTTTAAAGTTTACCGGATTATGCCGCAGCACGCTTTTACCTTGGATATAGCCAACGTGAATGCAACTGGAGTTATTCAAGCCAATTACGGAGCCGATGGACTAACTACCTGTATGGCAGACATTCTCTCTGCTTCTTATGATGATGTTTCAAACGGAATTATTTACGATTTTAACGAAAACGCATTGTATTTTGCAGTAGCTGCCGCTAATTTTTCAGACAGGTATCAATTGATATTGAGGATTGATGCTGCGCTTAATGGTCTTCAATCTTCACAGACTGTAACAATTGATACAGTGCATTTATGGGGAAGACCTTGGATAAATGTTGTTGCTGCAGGCGCCGGAAATGGTGATTATCCTTTAATTGTGTTGGCGAAAAATGTTACTGGTTCGGTAGGCACTGCCGGAGAAACAGTTTATATTAGGGTTTTAATCGATCATGGAACCCAATTTGAGGGTAATATAGCTGCTAATATTCCTTTTGACTTATCAGTTGAAGGAGCTCTGGGAGCAGTGGTTGGTGGTGTATTTACCCCTGATCTATTAAGGCATGATATACATCATACAGCACCTTCTGGAGATCCATGTCCGCAAAATCCATTTGATGATATTGCTACTCAGTACATTGTTCCAAGGCCTACAATTACTTCTGTTAGTCCTGCAGCTCCAGGCAACTATTTGCCAATTGCTCCGTAATGAGCTAAAGGTTTGAAATTTTGCTTTTTCAACCCACTCATCTTTCCGGTCGGGGCTTTCGGGTCCTGGCCGGAGGGAAGAAGGGGAAGGCGAAGGGATCCCGAATGCTATCGGGAGAGCGGAGCCGGGAAGAAGCAAGAAAAATTTCTAATTTCTATCCCGAAGTTTCGGGACTTATGTCTAAGGCATGGTAGAAAGTTTGAAGTCTGAGGTTCTATTGAACATTGAGCCAAAAACCTAAAAAGTTTTAGGGCTTGGTTTAAGGATGTCCATAGTTAAGGTATTTGAAACCCAAATACGAAAGGCCAAAGACCAATAGCCAAAGACCAATAGCCAAAGACCAATAGCCAAAGACTAATAGAAGAAAGAAGTCCTCCCAAACCCGGGTTGTGAACTGCAAGGTTCCGGCTGATGGGTACAATATAGAGTAAAAGCCGAAATAGAGATTTCGCTTGTGATTGATAGAAACATTCAAGGTGCTGACTGCCTATGCAGCTAATTGGCAAGTGTTTGGATTTTAACGCATTTGGTTGCGCTTACCCACAAGGGAAGTGTTGGCCGGAGCGGAAAACTCCCCTGCCGGAACTGCTGGTGATTGGCTGCCACGAGTGGATATATCAGCGAAGAAGTTAAGCACATGGCCGTAAGACAGTGCCATTCAGCGCACCACAAAGCGAAGCTTATTGTCGAACAAAAATTTAAGGACAATGCGAATACGGTTTTAGTATGAAGCGAACATTCCCAACAAGGACAGGTTGGTGGTTTCACGCGTACGAAAGTAGGTCGATAGCCATAGCTATGTCTGGCAACTTAACGTTAAGGGAATGAGCACGTTGTAAACAAGTAAATACCAAATTGCTTATGAGATTACCACGCAGAGACGCAAAGACGCAAAGGAACGCATGGATTTGTTCCGGGCTTTTCCCACGCAAAGACGCGGTGCGGTGCACTGAGCTTTGGTTGGTGAGCAATGTCGAACCAGTCGAAGTAACGCATAGGCACGGAAGGATTGATTCTTTACAAGTCAATTGGAGCATAGTCGAAGGACAGAAGTCAGCGGTTAGAGGCCTGAGGTTAGAGGTTAGAGGTCAGAGGCTAGAAGTTAGAGGTCAGAGGATAGAAGTTAGAAGACAGAAGTCAGAGGGAATTTTCCCCTTGTCTCCATGTCATCTTGTCCCCTTGTCTCTCACGCAGAACGACACAATGCGAAATGGGCGCTGCCTCCCCTTGTCTCCATGTCACCTTGTCCCCTTGTCTCTCACGCAGAGCGGCAATGCGAAATGGGCGCTGCCGTCTCTCGTCCCACACGTTCCTTAATAAGTAATAGGTATGAATTAAAAAACTAAAAAAGAATGCATAAAAAACAGAACAAACACGGTTCCGATTTGGGTGTCCGGAGGACTTTAGCCCGCGCGGCGGAAGTCATAGCCGGAAAGCGCCCGCCGTGGATGGAAATAAGGTATGGTCCACCGCGCACAGTGGCCTCGCGTGGCGATCCACCCGGAGAGCGATGTCGAAGTGGCACAGGAAAGCGTGACGGTCCTCATGGATTTGCCCGTGGCCCCGACAAGGTCTGGCCGCCAGGAATCCTGAAAAGTGAAAAACGGCGACGATGGCGCCCACGCGACTTCATAACCTTAAGACGAACTGGTGAGAGTCCTCCAGGAATCGTCAAAAGATTAACAATGAATCACATAGACTCACCTGCCCGGAACAAGTTGCCCGCCAGGGGGCGCTTGAAACACGGGGTTTTAAAAGACAATTATGGCCTGACGGCCAGAGGTATGCCCGAACAAATCATCAAAAAAAACACACAGAGACGCAATCCCACGCAAACCAGCCAGCCGGGCAGGCGAACTTTGAATCTTTG
>SWCE01000633.1_pt1 | contig 19327 bp, 23 predicted proteins | sample 4690061 | NCBI WGS metagenome assembly SWCE01 (sample SAMN10267279, study PRJNA491770) | bioreactor metagenome | isolation source: DHS bioreactor inoculated with subseafloor sediment | place: Japan: off Shimokita Peninsula | collected 2012-10
GGGGGGCGGATACGCGCGTGAGAAAACTCATCAATGCCTCTCCCCCATTGTCATTCCGGGATTTATTCCCGGAATCCATCATGATGCGTCGCCACACGCCCCAGCCGCAAAGAAACTTATCCCCGCCCATTCAACCTCCCCCATACTCCCTCTCACGAACCCGCGCATATGGACGCAAGCGCAACGAACGTTTGGGCGGGGTCGGTCCGGGTTCCTTGCGGGTCGCCGCAGGGAAGGCCCAAACGTCACAAGCGCCGGACGGCGTGAACCGGCCGCCTGATCTCGATTTTGAGGCTGGCGCGATTTTGCTAACGCCGTCGTACCGGGGAAACCCGGAAGGGATTGACCCTAGCCTTCTGAAGGGCGACTAAGCCAAAAATCCCGGTCGCATGGGGCGATGATCGCTTCATATACTAACTAAACATGCGGAGCGTTCATCGCCCCATGCCGTCTACTTCGATCCGTCCTTCGGCCAATCGTGCCGGTGGCACGATTGGAGGTGAGAAGGCCATGAGAGCTAAGCTCGAATGGCGATCATAGCCCGAGGCGACATCGCCGTCGGAGGTTTTGGCGTGCTTGAAAAGAAGGCGCCTTGGCAGCCCGCTGCCGCCCCCGCTAATCCCATCGAATGATTGACCGCACCCTTGCCGCTGCCTAGAACACCCCCAACACTTCAGGGGCACTTCCCATGAGCGACAATTCCTTCGGCCATCTTTTCCGCTTCACCACCTGGGGTGAGAGCCACGGCCCGGCGCTTGGCGTCGTCGTCGATGGCGTGCCGCCCGATCTGCCGATTTCCGCCGAAGTGATCCAGCGCGATCTTGACCGCCGCAAGCCGGGCCAGTCGCGCTACACCACCCAGCGCCGCGAGGCCGACGAGGTCAAAATCCTTTCCGGCGTTTTCGAGGACGAGCGCACAGACGGTTTGCGCACCACCGGTACGCCGATTTCGTTGATGATCGAAAACACCGATCAGCGTTCGAAAGACTATTCCGACATCCGCGACAAGTTTCGCCCCGGCCATGCCGATTACACCTATTTCCAGAAATACGGCATCCGCGATTATCGCGGCGGTGGCCGCTCCTCGGCCCGCGAAACCGCCGCCCGCGTCGCCGCCGGCGCCGTCGCCAAGCTGGTAATTCCCGATGTCACCATCCGCGCCTCGCTCGTCCAGATCGGACCCCACAAGATCGATTACGCCAATTTCGATTGGGACCAGGTCGATCAGAATCCGTTCTTCTGCGCCGATCCCAAGGCCGCAGAAACCTGGGCTACCTACCTCGACGGCATTCGCAAGGCGGGTTCGTCCGTCGGCGCCATTATCGAAGTCGTGGCTGAAGGCGTGCCCGCTGGCTGGGGCGCGCCGATCTATGGCAAATTGTCCGCCGATATTGCTGCTGCCTTCATGTCGATCAATGCCGTCAAGGGCGTCGAGATCGGCGAGGGGATGCATGCTGCCGAATTGACCGGCGAGGAAAACGCCGATCAGATGCGCTCGGACCGCCCGCTGCCCCAATTCCTGTCCAACAAGGCCGGCGGCATCCTCGGCGGCATCTCGAATGGCGACCCCATCGTTGCCCGGTTTGCGGTCAAGCCCACCAGCTCGATTCTCACGCCCCGCCAGACCGTCACCACGGAAAACGAGGACGCCGATATCATCACCAAAGGCCGCCACGACCCTTGCGTCGGCATCCGCGCCGTGCCTATCGGCGAAGCCATGATGGCCTGCGTTTTGGCCGATCACATGCTGCGCCACCGCGGCCAGACCGGCCGCGAAGGCGGCATCGGATTTGGAAGGAACGATCTGTAATGATCTCTGAATCCGATCAGCGCGTCCAGGCGGCGCTCGAAGCCATGAAGAGCGGCCAGATGGTCGTTGTGATTGACGATCACGACAGGGAAGGCGAGGGCGATATCATTGCTGCCGCGTCCACCATCACGCCCGAGCAGATGGCCTTCATCGTGCGCCACACCTCTGGTATCGTCTGTGCCCCGATAACTGGCGAGCGTGCCCAGAAACTGCGCCTCGATCCGATGGTCGCCACCAATGATTCCGCGCATTCGACGGCATTCACCGTCACCATAGATTTCAAGCACGGCACCACGACCGGCATCTCCGCCGAGGACCGCACCGCAACTGTTCGCGCATTGACCAACGGCAATGTGGCCGCCGAGGATTTCTCGCGCCCCGGCCATATCTTCCCGCTGATCGCCCGGCGGGGCGGCGTCCTCATGCGCTCGGGCCACACCGAGGCCGCAGTCGATCTGTGCAAACTCGCCGATCTGCCCGATGTCGGGGTGATCTGCGAACTGGTCAATGATGACGGCACGGTAACCCGTGGCCAGCAGGTCGCCGATTTTGCGGCAACTCATGGCCTGCCGCTGATCTCGGTCGCTGATCTGATCGCCTACCGCCAGCGTCGCGAAAAGCTCGTTGAGCGGGTCGCGACCTTCGAGATGGATACCGTCGCCGGTCGCGCCATCGCCTATGCCTACTCAACCCCGTTTGATCGCGTGCAGCATCTCGCGCTGGTGTTCGGTGACGTGGGGCAGGGCGCGTCGGTCAACGTCCGCCTCCAACGTGAGGATATCGTGACCGACGTGTTCGGTGGCGCCGAAACGCTCAACGCATCGATTGCCGCTCTGGCCGAAACCGGTGGCGTTCTGGTCTATCTGCGCGAAGGCAATGCAGGTGTCGCCTATGACAAGGCCGCCGCTGAAGCCGAGCGCGAAGACCATGGTTCGGCGCGTGATCGGGATGCCGAATGGCGTGAAGTCGGGCTCGGCGCCCAGATCCTGCGAGATCTCGGCATCTCCGCCATCAAGCCGATGTCCTCGCGTTCGCGCCACTATGTCGGACTTGAGGCCTTCGGAATTACGATTTCCGATTAGAAATTGACTGCCCGCCGTCATCAATTTGTGGCCAACATCGATTAGCGGTGACCTGATCGCTCAGGATCGGGAGACTGGCGGATATGTGGAGGGTCGCAACGATTCCCGTCGCGCTGGTGCTCCTTGTTGTGGGAGCTATTCTGGCGCCGACGCCCATCCCGGTCGGAGTGCCGATGATGGCTCTCGCCATTTTCCTTTTGCTCGGCAGCTCAAAATTTGCCTTGCGCTCGGTTCGCCGCCTGCGCCGCCGCTGGAAGGGCCTTGACCAGGCCCTGACCCACCTTGAAACACGCACTGCAGGCACCATCGCCCGGACCTTCAAACGCTCCCGCCCGCACCGCCCCGGCTAGAGCGTTTCCAGGATAAATGGAAACCACTTATCCGGTTCGGAAACGCGACAAAACAAGCAATTAGCGCATGTCGTTGTAAACGCTATAGGCCGCGTCGTCCCAATTCTTGACCAGATTGGCCGAACAGAATTTGTAGGCCCGCTCGTAGATCACTTCGTCATCGATGCCGTAACCGACATCGGCGTCCTCATACATGTTCCGTGCCGTAAAGTACCCCAGCAACCACCAGCGGTTCATGTTGTGATAATCTTCGACCTCGTGTTCGGCCATGATTTCATCGCACAGAACCCCGCCCTTGATCGTATAGGCCGGCGCCGAGGCGCTCAACAGAACACTCGCGACAAGTATGGCCGTGGCGATTGCGTGTTTCATCTTGGGTCCCCAGAAATCTGCTCGGTCTATTAGTAAGGCCGCCAATTTCCCGTCCGCAAGCATTTTTCAGCGCCGCCGAAAGCCGGCCAGAAACTCTCCATTCCCGTCCCCGCCCTTGATAGGGGAAGGCCATAGTCCTGCCCGTTCCCAGCCCAGTGCGTCCATATGGGCCAGAACCTCCTCAACCGCCGCCTCCACATGCGGCCCGGGCACGACAATGCCGCCCTTGCCGATATTGTCACGTCCCACCTCGAACTGCGGCTTGATGAGCAGTATTGCCTGCGCTCCCGGCGCGCACAGGGCTGACGGGGCATCAATGATCTTGGTCAGCGACACAAAGCTCACATCGGAGACCAGAAGCTCGATTGGCTCCGCAATCAGCTCCGACGTCAGGTCGCGGGCATTGACCCCTTCGAGCGACACCACATTTCCGAGCGCCCCAACATCATCATGCAATTGTCCATGCCCCACGTCGACGGCATAGATCAACCGGGCACCGCGCTCGGCCAGCACCTGGCTGAACCCGCCCGTCGATGCCCCAAGATCGAGACAGATCCTGCCCTTGGGATCGAACCCGCTGCGGTCCAGCCCTTCGACCAGCTTGAGCGCCGCTCGGGAAACATAGCGTGAGGCCGGATCATCCAGCGCAACGGCATCGGTCTCGGCCACAAGTTGGCTGGGTTTGCCTGCCGCAGCGCCATTTACGGTCACCGTGCCACGCAGAACAGCGTCTCGCGCCCGTGCCCGTGACTGGACGAGACCGCGCTGTTCAAGCGCGATATCGAGCCTTATCCGTCTCATGACGCCGTGAGGCGCCTCACCTTGTCGAGTGCCGTTTGGCTGTCCTCGCCCCAGGCGATTGTGCCGAAAAAGTCGCCCTCGGCATCGATCATGAACACCGAGGCGGTGTGATTGACCAGATAGTCGGTCGAGCCTTCGGCTTCGACCTTTTCGGAGAACACTCCGTAGGAGCGTTTGATCTGCTCGGTCTGCCCTTCGTCGCCCACCAGCCCCATCACATCGGGCCCGAAATTGGACAGATATTCGCGCGTATGCTCGATGGTATCGCGCTCGGGGTCGACCGAAACGAAGATGATCCGCAACTCGTCATCTTCAAGCCCGAGCGACTGCTTCCAGCCGGTCGCTTCGGCAAGCGTGGTGGGGCACACGTCGGGACAATGCGTGAAGCCAAAGAACATCAGCGTTGGCGTGCCCAGCAAATCGTCTTGGGTAAACGTTTCGCCCGTCGATGTCGCCACCATCTCGAACGGCCCGCCAAACATCGCACCCGAGGGCTGGATGGGCTTTGTCAGATAGATGACCGTGGCCGAAACCGCTGCAAGCGCCACGAGGGCCCACAGAACGATGCGCACTTTTCCCAGCACTGCGAAATTCCTGACCTATTGATCCAGCGGCTCGACGCCGACGGGCGTGCCGTCCTTGGCCAGCGTGATCTTTTCGATCCGCGCTTCGGCCTGCTTGAGCAGGGCTTCGCAATGGCGCTTGAGCGCTTCGCCGCGCTCATAAATCGCAATCGATTCCTGCAGGGGCGCCTTGCCGCCTTCGAGCTGCGCAACGATCTTTTCAAGTTCGTCCAGCGCCGCTTCAAAGCTCATTTCGGCGATCTCGGTCATAACTGCCCCTTTGTCTTTAATCGTCGTATTCGGGTCCGGCTTCGCCGGTCAGCAGCATGCCTACATGCGCCGATACCCCTGAGGCAAGCCCGCCAAGATCGTAGCCGCCTTCGAGCATCGAGACCAAACGGTTTGAGCAGCGCTTCTCGGCAATGTCCATCAACTTTCCCGTGAGCCAGGCGAAATCGGAGCCCACCCATTCGAGCTGCGCCAGCGGATCACGCCGCTCTGCGTCGAACCCGGCCGATACAAGGATGAGGTCCGGCGCGAAATTATCGAGCGCCGGCAATATCTGCTCCTTGTAAACCACCCGCATTTCGGCGCCGCCGCTGCCGGCTGGTAGTGCGGCATTGACGATATTGCCGACACCGTCTTCGTGCGGCGCGCCGGTCCCCGGATAGAGCGGCATCTGGTGCGACGAAGCGTAAAAAACCGAGGGATCGTCGGCAAAAATGTCCTGCGTGCCATTGCCGTGATGCACGTCGAAATCGATGATTGCCACACGCTCGGCGCCGTGGAGCCGCTGCGCCTGCCGTGCGGCGATGGCGATTGTGTTTACGAGGCAGAACCCCATCGAGCGGTCGCGCTCGGCATGGTGCCCCGGCGGGCGCGCCAGCACGAACGCATTATGCGCCTCGCCCAGAATAACCGCCTCAACACCCCGCAACACCCCGCCCAGCGCAGTCGCCGCCGCTTCAAGACTGCGTGAGGAGACGAATGTATCGGGATCGATCTGCCCGATCCCTTCGGCCGGCCGCGTGGCACGAATCGTATCCATGACCTTTCGGCTGTGGACCAGTTCGGCCAGCTCAAGATCGCCCGGCCCGGCCATCTCGCGGGTCAATGCCCCGAAGCGAGGATGCGACAATGCCTTGGCCGCAGCTTCAATCCGCTCCTGTCGCTCGACGTGGCCGCTCGGTGTCGCATGCGCAGACCCGTTTGTCTGGCTGATGAGAAGGGTCGTCATCTAGGTCCCGATCTTAGGCCTCGGCTGTCACCTCTTCTTGACGCGGCACCGGGCGCTTGTCAAACAACGTCGATGAAGCCAGCACCCACCGATCCCCAGACCGTTGCCGAAGCCGCAGCCTTGCTTGACAGGGGCGAGTTGTGCGCCTTTGCGACAGAGACGGTCTATGGCCTTGGCGCTGACGCCACCAATTCAGATGCTGTCCTCAAAATCTATGAAACCAAGGGCCGCCCGCGCTTCAATCCCCTCATTTCCCACTGCGCCGATAGGGCAATGGCCGAGCGCTTCGGCGACTTTCCCCCACTCGCCCTCCGTCTGGCCGACGCCTTCTGGCCTGGTCCATTGACCCTGGTTGTTCCCCTCAAACCCGACGCAGGTCTTTCCGATCTCGTTACGGCCGGGCTCGATACGGTCGGCCTGCGTGTGCCGGCCCATCCCATGGCCCGCGATTTGATCGCCGCCCTCGGCCGTCCCGTTGCCGCTCCGTCGGCCAACCCGTCGGGCAAACTCTCACCCACCACGGCCGACCATGTCCGCACAGCCTTTGTCGGTGCGGTTCCGGTTCTCGGCGGCGGCCCCTGCCAAAGCGGTTTGGAATCCACGATCGTCGCCGTCACCGACGATACGGTCACCCAGTTGCGCGCCGGTGCCCTTGCGCGGCAGGACATCGAAACCGTCCTCGGGTACCCCATCGCGATCGCCGCCCCAAATGCTGCCATCACCGCACCGGGAATGCTCAAAAGCCACTACGCCCCAAACGCAGCTCTCAGGCTCAACGCCGCCACGCCCCAACGCAACGAGGCTTATCTCGCTTTCGGGAGCGAACCAAAGGGCTTCTCGGGACCGATGTTGAACCTGTCGCCCTCCCGCGATCTGCGTGAGGCGGCACGAAACCTGTTTTCCCACCTGGCTTGCCTCGATAGCGAAGGCACAAAGGCCATCGCCGTTGCTCCCATCCCCCATGATGGGTTGGGGGAAGCAATCAACGATCGGCTTGAAAGGGCGGCAGCGCCGCGCACCTGATCGCGCGACAAAGCAAAGACCTGGAGCAATTGAAGCGCTTCAAAGAAGCGCAAAAAATGCTCTAGTCTCTCACCTTGTAGGGCTTTTGATCCTTCCAGAACCGCATCAGGCTCTCGAGGTCCGGGTCGCCGCCCTTGGGCAGAACGATCCGCAGATTGACGTAGAGATCGCCCTTGCCGAACAACCCCTTGCCTTTGAGCCGCATGGCCTTTGCCGTATCGGGTCCCGGCGGCAGATTGAGTTCCACGGCCCCATCCAGTGTCGGCACGCGCACCTTGGCGCCCAGAACGGCCTCATAGAGCGTAATCGGCACATCAACGCGCAGATCATGGCCGTCCTTGCGGAACTGCTTGTGCCTGGCAAATTTGACCGTCACCAGCGCATCGCCGGGCTGCCCGGTAAGCGGCGAAGGCCTGCCCTGGCCACGCAGCCGCACCTGCTGGCCCTCTTCGAGCGGTGAGGGGAGCTTGACCGATACCGTCTTGCCCGAGGGCAGGGTAACAGGGACCGAGCCGCCCTTATGGGCGTCTTCCAGCGACACGGCCAGATTGACCACAACGTCCTCGCCCTTGGCCGATCCGGCAGCGCCGGTCGTTGCGCCGGTAAACGGATCCCAACTGGCGCTGCCCGCGCCCGCGCCCGCGCCGAACGGATTCCCACCCGCCGGGCCACGTCGCGTGCCGCCAAATCCGCTCATGAATTCCTTGAGAATATCCTCGGCGTTGAACCCGCCCGCTCCGGCGCCCGCGCCGGGGCGTCCGCCGCGCATTCCCGACGGGTCGAATCCGCCGAACCCGGCGAATTTGGGATTGCCGTCGGCATCGATCTCCCCGCGGTCATATTGTCCCCGCTTGGTCTTGTCCGAAAGCAGGTCGTAGGCCGCCGTCGCCTCGGCGAATTTCTCGTGCGCCTTCTTGTCGTTCGGGTTCTGGTCCGGATGATAGGTTTTGGCCAGCTTGCGGTAGGCGCTCTTGATCTCCTTTTCGCTGGCGCTCTTTGACACTCCGAGCACTGTATAGGGGTCGCGCATTCGCTTTGTTACACCTTGAAAGGGCGCTCCGGCTTGTCGTCCGGCAGCGCCACGTCCTTTCGATCCACGATTTGCGGGCATTGAAGCACCGCAGCTTTGCGTTCTATATGGCCACGGCCCCCCATAATGTCCAGACGGGATGGATTTTGCCGTGACGGCTTCGCTCACTGATCTGCTGTTCGACGATGCCTATGATGGCACTATCGATCCTCTCGAACTCTTTCCCCATTGGCTCGAAGAGGCCCGTGAGACTGAGCCCAACGATCCCAATGCCATGGCGGTTGCCAGCGTGGATCAGAACGGCATGCCCGATCTTCGCATGGTGCTCCTCAACGGCTATTCTCACGAGGGTTTTGTCTTTTTCACCAATTTCGAATCGGCAAAGGGTCGCCAGCTGCTTGCCCACCCCATGGCCGCGTTGCTGTTTCACTGGAAAAGCCTGCGCCGCCAGGTTCGTGTGCGCGGTCCGGTCGAACCGGTGAGCCAGGCGGAGGCTGATGCCTACTTTGCTTCGCGCCCGGCCCAGTCACGCATTGGCGCCCACGCGTCGGACCAGTCCCGCCCGCTTCAAAGCCGCAACGCGCTTGTCGAGCGCGTCGAGGCGCTGACCGAACAGTTTGCCGATGGTGAAATCGGGCGCCCGGCCCATTGGTCTGGTTTCCGGATCCAGCCGCTTGAGATCGAATTCTGGAAAGATGGCGCCTTCCGGCTCCATGACCGGGTGCTGTTCACACGCCCCGATCTCAGCACGGGCTGGTCGCGCACCCGGCTTTATCCGTAAGTCCATGCGCATCCTCGTCCGCACCTCGAAACTGGCGATCTGGGCGCGAAGGCTGGCACTGTTTGCCGCCGCATTGATTCTCATTTCGGCCGGGCTGCATTATTTCGGTCAGATCACCGCCGACGTGTTCGAAATCAGCCTGGCGATCGGCACGGTCTGCGGCGCCTTGGCCTTTCTGATCGGCATTGCTGCCTATGTCCGGCTCTGGTTTACCGGCGATAGGGGGTGGGGCCCGGCCAGCGTCGGCTTTTTTCTTGGCCTTGTGTGTCTGGCGCCCGCCGGAATGGCGCTGACCCTGAGCGAGATCTATCCCTCGACGGCCGATGTAACCACAGCCCTGGTCGATCCCCCCCAATTGGTCGAAGCGCGGCCCAATGAATCCGAAATCGATTCGGAAACGGTGCTGGCCAGCTTTCCCAACCTCATCACCCGCATTTACCAGTTGCCCCCTGAAACCCTGTTTTCGCTCGGCCAGTCGCTGGCCCGCGCAAACGGTTGGGAAATCCTGTCATCGACGCCGCCGACTGAAACCAGCACCGGTCAGCTCAATGCGCTGCGTCATTCCCTGCTTGGGTTTGAAAACGAGATCGCCTTCCGCGTGGCGCCCAATCCCATAGGCGCGCTGATCGATCTGCGGGCCGCCTCGCTCCACCCGGTCTATCACGACCTCGGCGACAACGGTCGCGCCATTGAGGCGTTTCTGCTCGCACTCGATGACAGGGTTTCGACCTATATTCAGAACAATATGGCGCAGCCCGTTCCAGACCAACTGCCAGTGCCGCAGACCGAGCTAGCGCCGGGGGAAGAGACGGACGCCCAATAGGGTGCGCCGGAGCCCGATTTCCGCGCGCTCCGCCAGATATTCGGCATGCGAGAGCAGCGTTTGCTTTCCCGCCATCGCGAACTTTCCTTCAAGGCCCGGATAGACGGCACGCGCCGCCGCCGAAAGTGTGGTCGGGCCCCGCCGCACCACGTCGAGCAATTGCCCGTTCCGCATCAGCCGATGTGCCTTGAGCGCCCGCGCAAACGCACGTCCATCGGCAATTTCGCCCCCATGCCCGGGCAGATACCGGGTCTGGGGCAGGGCGATGACTTTGTCGAGCGAGGTCAGATAATCGCCCAGATCCCCGTCGGGCGTGGCCACCACCGTGGAGTTCCACCCCATCACATGATCGCCCATCAACACGAAATCCTGGCCCTCAAGGGCCAAGGCGATATGGTTGGCGCAATGGCCGGGCGTGGCGACGACGCGCAGCTTCATCCCGTCAATGACCAGCACATCTCCATCGTTCAACACCCTGTCGGGCTTGAGCCTGAAATCACCTGATCGCCCGAAGGGATTGAATTCCAGCGGCTTGAGCCGCCGCGAGAGCCTGTGCGGCCCGTTCGACCATAATGGCGCTCCCGTTTCCGCCGCCAGCCGCCGCGCCAGCCCGCTATGGTCGCGGTGGGTGTGGGTCAGTATTACCGCCACCACCTTGCGCTCTCCGATCCCTGCGCGTAGCGCGCGAAGATGAGCGTCATCGTCGGGGCCCGGATCGAGCACCGCGATCTCATTGCCGCCGATCAGAAAACTGTTGGTGCCGGTAAACGTGTAGGCGCTCGCATTGGGTGCAGTGATCCGCGCGATGCCGGGTGCAACCTCCACCATTTCGCCGGTGCGAGGGTCGAATGCGCGGTCATAGGGTGGGGAGGCCGAACTTGCGGGCATTGCGCGCGGTGCCGTGTGTGGTTAGAACGATGGTCTCTGCTTCGGCTTTAACCCAAAGGGACAAGTTATGGCCACGACTTTAGCCACTTCGAACACGCTTCTCGGTCTTTATCAGCCCAAGTCGCAGGCTGCACGCATCGTTTCAGCGATTGCCGTCGCATTCCTGGGCTCGCTGCTGATCACCATGGCCGCCAAGGTCAATGTGCCGGTCTGGCCAGTGCCGGTCACGCTGCAATCCATGGCCATTGCGCTGATCGCGGGGGCGTTTGGCTTCCGCATGGCAACCGCCACGGTCGGTCTCTATCTCGCACAGGGCGCCGTGGGCATTCCCGTTTTTGCCGGCGCCTTTGCCGGAATTCCTTACCTCTTCGGCCCCACCGGTGGCTTCCTGATCGGCTTTTTGGTCATGGCCGCCATCATCGGCTGGCTGGCCGACCGCGGCGCGATGCGCAACGTCTTTACCGGCTTTACCGCCATGTTGGCCGGTAACATCGTGATGTTCATGTTTGGGTTCGCATGGCTGCTCACCATGGCCGGCCAGGCTGCATGGATCGATCAGTCCAATGCCCTGGTTTCAGCTTTCCAGCTTGCTGTTCAGCCCTTCATCGTCTGGGACATCGTCAAGATGGCCTTCGCTGCCATGACCGTCGTTGGTGGCTGGTCCCTGCTTCAGCGCAAGTAAGGCGCTCTAGACCTGATGAAATCGTGAAGGGCCGGTCACTGACCGGCCCTTTGTTTTTGCAACTCCCCGGCGTGCAGGGCGTTCTCTTTTCAAGGCGCATAATCGAAAGGAGAACGAAATGGAATCCTTCCCCTGGCTGTTCGCCGTACTGGGCGGCGCCGTCATTCTCGGCCTTGTCATCGCTTATGGCGCTATCAGATCGTCCAAAGCCACGCCGCGCCAGAAAGATGCAGCCGAGCATGCCGCGCACGATCTCTATCACAAGGATGAAAGCAAGGACTGATGACAGATGAGGGACGCGTCGTCATTGTTGGCGCTGGCTTTGGGGGCTTGAGTGCGGCCAAGACTCTCGCCCGTGCCGGGGTGCCATTCACCATCATCGACAAGCGCAACCATCATCTTTTCCAGCCGCTGCTGTATCAGGTGGCAACGGCTGCCCTGTCGCCCGCAGAAATCGCCGTGCCCATCAGAGCCGTCCTTTCGCCTGGTAAGGGCGGCGCGATCGAGATCCTCATGGAAGAGATTGAAGGGGTCGATACCACCCGCCGCGTCGTTCGTGCTGCTGGTGGCGATGAAATCGCTTACAGCCATCTGATTGTGGCGACCGGCTCATCCTTCACTTATTTTGGCAAAGAGGACCAATGGCGACCCTTTGCCCCCGCACTCAAATCCATCGATGATGCCCTCAACATCCGCCGCCGCGTCCTTCTCGCGTTCGAGCGGGCCGAAACCACCGACAATCCGCAATTGCGCAAACGCCTGATGACCTTCGTCGTCATCGGCGGCGGCCCCACCGGCGTCGAAACAGCCGGCGCGCTCGCTGATCTGGCGAAAGCCACGCTGGCCAAGGATTTCACCAATATTGATCCTCGCGATACGCGCGTAATCCTCGTGGAGGCCGTCGATACTCTCCTCAACGCCTATCCGGCCCATCTGGGTGCCTATACGGAGCGCAAACTGGCTCATCTCGGGGTGGAGGTTCACACCAATTCCCCCGTAAAACGCATCGATGAAAATGGTGTTCTCGCCGGCGAAGATTTTTTTGAAACATCCAACATCTTCTGGTGCGCAGGGGTCGAGGCGACACCGGTCGGCAAATGGCTGGGGCTGGAAACCAACAAGAACGGCACGGTTTCCGTCGCGTCCGATCTCACCGTTCCCGATTTGCCCGGCGTTTACGTCATCGGCGACGCTGCCTCTGTGGCAGATCAGGATGGCAAGCCACTGCCCGCCCTCGCGCCTGTTGCCAAGCAGCAGGGCCAGTATGTCGCCGAGGCCATAATTCGGCAGCAACAGGGCCAAAGCCCACAGGGCCCGTTCCGCTACCGGGACTGGGGCACCATGGCGACCATTGGGCGTTACGCCGCTGTGGGCAAGTTCGGCAAGCTCGAAGTTAAAGGCTTTCCCGCCTGGATGCTCTGGGGTGCCGTCCACATCGCCTATCTCGTAGGCTTCCGCAATCGCATCAACGTCTTGGTCAACTGGCTATGGAGCTGGCTGACCTATGCCAAGGGCGCCCGCCTCATCACCGGCCCCGACGAAGCCGCCACCCGCGCCCTCGACAACCCCAAAGCTGTCGATGAGGAGCTCGACAAGACGATCAACGCGCCGGGTTAGCCGCTTTTTCCTTTTCCATTTGCAGCGTTCTTGAAGGGCTGGCTCCAGGCCCGTTCCAATCATTGCGCATGTTGGAACTGCATGCGGATGGATACAAAAACCATCCCGACAGCTTGCGCGAGTAGATTTGTGGGGCCGGTCGCTTTTGAGGAGAAGCGCTGAGCATACGCAGAAAGCCCCGACATCGATCGATCATCCCGCAATGCGGGATCTCTCGTGATGGCGCTCGGTGCCGGCGGTGGAGAGGCGCTGCTTCCGCTGGTTTTTCAAGGACTGTGCCGCTGCGCGGACCGGCCGGCATGCCCAGTTCTCTTGCCCAGGGGTAACCTTCGGCAACGATTCCGGTCATCCGCCGGAGTCCGGGGGCGGCGCGGCATTTGCCCGCAATGACGAGGCTCTGGTCAACTACGGATACGCCCATATCAAGAAGGCCTATGACGTGATGAGCCTTCTCGCGGAGACGGCTTATGATACGGCCCCCGAACGCGTCTATTTCCTCGGCGGGTCAACCGGGGGGCGCGAAGGTCTGACTGCCGCCACCCGCTGGCCGGAGTCCTCTGATGGGGTCATCACATACTATCCCACAGCGTTTTTCATGGGATTGCGCCTGTGGGGTGTGGCCCTGGCCGACGCCATCTACAGCGATGATTCCGCAGGTTGGTTTCCTTTGGAAATCGTCGAGACGATCGCCGAACGGGCGGTTACCCTGCGCGATCCGCTCGACGGTGCGGAAGACGGGATCGTCAGCAACCCCGCGGAATGTCGGGCAATATCCTCGTCCATTGTCGAAGACCTCAGATGCCCCGCCGATCAGGTCGCTGCAAACTGCCTGAACCAGACACAGATCGACCGGGTTATCGATGTCTATTACAACGGATACACGCTTCCCTGCGAAATCGGGGGATGGTCGGAATACAAAGGCTACAACAGCCTGGAAGGCGTCGTGATGAACATCGGCACCCAGGCCGAGTACATCAACCCCCGCCGTCCGGCCCCAATGCACACCACGTTAATCGGGCGTTCCAGTTCATGTCCAATTTTGTCGATACATCTGAAGATTTCGATCTTTTGGAATTCAACATCCAGGAGCCTGGCGAATTCCACTGGGGGGCCCCATTCAATCCGCAGATCGATACGCTGACCGCGCTCGACAACTGGGTGGAAAACGGTATTCCGCCCTCCGGCCTTGTCATGGTCGATGGAACCAACAGCGAAACGCGCGGTCGGACTCGCCCGGTATGTGAGTATCCTGCATTCCCCAGATATAATGGGGACGGAGACATCGACGAAGCGTCAAGCTACCACTGCGTGACCGAATGAATGCATGGGCGCCGCATTGCGGCGCCCTTCCATGACATCGCGCTGGACTAGCCGAGTATCGCTAGAAAACGCACGGCGCCGATAACACCCGGCAAGCCGCCCAAAAGCAGAACCGTGCTTCCCAGGCCAAACATGATTGGCAGTGCCAACATCAACGGCCCTCCTTGTCGCATAAAAAAGCCGGCGGCTCTGGAGCCCCCGGCTTTTATTTTGGTCGGAGTAGGGTGATTCGAACACCCGACCCCCTCGTCCCGAACGAGGTGCGCTACCAGGCTGCGCTATACTCCGATAGGCTCGCTGCCAGCCCGGCATGGCCGGACAGAGCAACGTTTGCGCGCCTTATATAATGCGCCCGACGCCGGTTCAAGCCTGTTCGCGCCCGCCGCCCAAGCAAATTTCGCTGCCGATTTGCCTTGCGACAAGAGCCGTGAGCGCGCTCTGGAAATTTTCACAACTCATGGCAAACCCGGGCGCCGGAGGTGTTGCGGGTGCTGTGCAAACGGTGTAGGAACCAACGCGCCTTGGGGCGTCGCCAAGTGGTAAGGCATCGGTTTTTGGTATCGACATTCGCAGGTTCGAATCCTGCCGCCCCAGCCAATTTCTCGCAAGCTGTTGATCTGAGAAGACGCGCTCGTCTTGTTTCGCGCCCGTGCCATTGATGGGTCAGAATGGTTTTTCTCTTCCCGGTAGGCTTGCGCTCGCCACAAGGCTTTTGCGCATGGCGCTTGGCGGCATGCCATAGGCGGCGCGGAAGTGCTCGTAGAACTGGCTCTGCGATGTGAAGCCGGATTCAAACGCGACATTGGCAATCGAGATGTTTCCGGCGAACAGCAGTGAGCGGGCGCGGATGAGTCGCATGCGGATGACGAACTGCTGCATCGCGATCCCCATGACGCGGGTGAAAAGGTTCAAGGCGTAGTTGGGATGGAGCCCGACGACTTGCGCGATATCGGCGGCGCGCAAAGGCGACGAGAGATTTTCCATGATGTGCCGAACCATGGCCACCACATAGCGCAGGGGGGATGTGGTGCGGGCGCCCGGTGTCGGCTTTTCGATCCAGGGCGGCAAAAGCACATCCCAGCCCACCATGGCCGTGCGCCGGAGCATGTTGGCGATTTCGGATTTCAAGATGTCGACCCGCTCGGCATCGCCGCTGCGGTAATCGGTGTACCAGCGCTGCAGCAGCCCGCTGTCCGCTGCATCGTCAGGCAACGCTATGACGCCTCCCCCCATCATGGTTTCGGTTAGCGCGCCCAGATTGGGCATGTAAAGAAAGACATCGAGCGGCAGGTAGATGTTGCACTGGCGGCCCGCGCCCGAGGGACCTCGGTCAATCTGCACGGTCTGATGGGGGATGCCGGCCCAGAACACGACCATGCGGCCAGCTGGCAGCGTCACCGGGCGACCGTCGAAACGATAATCCATCGATCCTTCGGTCAGCCAGTTGAACTCGATATGGCCGTGCCAATGCTCGGCGCTCATCAGTTGCGGATCAAACCAGCGCATCCCGAAACGTCCGAATGCCCGCGTATGAGCATAAAATTTCCGGTCCGGACGCGGGCCCGGATGTGGTGCATCGGCGCGGCGGTTGTCGGGGGCTGGCTTCACCAATCGACGATCTTTAAAAACCGGAAGAAGTGGTTGGATATCTGAATTGCACCAGTTTCTGCAAGAGCTACCCTTGAGGTCTGAGGTGCAGTAGGAGGCTCGCCTCTCGGGCGTCTTCATTGGTTGGGAGGAGCTGTGCGCAGAAATCTCTTGGCCTTCGGTGGGACCGGCCTTCTGCTGGGCGTTTCGGCCATCGAGCCCACAACACCGCCGCCGGATTTTTCGGGCCGGAGCGGACACACTTTCGTCGGTTTTTCCGACATTTTGAGATATCGCGCGCTCGATCGCTAGGAGAACTTTTCATGGCAAACCCCAAAATCGCCTTTATCGGGGCCGGCTCGACGGTGTTTATGAAAAACATCATCGGCGACATCTTGCAGCGCGAACCGCTCTCGGGGGCGCATATTGCGTTGATGGACATCAATCCCATCCGTCTTGAAGAAAGCGAGATCGTCGTTTCCAAGATTGTCAGGACGCTGGGCGTTCCTGCCACGGTTTCAACCACGCTGGAACGGCGCGAGGCGCTCGACGGTGCGGACTTCGTCGTCGTGGCCTTCCAGATCGGTGGCTATGAGCCCTCCACGGTGATCGACTTCGAAGTTCCCAAGGCATTCGGTCTGCGCCAGACCATCGCCGATACGCTGGGCGTGGGCGGGATCATGCGCGGCGTGCGGACGGTGCCGCACCTCTGGGCGATCTGCGAGGATATGCTGGAGGTCTGCCCTGACGCCATCATGCTCCAATACGTCAATCCAATGGCCATCAACACCTGGGCTATCGCGGAAAAATATCCGCAGATCAAGCAGGTGGGGCTCTGCCACTCGGTACAGGGCACAGCCGATGAACTGGCGCGCGACCTCGACATTCCGATCGAAAGAATTCGCTACCGCGCGGCCGGGATCAACCACATGGCGTTCTACCTCAATTTCGAGGAGCGCATGGAGGATGGATCCTATCGTGATCTCTATCCTGACCTGTTGCGCGGCTATTGGGAGGGGAGATTCCCCAAGCCCAGCAGCTGGAACCCGCGCTGCCCCAACAAGGTGCGCTACGAGATGCTTATCCGGCTGGGCTATTTCGTGACAGAAAGCTCCGAGCACTTCGCCGAATATACCCCCTATTTTATCAAGGAAGGTCGCGAGGACCTTATCGAGAAATTCGGCATCCCCCTTGATGAATACCCCAAGCGCTGCATCGAGCAGATCGAGCGCTGGAAGAGCCAGGCCGAAAAGTACCGCAACGCCGATACCATCGAGGTGAAACCAAGCCACGAATACGCCTCCGAGATCATCAATTCGGTCTGGACCGGCGCGCCTTCGGTGATCTACGGAAATGTGCGCAACAATGGTGCGATCACCTCGCTGCCCGACGCATGCGCGGCCGAAGTTCCGTGCCTCGTCGATGCTTCGGGCATTCAGCCCACAACCATCGGCGAGCTGCCCCCGCAACTGACCGCGCTGATGCGCACCAACATCAACGTTCAGGAACTGACGGTTCGGGCACTTGTCGAGCAAAAGCGCGAGCATATTTATCACGCCGCCATGATGGACCCCCACACGGCAGCCGAACTTGATCTGGACCAGATATGGAAGCTCGTGGACGCGCTTCTCGAGGCGCATGGCGAGATCTTGCCCGAATGGGCCCGGCTCGAAAAACGGCAGGTCGCATAACAATCCGGCTGGACGGGACGGCATGCCGTCCCCTGCGGCCAGGCACTTGCCGATGCTCCGTGCGGTAGGGCCAAAGCCATACGCAACTGAGCGGTATGCAGAACTACGCCCGCAAAGGATCGGCCCGCTGAGATTGGGGGCTCAAAGATGCGGGCCGATCCAGCCCCCGTAGCGGGGAGGTCCGCCGCAACCGAAGGCCCTCACGTTCTCGTGAGGCAATGTGGCCATGTTGGGGCAACCATTGCCTCTCCGGTCTGCGGCAGACCGATCCGGCCAGTCACTGGAGAGGTTGGGTCTGGCCTTCGAATCTGGCTAGAGTGTGTGCCGGACAAGCGGGTACCGTTGCCCGGTTCGGATGCGCCGAAATGCGCGACAATGTCACCCCCGGAGCGCCCATGCAGTTTCTCAAAGTCGATGATGCAGTCCTCCATTATCAGGTGATCGGCGGCCCGGAAAACGGGCCGGTACTGGTGTTCGCAAACGCGCTTGGTACAGATTTCCGCATCTGGCGCGATGTGATCGTGCGCCTCGTGGGCAAGTTCACGATCCTCACCTATGACAAGCGCGGCCATGGTCTGTCCGAAACGGGCGAAGGTCCTGTGACCATCGCGCGCCACGCAGAAGACCTCGCCGCGATTATGGATCATGCCGGGCTTGGTTCGGCCGTCATATGCGGGCTGTCGGTCGGCGGGCTTATAGCCCAGCAGCTCTATATCGACCGCCGCGATCTCGTATCAGCTCTCATCCTGTGCGATACCGCCGCCAAATTGGGCGATGCGGATAGCTGGAACCAGCGCATCGCCAAAGTCGAGGCCAACGGCATCTCCTCGCTGGCCGATACGGTGATGGCAAACTGGTTCACGGCCCAATTCCGTGCTGACCGCAGCGAAGAGCTTGCCGGTTATCGCACGATGCTCGAACGTCAGTCTCCGAATGGCTATATCGCGACCTGCGCCGCCATCCGCGACGCGGATCTTCGCGAAAAAGCCCGACAGATCGGCGTTCCGGCCATTTGTGTCGTGGGCGATCAGGATGGCTCCACGCCCGTCGAAATGGTCGGCGGTCTGGCCAAAGCCATTCCCGGTTCGAGGTTCGAAGTCATCAAGGGCGCCGGCCACCTCCCATGCGTGGAAACCCCCGAGCGGCTGGCCGATATCATTCTGGTTTTCGTCGGCGGACTTGAGAACCGGGCCACGCTCAACTGAGCAATCCGCGGCCGACGGCGGGATTTTGCCCCGGGCCGTTCCGGCCAGATTTCGATTGCTTTCGATTAATAACCTTGCGCCGTCCGCAACCAATCGTCAGCGGGCGGCTTGTGCGTTTGATCCACGGCATCAGACGGGCATCAAAAGCCCGCAAATCGTCACATTAGCGCCATGCATATCTGGTGCCGTGCGATCATAAAACCCAGAGCGGAGGATGGGTATGGGCGAGTTCGAATATCGCGGATTTCGCGTGAGAACGGTTTTCGATAAAGACTGGAAAATCAGGATGTGGCCGCCCCTTCGGCCCGCGCAGGCAATGGAAAAGATCCGCGCGAGCCGCACGGAAGGGGAGAACGCCTGCCGTCATCGTGCAACGCGGGCCATCGACGCCTTCATGGACAAGCCAGCCGCGCGCACCGGCCGAAACCGGTCGGGGCCGCTTACGGAATGACCAGTGCTCCCCCC
>SWCE01001998.1_pt1 | contig 19121 bp, 19 predicted proteins | sample 4690061 | NCBI WGS metagenome assembly SWCE01 (sample SAMN10267279, study PRJNA491770) | bioreactor metagenome | isolation source: DHS bioreactor inoculated with subseafloor sediment | place: Japan: off Shimokita Peninsula | collected 2012-10
CCAAAGCGCTTGGATACGCTTTCAACCAAAATCGCGGGCGTGCCGGCAGTCCGGCTCATAAGATCACTCCCTCGGCAGAGCTACAGGTTCCAAACCCCTCAAAAGCCGATAGGCCCAACGACGCCGAGCCGCCACGTGTAATGACGCCGAACGCTTGCAAGGCGCAATGCGGCCGGACAAGGACAGAGGCAAAGGCGGCGAACGCTTGCAACACCAGGATCAACCTCGTCCCAATGTACTGGCCCATCCGCCAAACGGCGTGTTAGACAGACTCCCGTAACTGAAAATGACCAGCGCTGAGAGGGCGAATGAAACAAAGGAATGTCGCTTAACCAGCCAGTCGTGGGTAGCCGGGGCAATAGCCTGAACAAGATAGCCGCCGAGAAGCGGCGGGACGGGAATGGCGTTGGCGGCAAGCGTCCATCCAGCCGTATCGCCAATAGCTCGCAGAGTAGCAGTTGCAAAGCTCGCACTGCTGGTGGGCCACGATGTGGCGACCCACGGCTGAAGAACGCCGGCAACGCGACCGAGAAAAAAGAGCGCGGTCATAGCGCCAATCGCGGCCAGCACCGGAGCCACGCGGTGACCACGACATTCCAACGGATCGATGTTTACGGGGCGAAGCCAGCCTATGCGCCCGGCAACGCCGGCCACCAGAGCAAAGATGTCTATATGGGTTAGCGGGTTAAGCGAAAGCTTGCCGTCGTGGATCATGCCCTTGTCGCCCAAGAGCCGCGCAAATCCAGCCAGGCTAAAGCCCATCACCGCCAATACGATGATAATTGCAATGAGGCGCGAAAGGATTTGCAGAAAACTCAAATCCAACATGATGGACCCTCTCGGCTCGCCGCCCGTCCGATACCGGCAGCATGGATCGATCTGGAACCGCCAGTTTTCGCCCGGCCATCAAATGCGAACGTTCGATCTGTCATGCTCGCGTCGACTCTGTTTCAGCAATCACCAGAATCTGACGCGTCAAGAAGGACGGCCAACCATCTGAAGACAATCCATAATTGCTCATGGCCCGATCTCCATGGACAGGGCTGCAATGGCATCGTCAATCATGGTTCGAAGCATCCGGTCCTGGCTGCGCAGGAGCACGGCGACGGCACGCCTATCCTGCCGCAGCGGCGCAATGCTGGCCCGACCCACGAAGAAATCGAGCGGCTGGACAGTCGGCAGTTCAAGATGAGGCTCCCAGACAATGGCAGCGTCCATCTCGCCACTACGCATCAGTGATGCCATGAGTTCGGGCCGGTCATAGGGGAGCCGTCGCAGTTCCCCTAGCTGGCCGCCGGCTGCGATCACAGTCATCATTTCGATATCGATTGGGGTATAAAGTGGGACGCCCACGCGGGTTTCGGCCGGCAAATCGGCAAGATTTTCGATCTCGTCGTCGCGCGTCAGCAGGACATAGGGCGCCTCGAAATAGGGCCGCGACAGGATCATCCAGTCGGGCGCAATTTCGCCGGGAATGATCTGGACGCCCATGATACCGACGCACTTTTCTGCGAGGTGGAGGAGAATTGAGGGCCAGAGGCCTTCACTGTCGAGGAGATCGACATCGACATCCATTTCGACGATTTCGGGCTCGAGCAGCAGGACATGAGCCAACTCGGCGGCAACCTCACGGTCCCGGCCGAGCGTGGGGCTATTGGGAATCACACACAGCGGCAGCCGGTTTCCGAAGTCGGGGCGGGTGCGATTATAAGATTCTACAGGCACGAAGGGCTGGGCCAACGCAGCCGGAGCGGCTGGAAGCGCGGCAACCAGCAGGCTCATGGAGCAGATGATCTGTTTCAACAAGCCAAGACCCATATGATCCTCGAATTCTTTCCAGGTTTCGCCTTCAAACAGGCAAATGGGCCGGCGTGAGCCGGCCCATTGCACGCTAATCCTGGCCGTCAGCCGCGGTCGGGTAGTGCGAAGACGAGCACTGCATTGCCCGAACTGGGACGCTTGATTTCGGGGGTCAACTGGCTGGGAACGCTGGAAGACCAGGAATACCCCCCCACCCCTACAGGGACTGCAATATACTGCTTTCCATCGACGGCATAAGCGATCGGGTAGCCCTGTGCGGCCTGCGGCAGGCGGGTTTCCCAAAGCACTTCGCCGGTTTCCTCGTCCCATGCGTACATGTGGCGATCCCAATCGCCGCCGAAAACAAGACCGCCGGCGGTCGTGAGCATGGCGGTATTGGCCGGAGAGCGCGAGGGGTTTTCCCAAAGCACTTCGCCAGTATCGATATTCATGGCAACGAAGCGACCGACATTGTCCGGGCTATCGGGGTGGATGGCGCGGGTGCTGCCAACCTGTCCATTGCCGCCGCCGCCTTCGACCATCTCCACTTCGCCATAGGTCATGGCAGTGTCGCAATTGATGCTCATGGGGATGTAGACGGCGCGGGTGTGCGGGCTATAGGCAAGCGAGCGCCAGCTGCGGAACCCGGTCGTGCTCGGGCACATGGTTATGGGCTCACCCAGTTCGGCAATCTTGCCGTCGCGATAGTTGGCAAATGTACCTTCCTCGGTGATGTCGATCTGGTCCTGCCAGCCGAGGTCAAAGGCGGGATAGGGCTCGCCCGTCTCGCGGTTGCCGCGCCAGAGAATGGCTAGCTTGCCCATGTTGACGTAAGAAGGCTCCCCATCGATATCGACAAGGATGTGCTCGAAGGCCTCGTCCATATCGTTTGTTTCGCCCGGAATGTACTGGCGGAACCACTCGATTTCCCCGGTATCGGGGTCGAGCGCCAGGGTTGAGCTGGTGTAGAGCGAGGCATCGTCCTGACCGCGGCTGGCGCGGGCCCAGGGCTTGGCCTGAGACGAGCCGATATAGACCAGATCGGCTTCGGGATCGTATGATGCCGACGTCCAGATGTCACCACCGCCGCGCAGGACGTAGGGCATGCCGCCCCAGCTGTCCTCGCCTTCGGGGGCATCGGAAACGGTGATGGTGCGCCAGACTTCGTCACCGGTTTCGGTGTCAAACGCGGCCACGCCGCACTTGTCCGCCACGAACCCGAAGCACCCCATGTAACCGACGATGACCTTGCCATCAGCGACGACGGGAGCGGCTGTTACGGTCTTGCCGTCGCCAGCAACGTCGGTTTCCCAGACGACCTGACCCGAGACCGCGTCCAGTGCGACAAGTCCCGCATCGGGCGTCGCAAAAAAGACCTTGTCACCATAGATGGCCAAACCACGGCTCATCATGCCAGGACGGAACCCTTCGGGCATTTCGCGCCGGTATTCCCACAAGAGATCGCCGGTCACCGCATCAAGGGCCTGGGCAATGCCATCAGGATTGGCGAGATACATAACGCCGTCATAGACGATCGGCGCCGTTTCCTGCCAGCCGGGCTCCATGGACCAGCCCCAGGCCAGGGTCAGATCGCTCACGTTTTCGCGGTCGATTTCATCGAGCGGGGAATAGCCCCAGCTGTCAAGCGCGCGCCGCCAAAGTGGCCAGTCGCCATCGGCCGGGGCGCTCAGCATCTCATCGGTGACCGGGGTGAACGCATCGTCTTGGGCCCATGCGGGAGCCGAGGCGCCAAGTACGGCAAGCAATGCTGCTACGCTGACAATAGATCTCAGTTTCATTGTATCTCCTCCAGAATTTTCAGAAGTGGTGTCGGGATCGGGGCGCTGGGCTCGCAAGCGTCACGGAGCGGTTATGGTGATGGCCTGAAGGGCTTCGGGATCGACCGGCAGTTCGCCATCTTCTGTCGCCGGAACGCCGTTGGCGGACAGAATGTAGGCGACGATGTCGACATAGGTCTGATCCGAAAGCGACCCGCCCATGCCTGCAGGCATGGTTGTCGAAATGACGTTGTATTTTGCGCCGACGGTTTGCCCGACCCAGCCATATTTGAACACGGAGCCGGTAAGATCGGGCGCCGTCGAGAGGACCGAATGAAGATCCTCGCCATGGCAAATCGAACAGTTCGCCATGTACTCTTGCTGGCCGCGCTCGACCTGATCGACGCCAATGGAACCGCCTTCAAGCGCATGGTCCTGCGCAATCGCCGGCAGTGCGGCCAAGCCAGCAAATGCGAGCGCGCAACCAAGGACCGGGATGTGCGGATGCTTTAAGAGAAATTGCACGGGAGGACTCCGTTGATGCAGACAGGGGAGCGAGGCGCGGATGCGCTGCCGGACCGCCAAGTGACGCATCCGGCAGACACACCCGGGAGGATTACTCCTGACAGAAGGGCTCTTTGCCCATCACGCTGTCGATGCCGCCGAGCACGTGCTGGCGCCAGTTCTCATCCTCTAGAATTTCAAAACTGTGGCCGAGCGTGGTGAGCCATGCCCGCCCGCCATCGTAATAGTGGCACCAGGACACGGGGTTGGTGTCGCCCATGCCGGGATTGCCGTAATAGCCATCCAGTCCCTGCTCGCGCGTCGCATTGTCGACGCTGAGCAGAATGCGCACATCGCTCAGCCAACGCGGGTCGGGGTTGAGGTTATAGAACTCTTCATCGCTGAACTGAGTACCCTCGGCCAGATGCGCCACCGAGACGTCATTCTCGCTCTCGACGATGACAGTGCCCGCCTGCCGCGGACCGTGGTCATAAAGCTGCGCGCCAAGAAGACCTTCGAACCATGTCGAGTTGAAATTGGTGCCGAACGCGTTGTGGATACCCACAAAACCGCCACCGCCTTCGACGTAAATGCGAAGCGCCATCATGCCCAGGCTGGTCACGGCATCGCGGCCGGTGTTGAAGAACACGATGGCATCATAGGGCCGAAGCCCGAATCCGCTTTCGAGGTCGGCAGGATCCTGACTTGTGGTGACCTCGTAGCCCTGCCCCTCGAGCAGTTCAGTGAGCGCCTCAACGCCCGCATCGCGATTGTCATGCGGGTTCACGCCCGTGGCGACGTGAGAGTAGATAAAGACCTTCCAGGGCTCTTCTTCGCCCGATGTACGATCGTACCATGAGTTGTAGCAGCTATCGTCAATGCTGCCGCAAAAGCCGTATTTTTCAAACGTCGTGTATTGCTCGGGCTGTTGCGCCAGAGCGGGCATCGTAGTGAGGGCGGTCATCACGGTGGCCGCGCCGGCGAGGCGCGCGAATAGCTTGGTCATTTTTAAATCTCCTCCAAAATCTTCGGTCGAGCCGCAGTGCCGCTGGTGACGGCCAGCAGCTGCACCGGCTGAGCAATCTGATCTCCAGCCCGCCGATTGATTGCATGTTAAAATCCGTCATGCAAGATTTAATATGAGACTTTCTGTTTCATATGTTGTTTTTTGATTTCGAGGGTAAAAGGACAAACGCCTAGCGTCCGAACGCAAGGGTGCGTCCGGCTGAAATCGTGTTCATTTGTCGGTTGCCGGGCTCAGAGGCCTTGAGCTGGGAGCCGCCGGCGGGCTTTCCCCTATGCCAGGACCATGCGGCCCGCCGCGAATTCGGCCGCGATGCGTTCGGCCAGCGCCGTCTCGGTATCCTCACGGGCACCGCTCAGCCCCAGAGCGCCGAAGAAGACGCCGTCACGCTCAAGCAGAACACCGCCGCCAAGTGGTGTCACATGGGGAAGATGGGCCAGAGGCATGCCCTCCTTGACCCGCCTGGAAAAGTCCGAGGTGGGCCTGCGAAACAGGGCTGCGCTGCGGGCCTTGGCCAGCGCCGCATCGACCGCTGCGGGAAACGCATCGTCCATGCGCGTTTGAATTTGGGGCCAGCCGCCATCATCGACGACGGCGACGGCAAGGTCGAACCCCTCTTGCCGCGCGCCGTCCATTGCCGTCCTGGCGATCTCTTCGGCCTGCGCGAATGTGAGGGTACGCTTTTCCATGGTCAGTCCAGCAAATCCTTGCGGGCGCACATTGCCTGAACGGCAATCCCATAGCCATCAGCACCCATGCCTGCCATGACGGCCGTGGCCACTTTGGACACGTAGGAATGGTGATATACGGCCTCGCGCCGGTGCACATTGGTGATGTGGAATTCAAAGATCGGTCCGGGGAACATCTTTAGCGCATCAAACAGGGCCAGAGAGGTGAAGGTGAAGGCCGCCGGATTGATGATGATGCCCGCCGCCGCATCGATTGCTTCATGCACCCAATCGATCAGACGTTCTTCTGAGTTGGTTTGCCGGAACTCTATTGTCCGCCCGCCGGCGCTTGCGTGGCACAGCGCCTCGACCTGAGCCAGAGTGGTTGCACCGTAAAGGTCGGGTTCACGCAAGCCCAGCCGGTTGAGATTGGGGCCATTGAGGACAAAAATGGGTTTGGTCATTACGCAAACTTTCGAAAACTAACCCTGGTACCCGAACATGCGCGGTAGCCACAGGACGGTATCGGGAACGAAGGTGAAGAGCATCAGCGCCACAAGAAGCGCACCGAGGAAGGGCAGAGTGTCGCCCACGATATGGCGCAGCTTGGCCCGCGAGATGGACTGCATGACAAAGAGCAGCATGCCGTATGGCGGCGTAATCAGGCCAATCATGACGTTGATGACGACAACGACGCCGAAATGGACGAGATCGATGCCCAATGCCGCAGCCGAGGGCACGAGCACCGGAACGATGATGAGGATGATTGCGGTTCCCTCAAGCATGCAGCCCAGAAGCAGGAGCACCACATTGACGAAGATCAGAAAGGCGACCGGATCGAGGTTCCATTCGGTCAGTATGACGCTGAGAGTGGCGGGAATATTTTCGACCGTAACCACGTAATTGAGGACCAGCGCCCCGGCGATCAGCATGCCGATCGACACGGTGGTTTTCGACGAAGTCACCAGAGACCGATAGAAGCTCTTAAGACTGATCGAACGATAGAGAACAATTGAAATGATTAGCGCGTAAGCGGCGGCGACGGCCGCGGCTTCGGTTGGCGTTGTGATGCCGCTATAAATGCAGAACAGCAGAACGACCGGCATCATCAGAGCGGGAAGCGAGGTCCAGGTGATGCGGGGCAATTCGCGCAGCGGCACGGGGTCTTCGACCGGAAAGTCGTTGGTGCGGGCCTTGAAATAGACAATGATTGCCAGCGAAACGCCCATGATGGCGCCGGGGACGATGCCGCCCAAAAAAAGGTACCCGATCGAGGCGTCAGAAACGAGCGCGTAAAGGACCATGGGGATCGAGGGGGGAATGATCGGCCCAATCACGGCAGAAGAGGCGGTGAGTGCCGCGGCAAACGAGGCGGGGTATTTGCCATCGCGGGTCATGAGCGAATAGATCATCTTGCCCGTGCCGGCGGCGTCGGCAATGGCCGAGCCGGACATGCCGGCAAATACCATTGATTGCAGCACGTTCACCTGGGCCAGCCCGCCCCGGAAACGACCGACGACCGCGTTGCACCATGCCAAAAGCCTGTCGGACAACGACCCGGTGTTCATGAACTCGGCAGCAAGAATAAACAGGGGAACCGCAAGGATGATGTAGTTGGAATACATCCGGTTGAGGAATTGTTCGGCCGCTATGCCCATGTCGAGTCCTGACATGAACAAATAGAGGATCGAGCCGGCGATCATCGATAGGCCGATTGGCAAACCGAGAATGGCAAGCGCCAGGATCGAAACGATGCACAGAAAGAAGGGGTCGAGAAAAATCATTTTGCGGGGCCTTCGATCTCGTCATCGGCTTGCTTGCCCCATACGGCGACGCCGGCGCGCCAGATGTAGCGGGCCATAGTCACGACGGTAAAAACAATGAAGATGGAATAGACGTAGTCGTAGCGGAACTTGAGGTAGGCGGTCTTTTCCACCTTCATGAAGAGGACGTAGTCAATGATGGCCGGCAAAGCGAGGCCGAACAATGCTACAAGTGCAACGGCCGTTATGACGGTCATTATCCTGCGCGTGCGTGAACTCACCGCGCTGTAGATGATATCGAGCCGCACATCGTCTCGCGAGCGCAAGACGAAGGTCGTCCCGAACAGCACGATCCATACCCACAGAACTGCGCTGAGCTCGTAGGCCCAGCCGCTCTGCATGCGCAACCCGTAACGGAACACGATTTGCAGGATGAACAGGGCGAACATGGCGCCTAGCATCAAGGCCAGAATGTTCTCGGCCCGCGCGGCAAGCCATCGTCCAATGCGCAATAGTCCGGACATGGAAATCTCCTCCCCTCACAGCCACTAAGGCATCAGGGAAATACAGAAAGGGCGCCGCGGCAATAACCACGGCGCCCAATATTCCCTTAGAGGGCGTTGATAGCTTCGAGCGCACCTTCGGGCCAGCTGGCCGAGATATCGGAGTTCAGGTACTGCTCCTGGGCGTAGGCACGGAAGGCGTCCTGGTCAGGCTCGTAGATCTTAAGGCCGGCAGCTTCGAACTCGCCGATCAACTGCTCTTCCATGGCGATGTGTTCGGCCTGGCTCCAGTTGATGGCTTCGCTGGCGGCAGCCTGGAAAGCTTCCTGATCCTCTGCCGACATTGCATTCCAAGCATCGGACGAGATCACCAAAAGATCGTAACCGATCAGGTGTGAGGTAAGAACGATCTGATCCATAACCTCGTAGAACTTCATGTTCTGGACGTTGGGAAGGGGATTGTCCTGTCCGTCGATGGCTCCGGTCTGAAGGCCGGTATAGACCTCGGCATAGTCCATCGGAGTGGGATTGGCACCAATCGCGCTGCCCAGGAACTGCCACGCATCGCCGCCCGGCATACGCAGGCGAACCCCTTCCATATCGGCCGGGGTCTGGATTTCCTTGTCGATGCGCAGACCTACCTGACGGGCGCCAAAATAGGTGGGCCCCAGAATGTGGATGCCGAGCTGATCTTCAGCCATCTGCTTGAACTCTTCGCCCACTTCGCTCTCGAAGAATGCGCGCAGGTGTTCGGCGTCACGGAACAGATAGGCCGAAGTCAGAAGTGACCATTCGGGAATCTGGTTGGAAATGTCCTGAGGGGCGATATTGCCCATTTCGAGGTTTCCACGCTGGAGAGCAACGAGCTCGGTCCCCTGACGAAACAGGGTGCCGCCGTAATAGGGCTCGATGGTCGCAATGTCGCGCACGGCATCGGCAAACTGGCCCATCATGCCGGCACGAATGTCCTGATCGGAAAACACTGCCGAAAACCGGAGCGTGGGCGCATCTTGGGCCACGGCCGGCATCGACACAGCGGCCGCGACTGCAACCGTGCCGAGCATGAGAGCCCGGCGGGTGAGATTCAAAAGCATAACGATCTTCCTCCTTGTTACGTCCGGCGATGATTGGCGCAGCGTCACGACGCGCAACATCTCCCCTCTCTGTCGCCTGTGTCAAAATGTACGAACTAGTTCGTTTATGTCAAGCGGCTTTCCACCTGCTGTCAATGCATCTATCTTTCCCAATAACGTATGTCAAATTACAAAATATCATATGAAACAATTTTCCACCGTGATAACGTGAAGGTGACAAGCGCACGTAGACGTGGCAGGAACAGCCCATGAGGGAAGAGACGAGCATGGCAAACGCAAAACCGCTACACGACGCAATGGACGAAATTTCCGACACGGTAGGTGAACAGGCCTTCCGCAAGATTCGCGGCGATATTGTCTCGGGCGATCTCAAGCCTGGGCAGAAGCTCAAGCTCGAGCAGCTGAAAAGCAAGTACGGCGTCAGTGTTTCCACGCTCCGCGAAATTCTCAACCGGCTGACCACAGAGGATTTGGTGGTGGCTGAAGGTCAACGCGGGTTCGAAGTCAGCCCTGCCTCGGTGGATAATCTGCGCGAAGTGGGCGATCTGCGCCTTGTTCTTGAAAACCATGCCCTTGCTCTGTCCTTTGCCGCTGGCGACCTCGATTGGGAAGCAGATGTCGTTGCGGCCCATCACAAGCTGTCATCGATCGAAAAGGCGCTGCTCGGCGGGGATGCGAACCGGACGTTCGAGTGGATCAAATATGATTTCGCCTTCCATCACGCGCTGATCTCGGCCTGCGGCTCAAAGTCGTTGCTAGCGATCCACCAATCGATCTTCGACCGCTTCATGCGCTATCACCTTCTGGCGGTGAGCTTTCGTGGGGATGGTGTTTCCGAGGACCACAAGGAGCTGTTCCGGCTGGCCCTCGAGCGCGATGTTGCCGGGGCGCAGGCCAAATTGGCTCAACACATCCACTCGGGCATCGATCACATCTTGAGTACCGGCAGGCTCTAAGGTCTGCCGATCAGGCCGCCGACTGGAAAGTGCGGGTCATTTCCTCGGCCGATGGAGAGCGCCCGGTAAAGAGTTCGAACGCTTTGACCGCCTGAAATATTGCCATCCCGGCCCCTGGTAGCGTTGCGCATCCGAGCGCTGCCGCGCGCTTGATCAACACTGTTTCGCGCGGGAAATAGATGATATCGGCGATCCATTGACCCGGGTGCATAAGCTCGATATCGACCGGCACGCCGGGATATTTGTCCATGCCAACGGGAGTTGCATTGACGATGCCATCGGAAGACGCGGCCGATGAGACGTCCGCGACTGCGGCGACCCCGTAGCCCATCTCGCACATGCGCGTCGCGAGGCCCTGGCTGCGGGTGGCATCGGTATCGAACACCAACAACTGTTCAACACCCACTTCGACGAGGGCGCGGGCAACGGCAGCGCCGGCGCCCCCTGCCCCGATCTGAAGCACGCGTTTGCGCCCGGCACCTGGCAGGCCGCGCCGGAAGCTTTCGGCAAATCCCCAGCAATCGGTGTTATGGCCACTGCGCTGGCCGCCATCAAACAGCACCGTATTGACCGCGCCGATCTCTTTCGCATCGGGAGCGAGCTGATTGAGGTGATCGAGGACGGCCTGTTTGAACGGGTGGGTAACATTGACGCCGCGGAAGCCGACTTTTTCGAGCAGATCGATCACATCGCCCAAATGCTCGTTGCCCAGATCAAGGGCGTCGAAATCGATCAGATGGTAGTGGTAATCAAGTCCCTGTCGTTCCCCCTCCTGGCGGTGCATGATCGGGGAGAGCGACGCGCCAATTCCGCGGCCCAGCAGTCCGATGTGGATCGCACCCTTGGCGCCAATATTGAGCAATTCCGTAAGGCCGCTGCCCAGTTTCGCCATGCCTGAAGATCCCGTTGATGCTGAAGCCGCGGTCAAATGCATTCCCCTTTGAGCAATTTGGCTTGCCCTTGTGTTTTTTGAGCGTCTCGACCTAAATGCAGGCGCGACAATAGGTGATTAATGTACGAACTAGTTAGTTTAGTCAATCGGCCATGGGCTGTGGCGGGGGCGGGATATTGAGCAAAACTGAAGACAGCAAGCGGCCCGGCCGTCGCCAGCAGGACCCCGAGGGTACGCGGCGCAACATCATTGAAGTTGCGTCCAGTGAATTTGCCCTCAACGGGTTGGCCGGAGCGCGTATCGACGAAATCGCCGAGAAGACCCGCGCCAGCAAGCGGATGATCTACTATTATTTCGGGGACAAGGAAGGCCTTTACGTCAGCGCTCTCGAAAACGCCTATCGCGTGGTGCGTGAGGGGGAAGCCGAACTCGACATCGAAAGCCTGCCGCCGCTCGAGGGGCTCCGCCGCCTTGTGGGGTTTACGTTTGATCACCATTCCGAGCACGAGGATTTCATCCGAATGGTGATGATCGAAAACATCCATTCGGGCCGCTATATGGAGCGCTCGCCCGCACTGCGTGCGGTCAACGAGGCCGCCATCGCACGGATCGGATCGATCTATGCCAAGGGCGTCGCTGAAGGCGTCTTCAGAGAGGGGCTCGATCCACTTGAAATACACTGGCAGATCAGCGCGCTGTGCTTTTTCAACGTCTCAAACCGGGCCACGTTCTCTCATCTTTTCGGTCGCGACATGGGTTCGGCCCAAAGTCAGGCAAGTTTGCGCCAGAACACCATCGACATGGTATTTAGGTATTTGGCCAAGCCAGAATATATCTAGCTTCGCCGTTGTCCTTTATGCTGGCGGACCAGCAGTGGATTGACCGGCGGGCTAAGCCATCTGTAGAATGTACGAACCAGTTCGTATGTTTTAGGAGCCGCAATGAAGACCTCAATCGCGACGGTGTCGATCAGCGGCGATCTGCGCGAAAAGCTTGCAGCGATTGCCGGAGCCGGATTTGACGGAATCGAGATTTTCGAGAACGACTTTCTGGCCTTCGATGGCGGCCCGCGCGAAGTGGGACGCATGGTGCGGGATCATGGGCTCGAGATTTCGCTGTTCCAGCCGTTCCGCGATTTCGAAGGGCTGCCCGAGCCCGAGCGCAGTCGGGCATTCGATCGAGCCGAGCGCAAGTTCGATGTGATGGAAGAGCTGGGCACCGATCTGGTGCTCATTTGCTCGAACGTCTCGCCCGTCGCGATGGGCGGCATCGACCGGGCCGCGGCCGATTTGCGTCAGCTGGGCGAGCGCGCCGCGCGGCGCGGCTTGCGCATCGGTTATGAAGCGCTAGCCTGGGGGCGGCATGTCAACGACCATCGCGATGCCTGGGAGATCGTACGGCGTGCCGATCATGCCAATGTCGGGCTGATCGTTGACAGCTTTCACACAATAGCGCGAAAGATCGATCCCCAAACCATCCGCTCGATACCGGGCGACAAGATTTTCTTTGTCCAGCTTGCCGACGCCCCGCTGATCGACATGGATCTGCTCTATTGGAGCCGCCATTTCCGCACCATGCCCGGACAGGGCGATCTCGATGTCACAGGGTTTGCTGCGGCCGTGGCCGCCACTGGATATGACGGTATGTGGTCGCTGGAAATCTTTAATGACCAGTTCCGCGGCGGCTCGCCCGGCACCATCGCCGCCGACGGCCATCGCTCATTGGTAGCGCTTATGGACGCTGTGCGACGCACAGAGCCGGCCATCAGAATCGACCTGGCGCCCATGCCGCCCCCGATTGCCGTCCAGGGTGTGGAGTTCATTGAATTTGCCGCCAACGAGACCGAGGCAGAAGATCTCAAGGCCATGTTGGCCTCGATGGGTTTTGCTCACAAAGGGCGCCACATCGCCAAGCATGTCGATCTCTACCGCAATGGCGGGGTCAATATCGTCATAAACACAGAGCGCGAGGGCTTTGCCCATTCGGCCTATCTCATGCATGGTACCTGTGTGTGCGATATCGGCCTCAAGGTCGAAGACGCGCGAGCGACCGTCGAACGTGCGCGGGCGCTGGGGGCCGAACCGTTCGAGCAGCCGGTGGGGCCGGGCGAGCTCAAAATCCCCGCCATTCGCGGGGTAGGCGGCGGGCTCATGCATTTCGTGGATGGCAAGACCGAACTGGCAAGGGTCTGGGAGACGGAATTCACTCCGGTCGGCACGCTGGACGCTCCTGACATGGGCATTACGCATGTTGATCATGTCGGCCAGACCATGAATTACGAAGAACTGCTCACTTGGCTGCTGTTCTACACCACGCTGTTCGACACACACAAAACCCCGATGCTCGACGTTGTCGACCCCGCGGGTCTGGTGCGATCGCAGGTCATCGAGAACGATAACGGCACTATCCGGTTCACACTCAACGGCGCCGACCAACGCTCGACGCTCGCCGGGCATTTCATTTCGGAAAGCTTCGGTTCGTCAGTCCAGCATATCGCGTTCGCCTCTTCCGACATTTTAGAGACCGCACAAGCGCTCAGGGCCACCGGCTTCGCCTTCCTTGAAATCTCCCCCAACTACTTTGCCGATCTACAGGCCAGATTTGGGCTGGATGACGCGTTCGTTGACCAGCTCAGGACCGGCAACATCCTCTATGATCGCGACGACACCGGCGGGGAATATCTTCAGCTCTATTCGCGCCTTTACGGCGACGGCTTTTTCTTTGAAATTGTCGAGCGTCGAAATGGCTACAATGGGTACGGCGCAGCTAACGCACAATTCAGGACAGCAGCACAGAAACGTGATCTCAGAGGCAAAAGCATGCCAAAGCGGTAGGCGATCGCACTCGTTTCCTGGCAACCCTATCCACATCGGTATTTGTGGACCACCATGACGGGTTCGAACATGACGTTGGTGGCGGATTGGGGGCCGGAAAGGGACTGGCGGCTTTTAGCGAAATGCCATCGAAAGCGGCCTTACCACCTTCGGCGTTAGCGGCTGAGATTTTTACCCTATCCCATGGGCAAGCATTAGATCCCGGTCTGAAGCAGGTGATGACCTTTTTCGGAGCTCTGACGGGATTTTTCACGCTGGTACCATTGATACTGCAGCGTCTGTCAGCCTAGCGAGTCGGAGTTACATAGGACCGCATCATCAACCTTCCGGGTACTCATCAACCTGGATCGCTGTTTCCACCATCTTGCCCTGCAGGAAGTAGCCCAGTTCTTTCTGCACCCGTTGGGCGCCGGCAATCTCGTCGTCGCCCCAGCCCTCGGTATCAATCAAGCAAAAGTCCTCTGACCCACCGCCCCTTGCTTGCCATCCAGGGCAATGCCGACGAAATAGCGAGAGGTCGGCCGCGCGGCTTTGGCGGCAACGCATTTCAACTGCAATTCCCGGCCCCGATCTTCACGGTAGGCCGCATGCTCCTCTTCCGTGGAGCCGGACCCGACCAAGAGCACGTACTGAATTTCGGGATTCTCCGACGTCAGGATCGTCCCAATCTTGAACTGCTCGCCGGCCCTGACACTGTCGACTCGTCTAATGATCTCTTCTGACAGGACCCGACGGTAAAAGCGGGTCTCCGAAGCCATCAACCTGACGAGGATCTCCCACTCGGACATGTTCAGCTCATTGCCGAACTCTAGGGTCTCGTCCAGGTAATGCTTGGTGAGATACTCGATGAGCCCGTCCCAGAAGAAGCTCACCTGGTTTTCTTGCATGCCCCGCTGAAACTGCTGGTCAGCGCACACCTGGTTCCAGAGACCTGGATCCAGCCGGAAGAAGCCATCGTGGACCGGGAAAGACCGCCCATGCCAGAGGTAGTATCCAAGAATGTCCAGCTCACTGTCCGCGCCCTTGAACAACCCGCCGTCAAACAACCCTTCCTTGGCCTCGAGATAGTCGACAAAGTCCCGGGTGCTGCTAAGCGCCGCAAGCAGGCGATGAAGGGTGACCTCGTCGAAAACGTGCACCCAACTCCGCTGATTGGCCATCTTGCCGACACTGAAGGGCGTCCCCGCGTCGACAACGTCCAGGTCCAGGCAAAGGGTCTGACGCCCGGTCAATTCCTGGCAGCGCTCCGCAGCGCCAGATACCACGCAAATGCCATGGAAGCGCATATCTGCGGGCGCAGGCAGTTGGAGGGGTAGAGGCTCAGTGGCCTTGCCATCAAGGAATACCTGGGCAGGATTTGAGCGGATGCTCTTTTCGGCCTTCCATATCTGTTCCGCTGACTCCTTGATGGCAGCTCGGAACCAGCGGCTCCAGTTAAGCGCCGGGTCGTCCGTGCTCGGATAAGAAATCGACTTGTCGGAAAAGATTAGAATGTCGTTGCCAAAAACAACCATCAGGTCCGACAGCTCCTTACCGGCCTTCCTGTAGAGGTTCGGGTACGTCCATAGGCTCAGAAAGGACTTCTCGCAAAGACTCGAAAGAACCGCTTCCGAGGGTGTCAGTCCTTCAGACTTCTTGTAACGCATCCAACTGCCAGAGGTTGTGGTCGATCGACGAGTATCAAAGTTGATTAGACGCCAGAAGCGATTCAACAGCCAAGCTCTTGTCCACCACACGTGCTGCACCATACGACGAGATGGGCAACTGACTTGACCACAGCAGTCTAACAAATTGTTCTTGCATTGTTTTCCGATCCGCCTGATCGTTTTTTAAACAACGTCAGATGGATGACTCGCGGAGGAAAAGACTTGAACGAAAAGGAAGAGGCCGATCCACTACAGCCTGAGGAACGCGCACGCTCTACATTTGTGCGCGATCTGGTGCAACAGAAAGGACTGTCCAGATCTGGTTTGACCGGTTGGCCAGGTCCAATCCCAAAGCGCATAGTACAGTTCTGGGATGACCTGGATCGGTTACCCGCCGACGTCGAATCCTGCATGAAATCCTGGAGGAAATTGGAGTCGGAAGGCTTCGAATTGGAGGTTTTCGACAGGAATGCTGCGAGAAAGTTCATCCGGGACCGTTTGGGCAGCCGCCAAAAGGAAGCGTTCGATCTTTGTTACCATCCTTCCATGATGTCGGACTATTTCCGGTATTCATATATACTCGTTGAAGGCGGTTTCTACATAGACGCGGACGATGTGTATCACGATACGCCAATCGGCCATCTGTTCGACGACGGTCGGCTGAAACTACAACCTTTCTGCTACGATCTCGCAACGTCTCAGATGGTGGCGCCATCCATTTTCACCGAGCCGGGAGCCGATCAACCCGGGTGGATATTCTACTTCAATACCACCCCCATGATTGCGCTGCGCAACCACCCCATGATCGAGAGATCATTGTTGAACGCCACCGCATCCCTCGAAGCGGGCGGCATAAATGGGTTACCAGAAGTACAGGCTACAACCGGTCCGGGGAATCTCACCCGATCGGTTTTTGAAATAATCAGCGAGGGGTGCTCCCCTGATGCGCTGATGGTTGCGCATGACTGGGAGCTGACGTCGACCAGCCAGTGGCCACTCAGCTACCGCGACGATGCGCGAAACTGGAGGCTATCCAATCAGAAGCGGTACAGCCCACTGCCATCGGAGAGCCAATGAATTTGAATCGCCCATCGATGGCTGCCCTACGGCTGGCGCTTCGCCTCGGATATGGCCTCCGCAGGTTTCTGCCCACGCAGAGATCAACAATTTTTGGGCAACGCAATTCGTCGGAAGCGACAATCGATAGGATTTATGTGATCAACCTCGATCGCGCTCCGGATCGATGGTCGCGCATCAAGAGCGAGCTCAGGCGGGTAAAGGACAATTTCGGCATTGATCTGCTAGCTATGACGGAACGTCATAGAGCTGTTGATGCAAGGAGCCTTCCCCTAAAATCTCCCCCCGATGGCGATGTGGACCAGTTCTACACTCTAGCGGATCAGCTTTTCGTCGAACCTCAGCCTCTATCGCTCCCGACGCGATTTGAGCTGGAAGCGCCCATCCAAATGAGCAGGACGGAAATCGCTGTTGCTATGTCGCACATAGAAGTTTGGAGGCGCATCGCTCAGGGAACCGAGGCGCATGCCTTGGTCTTGGAGGACGATGTCTGGTTTCATCCGAGTTTCGGTCGCTACATTGACGAGGCGTGGAAGGAAATCACCACTCAGTCAGGAGGCGACGAAATCGATGTCGTCTATGTCTCCTACATGGAAGCAAAGCATGGTGCTCCAAAGCATCTCCTGTCGCGGCATGTGTTCGCACCAGAGCGCGGGTTGTGGTATCTGTCTGGGTATATTCTCTCCCGCCAAGGCGCGAGGAAGCTTCTTGACCTTCTTCCATGCCGAGGTCCGATCGATTTGTGGATCAACTACCAGTTCAGCAAGCTGAACGTGTTTGCGACAAGGCGGGCAATTGTCCGCCAGAGAAAGGACGGCTTCTCGACCAATTCCTATTCGGTCCTGCCATCGCTTTCTAAGATTGGTGCCATCAATAGTGAAGGTGCCGCCCTGTTTCATGCTCATCCCCCACAACTGCCGGTCTTCGCATTCGGCCCTACGAATTCAGGTCAGTCATCCCTTGCGATGGCCTTGTCCATGCTGGGATATCGGTGCTGCAGTGACCTAGCGCAGTTGCCGTCCTATGAGCTGACGAGGCTCAGAGAGGGACGCTCTGATCGCGTTTTTGGTGCTTACGTCAACGTTGGCCAGCTCGAGGAAATGGTCGAGGAGCTTCGACAACGCTTTCCAGAGGCCAAGTTCGTCGTAACAACGCGCCCAGACGATAAGACGAATGATGTCGTCCAGAACCTCATGACGACGCTCGCAGGTGCTGACGTGATCGCGCTTGATACCAGCGACATTAGCGCCTGGAGGGTCCTCTGCGAGCACCTGAGATGTGTGCCACCATTATGCCCTTTCCCGACAATGGTGGAACTAGGGCAGCGGCCCGTATTGGAAGAAACCAATCAGCTTACCAATGCCCGAAAGCACGCAGCGCTCAATTGGGATAGGTCTCCATGGGTAATCGAGTCGGATCATGGCGATTGGAAAGGAATTCGAACTTCGTCGCGAACTCCGGCGGGCGGTGGTCGGAGCGATGCCGGCGATAGCGTTCAAAACCTTGACCCCAGCCATTGGGAAACGCGTTCGGACACGTTCACGGGCAACCTGGCCTTGTTCCGTCCTTTAAATGTCGAACTTCACGGGCTCGACGGAGCCAGGCTATACATTCGACATGAGGATCTTGGCGTTCGCCAATACAGCGCGGGTGCTCTGACCAGTCATGACGATTATCTATTTGGTAGGTTCGAGGCAACCTTCAGAGCCTCTGACGTTCCGGGAGTGATCACTGGGTTCTTCCTGCACCGCAACTCACCGCATCAAGAAATCGATATCGAAATACTCGGGCGCGACCCCCAGCGATTGCTGATCAATGTCTTTTACAACCCAGGCGGTCCAGGTGATAAATTCGATTTTGGCTACAGGGGCTCTCCAGTCCATATCGACCTTGGCTTTGACGCTTCTAAAGAGATGCATCGCTATGCCATCGAATGGAGCCCGTCTGAGATCCAGTGGTTTGTGGATGACCTGCTAGTCCATCGGCGCGACATCTGGAACCCCACGCCGATTCCAAATCTGCCGATGAAGCTACATTTCAACGCCTGGCCCTCACGCGCCTACCGGTTCGCAGGGCGCCTGAGCAACCGTAGATTACCGACAACGGCCGAGTTGAAAGCGGTTAGCACCAGCACGTTCAATGAATCAGTTCTCGAACCGAGACCTCAAGGGATCTCCTGCTCGGACCAGCCAGCCAGAAGTGGAGTTTCAGCTTGAGGATACTGTCCTACAACCCAGGTCATGACGGTGCATTCGCTTATCTCGAAGACGGTCGCTTGGTGTTCTCTATTGAAGCCGAAAAGGGCTCGAAGTACCGGCATTCATCGCTCTCAGTTCCCGACGCATTCGACGCGCTCGCCGAACTCCACGCTGTTCCTGATGTGCTGTGCAAAGGTGGCTGGTGGCCGGGCGATGCGCCACGTGACGGGGAGGCAACGGCTGAATATCACGGCAGCGATCATAACCAGATTATAGTCGGCAAACGGCCCTTCCTGGGGAAGACCGTTGATTTCTTCTCGTCATCACACGAAAGGTCTGAATAGCCCCTAGATTTCTGGACGCCTTCTTCCCTAAATTTGAGGC
>SWCE01004119.1_pt1 | contig 17577 bp, 12 predicted proteins | sample 4690061 | NCBI WGS metagenome assembly SWCE01 (sample SAMN10267279, study PRJNA491770) | bioreactor metagenome | isolation source: DHS bioreactor inoculated with subseafloor sediment | place: Japan: off Shimokita Peninsula | collected 2012-10
GTTCTGTGCAAGCCCGGTTCGGTGACCCCGCACACCAAGTTCGTTGCTGAAGCCTACATCCTGACCAAGGAAGAAGGTGGCCGTCATACGCCGTTCTTCACCAACTACCGCCCGCAGTTCTATTTCCGGACGACGGACGTGACCGGTGTGGTGACGCTGAACGAAGGCACCGAGATGGTGATGCCTGGCGACAATGTGGAAATGAACGTGGAACTGATCGTTCCGATCGCGATGGAAGAAAAGCTCCGCTTCGCCATCCGTGAAGGCGGCCGCACCGTCGGCGCCGGCGTCGTCTCCAAAATCGTCGCTTAAGCGCTTCGATTTTCATTGAATTTCAAGGGCGGCCCTCGGGTCGCCCTTTCTTTTTGCCTTGTGATTGCAACAGGCTCTTGCGCTGGAAAACCAACTCGACTAGACCATGGCACGGCACAGGGGTGTAGCTCAGTTGGTAGAGCATCGGTCTCCAAAACCGAGGGCCGTGGGTTCGAGTCCCTCCGCCCCTGCCAGTCCTTCTTTGCGGGAAAAGGTCGTCTGACGCCCATTGTACACTCGGTGTACCCGGCGCCCACGCCCAATGGACACGGTTTTCGCGCCTGTTCGCAGCGGCCAAAAAAGATGGTCGCAAGGTCTTGCCTTGAAGCGTTCCAGAGACTAAATAGGCCCTTCTTGGCCGTGCGATGCGACTCGCGCGGCAATTGCTTATGGACTTAAGCCCCAGATTTAACACCAGGTATCGAGCGGTATATGGCCCGGACTAATCCTTTTACGTTTTTTCAGCAGGTGCGTTCGGAGGTCGGCAAGGTTGTCTGGCCAACCCGGAACGAGACGCTGATCTCGACTGCGATGGTTCTGGTCATGGTGATCTTCGCGAGCCTGTTCTTTCTGGCCGCCGACCAGATCATCCAGTTCTTTGTCGGGTTAATACTGTCCATTCGCTAAAGCGAAGCGGCGGGATCAGGAGCGAAAAAAGCAGTATGGCCAAGCGTTGGTACATTGTTCAGGCGTATTCGAACTTCGAGCGCAAGGTTGCAGAAGACATCAGGCAGAAGGTTGTCTCCAACGGCCTCGAGCATCTTTTCGAGGACGTTCTGGTGCCGACCGAGAAGGTCACGGAAGTTCGTCGCGGCCGCAAGGTCGATGCCGAGCGCAAGTTTTTTCCCGGCTACGTGCTGGTCAAGATGGAACTGACTGACGAGACGTTCCATCTCATCAAGAATACCCCGAAGGTCACCGGGTTCCTCGGCGCGGACAACAAGCCGCAGCCGATTTCGGAACGCGAGGCGATGAGCATTCTCCAGCAGGTGCAGGAGGGCGTCGATCGTCCCAAGCCTTCGGTCTCTTTCGAGGTCGGCGAGAACGTTCGGGTTTCCGACGGTCCGTTCGCGAGCTTTTCGGGCGTCGTCGAGGAAGTCGACGAAGAGCGCGCGCGCCTCAAGGTGGAAGTTTCGATTTTCGGTCGGCCCACGCCGGTCGAGCTGGAATACGGTCAGGTCGAAAAGGTCTGATCGGTTACGCCCTGGCAACAGGGCGAATGATGTGTGGGAGAGGGCGATGGTTGCCATCCATCGGTCAAGCCTCGGACCACGCCGTCACCAAATGGCCGTTTTGGCGGTCTATTGAAAGGAACGCAGTATGGCAAAAAAGATTATCGGTTATATCAAGTTGCAGGTGCCTGCCGGCTCCGCGACTCCGTCGCCCCCGATCGGCCCGGCCCTCGGCCAGCGCGGTCTGAACATCATGGAATTCTGCAAGGCCTTCAATGCGGCCACGCAGGAGATGGAAAAGAACGCGCCGATCCCGGTCGTCATTACCGCTTTTGCGGACAAGAGCTTCACCTTCGAAATGAAGCTGCCCCCGGTCACCTACTTCATCAAGAAGGCGATCAATCTCAAGTCGGGCTCCAAGCGCCCGGGTCACGATAGCGCCGGCACCCTGTCCCAGGACCAGCTGCGCGATATCGCGGAAAAGAAGATGAAGGATCTCAACGCGGATACCGTTGAAGCCGCAATGAGCATGGTTGCCGGGTCCGCCCGCTCCATGGGCCTTCAGGTTGAGGGGTAATCGGACATGACCAAGATCGCAAAGCGCACAAAGCAGGTTCGTGACGGTATCGACCGCAAGAAGCTCTACGGCGTCGACGAGGCCATCAAGATGGTCAAGGAACGCGCCACGGCAAAGTTCGACGAGACCGTTGAAGTTGCGATGAACCTGGGCGTTGACCCGCGCCACGCCGACCAGATGGTCCGCGGCGTCGTCAACCTGCCCAACGGCACGGGCAAGACCGTTCGCGTCGCCGTGTTCGCCAAGGACGCCAAGGCCGAAGAGGCCAAGAAGGCCGGTGCGGATATCGTTGGCGCAGACGATCTGGCCGAGGAAATCCAGAAGGGCAACATCAATTTCGATCGCTGCATTGCGACCCCGGACATGATGCCGCTCGTTGGCCGCCTCGGCAAGATCCTGGGCCCGCGCAATTTGATGCCGAACCCCAAGGTCGGCACCGTGACCCCCGATGTCGCCGGAGCCGTCAAGGCTGCCAAGGGCGGCGCCGTGGAGTTCCGTGTCGAAAAGGCCGGTATCATTCACGCCGGTGTGGGCAAGGCTTCGTTCACCGAAGCTCAGCTCGTTGAAAACATCAAGGCGCTGACCGACGCCGTTTCCAAGGCAAAGCCTGCGGGCGCCAAGGGAACCTACGTCAAGCGCGTCGCCGTTTCCTCGACAATGGGCGCTGGCGTCCATGTCGATCCTTCGTCGGTCATCTAAGGCCGAAGAAGAAACCAGTTTCGGGCGGTTCCGGCCGCCCGAGATGCCCAAAAGGGACAAAATCCCTTTTGGGTAAAGTCCTGTCCGAGACTGTGTGGTGATGGCGGCTTGCCATCCTAATTGCCGGGGGCTCCCGGTGGCCACCAATAGATGGGGTGATGACCGGACGAGATTTTCGCAGAAATGCGCTCGTTTTGGTTTGAACCGAACCGGCTTTTGGGGTGCGCCCCTTGAACCGGTTTACAGGCACTGCACCGCTGTTCCGATATTGGGGCAGCTTATTGCAACGGGTTCGATCCATGTGGGATCGGGCCTAACTCGTGGAGAGTAGCAGTGGATAGAGCGGAAAAAGCTGAGGTCGTCTCCTCGCTCCAGCAGGCATTTGCCGGCTCGGGCGCGGTTGTCGTCGCTCACTATGCCGGTCTGTCGGTGTCTGACTTCGAAAAGCTGCGTGTGCAGATGAAGCAGGCCGGTGGACAGGTTAAGGTCGCAAAGAACCGCCTTGCCAAGCTCGCTCTTAAAGAAACCGAAACCGCGGATATCTCGGGCCTTCTTACTGGCCCGACGGTTCTTGCCTATTCGGAAGATCCCATCACGGCACCTCGTATTGCCAAGAAGTTCGCTGACACGAATTCCAAGTTCGTGATTCTCGGCGGCGCGATGGGCTCGACCGAACTCGATGCCGATGGCGTCAAGGCACTGGCCGATCTGCCTTCGCTGGACGAACTGCGCGCCAAGCTCGCCGGTCTGCTCACGCAGCCTGCAGCCCAGATCGCACGTCTGGGCAAGGAACCGGGCGCTTCTGTCGCTCGCGTTATCTCCGCTTATTCGGAAAAGGGCGCTGCATAAGGCGGCGCGACCATCCACGGTTCAAACTGAAACCAAAGTTGAAAAGAAAAGGCTGATCAAATGGCTGATCTTGCAAAGCTCGTAGACGATTTGTCTGCACTGACCGTCCTGGAAGCTTCCGAGCTCTCCAAGATGCTCGAAGAAAAGTGGGGCGTTTCCGCCGCCGCTCCGGTTGCCGTTGCTGCCGCTGGCGGCGCCGCACCTGCCGCCGCTGCTGAAGAGCAGACGGAATTTGACGTTGTTCTGACCGCCGCTGGCGACCAGAAGATCAACGTCATCAAGGAAGTCCGTGGCATCACCGGCCTCGGCCTGAAGGAAGCCAAGGACCTCGTCGAAGGCGCTCCCAAGGCTGTCAAGGAAGGTGTCAACAAGGCGGAAGCCGAAGACATCAAGGCAAAGCTCGAAGCAGCTGGCGCCAAGGTCGAACTCAAGTAGTTCAACCAGACTTTTCGGGATGGCCCGCGGGCCATCCCGTTTCCCGCCTCCTGCTTAGCGGAGCGCGGACGCCACCCGGGAATAACAGGGCAGGGCGGAAGTTGCGGAACAAGGCGGATATCGGGTCCAGGCCACAACGGGCCGGATGATGCCGCCAGACAAAGACATAACGTCATAAAGGGCACCTGTTCAAAGAACCGACGGCTGATTGTCGATTCTTTGAACAGCTGCCTCCGAGACATTCCAGAGCATTTTCGCGTTTCTTAGAACCGCTCCATGCTCATGATGTTGTTCACGCGTTGCCGAACCGCAAAAGTGCATTCCACTTTTGCTGGCAACGCTCAGACGAGAGGAAACGGGTACATGGCTACCACGTTCAACGGGCGCCGCAAGGTGCGCAAGTCCTTTGGGTCAATTCGTGAAGTCACGGAGATGCCGAACCTGATCGAGGTGCAAAAGGCATCTTACGATCAGTTCCTGATGGTCGATGAGCCCGAAGGCGGGCGGGGCGATGAAGGCCTCCAGTCGGTCTTCCGGTCGGTCTTCCCGATCACCGATTTTTCCAACACCGCGTCTCTCGAATTCGTTCGTTTCGAATTCGAGCAGCCCAAATATGACGTCGAGGAATGCCGCCAGCGCGACATGACCTTTGCCGCGCCGCTCAAGGTGACGCTGCGGCTGATCGTGTTCGAGGTCGACGAAGACACCGGCGCCCGCTCGGTCAAGGACATCAAGGAGCAGGACGTCTATATGGGCGACATGCCCTTCATGACGTCGAACGGCACCTTCATCGTCAACGGCACCGAACGCGTCATCGTCTCCCAGATGCACCGTTCGCCTGGCGTGTTCTTCGATCACGACAAGGGCAAGACCCATTCGTCGGGCAAGCTTCTGTTTGCCGCGCGCATCATTCCCTATCGCGGGAGCTGGCTCGATATCGAATTCGACGCCAAGGACATCGTCTATGCGCGTATCGATCGCCGCCGCAAGATCCCGGTGACCTCGCTGCTCAAGGCCCTGGGCCTGGACGCGGAAGAGATCCTGGACACCTATTACGATATCCAGACCTACACCAAGAGTGAAAAGGGCTGGAACAAGCCATTCGACGCCGAGAAGATGAAGGGCACCAAGCCCGTTTACGATCTGATCGACGCCAAGACCGGCAACGTGGTTCACGAAGGTGGAGCGCGCCTGACGGCCCGTGCCGCCAAGAAGATCGTCGAATCCGGTGTGACCCATCTGCTGGCCACCAACGAAGATCTCTACGGCATGTACCTTGCCCGCGACATCGTTGACCTGTCCAACGGCGAAATCTTTGCCGAAGCCGGCGACGAGATCGACGAGAAGGTGCTGGAAACGCTGGTCGAGAAGGGCTTTGACGAGCTTCCGATCCTCGACATCGATCACATCAATGTCGGTGCCTATATCCGCAACACGCTGGCCGTGGACAAGAACGAAAGCCGCGAAGACGCGCTGTTCGACATCTACCGCGTGATGCGTCCGGGCGAGCCGCCCACCATCGACACCGCCGAAGCCATGTTCAACTCGCTGTTCTTTGACAGCGAGCGCTATGACCTTTCGGCGGTCGGCCGCGTGAAGATGAACATGCGTCTCGATCTCGATGCGCCCGACACCATGCGCGTTCTGCGCAAGGAAGACATCGTCGCTGTCGTTCGCACCCTGGTCGAACTGCGTGACGGCAAGGGCGATATCGACGACATCGACAACCTCGGCAACCGCCGTGTGCGTTCGGTCGGCGAATTGATGGAAAACCATTATCGTCTCGGCCTTCTGCGCATGGAGCGCGCCATCAAGGAGCGCATGAGCTCGGTCGAGATCGACACGGTGATGCCCCAGGATCTCATCAACGCCAAGCCGGCTGCGGCTGCGGTGCGCGAGTTCTTTGGTTCGTCCCAGCTTTCCCAGTTCATGGATCAGACCAACCCGCTTTCGGAAATTACCCACAAGCGCCGTCTTTCGGCGCTTGGGCCGGGCGGTCTGACACGCGAGCGCGCAGGCTTTGAAGTCCGCGACGTTCACGTGACCCATTATGGCCGTATCTGCCCGATCGAAACGCCGGAAGGTCCCAACATCGGCCTGATCAACTCGCTGGCCACCTTCGCGCGCGTCAACAAGTACGGGTTCATCGAAACCCCGTACCGCAAGGTCGTGGACGGCAAGGTGACTGACGAGGTCGTCTATCTCTCGGCCATGGAAGAAGCCAAGCACCACGTTGCGCAGGCCAACGCCACGCTGAGCGACAAGGGCGAGTTCATCAACGAACTGGTCGTGGCCCGTCACGCCGGTGAGCCCTCGCTCACCCCGCGTGAAATGGTCGACCTGATGGACGTTTCGCCCAAGCAGGTGGTCTCGGTTGCCGCTTCGCTGATTCCGTTCCTGGAAAACGACGACGCCAACCGCGCCCTGATGGGCTCGAACATGCAGCGCCAGGCCGTGCCGCTTCTGCGTGCGGAAGCCCCGTTCGTGGGCACGGGCATGGAAGCCGTCGTGGCTCGGGATTCGGGTGCCGCGATCGGTGCCCTGCGCACCGGTATCGTCGATCAGGTGGATGCGACCCGTATCGTTATCCGCGCGACCGAAGAAAACGATGCGTCCAAGTCGGGCGTCGACATCTATAACCTGATGAAGTTCCAGCGCTCGAACCAGTCGACCTGCATCAACCAGCGTCCGCTGGTGGTGGTTGGCGATCATGTTCAGGCCGGCGACATCATTGCCGATGGTCCTTCGACCGAACTGGGCGATCTGGCCCTGGGCCGCAACGTGCTCGTCGCGTTCATGCCCTGGAACGGCTACAACTTCGAAGATTCGATCCTGCTTTCCGAAAAGATCGTTCAGGACGACGTCTTCACCTCGATCCATATCGAGGAATATGAAGTGATGGCCCGCGACACCAAGCTCGGACCGGAAGAAATCACTCGCGATATTCCCAACGTTTCGGAAGAAGCGCTGAAAAATCTCGACGAGGCCGGTATCGTTCACATCGGTGCCGAAGTGCAGGCGGGCGATATTCTGGTGGGCAAGATCACGCCCAAGGGCGAAAGCCCGATGACGCCGGAAGAAAAGCTGCTGCGCGCCATTTTCGGTGAAAAGGCATCGGACGTCCGCGACACCTCGCTGCGCATCCCTCCCGGGGATGGCGGTATCGTTGTGGAAGTGCGCGTGTTCAACCGTCACGGCATCGACAAGGACGAACGTGCCATGGCGATCGAGCGTGAGGAAATCGAACGCCTCGCCAAGGACCGTGACGACGAACAGTCGATCCTCGACCGGAACGTCTATGCGCGTCTCAAAGAGATGCTGTTCGGCAAGGCCGCCACGACCGGGCCCAAGGGCTATGTCGCAGGCACCAAGCTCAACGACTCGATCTTTGATGCTCACGCACGGTCCAAGTGGTGGCAGTTTGCCGTCGATGACGACAAGCTGATGAGCGAGATCGAATCGCTCCAGGGCCAGTATGACGAGAGCCGTCGTCTGCTCGAGCAGCGGTTCATCGACAAGGTCGACAAGCTCCAGCGTGGCGACGAGCTTCCGCCAGGCGTGATGAAGATGGTCAAGGTGTTCGTCGCGACCAAGCGCAAGGTGCAGTCGGGCGACAAGATGGCCGGCCGTCACGGCAACAAGGGCGTTATCTCGCGCATCATGCCGGTCGAGGACATGCCGTTCCTCGAAGACGGTACGCATGTCGACATCGTGCTCAACCCCCTGGGCGTGCCGTCGCGCATGAATGTGGGGCAGATCCTCGAGACGCACCTTGGCTGGGCGGCTCGCGGCATGGGCCGCAAGATCGACGCCATGATGGACGCCTATCGTCAGTCCAAGGACGTCACGCCGCTCAAGAAGGAAATCTCGGTTCTCTACGAGGGCGACGACTATGTCGGCGATCTCGACGATGACGGCATCGTTCGTCTGGGCCAGCAGCTTTCCAAGGGCGTTTCCATTGCGACCCCGGTGTTCGACGGGGCCAAGGAAGCCGATATCGTCACCATGCTCGAAAGGGCAGGGCTCGACGGTTCGGGGCAATCGACGCTCTATGACGGCCGTACCGGTGAAGAGTTCGACCGCAAGGTGACAGTGGGCTACATCTACATGCTCAAGCTGCACCACCTTGTGGACGATAAGATCCACGCCCGTTCGATCGGTCCATACAGCCTGGTTACCCAGCAGCCGCTCGGTGGCAAGGCCCAGTTCGGCGGACAGCGGTTCGGCGAGATGGAGGTGTGGGCGCTCGAAGCTTACGGCGCTGCTTACACCTTGCAGGAAATGCTCACCGTCAAGTCGGACGACGTTGCCGGCCGCACCAAGGTTTACGAAGCCATTGTGCGTGGCGACGACACCTTCGAAGCGGGGATCCCCGAGAGCTTTAACGTTCTCGTCAAGGAAATCCGCTCGCTGGGCCTCAATGTCGAACTGACCGACATGGAAGCGGACAATGACGAGCCGGGTGGCGATCCCGAACTCGCACCTCCTGCGGACGCGGCGGAATAATCCGCCGCCTCCCATTGAACCGAATCTCAGCTCCGCTGCGATGCGCTGACACCCAGCCGCATCGCAGGGGGCACCAAGGAGACAAAAGATGAATCATCATCAGCACGTCATGGATCCGTTCAACTCGCAGGCGGCTGCGCCGACTTTCGATCAGATCAAGATCAATATCGCGAGCCCGGAAAAGATCCTGTCGTGGTCGTACGGCGAAATCAAAAAGCCCGAGACCATCAACTACCGTACGTTCAAGCCCGAGCGTGACGGCCTGTTCTGCGCGCGCATCTTTGGCCCGACCAAGGATTACGAATGCCTGTGCGGCAAGTACAAGCGCATGAAGTTCAAGGGCGTCATCTGCGAAAAGTGCGGCGTGGAAGTCACCCTTTCGCGCGTTCGCCGCGAGCGCATGGGCCATATCGAACTGGCTGCGCCGGTTGCCCATATCTGGTTCCTCAAGTCCCTGCCGAGCCGCATTTCGCAGCTGCTCGACATGACCTTGAAAGATGTCGAACGCATTCTCTATTTCGAGAACTACGTCGTCATCGAACCGGGCCTGACCCCGTTCAGCCAGCATCAGCTGGTGACGGAAGAAGAGTATCTCGACGCCCAGGACAATTACGGTCCTGACGCCTTCACCGCCATGATCGGCGCTGAAGCGGTGCGCGAAATGCTGGCCGCTCTCGACCTCGAAAAACTCGCCGCCGATCTGCGCGTCGAGATCGCCGAGGCGACCACCGAGCTCAAGCCGAAAAAGCTGGCCAAGCGCCTGAAGATCGTCGAGCAGTTCATCGTTTCAGGCAACAAGCCCGAATGGATGATCATGACGGTCATCCCGGTCATTCCGCCCGAATTGCGCCCGCTGGTTCCGCTCGATGGCGGCCGGTTCGCGACTTCGGATCTGAACGATCTCTATCGCCGCGTCATCAACCGTAACAACCGTCTCAAGCGCCTGATCGAACTGCGTGCTCCCGATATCATTATCCGGAACGAAAAACGCATGCTGCAGGAAGCTGTGGACGCGCTGTTCGACAACGGCCGCCGTGGCCGCACCATCACCGGTGCGAACAAGCGTCCGCTGAAGTCGCTGTCCGACATGCTCAAGGGCAAGCAGGGCCGGTTCCGCCAGAACCTGCTCGGCAAGCGCGTCGACTATTCGGGCCGTTCGGTTATCACCGTGGGTCCCGAACTCAAGCTGCACCAGTGCGGCCTGCCCAAGAAGATGGCGCTCGAACTTTTCAAGCCCTTCATCTATTCGCGTCTCGACGCGAAGGGCCTGTCTTCGACCGTCAAGCAGGCGAAAAAGCTGGTTGAAAAGGAAAAGCCCGAAGTCTGGGATATCCTTGACGAAGTGATCCGTGAGCACCCGGTTCTTCTCAACCGCGCGCCGACGCTTCACCGTCTGGGCATCCAGGCATTCGAGCCGATCCTGATCGAGGGCAAGGCCATCCAGCTTCACCCGCTGGTCTGTGCCGCGTTCAACGCCGACTTCGACGGCGATCAGATGGCCGTTCACGTGCCGCTGTCGCTCGAAGCCCAGCTTGAAGCGCGCGTGTTGATGATGTCGACCAACAACATCCTGCACCCGGCCAACGGCCAGCCGATCATCGTGCCGAGCCAGGATATCGTGCTGGGCCTGTACTATGTGTCGATCATGGCCGAGGGCGAGCCCGGTGAAGGCATGGCGTTCGCGTCGATGTCCGAACTCGAGCACGCGCTGGAGAACAAGTCGGTCACGCTGCACACCAAGATCAAGGGCCGGATCAAGGCTCATGATGCCGAGGGCAACATGACGACGTCGATCATCGAGACGACGCCGGGCCGCATGATGCTTGGGCAGATCCTGCCCAAGACCGTGCCGTTCGAGGTGGTCAACCAGCTCATGACCAAGAAGAACATCTCCAAGGTTATCGACACGGTTTACCGTGCCTGTGGCCAGAAGGAGACCGTGATCTTCTGTGACCGCGTCATGGACCTGGGCTTCAAGCAAGCCTGCCGCGCCGGCATTTCGTTCGGCAAGGACGACATGGTCATCCCCGACACCAAGGCCAAGATTGTGGGCGATACCCGCAAGCAGGTCGAGGAGTTCGAGCAGCAGTACAATGACGGCCTGATCACCCATGGTGAGAAGTACAACAAGGTCGTCGATGCCTGGGCCAAGTGTGGTGACAAGGTCGCCGAAGAGATGATGAAACGCATCTCGGCGCACGAAAAGGACGCCAACGGCCGCTCCAAGCAGATCAACTCGGTCTATATGATGAGCCACTCCGGCGCCCGTGGTTCGGTCGCCCAGATGAAGCAGCTCGCCGGCATGCGCGGCCTTATGGCTAAGCCGTCGGGCGAAATCATCGAAACGCCGGTGATCTCGAACTTCAAGGAAGGCCTGACCGTTCTCGAGTACTTCAACTCGACCCACGGTGCCCGTAAGGGTCTGGCCGACACCGCGCTCAAGACGGCAAACTCGGGTTACCTGACCCGCCGTCTCGTGGACGTCGCCCAGGATGCCATCATCACCGAGGACGATTGCGGCACCGAACGCGGCCTGACCATGGAACCGATCATCGATTCCGGTCAGGTGGTCGCTTCGCTCGGCCAGCGTATTCTGGGCCGTGTGGCAGCGGACGACATCATGGTTCCCGGCACCGACGAAGTTCTCGTCGCCAAGGGCACCCTGATGGACGAGGCCGATGTCGAACGGGTCGAAGCCGCCAAGGTTCAGTCGGTGCGCATCCGCTCGCCGCTGACCTGCGATGTTCGCCAGGGCACCTGTGCGACCTGCTATGGCCGTGACCTTGCTCGCGGGACGCCGGTCAACATGGGTGAGGCTGTCGGCGTTATCGCCGCCCAGTCGATCGGTGAACCGGGCACCCAGCTGACCATGCGTACGTTCCACATCGGTGGTACGGCGCAGGTGGTGGATAACTCGTACCTCGAGGCCGGTGCCGAAGGTAAGATCACGTTCCGCAACAAGAACATTGCGACCAACTCCGATGGCCACATCGTGGTCATGGGCCGCAACGTTTCGATCGTGATCGTCGATGGCGAAGGCAAGGAACGCTCGGTCCACAAGCTCGGCTATGGCTCACGCCTGCGGGTCAAGGAGGGCGATCAGGTCAAGCGTGGCCAGCGTCTGGCGGAATGGGATCCCTATACCCGTCCCGTTCTGACCGAAGTGGAAGGCGAAGTGATTTTCGAGGATCTGGTCGATGGGGCTTCGGTCTCCGAACAGACTGACGAAACCACGGGCTTTACCAAGCGTCTGGTCATCGACTGGCGGTCCAGCCAGCGCGGTGACGGCCTCAAGCCTGCCATCGCTGTCGGTGCGCAGGGCCAGGCCTTCAAGACCGAGCGTGGTTCGGATGCGCGGTACCTGATGAGCGTGGATGCGGTCATCGCCGTCGAGCCAGGGACACGCGTTGCCCAGGGTGACGTTCTGGCCCGTATTCCGCTCGAAAGCGCCAAGACCAAGGACATCACCGGCGGTCTGCCGCGTGTGGCCGAACTGTTCGAGGCTCGTCGTCCCAAGGATCACGCGATCATTGCCGAAGTCGACGGCACGATCCGCTTCGGACGCGACTACAAGAACAAGCGCCGCATCATCATCGAGCCGACCGACGAGACTCTCGAGCCTGTCGAGTATCTCATCCCGAAGGGCAAGCCTTTCCATCTTCAGGAAGGCGACCCGATCGAGAAGGGCGAATACATTCTGGACGGCAACCCGGCCCCCCACGACATCCTTGCGATCAAGGGCGTCGAGGAGCTGGCACGCTATCTCGTCAACGAGATCCAGGAGGTCTATCGCCTGCAGGGCGTGCTGATCAACGACAAGCACATCGAGGTGATCGTTCGCCAGATGCTGCAGAAGGTCGAGATCACCGAGCCCGGCGAATCCGGTCTGCTCAAGGAAGAGCAGCTTGACCGGATCGATCTGGACGAACTCAACGAGCAGCTCATTGCCGATGGCAAGAAGCCCGCAGTGGCCGTTCCGGTCCTGCTCGGCATCACCAAGGCATCGCTGCAGACCCGTTCGTTCGTGTCGGCCGCCTCGTTCCAGGAAACCACACGCGTCCTCACCGAGGCTGCGGTTTCAGGCAAGGCGGATCTGCTCGAAGGTCTCAAGGAAAACGTCATCGTTGGCCGTCTCATCCCGGCGGGCACGGGTGCGCGTATTTCCAACGTGCGCCAGATCGCGGCCAAGCGCGACGATCTCATTCTGGACGAGCGGCGCCGTCAGGCCGAAACGGTTGCCATTCCGGCACCCGAGGCGATGCCTGCCGCACCGGACTCGCCAGCCGAGTAATCGGCTTGCATCAAGATTTGAGAATGGGGGCTTCGGCCCCCATTTTTGTTGGCGCAGGCAGTCGCCGAAAGTTCACCCTGTCGTCATCGGAGATTTGCATGTCGGGGGCAGTTACCGGGGGTCGAACACCCAACCGGAGACTTCCGATGCGCATTCTTTGCGGGGCCACGCTTTCGCTGGCCATTCTTTCATTCGCTTTGCCGGCCCTTGCCCAGACTCCCGAGCAGCCTGTGCTTGTCGACCAGATTGTTCTTCCGACCGAACTGATGCTGGACGGGGTGCCGTTTGGCGGCATTTCCGGGCTCGATTACGACCCGGAAAACGACATCTTCTACGCCATCTCCGACGATCGGGCGCAGAATGGTCCGGCGCGCTTTTATACGATCGGGCTGACGCTGGATGGCAGCGAGATCACCGGGCTCGATATCGTCTCGACCCATGAGCTTCTCAATACCGAGGGACAGAGCTTTGCCGCCGGCGCCGTCGATCCCGAGAGCATTCGCTTTGCCGCGGACACCGGCACGATCTTGTGGACCAGCGAGGGCAATGCCGAGGGAGCGCCCGAGATCTACGAGGCCGATCTCGACGGCCATGTGGTGCGGACATTCGATGTGCCGGCCGCCTATATTCCCGATGCGGACGGGAAGGGCATCTATGGCAATCAGGCCTTTGAAAGCCTGAGCCTTTCATTCGATGGCGCGAGCATCCTGGTGGGCACCGAGAACGGGCTGATGCAGGACGGTGGCAAGGCAACGCTCGAAGCGGGCAGCCCGTCGCGCATCGCGGTCTTCGACCGGGACAGTGGAGACCTGACCGCCGAGTACATCTACCAGACCGACCCGATCCGTGTGCCTTCGACCGAGGAGCCAAATTACAATGACAATGGCCTTTCCGAGCTCCTGGCGCTCGACGAAGGCAGGATTATTGCGGTCGAGCGCACCTTCGCAAGCGGCTATGGCAATGAGATCGCCTTTTATGTTGCCACGTTCGACGGAGCCGACAACATCGCAGGTGTTGCGACGATCTCGGGCACCGATGTGGTCCCGATGGACAAGCAGCACTGGTTCACGATCGGTGAAGGGGATTTCGGCCTCGATATCGACAACATCGAATCCATCGCCTGGGGACCTCAGATCGAGGGGAATCGCACTGTATTGATCGCCTCGGACAACAACTTCAACCGCAACGGCCAGCTCACCCAGTTCGTGCTGTTGGCGGCGCCCGGACTCTGAGCCGGTTCGGGGGGGATTCGCGGGGAAGGGCCTTTGGAGGCCCTTTCCTTCGGACGGGGCGACACCGGACTTGAAAATCGGGTCGCTCCGGGCCATATCCGGTCCTGCGCTGGGCGCAGGGCAGGGGTTCGGGGGCCAATCGGGCTTTTTTCCCCGGAATGTCTTGACGATTCTGAATCAACCCAGTAATACCCGCCCTACCTAAGCGGTCGGTCGTGATCCGGCATCGAATGTGAAGCGCCCAATGCGACACATTCAAGCCGATCAAACACACTGTCGGGTAGTTAGACGCAACAAGTCCTGGGCGCATGATTGCTTCCGCAAGGAGGTGATCCTCTGCATTCATGGCGCCACCGGTTCTCTATCGAGACCGGGAGGGCGCTGCTCGCTTGTTATGTCGAACAGGTTTTTGTTTGTACGGATGAAAAGAGGGTTCGAGCGATATGCCGACCATTAATCAGCTGATCCGCAAGCCCCGGCAGGCCAAGCCGAAGCGGAACAAGGTTCCGGCGATGGAGGCCAACCCGCAGAAGCGCGGTGTTTGCACGCGTGTCTACACGACAACGCCAAAGAAGCCGAACTCGGCTCTGCGTCGTGTGGCCAAGGTGCGCCTGGTCAATCAGCGTGAAGTCATTACCTATATTCCCGGCGAGGGGCACAACCTCCAGGAGCACTCCGTCGTGCTGATCCGCGGCGGCCGTGTGCGCGACCTTCCGGGCGTGCGCTATCACGTGCTGCGCGGCGTTCTGGACACCCAGTCGGTGAAGGATCGCAAGCAGCGCCGTTCGAAGTACGGCGCCAAGCGGCCGAAATAAGGAGATCTGTGAGCAATGTCCCGTCGGCATAGTGCAGAAAAGCGCGAGATCAACCCTGATCCCAAGTTCGGTGATCTGGTTGTCTCCAAATTCATGAATTCGCTCATGAAGGACGGCAAGAAATCTGCCGCCGAGAGCATCGTTTATGGCGCGTTCGAGGTGATCGAAGAGCGGACCAAGCAGGACCCCATCCAGGTCTTTCACGGTGCTCTGGAAAACATCCGTCCCGCCGTTGAAGTCCGTTCGCGTCGCGTCGGTGGTGCCACCTATCAGGTGCCCGTCGAAGTGCGCACCGAGCGTCAGCAGGCCCTGGCCATTCGCTGGCTGATCGATGCCGCCCGCAAGCGTGGCGAGCAGACCATGGTCGGTCGCCTGTCGGGCGAGCTCATGGATGCCGTCAACGGACGCGGACAGGCCGTCAAGAAGCGTGAAGACACGCATCGTATGGCTGACGCCAACCGTGCATTCTCGCACTACCGCTGGTAAGGAGAGACAGGCATGGCCCGCGAATACAAACTCGAAGATTATCGCAATTTCGGCATCATGGCGCACATCGATGCCGGCAAGACCACCACGACCGAACGTATCCTGTTCTACACCGGCAAGAGCCACAAGATCGGTGAAGTTCATGACGGCGCTGCCACCATGGACTGGATGGAGCAGGAGCAGGAACGCGGTATCACCATCACTTCGGCCGCCACGACCACATTCTGGCAGGGCCGCGATGGCAAGAAGCGTCGCTTCAACATCATCGACACTCCGGGCCACGTTGACTTCACCATCGAAGTCGAGCGTTCGCTCCGCGTGCTCGACGGTGCCGTCGCGCTTCTCGATGCCAATGCCGGTGTCGAGCCGCAGACCGAAACCGTCTGGCGCCAGGCCGACAAGTACGCTGTTCCGCGTCTGATCTTTGTCAACAAGATGGACAAGATCGGTGCCGATTTCTACCGCTCGGTGGAAATGGTCGGTACCCGTCTGGGCGCCAAGGCCGTCGTTCTGCAGCTGCCGATCGGCGCTGAAAGCGAATTTGCCGGCGTCGTCGATCTGATCGAGATGAAGGCATATGTCTGGGACGGTGAAGAGCTCGGCGCCAAGTGGGATATCGTCGATATCCCGGCCGACCTCAAAGATCGTGCCGAAGAATATCGCGAGCAGATGATCGAAGCTGCCGTCGAACTCGACGAAGCTGCGATGGAAGCCTATCTAGAAGGCCAGATGCCCGACAACGACACCATCCGCAAGCTGCTCCGCAAGGGCATCATTGCCAATAACTTCTTTGGTGTTCTGTGTGGTTCGGCGTTCAAGAACAAGGGCGTGCAGCCGCTTCTTGATGCAGTGGTTGACTTCCTGCCGGCTCCCAACGACATCGAAGCCATCCGTGGTATCGACGCCAAGACCGAAGAGCCCATCGAGCGTCACGCTGACGATGATGAGCCCCTTTCGATGCTGGCGTTCAAGATCGCCAACGATCCCCACATGGGTTCGCTGACCTTCTGCCGCGTGTATTCGGGCAAGCTCGAAGCTGGTGCGCAGCTCCAGAACACGGTCAAGGACAAGCGCGAGCGCGTCGGCCGCATGTTCCAGATGCACTCCAACTCGCGTGAGCAGATCTCGGAAGCCTATGCCGGCGACATCGTCGCCATCGTGGGCCTCAAGGACACCACGACCGGTGATACGCTGTGTACGCCGCAGTCGCAGGTTATCCTTGAACGCATGATCTTCCCCGATCCGGTTATCGACATCGCTGTCGAGCCCAAGTCCAAGGCCGACCAGGAAAAGATGGGTCTCGCCCTGCAGCGCCTTGCTGCGGAAGATCCCTCGTTCCGCGTCAAGTCGGACGAAGAGTCGGGCCAGACGATCATTTCGGGCATGGGCGAGCTTCACCTCGACATTCTCGTCGATCGCATGAAGCGCGAATTCAAGGTCGAGGCCAATATCGGCCAGCCGCAGGTTGCGTATCGCGAAACGATCACGCGTGCTGCGGAAATCGACTACACCCACAAGAAGCAGTCGGGTGGTTCGGGCCAGTTCGCCCGCGTCAAGCTGACGATCGAACCCAATGAAACCGGTGCTGGTTTTGCTTTTGAAAGCAAGATCGTCGGTGGTTCGGTGCCCAAGGAATACATTCCGGGCGTTCAGAAGGGCCTGGAGTCGGTCATGGGTGCCGGTATCCTGGCAGGCTTCCCGATCGTGGACGTCAAGGCCACGCTGACCGATGGTGCCTACCACGACGTCGACTCCTCGGTGCTGGCGTTCGAAATCGCCGGTCGCGCAGCGTTCCGTGAAGGTCTCCAGAAGGCCGGTGCGAAGCTGCTCGAACCCATCATGAAGGTCGAAGTGACTACGCCGGAAGACTATATGGGCGACGTCATTGGCGATCTGAACTCGCGCCGTGGTCAGATCCAGGGCACGGAAAGCCGCGGTGTCGTGCAGGTGGTCAACGCCTTCGTGCCGCTGGCCAACATGTTCGGTTACGTGAACTCGCTGCGCTCGATGAGCCAGGGACGTGCACAGTACACCATGGTGTTCGATCACTACGAGCAGGTGCCCCAGGCGGTCGCCGACGAAGTTCAGGCGAAATACGCCTAGTTGGAAAACAATTAATCAGCGGCCCCGGGGCTGTCTGAAGATGGAGATATGTGATGGGCAAGGAAAAATTTAGCCGTAACAAGCCGCACTGCAACATCGG
>SWCE01003597.1_pt2 | contig 16187 bp, 8 predicted proteins | sample 4690061 | NCBI WGS metagenome assembly SWCE01 (sample SAMN10267279, study PRJNA491770) | bioreactor metagenome | isolation source: DHS bioreactor inoculated with subseafloor sediment | place: Japan: off Shimokita Peninsula | collected 2012-10
GGTATCCCTGTCTTGGCCCCGTGCGGCAAAGCTTTAAGCAGTGCGGTCGAGCAGGGATAACAGCCCAGCGCAGGAAAAGGCGATGTCAGGGCTGGCATCCCTGGGTTGGCCCCTTGGAAGAATTGGCGGGGCTGGTATCCCTGGTTTGGCCCCTTGGAAGTGGCGGGGCTGGCATCCCTGGGTTGGCCCCTTGGAAGTGGCAGGGCAGGTATCCCTGGGTTGGCTCCTTGGAATTGGCAGGGCAGGTATCCCTGTCTTGGCCCCGTGCGGCAAAGCTTTAAGCAGTGCGGTGGAGCAGGGATAACAGCCCAGCGCAGGAAAAGGCGATGGCGGGGCTGGCATCCCTGGGTTGGCCCCTTGGAAGTGGCAGGGCTGGTATCCCTGGGTTGGCCCCTTGGAAGTGGCGGGGCTGGTATCCCTGGGTTGGCCCCTTGGAAGTGGCAGGGCTAGCATCCCTGGGTTGGCCCCTTGGAAGAATTGGCGGGGCTGGTATCCCTGGTTTGGCCCCTTGGAAGTGGCGGGGCTGGCATCCCTGGGTTGGCCCCTTGGAAGTGGCAGGGCAGGTATCCCTGGGTTGGCTCCTTGGAAGTGGCAGGGCAGGTATCCCTGTCTTGGCCCCGTGCGGCAAAGCTTTAAGCGTGCGGTGGAGCAGGGATAACAGCCCAGCGCAGGAAAAGGCGATGGCGGGGCTGGTATCCCTGGGTTGGGCCCTTGGAAGTGGCGGGGCTGGTATCCCTGGGTTGGTCCCTTGGAAGTGACAGGGCTGGTATCCATGTCTTGCCCCCGCGCAGAAATAAACCTCTTTCCAAAGAAAACAAAATTCAACATTTTGGTGTAACTTTACTTTTTAAAAGTGATAAATAATGCCTTCTAAAAAGATCACAACGGCTATTGAGCCTGGAGCAATATATCATATATACAACAGGGGAAACAACTATCAAAAGGTGTTTTTCCGGGAAAGTGATTATACGTTATTCCTTGAGAAGTTCAAGCATTATATGCTAAAAGTATGCTCTTTATATGCATTTGTATTGATTCCCAATCATTACCATTTACTTTTAAGGGTCAATGATAATATAGAAGGGATTATGTTTAGCAATCAATTTTCAAAATTCATGTTGAGTTACACGAACTTTATTAATCGAAGGGACAGAAGAAATGGTAGCTTGTTTCTATGTCGGTTTCGAAGGATCAAGATAGAAAACGATAACTATTTAAGAAGACTGGTCTTCTACATCAACCACAATGCGGTTAAGCATAAAATTACAGAAGATTACAGAAATTACAGGTACAGCTCCTATCAAATATTAACTTCTGATAATCCAACAAAATTAAGCAGGGATGAGGTATTAAGCTGGTTTGATGGCAAGGCTGGTTTTATAGAATTTCATGCTGTACTTCATGGTCATGATAGTAATAGTAAGTACAATTTAGAGTAGAACTGGGGCAAGAGATAACAGCCCCAGTGCAGAAAAGCGATGGCAGAGCAGGTATCCCTGTCTTGGCCCCGTGCGGCAAAGCTTTAAGCAGTGCGGTCGAGCAGGGATAACAGCCCAGCGCAGGAAAAGGCGATGTCAGGGCTGGCATCCCTGGGTTGGCCCCTTGGAAGAATTGGCGGGGCTGGTATCCCTGGTTTGGTCCCTTGGAAGTGGCGGGGCTGGTATCCCTGGGAGGCCCTTGGGAAGTGGCGGGGCTGGCATCCCTGGGTTGCTTTGGGGCTGCCTATCCCGATCCCGTAAGCCAACGGTAAGCCCGGTATTTCTTTAAGTTTTTGGTATTTACCAGCAGCACACCGGCAATAATCATAATTACCCACAACATAAATCCTGGTTTAAAATGTTCACCGTCGGCTATACCCCAAAGCAGTGCGATGATGGGAATAAAGTAGGTAACCGAAGAAGCAAAAACAGCACTGGTGATCCGGATAACATAATTGAAAAGCATAAGAGCCAGACCGGTACCGGCAATGGCAAGAATAGCGATATATCCCAGGCCTTTTAGTGCATTGGGTGCAGTGGTAACTTTAGTGGCAAAAGGAGTGAAAATAATAAGATAACCCAGCGCTATGGGACCGACGGTAAAAAAAGCTAATGAAGTTAAGGTTATGGAATCAACATGCTGGAGGTATGCTTTAATGGTATTTACATTCACAGCATAACATAGGGCAGCAATGATGATTAAAGCCGCGTAGAGCATATTCACAGTAAAGTTGCCCGTTCCACTTACACTTACCAATCCAATGGCTCCTGCTAATCCCAACATCACTCCTGCAATATTAAACCAGGCCGGGCGGATACGAAAAAAGACCATTCCTATCAGTAAGGTGAACAGGGGTGTAAGAGAATTGAGAATTCCCGCCAGGGAGCTGTCAATGCCAACCTGGGCGGCAGCAAACAGGAAAGCTGGTATTAAACTGCCTACCAGACCTACCACTAAAAACAATCTCCATTCCCGTTTTGAGTGGCCCCGCATACGTTTTAATGCAAAGGGCAGGAGGAACAGCCAGGCAATGCTGGTACGAAGGGCGCCTACTTCACCAGGACTGTATACTTCCAGGCCACGTTTTATAAGAATAAATGAACTTCCCCAGGTAAGGGCCAGTATTACCAATATAATCCAGGGTATCCATGATTTTTTCGCAGACATCGTATAAAAATTCGGACAAAATTAGTTTTTTTTGAAGTGGGTCATTAGGAAAAATCATCAACTATCCGAAAAGTGAGTTTATCTTTTTGAAACAATTTAAGCGTATCATTACTAAATGCTGGTAAATGTTTTGTGTTTATCTTTGGTGGGTGAACTATGGATAAAACATTTGACTATGGATAGTAAAGAAGTGAAAATTTTTCAGGCCGGGAGGTTTATCCGCACGGATCTTACCCTGAATGTGGTCAATCCCTATGATCAATCCTTTATAGCTACTGTTTATCTGGCTTCCAAAAAGGAGCTGGAAACAGCCATAAGTGAAGCCGAAGGTGTTAAAGTTAAATTAAAACGTATGCCTGCCTATGAGCGGTATAATATTTTGATGTACATCAGCCGTCAGTTGGAGGTTCAACGTGATGATTTTGCGCATATTTTGATGCTGGAATCGGGAAAACCGCTCAAATATGCTGTTGGTGAGATAAACCGAAGCATTCAAACATTTGCAGTGGCTGCTGAAGAGGCCAGGCGTCTGCCGAGAGAGAGCCTTAGTCTCGACTGGACGCCTGCAGGAAAGCAAAAAGAAGGCCTTGTGCGTTACTTTCCAAATGGATTGGTGGCTGGGATTGCCCCATTCAATTTCCCGATGAATCTGGCGGTTCACAAAATAGCTCCTGCCATAGCAGCCGGCTGTCCCATCATTCTAAAGCCTTCATCCAAAACACCGTTATCAACGCTTAAGCTGGCCAAAATCATTGCTGAAACCAATCTGCCTGCCGGTGCAATATCCATTCTACCCATGGACAGGGAAACCGGGAATCAATTGGTAACCGACCACCGTTTTGCTTTGCTTTCTTTTACTGGAAGTCCGGAAGTGGGCTGGAAGATGAAATCGGAAGCCGGAAAGAAAAAGGTAGTGCTTGAGCTGGGTGGAAATGCAGGCGTTATTGTGTCTGATAGTGCTGATATTAAAACATCGGTTTCAAAGTGTGTGGGTGGAGCTTTTTCTTATTCGGGGCAGGTATGTATCCATGCCCAGCGCCTGTTTGTGCAGCATTCCGTTTTTGAAGAATTCACCAAACATTTCATTCAGGTCACCCGCCAGCTACAAAATGGAAATCCGGCTTCTTCTGAAACTGATATAAGCAGTATGATAGATGAAGAAAATGCCTTAAGGGTAGAACGTTGGGTAAATGAAGCAGTACAGGCAGGTGCGCGCATTCTTACAGGCGGCCAACGTCAGGGCTCGTACCATCCACCTACCGTGTTAACCGATACCCGAAGCGATATGAAAGTTTGCCATAGAGAGATATTTGGTCCGGTGGTAACCCTTGAGCCATATGAAACTTTCGATGACGCAATAAAACAAATAAATAATACCCGTTATGGGTTACAAGTTGGGGTGTTTACCAATAAAATAGATGAAATGAACCGTGCTTTTGACCAGATTGAGGTTGGCGGGGTGATTGTAAACGATGTGCCAACCTTCAGAGTAGATCATATGCCATACGGGGGCATAAAGGATTCCGGACTTGGCAGGGAAGGCCTAAAGTATGCCATCTACGATATGATGGAAGCACGTATTCTGGTTAAGGATTTTTGATTGGAGGTCCAGGTAGATTTATTTGTCATAGATTGACTTAATTTTGTACTTTTGTTTCTCAATCCTAATAAAATCATAAGATTGGAATCGGAACGATTAACACTTCTGGCACTCAAGCAAGGCGATTCGAAAGTTTTTGAATCGGTTTTCAGGGAATATTATATCCCGTTGTGTGTGCATGTCAGGCGTTATCTTATAGACGCTGAAGCTGCTGAAGAGGTAGTTCAGGATATGTTTTTTAAGATGTGGGAAAAACGGGAGGTGCTGTCAGTGCATTCCTCTCTCAATGCTTATCTTTATAGAGCAGCTACTAATCAGGCACTTAATTATATTAAATATCAAAAATTAGCTCACCGTTACAAAGAATATGTTGGTTTTAATACCGACATTGCCTCTGAAGTAACTGCACATGAAACTCTGGTGAGCAGTGATCTGGAAATCAAGATTAATTTGCTGATAAAATCTATGCCTGAGCGCAGACGTATGGTATTTGAAATGAGCCGGTTTGAAGGGTTGAAATATCTGGAAATTGCAGAAAAACTAAAGATTAGTGTTAAAACAGTTGAAATTCAAATGTCGAAAGCACTTACGTTTTTAAGGGAACAATTAAAAGAGTATCTTCCTATAATTACAGCCCTCATATTTTTATTAAGTGCATAAAAATATGAAACAGCAATAGGGGTAAAACTCCACTTAGTTGTCTTATTGATGATCAAAGTATTTAAAGAATTACAATGCGACTGAAAGGAAAATATTATAAAAGGCTTGTTTTCAAGTTCTTGCAGGGTGAAGCTACCCCTGCCGAGCAGCGCATTGTAGAGCAGTGGATGGAACAACAGACTGCCAACAAAAAGTTTGTTGAATCACAAAAAGGACTTTTGTTACTAACAGAACCTAAGCAGGTAAACTATGATGTGGATAAAGCCTGGGGAAAACTACAGCAGCGTATAGCAGCAACCGGTGAGTCGAATAACGCTACAAATGCGGAATCCACAGTATATCGTAAAAGAATTTTTCAGATCGCTTCCATATCAGGCATTGCAGCTATGTTGCTGTTGGCAATTGGTTGGTTTGGGTTGCTCAATAATGCGGTGAATGAGGCCGGTAAAACCATGTTGCAGGTAGCTTCCAATCAAACAGTGGTGCATGATGCCCTGCTTCCTGATGGTACCCTTGTAACAGTAAATACACGTTCAATTCTTAATTATCCTGAACAATTTGATAATGATATCAGAGAAGTTTCTATCTTTGGCGAAGCGTTTTTTGAAGTACATGCTGATGCACTCCGACCTTTTGTTATTCATACCTCCGGGTTGGATATCAAAGTGATGGGCACTTCTTTTAATGTAAAAGCATATGCAGGTACCGGCTTTGTTGAGGTAGCCGTAAGCACAGGCAGGGTATTGGTTTATCCATCGGGCATTCATCCCGAGAGGGGAATGATGCTACATGCCGGTGAAACCGCAACCTATAGTCAGACTTCTGGCAAACTGCATAAAGGAGTGGTAGATGATCTGAATTTCCTTAGCTGGAAAACTGGGGTACTTACCTTCAGGGAAACAAGGCTGGCTGATGTTTTCAAAGCGCTGGAAGATAAGTATGAAACGACTTTTACCATTGATAACCCGGATGTTTTAAATGAACGTTTAACTGCCCGATTCGAAAGCGAAACACTTGACCAGGTTCTTGAAACGCTTGCACTGATCTTTGAATTAAAGTTTGAATCAGGCGATGCAGAAATCATAGTTCATTAGGTCATCATTTCGCCAGAAACCGGCTGGTGAATATACAGGGATGACAACTTCAATCAAACTTTTCGTATTGGTGCCTGCTTTTATGCTTGCCTTTCTGGAAGCCAGCCATACCAATGCCCAAAAAGCTTCCTCAGACGATACATACAACCTTATTGTTTCTGATCAACCCCTCGGCACCGTGCTTGATCAACTTGCGCGCACTGCCGGAGTTACCTTTTCATACAATCCTGATCAAATCGGTATAAACCGTAAAGTATCGCTCAGAATTTTCGGGAAAACACTTCGTGAAATTATGCGAGAACTCTTTGATGAAGATACATTTGATTTCAGACAACGGGGAAACCAGGTGGTTATCTTTAGAAAAGGTGACACAGATTCGGAATCAAAGTCAACAATAAATTCAACTCATTCAAAAGAATTACAAGAAATAAAGCCTGATACTGTGTATCTGGTGAAAGAACGCGTTGTAACAGACACCATCACCTTAATTGAAACCCAAATTAAGACCGATACGGTTTTTGTCGCTGAAAAACAACCCGAGAACAAAATCGGAAGCAAGGATATCTTTAGAAATAATCCACCCATGTATGCGCGACTAAAACCTGAATTCAGTGTTGACGTGGGATTGAAAGTTTCTCCACTCTTCTCATACAGGAGTTATACCGCAGATGAGGATTATGGTGAATTGCTGAAGGCATACCGCAAAGCCGATTCAGGATATGCTTTTTCGGGGGCGGCCGGTATTGTTATTGGCGTGAATTACGAAAGATTATGTTTCATTTCGGGTGTTGAAATGGTTCAACTGGCTCACCGCTTTAATTACAACTTTATTACAACTACCGGTGGCTATTATTTGAAAGATACCCTGGATGCTTACTACACGGTTTCTAATAACGATACTGCCTGGTTTTACCTGGTAGATTCTTCCTATTTGTCTGAAGACATTAAACAATTCAGATACAATACCCTGGTAAGATACCGTTACCTCGATTTTCCATTGATGATTCAGTACAACCTACCGGTTGCCCGTAATCTCATCCATTTTAATGCAGGTATTATTGCCGGTGTTTCGGTAGGAAAATCGGGTTATTATCTTTCATCTGATAATCAGACAGTAGCAGATACTAAAACACTTAACAACCGACCATTATTATTTTCTGCTAAAGTTGGGGCCGGTGTTTCCTTGCCCATTTCCTCCAAATTGGTTTTAAACGCAGGCATTCATTATCGTCATGCCCTGCAGTCCGTATACAAAGATTTTACAATAAAAATTTATCCGGCCGCTTTGGGTGCAGATTTTTCCTTAATAATGCGACTATAGTTTTTATTGGAATATAAATGTGCGGGGCTACAGTGTTCTGTGAAACCCGGCAATAATCATTCTACTCTACTTTCCTCAACCAAAAAACTTCTGAAGCAGGTAAATTCATTTTTAATGGCTGTGATTACTGTAAAATGAAACCGGAGGTTGAACGACTTTAAAATTTTGACTACTTTTGTTTTCAGATTGTTGTTTAATAACTCAACCTGACTAAAAGAATTTAAATGCTTAAAAGGTTTTCCTTACTTGTTTTACTTTGGGTAACTGCGCTTTGGATAGTTAATCCATATACAGCTGTTTCGCAGCAATATATAGGGGGCGCATTATGGGAAAATACGACTTACTCACCGAATTTAAACCCCTACATTGTTACTGAACCGGTTATTGTTCCTCAGGGCGTTCAGCTCACCATTGAACCGGGTACAAAACTGCTTTTCATGATAGGCTCGTCTTTGCTTATTGAGGGAGGAATCCTGCACGCCGAGGGTACCGCATCTCAACCCATTCAGCTTACTGCTCTGAATACCCAGGGGGATGAAAACCGGTGGAACGGGGTTCAGTTTGTAAATGCTCATTCTGTCTGGGATGAGCAGGGCAATTATCTGTCGGGTAACATACTTCGTTATGTAACGTTGAGCAAAGCAACTACAGGCTTGTTGATCTCTGATACTGCTTCTATATACATTAAAGACATTCAACTGCTGAATAATAGTTATGGCTTGTTCATTCAATCTGAGGGTTCCATCCATTTTCAGCATTCCACTATTTATGAATGTAGTTATGGGCTATATCTCCGTAATTCAAGCAATAACCTGATTCAGGAATGCAACATCAGCCACTGCGATATAGGTATTTTCTTTCCCTCAAACAGCAACAGCCGTTTCAACCGCATCTTAAACAACAACATTAGTTACAACCGCAATATTGCCCTGTTTCTCAGCCTGGGGCAAAACAGTTTGCAATACAATTACATAGGTAATAATACTGTAACCCACAACAATATTGGCTTGCACATAGGCAATGGCGGAACGGCAGACCGGGGCTATAACACCCTTGAAAACAATATTGTTCGCTATAATGATATTGGCATTAAACTTTCGCAGGATGCCGATACCCTTCGTGGCAACGAACTTAAATACAATGGGATAGGACTGTTGCTAAGCCGGGCCACTGATAATCTCATATCCGGAAACAGCATTGGCAATTCTGCAACCTGGGGTATAAAAATCATCGATGGGTCAAGTTCTAACCTTCTGGTATACAATAATATACATGGAAATGCTGCTGGTTTATGCGTATTGAGTTCCGACGAAAGGCAATCGGAGCTTAACAAGGTTCAGTACAATGCTTTTGAAGACAATCATACCGAAGCCATTAGCGTACATTCGGGGCCACAGCGCGAAATTACCTATAATACCATTCAAAGCAGGCGCGATACCGGAGTTTTTGTAAACCGTTATGAAAAAGATGTAGTGGCATACAATAATTATTGGTATACCCAGGACACCCTCCGGGTAGATTCGCTCATTTTTGATTTTTATGATGAAAATATCTATGGTAAAGTTCTCTATCGTCCGTTATTGTCAGCACCTCATCCCGAAGCTCCCATTTCGGCCCCTAAATTCGTAATCAAGCGACAGGCAGGTGATAGCCTGTTATTATCATGGAAGCCCAACCTGGAAAGTGATCTTGCCGGATATAAAATATATTATGGCAACGGGCCGCACTCCGGTTTTGGGCAGCAGATTGATGTTGGAATGATCACCCGGTTTGTGCTTCATGGGATAATGCTTTCGGATACCGTAGCCATTACTGCTTATGACACAGATGCAGATGACCAGGCCGATCAGCGGGAAGGTCACGAGAGCGCTTATTCATTGGCTATTGCCGGGCCCTATGCCGGAGAAGATGATGAAATTTGTGAGGATCAGTTTTATTATACACTTGAAGCTACCGGACTGCCCGATGTTCCATTGAACTGGTATACCGATGGCGATGGTTCCTTTGCTGTATCCAACCAACTCATCACCTGGTATGTGCCCGGCCCCGGAGATATTGAAGCCGGAGAGGTTAGGCTATATATCAATCAAATAAATGAAAATATCAGCTTGTCTGATACTTTATTGCTTCTTATTGCCGGTCAGCCTCAGCTTTTTGCCGGAAATGATACTACAATAAATCAATACGAAAGCTATAATACTCAAAGCGCATCAGCTTCAGACTATACGAATCTTGTCTGGACTACTTCAGGTGATGGACATTTTGAGGACTCTATTCAACTTCATACCCTTTATATTCCCGGTGAAGCCGATATCGCTGCGGGCCAGGTTTTACTTACCCTTGCGTTGAGTTCGAAATGCAACAATCTTTCCGGTACGGTAACGCTCAGCATTGTTCCCGCATTCAGCCTCAGCGGGAGAGTACACTATGACAATGGCACTGTGGCGGGCATTCCGGTACTTGCTCTAAATAGTAATATTGAAGCAAGCCGGGCGGTGAGTCTTACCAATGCAGATATTTCCGGTGAGTTTTATTTCTCCGGTCTGCCGGAAGGAAATTACTATATTTATGCTGTTCCCAATCCTGCAGAGGCTGCAGTATTTCCAACCTATTATGCGGAGGGTGTTTTCTGGCAGGATGCCTATGCTGTTCCATGCAATGCCGATGTTTATGATATTGATATCATTCTTAAACCTGAATCGGTAAATCTGCCCACCGGTGAAGCTAAAATTGAAGGCACATTCATATACGAACGCAGTCCCAAGGCTTCTGACACCATATACAATAGCCCGTGGTTTGCCAGTCGTATGGACAATTTTTCTACCATTACAGCAAGTAATGCAGCGGCAAACCATACCGTACTGCTGATGAATCCATCACTTACTCACGTATTGGCCTGGAGTTTAAGTGCCCCCGATGGATCATTTTCGTTTGCCCAACTTCCTTACGGCAACTACCGTTTGCTTGGGGAGAAAGCCGGACATTCCCGGAGTGTTTCCCCACTGATTACTTTATCGCCTGCTCATCCCAATGCAGAGAACATCAGTTTGTCGGTGCAAGAAAAGTCTATCGATATTGAGGTTCCTGATGCCGGCGATCAGATACAGCTATTAACCGTATATCCCAACCCCGCCAAAGATCGCCTGTGGATAATGTTGCCTGTCACCGGAAACGACTGTGACGCAGAAGTAAACATTTATTCGGCGGCAGGAAAATTGGTCCAGACTCAAGCCATTAGATTTTCAGGGCCCGGAAGTCCGGTTGAAATTAATTTGAATAAATTAGAATCAGGGTTATATTCAGGCCTTTTGAGGTGCCTTTCCGGAGAAACTTATCGATTCAGGTTGCTGTTAAACAGGTAAATCCATATTTATTTTCAAATTTTTCTTCAAAACAGACTTACTTTCTGATTGAATGATGATTAACCCGCGTGGGTTTCAATCAACCTAATGACTTTTGCATGTTTACATGTTAAAGATGACCTTTTATCCTGGAGTTTATTGGGTGTTGGTTTTAAATAATTGAAACATAATTGTACATCGGGGAGATTTCGTGACAAGGAAAAATTTTCAATTATGTTTTTTTGAGATAGGGGTAAAAGCATACATGGTTGTCATAGTATTACCCAAAATAAAAATCAGTGCCATGGTCTGTTGATTGAATAAAGATTTTATTTTTATTCAAGTCAAAAAAACGGGTGGTTCTTTGAAGAAAAACATTACTTTTGGCAACTTTTGTAACATTAATTAAACGCTTAACATTGGAATTTTACAAATTTTTTTAACCTTATTCAGATAAAACGGTGAGTTTACATTCTGTAGCATTTGTTCCGATATATATTTCGTTTCTGATATTCATCATGTGCTTATTGCGCCTAAAATATTTCTTAACCAAAACAATCAAACCAATGGTCTTGTATGGCAGAAAGGAGGTCCCGGCAACATAAAGTAATTTTAACCTGAGAAAAAACTGTCTTTGCGACATATTTTCATGAATACAATTAAATAAAAATTAAACAAAAACAAATGACCAAAATGAGAAAATTACTCACGCTTCTGGTTCTGGCACTTATGCTGTCCGGGAACTCGTATGCTCAGTTTGTTTCGTATGGGTTTACGCCAACAAACGGAACCTATACAGAAATAACCGGGGGTACCATGTTAGGAACTGAGACCTCTGATGACCAGCGGTATGTGGATCCTGCAGTACCTACTGGTGGGACTACGCTTACAGGTATTGGTTTGCCTATTGGATTCGATTTCGTATTCAATGGATCGACTTTCGATCGCTTTGCGGTTAATACCAATGGGTGGATATCACTTGGACAGAGCGCTGCTACCCCTTCGGTAGACATCGCCTCTTCCAGTTCTTATTCACCACTGAGTTCCACCACTGTTCCGGCTAATCCGGTATTACGTAACCGTATCGCTGGTTTTGCACGCGATTTGCAGTCACGTGTTGGTGCTGAAATCCGCTATGAAACCATAGGAACCGCTCCCAACAGGGTTTGCGTTATCCAGTGGAAAGATTATAAACGATTCGGATCTTCTTATACAGATGAACACCTCAATTTCCAGATCCGTTTAAACGAAACTACCAATATGGTAGATATCGTTTACGGATATGTCATTGGGTCTATAAGCGCCACTGCACAAGTGGGTTTAGGTGGCATTGATGCCACTCAGTTTTTAAACCGGACCTCTACTACCGGTTGGGATGCTACCATTGCTGGTGCTGCCAATTCTGCAACCATGACTTATAGTGATGTATTGGTACCTGCCTCAGGGTTAACCTGGACTTTTGGTGCCATGCTTCCATTGGCTGCTACCTATGTGTCACCCGTTGACGGTGCCGTTGGTATGCCTACCAATGTTAGTCTTAACTGGACTCCAAACACCACCGGTGGAGGAGCTGCCACTGGTTACTTAGTATATTATGGTTCAGACAATCCCCCAACTAACATCGCCAACGGTGTAGATGTTGGAAATGTTTTGACCTATACTGCTCCTTCTTCACTATCTACTGCAACTCAATATTTCTGGCAGATAGTTCCCTACAATGCTTTAGGACAGGCAACCGGTAATGCTATTTATAGTTTCACTACCACTCTTGGTGTTGGATCTCTGGAAGGTTTTACCACCAATGGTTTTGGTATTCCTTTAGGGGGTGTCAATGTTTCTATCTCTAATGGCATCAGTACTTATTCTACAGTTTCAGGGCCCAATGGTGCTTATCAGATTAATCTGGTGACTGCCAGTCCTTACACCCTGACTGCCACACTTGAAGGGTACAATACTACCGTAATGGAAATAGAAGTTGCTCCGTCAACCATAACCTATGAGAACGTAGTGATGACCCGTCCATCTATGGCAGTTACACCAAACCCATACAATGTTTCGGTTAACCCGAACGAAATGGTTAATGGTGCACTCAACGTTCTCAACAATGGTGATGGTCAACTGACCTGGACTGCCAGCATTAACTATACTTCACCGGGCCCCAACACCTGGCTGAGCCTGGGTTCAACCACCGGTATGGTTCCCGCTTATTCCAATTTTGATGTTCCCGTTGCTTTTAATGCTACCGGACTTGCATCAGGTGCAGTAAAAACTGCTGAAATTACCTTCACTTCTACTCCTAATGTAGGAACAGTAGTAATTCCGGTTAGCATGACTGTATTTGGCACTCCTTTGAATGTTCCCGAAAATCTTGAAGCCGTGTTGAGTAATCCTGTTGCAGGAACCGTAACATTGAGCTGGGATTTTGTGTCAGGTGGTTCATTCCAGTACTTTCTGATAAAACGTAACGGTGTTCAGGTAGGAACTACTATGAACATGACCTATACTGATGCATTGCCGGTATACGGCGTATATAGCTACACTGTACAGGCTGCCTATGCCGAAGGCAATTCTGCTCCTGCCGGTCCGGTAACCATTGAGTGGGCCAATCCTACTCTGGTGCTGAACCCAACTTCATTATACAATGAGCAGTATCCCAACAGCAGTGAGCCTGTAAATTTACGCATCTCCAACACAGGAGAAGGAACCTTATCATTCTCCTTCCCTGAATATGCTGCCCGTCAATTGGTAAATTCACCCGGCTTTACGCCCAATCAGCGTTCAACCGTTGAGCATGTGAATGTATCCAAAGGTGCAAATGATCCTACGGATGGACAAGGCAACCGCAACCTTCGTGGTGCCGGAGGCCCCGATCAGTTTGGATATCTGTGGATAGACAGTGATGAGACCGGAGGCCCCGCTTACGTATGGAACGACATTGCTGCTACCGGCACTCTGGTAACAGGATTGACAGACGACAACGTAGTTGGCCCTTTCCCTCTTGGTTTCTCTTTCCCGTTCTACGAAAACACCTATTCTACCATCAGCGTAAGCTCCAATGGTTACCTTACATTCGGAACGTCCAGTTCATTATCGAACCAGAATATTCCCAACAGCTCAACACCTAATGATGTCATTGCCTGGTGCTGGGATGACCTTCACGGGGCAGGTGCCGGAAGTACGGTACATTATCAGAATATGGGCGATTACTGGGTAATTCAGTTTACCAACTACCATGAATATCCTTCAAGTGGAACCGGAACCATAACTGCTCAGGTTCACCTTTACAAAAGTGGAGATATTCACATGTATTACAACAACATCGCCGGTGGTTTTGACATCACCAGTGCCACCGTTGGTATTGAGAATTCCACAGGAACCATTGCTACCAACATCAACTACAATAGCGCTTACCTGCACAACAACCTGGCAATATGGATTGGCTTGCCCGTTCCTTCATTTATTACCAGTGTAACTCCTGCATCAGGCTTTGTAGCACCCGGTGAATTTGTAGATGTAACAGCCACCTTTACTTCAGACGATGAGGATTTCCCTGCACCGGGAACCTATACCGAAGAACTGGAGCTTAACACCAACGATCTGGCCAATGCCAATGTGATGATTCCTGCCACTATGGTGGTTTACTTCCCGGGTATGATTTCGGGAACAGTTACCAGTGCTGTGGATGGTTCACCCATTTTTGGTGCTGTGGTAACCGCCGGTATGTATTCAACTTCAACCAATGAGGATGGTACATACAGCATGATGGTTGACGCAGGTACCTACACCATGAATTTCTCAAAGACCGGATTTACTTCCACCGTTGTAAACGGAGTAGTGGTAACCGAAACCAATACTACCATGGTGGATGCCGAACTGGAAGAAGGCTTCTATCCTCCGACTCTGGTTTATGCAGAGGTAAATGCTGCCGACACACAGGTTGAAGTAACCTGGGGCGTTCCGCGTCCGGATTATGAAATACTGTATGACGATGGTACGGCAGAAAATTATGCTGCATGGGCACTTCCGGGCAACATGAACGCCGTTAAATTTACTCCTGCCGGTTATCCTGCTACCATCACAGGTGGTAAGATTTATGTAGGCGATGGCAGCTTCCCGAACAACACCACGGGTTTCCTGGGTACCACCTTTGGAGCCATTCTTTTGGATGACGATGGTGCCAACGGACTTCCTGGAACCACGCTTGATTCGGTAGAAGTAACCGTTAATAACTACGGTTGGGTTATGATTAGCGGCCTGAACGCTACCATTACCGAAGGCAGTTTCTACCTGGGCATGGTTCAGGGTGAAATCTCCCCCAATGTAGCCCCCATTGGTATCGACCAGGACATTCCTACGGTTTACCGCAGCTATTCACGCAGCGTAACAACCGGTGGAAACTGGGCATTGTCTCCTTTCCAGGATATGATGATTCGTGCCTTTGTAAGTGGACCAGCTTCTGATGATGACGCCATCATAAATATGGCTTCGACTCAGGTTCGCAATCCAGCCAAACAACGCGCATTGATTTCACAATCAGCAGCACTGGCTCAGTCAGGTGTTGAAGGTGAAGGTCAGTTCAGGGCCATCCAGAATGGAGAAACCAGCCGCGATGTTACTTCATATAAAGTATGGCGCATCAGTGATTTCGATCCCAATGTAGGACCTGAAACCGGTACCCTTACCCTGCTGAATGGTAACGTACCTAACACCAACTATACTGACAATACATTTAATCCACTACCAGAAGGCTGGTATGCTTATGCAGTAGCTGCCAACTATACCAATGGTGGAGAGTCAGAGAAAGCGTATTCCAACATCGTAGGTCACAGGAAACTTGTTGACGTTACCGTGAACGTAAGCCTTACTACCGGTGGCAGCCCTGCCGGAGCTATAGTTCGTCTTACCGGTCAGGAATATCCTTACGACGTTGTCACACAGACTGTTCCGGAAGATGGTACCGTAGTGTTTGAAGACGTAAATAAAGGAAGTTATGAGTTGTTTGCTGCAAAAGTTGGTTTCGATGATTATATCATTACCCCCAACATTCAGAGCAACCGTACATTCAATATTATTCTTCTTGAGAAGAAATACAAACCCCGCAACCTGTATGTTGATGCATTGACTCTGGTAGCTACCTGGGACGAGCCTTTGGCCGTTTCAGTGCTTGAGGATTTTGAAAATGCAGTATTCCCACCCGCCGGATGGCAGGCCCTTACCCAGAATACCACAGGTTGGTTTGGAACAACCAATGGTGGAAGTACCAACTTCCCGATTCCTTCGCATACCAGGTATGCTGCTGTAAATGATGACATTGACAATGGAGACGGATGCTGTGACTATTTGATCACTCCCGAAATGGACTGGACAAATCTGGACAGTTATCGCCTGAACTTTGCCAGCTATTACAGTGGTACTTATTCACAAAGTGCATACATCGAGATCAGTACCGATGCCGGTGCTACCTGGACGGTAATCAATACCTTACAGCCTGCTCCAGGCGGATGGGTTGATCTTGAAGTTGACCT
>SWCE01003968.1_pt1 | contig 16133 bp, 15 predicted proteins | sample 4690061 | NCBI WGS metagenome assembly SWCE01 (sample SAMN10267279, study PRJNA491770) | bioreactor metagenome | isolation source: DHS bioreactor inoculated with subseafloor sediment | place: Japan: off Shimokita Peninsula | collected 2012-10
GGGGGGCCGCGGCGACGCCAAGGATGGGAAGTCATGTTGAAACACCTGAAGGTTTTCGGGGCGGCCTTTATGCTTTTCGCCCCGACTCTCGGCAATGCGGCCGATCTATACGAGCCGCCGATCGTCGAGGCCCCACCGCCGCCGCCGTTCATCGAGCCTGCGCCTGCCTCCTTCGGCGGCTGGTATCTGCGCGGCGACCTCGATTATCACTGGTCGAGTCTGCGCGGCACCGAATACATCACCTATGGCGGCAGCGGCGGCACCGACCGTTTCGACACCACGAAACTCAAAGGCGCCTTCTCGCTCGGCGGCGGCGTGGGTTATCAGATCAACCGCCACCTGCGTGCGGATCTGACCGGCGACTACTGGTTCAAGTCTGATTTCGAGGGCAGCACTTCGGGCACATGCGGCGGCGGCTCGCCCTGCGTATCCACGGACAAGTCGGCTTACAGCGCCCTGCTTCTGCTTGCCAACGCCTATGTGGATCTGGGCACCTATCACGGCATCACGCCCTATGTGGGCGCTGGTATCGGCGGCGCCTATGTGATGTGGGACGATCTGGAGAATGCCATCTCCGGCGGTTCCACCGTCGTTCACAAGGGGTCGAAGAACTGGCGTTTTGCCTATGCGCTGATGGCCGGTGCTTCCTACTGCCTCACGCAGAACCTCAATCTCGATGTCGGTTACCGCTTCACGCATATCAATGGCGGCCGCATGTTCGAATATGCCTCAGGCGTCGCGCCGGGCTTCGACAAGGGCATCAACGTTCATGAGGCACGGGCCGGCCTGCGCTATCAATTCGGTCCGGGCAACCCCAATTGCGCACCTGCGCCACAGGTGGTGAGCTACGAGCCGCCGGCTTTCGAGCCTCCGGTCTACAAGTAAATACGGCACTCCAGCCCAGTTCGAACCGCCCGGTCCCTGCCGGGCGGTTTTTTGTGCGCCTTCTTTCAGGGGCAAGGGCTTTGCCAATAAAAACGCTAACCCTCCGTTAGCCTTAACCGCCGCTTAACCGCCATGGTTAACAATGGTCAGAACAGCGGCGGGGGCAACGTTAATCCGTCGCATCTTGCGGAGTTCGGATTATGTTCAAAGTTACCCGTCTGCTTGTCTCATCGGCCATCCTGGCCGCGGCACCTGTCGGCTTTGCCAAGGCTGCCGACTACGACCCACCGATCGTTATCGAAGAGGCGCCGGATCTTGTTCCGGTAGAAATCGGCTCGGGGTGGTATCTGCGCGGCGATATCGGCTATTCGCTCAAGACGGAAGGCAAGGATCCCTTCGTCTACCGCACTTTCGACGGCGCGTCCTATGGTTCCAGCCAGTTCAATTCGGCGTCGCTCTCCAAGGATTTCAGCTTCGGCGTAGGCTTCGGCTATTCCTTTACGGACTGGCTGCGCGCCGATTTCACGGTTGACCGTTTCAGCGGCAGCTTCAGCGGAACCACATCGAGCGCAAGCCCCTGCCCCACGGCCCCTGCGGGCACAACCTGCCGCTCGGAGGATTCGTCCGAGTTCACCGCCTACTCGGCAATGATCAACGGCTATGTCGATCTCGGCACGTTCGTCGGTTTCACGCCCTATGTGGGCGCCGGCGTGGGCTACACCTATGTGAAGTGGGACGACCTCAACAACAGTTCCTACTGCGTGGGTGCGACCTGCCCAAGCCCGGCACTCATGGGAACCACCGCTCACGGTGGGGAGTCCGACTGGCGCTTTACCTACGCCCTCATGGCGGGCGTTGCCTATGATGTGACCGACAATATGAAGATCGATGTTGGATACCGGTATCGCAGCATTGCCGGCGGCGACATGTTCAACTGGGACGCGGCCACCGCGACCGCCGGGGCGACCGGCATCCAGGCAAACGATCCCGGTTTCAACAGCCACGAAGTTCGGGTCGGCCTGCGTTACGAACTCTGGTAGGTTTTATTCCAGACCGCAAAAAAGCCCCGCCAATACCAGGCTGTGTGGAAACTGATTGGAGGCTCCGGTTAACCGGGGCCTCTTCTAGTTTCAGGCTGTGGCGGTTTGGATGTTGATGGCTCGCAGGATGTTGTAGGCGAGGATGGAAAGGGCCATTTCGGTTCTGGTTCCTTTCAGGTTCCTGGTCAGGAAACGCCCGCCGGCGGTCATTCGCTTGATGGTGCCGAAGGGATGTTCGACGGCACATCGCCTGGCTTTCATCATCTCGGGCGTGGCACGGGCATCCATGCGGTTGAGCGCCTCGTCGTCGAGGTGGCGCTTGACGGTGCGCCGCCCCGCGGTGGTACAGGACGGCTTGAGCGCGCAGCCGGAACAGTCCTGTGAGACGTAGGTGACGTTGCGTTTCTTGCGGTGGAGTTGCTTTCGCACGAGGGTGCGACCCGCCGGGCAGGCGAGCGTGTCGGTTGCCGGATCGTAGGCGAAGGCGGTACGGTCGAACAGCGTGCCGTCACCCTGATTGTTGATCGAGCGCTGCGAGGGCACGCAGGCGACGATGCCGTCGCGCTCGCAGGCGCTGGCATGCTCGCCGTTGTCGAAGCCCTTGTCGGCCACGACCGTCAAGGTGTCGAGGTCGAGGCTCTCTTTCGTGGCGCTGGCCATTGGATGAAGCTGGCGACGGTCGGTCGGCTCGTCCGTGACCTCGTGATGCACGATCAGGCCCGTGTCGGTATCGACGGCGGCCTGTACGTTGTAACAGGGCGGCTTCTGGCCGCTGCCGCCCCGCATCGGACGGGCATCTTCCTCGCCCTCGACGAGCATAGTGCGCTCTTGCGCATCCAGCTTCGCGGCCATCCGGTCCAGTTCGGCGCGTCGGCTGCGCAGGGCGGCGAGCGCCGCCCTAACCGCATCCGGTTCATCGTCGGGTTCGTTCGCATCGGCCGCGTCCAGCACAGCCTGAATACGGCGGGGCTTTTTTGCGTTCTATCTATTTGCTTTTTGCATTCCTGCGATGCTCAGGTGACGCAAAACGCCCTAATGAGCCTCGTCCCAATTGTCGGCGGCACGGGCTTCCACCTGCAGGGGAACCGAGAGCGCACGGGCTGGCAGTGCCGCGTTTTCCATGATGTCGCAAATGACGGGAATAGCCTTCTCGACCGCTTCTTCGGGCGCTTCGAAAACCAGTTCGTCATGCACCTGAAGGAGCATGCGCACGTCGCCGAGCCCGGCATTCTCGAGTGCCGCGTCCATGCGGGCCATGGCGCGGCGAATGATATCGGCCGCCGAACCCTGGATCGGAGCGTTGATGGCCGCGCGCTCGTTGAAGGCGCGCAACTGGGGGTTGGAAGAGCGAATCTCCGGGTAGTGGGCCCGGCGTCCGAAAATCGTCTCGACATATCCGGTGGCGCGCGCCTGCGCCTTGGTGCTGTCCATGTAGTCCTTGATGCCGGGGAAGCGCTCGAAATAGCGCTTGATATAGGCCCCTGCTTCCTCGCGCGAAATGCCGAGCTGATTGGCCAGACCAAAAGCCGAAATGCCGTAGATGATGCCGAAATTGATCGCCTTGGCGCGGCGGCGCACCTCAGGCGGCATGCCCTCGACCGGCACGTCGAACATCTCCGACGCCGTCATCGCATGAATGTCCAGTCCGTCGGCGAAGGCCTTCTTGAGCTCGGGAATGTCGGCGACGTGGGCCAGAACCCGCAATTCGATCTGGCTGTAGTCGGCGGAGATGAGCTTGTGACCCCTGGGGGCGATGAATGCCGCACGAATCTTGCGGCCTTCCGCAGTGCGGACGGGAATGTTCTGCAAATTCGGCTCGGAGGAGGAAAGCCGCCCTGTTGTCGTCGAAGCAAGCGCATAGGAGGTGTGGACCCGGCCGGTCTCCGCATTGATATAGCCGGGCAGGGCATCCGTGTAGGTGGATTTGAGCTTGGTTACCTGGCGCCAGTCGACGATCTTGCGGGGCAGCGGATGGCCTGCCGCCGCCAGGTCCTCCAGAACCTGCGCGGATGTCGACCATTGGCCGGTTTTCGTCTTGCTGCCGCCGGGAAGGCCCATTTTGCCGAAGAGAATGTCGCCGAGCTGTTTGGGGGAGCCGATGGTGAAGCGCTCGCCGGCCAGTTCATAGATCTCGTCTTCCATGGACGCGGCAGTCTGGGCGAAGTCACCGGAAAGACGCGACAGTATTTGCCGGTCAACCTCGATGCCGCGGTGCTCCATGCGCCCAATCACCGGAATCATCGGGCGTTCCAGCCTCTCATAGACGGAGACGAGGCCGCGCGCGGCAAGACGCGGCTTCAGCACCTGCCAGAGGCGGAGCGTGATGTCGGCATCCTCCGCCGCGTAGGCGGTGGCGCGCTCGATATCAACCATGTCGAAGGTGATCTGGTTGCGGCCGCTGCCCGTCAGCTCCTTGTAGGGAATGGGCACATGCCCGAGCCAGCGCTCGGAAAGCGCATCCATGCCATGACCCACGGTGCCATGGCTGCCGGTGCCGGCATCGAGCACATAGGAAATCAGCATCGTGTCATCGCAATTCGCGATTTCGACGCCAAGCCGATACATCAAAAGCCAGTCATATTTCAGGTTCTGACCGATCTTGAGCACAGCCGGGTCGGCCATCAGGTCGCGAATGGCATCGAGCGCTTCCTTTTCGGGAATCTGCCCCTCGATCAGGCCGCCCCCCAAAAGATCGCCCGTGCCGTTCTTGTGGGACAGTGGGACATAGGCTGCCTTGCCGGGCCGGCTGGCCAGCGAAAAGCCGCACAGCTCCGCCTGCATTGGATCGAGGGATGTGGTTTCCGTATCGAAGGCCACCAGTCCCGCCTCATAAGCATCGGCAATCCATTCCCGAAGTGTGTCGAGATCGCGAATACAGACATAGGCAGTGCGGTCTATCGCCTGCGCAGGCGCTGCTTCAGCCAGGGCGTCGACCAGCTTCTGCGGGGTGTGGGCATCGTCCGCGAGGCCCGATGCAGCGGTTGCCGATTCCGGCAGGGTCTTACCGGAAGCCACGCTGGGGTCCATCTCGGGATTCATGTCGGGGCCATGTGCCCCATCTCCCGCTTGCACTTCCACATGCGCGGCGTCGATTTCACCAGCATCAGCGCCGGTCGCCTCCGCCACACGGCGGGTGAGCGTGGAAAATTCCATCGCCTTCAGGAACCCGATCAGCTTCGGTCCGTCGGGGGGGCTGAGTTCAAATGTCTCCAGCCCGTCTTCCACGGGCGCATCGAGGCGCAGGCGCACCAGTTCCCGTGAGATACGGGCCTTGTCGGCGTGTTCGATCAGGTTCTCGCGGCGCTTGTTCTGCTTGATTTCGCCGGCCCGCTCCAGAAGCGTGTCGAGATCGCCATATTCTTCCAGAAGCTGGGCGGCGGTCTTCGGGCCGATGCCGGGAACACCCGGTACATTGTCGACCGAATCGCCGGTCAGCGCCTGCAGATCGATCATCTTTTCAGGCGGCACGCCCCATTTCTCGATCACTTCCGGAATGCGGATTTCGCGATCCTTCATGGGGTCGTACATGGTCACCTGATCGGTGACGAGCTGCATCAGATCCTTGTCGGAGGAAATAATGGTCGTTTCGGCCCCGGCTTCCGAGGCCAGGCGGGCATAGGTGGCGATCAGATCATCGGCCTCGAACCCCTGCAATTCGATGCACGGCAGGTCGAAGGCGCGGGTTGCCTCGCGGATCAAGCCGAACTGCGGCACCAGATCCTCCGGAGGCTCGGAGCGATTGGCCTTGTATTCCGGATAGAGGTCGTTGCGGAAGGTTTTCGAGGAGTGATCGAAAATCACCGCGAAATGCGTGGGGGTGACACCCACTTCCGTATCGCGTGCATTCTGCAACAGCTTCCAGAGCATGTTGCAGAAGCCGGAGACAGCGCCCACCGGCAGGCCGTCGGATTTGCGGGTCAGCGGGGGCAGCGCGTGGTAGGCGCGAAAAATATAGCCCGAGCCGTCAACGAGGAAGAGGTGATCGCCTTTTTTCATGGCTGTAACGGGTAGCGCGGCGGTTGGCACGTGTCCATGGCAAAGGGGCCATAGGGGGCGCGTAATGCCCATCGTACTGACAGGTGCGAACACGTCTTTCGAGCGGAGCGGGGGTGCGGATCACGTGTTTGTTACGAATATGTAATGATCGCGCCCTTGAATAGCCACGTTCAAACACAAAATAAATGACAGCGGCACTTTTCGCCGTGGTCCGGTCAAGGCCCGTCCCCCGCCTTTCCCGGGCAATATAGCGGCAGCCTCATCCCCCCTCTCCGGGCTGCCGCGGTGTTTCAAGCATGGCCGCCGTGGTTCCCCCCTCCACCACGGCGGCACTTGCTTTCAAGGGGAGGGAATTCCGACGAAACAGCCCTGTGCGTACGGGTTCGGGTCAGCCCTTCCGGCGCTTGCGGCAATACAGTTCGAGCCGGTGGTGCACGATGTCGTAACCCAGCTCGCGCGCAATCTCTTCCTGCAGGGCTTCGATCTTGGTCGAGTGGAATTCGATCACGTCACCCGTGTCTATATCGATCAGGTGGTCGTGATGCTCGCCGCTGGCCTGCTCGAAGCGCGCCCGCCCGCCATCAAAGGCATGCCGGTGGATTGCGCCCATACCTTCCAGAAGCTTCATCGTGCGGTAGACGGTCGAAAGCGAAATGCTCGAATCGATTGCCGAAGCGCGTTGGAAAATCTCCATCGCGTCCGGGTGATCGTCCGTATCGCCCAGAATCTGCAATATGATCTTGCGCGGCCGGGTGATTCTCACCCCTGCCCGGCGCATTTCCCTCTCATAGTCCGGCTTCTGGTTCGCATACTGATTCATGGAGCGACTATGCGCCAGATGACAATCAGTTGCAAAGATTTGCGTCGGTTCACGGCCGCAAAGCGGGTCTCCACCGCTCTTCCCTCCGCAGACGGACAAGCGTTTCAATGGGGCCTGAAGCGATCTGGCAGGCATCAATCACCTGCCCTTAATGCAAACGATTTGCAATTGCATTGACGAAAGGCGGTATTGCAGCTAGCTTCCGGTAAATCGAAGGTCTTTCAGGTTTCAGGAGATAATCATGGGTTTAGCCGGAACGGGTATTTCCGGGCGGGTCGCCATCGTTCTTGCAGCGGTTCTTTTCTCTTCCTCGCCCAGCGCCGCGGAGACGCGCTTCAAGGCGATCACCACCTTTACCGTTATCGCCGACATGGCGCGAAACGTGGCGGGCGACACGGCAATCGTGGAATCCATCACCAAGCCCAATGCGGAAATCCATAACTACCAGCCGACACCGGGAGACATATTGCGGGCGCAGGACGCCGATCTGATCCTTTGGAACGGGCTCAACCTCGAACTCTGGTTCGAACGTTTCTTCCGCAATTTGAAGGACGTGCCGAGCGTCATCGTTTCACAGGGGGTCGAGCCCCTGGGTATCGCGGAGGGGCCTTATACGGGCAAACCCAACCCGCATGCGTGGATGTCGCCGACCGACGCCCTCACCTATATCGACAATATCCGCGATGCCTTTTCCGAACACGATCCGGAAAACGCCGAAGCCTATGCCGCCAATGCCCAGGCCTACAAGGCCAAGATCGAGGCAACAGTGGAGCCGCTGCGCGAGCGGCTTGCGAATATCCCCGAAGCTCATCGCGTGCTGGTGACGAGCGAGGGCGCCTTCAGCTATCTTGCCCGCGACTTCGGGCTCAAGGAGCTATACATCTGGCCGATCAATGCCGATCAGCAGGGAACGCCGCAGCAGGTGCGCCATGTGATTGACCGGATACGCGAGATGAACGCCCCTGCTGTCTTCTCCGAAAGCACGGTTTCACCCCGGCCTGCGCAGCAGGTGGCCCGCGAAACGGGCATCGCCTATGGTGGCGTGCTCTATGTGGATTCATTAAGCGATGCGGATGGTCCCGTGCCGACCTATCTCGATCTTCTGCGCGTGACCACCGAGACCATCGCCAAGGGGCTCGACACTCAATGAACGCACCCGTGCTGCCTGTCGCCACAGGGATCGACGTCCGCGACGTCACGGTGACCTATCGCAACGGCCATACGGCATTGCGCGACGCCAGCTTCTCCATTCCCACCGGTTCCATAACCGCACTGGTCGGCGTGAATGGCAGCGGCAAGTCCACACTGTTCAAGGCGATCATGGGTTTCGTGCCCCTGGCCAGGGGCAGTGTTTCCATTCTTGGCGAGCCGGCCGGCCGCGCGCTGAAGCGCAATGTCGTGTCCTATGTGCCGCAGGCCGAGGAGGTGGACTGGAACTTCCCGGTGCTGGTGGAGGATGTGGTGATGATGGGCCGCTATGGCCACATGAACTTCCTGCGCTGGCCCCGCCGCGTGGACCACGACAAGGTGACAGCCGCGCTTGAGCGTGTCGGCATGGCCGACTTCCGCAAGCGCCAGATCGGCGAGCTTTCGGGCGGACAGAAAAAACGGGTCTTTCTCGCGCGCGCGCTGGCACAGGAAGGCCGGGTCATCCTGCTGGACGAACCTTTCACGGGTGTGGACGTGCGCACGGAGGAATCCATCATCGCGTTGCTTGGCGCCTTGCGGGAGGAGGGGCATGTGATGCTCGTTTCCACGCACAATCTGGGCAGCGTCCCGCGTTTTTGTGACCGCACGGTTCTCGTCAATCGCACGGTGCTCGCCTCCGGGCCGACGCAGGAGGTTTTCACGCGTTCCAATCTGGAACAGGCCTTCGGCGGCGTGTTGCGGCAGTTCACGCTCGGCGGCGAGGAACTGCACGAGGATGCGGAAAAGGACACGCGGCAGGTAACCGTTCTGACCGACGACGAGCGGCCTTTCGTGATCTATGGCGACGAGACGAACCCGGAAGACGGGGAGACGCGGAAATGAGCACGCTGATTCTGGAGCCTTTCTCCTATGGCTACATGGTCAACGCCATGTGGGTCAGCGCGCTGGTGGGCGGGGTCTGCGCCTTTCTGTCGGCCTATCTCATGCTCAAGGGCTGGTCGCTGATTGGTGACGCGCTTTCGCACTCCATCGTGCCCGGCGTGGCCGGTGCCTATATGCTGGGGCTTCCCTTCTCGATCGGCGCCTTTTTCGCGGGAGGATTGGCGGCGGGGGCGATGTTCTTTCTCAACCAGCGCACGAGATTGCGTGAGGACGCCATTATCGGCCTTATCTTCACCTCCTTTTTTGCGCTCGGCCTGTTCATGATCTCGCTGTCACCCGCCTCGGTGAACATCCAGACCATCGTGCTCGGCAACATCCTGGCCATAACGCCGCAGGATACGCTGCAACTGGTCATCATCGCCGCGGTGACGCTCGCCGTCCTGGCGGTGAAGTGGAAGGATCTGATGGTGGCCTTCTTCGACGAGAACCATGCGCGCTCCATCGGTCTCAATCCCGGTTTCCTGCGCCTTGTCTTTTTCACACTTCTAAGCGCCTGCACGGTGGCTGCCATGCAAACGGTCGGCGCCTTCCTCGTCATCGCCATGGTGGTGACGCCGGGCGCCACCGCCTATCTTCTCACAGACCGCTTTCCGCGCCTTGTCCTTCTGGCGATTCTGATCGGCAGCGTGTCGAGCTTCGCAGGGGCCTATTTCAGCTATTTTCTCGACGGGGCGACGGGCGGCATCATCGTGGTGCTGCAGACGCTTGCCTTTCTCACGGCCTTCGTCTTCGCACCGAAGCATGGCCTTCTGGCGGCGCGGCGCAGGGCCAGGCTTGCGCTGCAAGAGGGGGCATGACGATGGCCGACACGCTTTTGTTACCCTTCGCATTTCCCTTCATGCAGCAGGCTTTCCTGATCTCGCTGCTCATTGCGGCGCCGATGGCGCTGCTCTCATGCTTCCTCATCCTGAAAGGCTGGTCGCTGATGGGCGACGCGGTCAGTCATGCGGTGCTGCCCGGTGTGGTGATTGCCTATATGGCCGGCCTGCCCTTTGCCATCGGAGCCTTCGTTGCGGGCATGATCTGCGTAACGGGAATCGGCTTCCTCAAAGAGAATAGCCGGGTCAAGGAAGACACTGTCATGGGTGTGGTGTTTTCCGGCATGTTCGGCCTCGGCCTCCTGCTCTACACCCGCATCCAGACGGATGTGCATCTCGACCATATTCTGTTCGGCGACATGCTCGGCGTGAGTTGGGGCGACATTGCGCAGACGGGAAGCATAGCGCTCGGGATCTGCGGCTGCATCCTGCTGTTTCGACGCGATCTTCTGCTCGCCGCGTTCGATGCGCAGCATGCGCGGGCCATCGGCCTGCCCGTGCGGGTTCTCCACTACGGACTCCTGTCGCTGTTGTCGCTCGCAATCGTAGCCGCGCTTTCCGCCGTCGGGATCATCCTTTCCATCGCCATGCTTATCGGGCCCGGCGCGGTGGCGTTCCTGGTCGTGCGGCGGTTCGAGCACATGTTGATCGTCAGCCTTGGCGTGGCGCTGTTCTCGTCCTTCTTCGGCGTCTATCTCAGCTTCTTCATGGACAGCGCGCCGGCACCAACGATCGTGCTTCTGATGACGGGAATCTTCATTATCGCCTTTGTCGCGACTTTGCTGCGCAATGCCGGCAGGCCGCCGGCGGATGCTGGCGTGTAATGCTCAAACGCCGAGAAAACGTTCCTGGGTCCCGGCGTCCAGCCCGGCGGGGGTGCCGGTCCACACGGATTTACCCTTCTCCAGTATGACGCAGCGGTCGGCCACCGGCAGCAGTTCGCTCAAGGTCTTGTCGACCATCAGGATCGACTGGCCGTCGGCGCGGATCGTGCGGATGGCGCGCCAGATATCCTGCCGGATGACGGGGGCGAGGCCCTCGGTGGCCTCGTCGAGGATCAGAAGGCGCGGGTTGGTCATCAGCGCCCGGCCAATGGCCAGCATCTGCTGCTCCCCGCCCGACAGGGTGCGGGCAGGCTGGCTGCGCCGCTCGGCAAGGCGTGGGAACAGCGCATTGATGCTCTGGAGTGTCCACTTGCCAGGACGGGCCGCGGCAAGAAGATTTTCCTCGACCGTCAGATTGGGAAAGCAGCGCCGCCCCTCCGGAACCAGGCCGATGCCGAGCCGGGCCACCTTGTGAGGCGCAAGGCCGGATATTTCTTTGCCGGCAAATTTTATGCTGCCCCGCCTCGCAGGTGTGAGATGACAGACGGAGCGGATCGTCGTGGTCTTGCCCATGCCGTTGCGGCCCATCAGCGCAACGGCCTCGCCCTCGGCGACGGAGAGTTCGACCCCGAAAAGCGCCTGCGACTTTCCGTAGAAGGTTTCGAGCCCGTCGACCGCAAGAAGCGTCATGCGTCTTCTCCCAGATAGGCTTCGCGAACGGCGGGATCGTTTCGGATCTCGTCCACCGTGCCGGTGGCAATGATGCGTCCATAAACCAGGACAGAGATGCGATCGGCCAGGGCGAAGACCGCATCCATGTCATGTTCGATAAGGAGAATAGGAGCCTGCGCGCGCAGTGTGTCGAGAAAGTGCGTCAAAGCCTGCGATCCCTCGGGGCCCATGCCGGCCATGGGTTCGTCAAGCAGGAAGGTGCGGGCTCCCTGGGCGAGCGCAATGGCGATCTCGAGCTGGCGGCGTTCGCCATGCGACAGTTCGGCGGCGGGTATGTCTGCCCGGTCCGAGAGGCCTACCCGCGAAAGGGCATCGCGCGCCGGATCGATCAGGCTGGCATCGCGCATCACCGGGCGGAAGAAGCGGAAACTCGAGCCGGCGCGCGCCTGAACGGCCAGCATCACGTTGCGCAGGGCCGAGAATTCGCCTGCCAGCGAAGAAATCTGGAAGGTCCTGCCCATGCCCAGCCGCGCGCGTGCCGCCATGTCGAGCCCGCTCACGTCGCGGCCTTCGAACAGGATCGTACCGCCGTCCGGCTTCAGCGAGCCCGCGATCTGTTGCACGAGCGTTGATTTGCCGGCTCCATTCGGCCCGATCAGGGCATGTATCTCGCCGAATCGCAGATCGAGGCTCACATCGTCGGTTGCCTTGAGGGCGCCGAAGCTTTTTTCGAGATTGCGGATTTCCAGAACCGTTTCAGCCATGGCGCGCCCTTCCGGCCAGAAGTCCGACGACACCGCCGCGCGCAAACAGCACAACGCCCAGCAGAACAAGGCCGAGGAAAAGCTGCCAGTGTTCGGTCACGCCGCCCAGCGCAAATTCGAAGAGCACATAGACAATAGCCCCGGCGAGTGGCCCCGCCAGCCGCCCGACGCCGCCGAGGATGATGAGCACGATCAGTTCGCCCGACATGTGCCATGAGAGCATGGACGGGCTCACGAAACGATTGAGATCGGCAAAGAGCGCACCGGCGATCCCTGTCATCATCGCGGACAGGACAAAGGCGACAAGGCGGATACGAAAGGGGCCGATGCCGATGGCGGCCAGCCGGGTCTCGTTCTGCCGGCCGGCCTGAAGGGCCGCTCCGAAGCGTGAATTGCGCAGCAGGGCGAAGAAGGCGAGGCCTGCCATAAGAAGCGCGGCGGCGATAAGGAAGAAGCTTAGCGGCCGCATCGTGTTGGCGCCGGGAAAGGCATTGCGCACATAAATGGACAGCCCGTCCTCGCCGCCATAGGCGGGCCAGGAAATGGCGAAGTAATAGATCATCTGCGCGAAGGCGAGGGTGATCATGATGAAATAGACGCCGGAGGTGCGCAGCGATATGAGGCCGATCAGGAAAGCGGCACTGCCGGCCGCCGCCGCCGCGGCGAGCCAGATCGGCACCATCTGGTTGGTGCCCGGCAGACCGAAAAGCAGAGGCTCCGCATTGAAGGCATGCGTTGCGAGAATGCCCGCCGCATACCCGCCGATGCCGAAGAAGGCCGCGTGGCCGAAAGAGACGAGCCCGCCAAGGCCAAGCGCGATGTTGAGGCCGGTCGCAGCCAGGGCGAGGATGGCAATGCGGGTCGCCAGCGTGACGTAGAAGGGCTCGCCCATCGCATCGGCAGCGAAGGGGGCGGCCAGGAGCCCGAGGATAAGGACGGCGTTGACGAGGGTTTCACGGTTCATCGCATCGTCTCACGCGCTTGCGGCAAAAAGGCCGCGCGGTCTGAAAGCGAGGATCAGGGCCATGAGAATGTAGATCAGCATCGAGGCAAGCGCTGCACCCATGCCCGCCGCTTCGGAGGCGGGTAGCACCAGCGCGAAGAGATGCGGCAGCAGAAAGCGGCCGAGCGTTTCCGTCAACCCGACGAGGATCGAGCCCAGCAGCGCGCCCTTGATGGAGCCGATGCCGCCGATCACAATGACCACAAAGGCAAGGATGAGCACGGGTTCACCCATGCCCACCTGCACGGATTGCAATGCGCCGACCATGGCGCCGGCGAGTCCTGCCAGTGCTGCGCCAAGCGCGAAGACCAGCGTGTAGAGCGTGCCGATGTCGACACCGAGCGCACCGATCATCTCGCGGTCGGATTCACCGGCGCGAATGCGCATGCCGAGCCTCGTCCGGCCAATCAGCACATAGAGGCCGAGCGCCACGGCGATGCCGACCGCGATGACGGCGAGACGGTAGACCGGATATTGCCCGCCGCCCGGCAACGAAACGGCCCCCGTCAGAAGAGGGGGGATGTCGAGATAGAGCGGAAACGAACCGAACACCCAGCGCGTACCCTCGGAAAAGATCAGGATCAGCGCGAAGGTTGCCAGCACCTGGTCGAGGTGATCGCGCTCATAAAGCCGGCGAATGACGAGAATCTCGATGACCGCGCCGGCCATCGCCGCCGCCGCGAGGCTTGCCGCAAGCCCAAGCCAGAAGGAGCCGGTCGCCGCCGCCACCGCCGCACAGGCGAAGGCGCCCACCATGAACAGTGAGCCATGTGCCAGGTTGATCAGCCCCATCACCCCGAAGATCAGCGTCAGTCCCGCCGCCATCAGGAACAGCATGACGCCGAATTGCAGGCCGTTCAGGACTTGTTCGATGAGGAGAGGAAGGGACACGGGCTGGCTGCTGGTTGGGTTGAACGGGTAATCATCGCGGTTGTCTCGCCCTCATGGCCCGGCAGGCTCACCATGATGAGCAGGCAGGCTCAGGATGGGGGTGGGTTGGGCGGCAGGCCGTCATATCGGGCCTGCCGTATATTCTCATGGGCCTGTCGCAACCACATTCCACGCATGCCGCACATGCCGAATCCGGCCTCATGGTGCGTTTGTCGAACCATGAGGGCGGAATGTCGCGCCGTCAGCCGGCCTACACTACATCTTGCAGTCGGCCGCGTAAGCGTCCTTGTGGTCGGTAAAGGCCGTGCCGACGATCTTGTTGGTCAGCGTATCGCCGTCCTTCACCACCTCGCGAACATAGAAGTCCTGAATGGGGTGGTTGTTGGTGTTGAAGGAGAACTTGCCGCGCACCGACTTGAAGTCGGCCGCCTTGAGGGCGGCGCGGAAGGCGTCCTTGTCCTTCACGCTTGCCTTGGCGGATGCCGCGAGGACCAGGTTGGCGGTGTCGAAGGCCTGCGCCGCGTAGACGGAGGGCAGGCGGCCATATTCGGCCTTGAAGCTCTCCACGAAGGCCTTGTTGGTCTCATTGTCGAGGTCCGGTGACCAGGAGGCCGTGTTCTTCACGCCGAGCGCGGCATCACCGATGGCCGGCAGCACGTCCTGGCTGAAGGAGAAGGCGGGGCCGAGCAGGGGGAGGTCCACACCCGATTGGGCATATTGCTTCGTGAAGGCGATGCCCATGCCGCCGGGCAGGAAGAAGAAGACGGAATCGGCGCCCGAAGCGCGGATCTGCGCGATCTCGGCTGCGTAATCGGTCTGGCCAAGCTTGGTATAGACCTCGCCGGCCAGCTCGCCCTTGTAGTAACGCTTGAAGCCGGTCAGCGAATCCTTGCCCGCCGGGTAGTTGGGCGCCATGACGAAGGTCTTCTTGTAGTCCTTGTTGGCGGCCTGGCCCATTGCCTCGTGGAAATTGTCATTCTGGTAGGCAACGTTGAAGTAGTTCGGGCTGCAGCCTGCTCCCGCAAGCGCAGAGGGACCCGCATTGACCGACAGGTAGATGATGTCCTGTGCCGTTACGGAGGGAACCACCGCCATGGCCAGGTTCGACCAGATGATGCCGGTCAGAAGATCGACCTTGTCGCTCTGCACCATCTTGTCGGCGATCTGCACGGCGAGTTCGGGCTTCTGGGCGTCATCCTCGGTGACGACTTCCACATCCTTGTTGCCCGACTGCTTGATCGCCAGCATGAAGCCGTCGCGAGCGTCGATACCGAGGCCGGCGCCGCCGCCGGAAAGGGTGGTGATCATGCCGATCTTCACCGGCTCGGCAAAAGCCTGGCCGGCAAAGCTGGCCGAGAGCGCCAGAATGCTGGCGGCAAGCAGATTTTTCATGAAATCAAGTCTCCCCTGGTGTTCCCATATGCTGCGCCGCAAAGGGCAGATAATCCCTGCCGGGCGGCCAGACGCGGTTCTCATGCGCCTACCCAGACCCGAATAGTTTCATATCCAGCATCTCACGCAAATAGGAAACACCCCAATTGGCCGAAACGGCATGATTCTGCGGCGCGCGCTCGTTTCGGGAAGACGAAGCAGTTCAGGCGTGGCCTTCCCAGCTGCTTTCGAATGCGTTGAGCGTGGAAACCAGCCCTCTGACCTCTTCATCCTGGAGGCCGCCCAAAAGCTCGTCGATCCAGTTTCGATGAGCTTCCACCATCCTGGCGACGAGGGCCTGTCCCGTTTCGGTCAGACGTATCACAGAGGTTCGGCGGTCACCTTCGCGCTTTGTCCTGTCGGCCAGCCCCTCGCTGACAAGCCGTTCCACAATTCCGGTGATGTTGCCGTTGGAGACGAGCAGCGCGCGCGAAATGTCGCTCATCGTCATGCCGTCTGAGGCTCGGGCGAGCGCTGCAAGAACCTCGAAGCGGGGAAGCGTGGTGTCGAAACGGGTTTTCAGTCTTTCACGCAGCACGGCTTCAATCAGCCGGGAAGCGCGCATCAGCCTGATCCACATTCGTAATCGTTCATGCGCAATCGAGCCATGATCACCGGAAATAAGCGAAGCGCTTCCCATATTCGTCTCCTTTCCAAAGAGATGCCGGCTGTCTGTGAAGTTCCTTTCAAAATGAAAATCCGTGTGAACAAGGATGACACCAGCGGCTTCCGGTTTCAAGTTGGCCGAAAAGGGCAGGTTTTCATGCGTCGCTAATGTTTGCCGATGCGGTCTTATTGCCTCAGTTTGAAAGACAGGGTGCACGGATACAAAAGAAGCGCCCGCCGTTCCCGTTGTTCTTACCGGTCTTGTGTCTTGCGGGGCGATTCCACTCCCCCC
>SWCE01000643.1_pt1 | contig 14925 bp, 14 predicted proteins | sample 4690061 | NCBI WGS metagenome assembly SWCE01 (sample SAMN10267279, study PRJNA491770) | bioreactor metagenome | isolation source: DHS bioreactor inoculated with subseafloor sediment | place: Japan: off Shimokita Peninsula | collected 2012-10
CCCTGCTTAATAATTGAAATATTTACGCCTGGAATATCATAGAAGTTCATTAACTTTGGAATTCTTTGATTAAGGTCGGCACAAAATATTTCTACAGAATCCCCTTCCTGAATGTCCAATGCCTGAAAGGGATTCGTAAATGAGAAAAGGAGTACGATCGGGAAGATGGCAAGCAGGACGAATTTTCTTGAACATTTCGTTGTGGTATGGGAACCTGGCTTCAGAATCTTCATAATTGTAGCGTTTAATTCCTTCTGTTCGTTTTGATTTCGGATTGACCGGAGACTTATGCATGCCTGATGATTGATAGTCATGAAAATCAGCCATTTTCATAGTCCAGCTTAACACTATAATGTCAATCTTTTATCCTGCAACAGGATGAATTTAAGATAGTCGTTGGATGGAGATTTACACCAATCTATTTTTCAATGCAAAGGACACCGCTTCAGTGCGTGTCGTCACTCCTAACTTTGAGAGGACACTGCTGACATGTGATTTGGCAGTGGAAAGGCTAACAAATAATCGTTCAGCAATTTGCTGGTTATTGAACCCCTCAACCATCAACAACAGGACTTCGCGCTCCCGGTCGGTCAGATCAGACCCTATTGTTACTTCTGGCTGATTTACAGCCTGAATGAGCACTTCAGCTGCCTCGGGTGCCAGGGTTGGTTTTCCTTCATATGCCAGCCGAATAGCCCTGGCTAACTCATCCGCGGAAATGTCTTTGAGTAGGTAGCCAATTGCACCGGCCTGAATCACAGCCTGCACCTGTTCGCGTTCTTTAAAACTTGTCAATGCAATGATCTGAATATTCGGGTGTTTCTCCCGAATCAAACGAGTTGCCGAAGCCCCATCCATCCCTGGCATAACCAGATCCATCAAAACCACATCAGGCAAGAATTGATCACATAATCGCACAGCTTGTTCGCCGTTTTTCGCTTCACCAACCAGTTCAAAATCGTCAAAAGCCATCAGAAATGAACTTAGCCCATTGCGGACAACTGCATGGTCATCCGTTATTAACACCCGAATATTTTTTTCTTCAGTCATTGTGCTCCTCATTTGGGGGATTATTTTCGCTGGCACCATCCTCAGACCATTTCAGAAGAATACTCGTTCCCTGATTGATCTGGCTATTAATTACCAGGCTTGCGCCAACCTCTTCTGCTCGTTCACGCATGATGCGGAGTCCGTGATGATCTGTCCCTGTCATCTGATCTGGATCGAATCCCTGGCCATCATCAGCAATTGCCAGTTCAATGTGAGTTGATTGACAGGTCAATGAGATGGAAATGAGATCAGGATCAGCATGTTTGACGATATTATTCAATGCCTCCTGTGCGATGCGGTAAAAGGCAATCTTGACATTCAGTGGCAATGTGCAATCACCATTCATCACAAGTTGTATTGGAACCCGTGCTCGGGCAATAAAGGCATTTGTCAGATGGCTCAGCAGGTCTTCCAGTTTGGAATCTGCCAGTGCGTCCGGGCGGAGTTCCAACAGCAAGGTGCGCATTTCAGCCAATGCTCCGCGGGTCAGTTCACGTAGTTCCGCCAGTTTGGTCTGCCCCGCTTCCGGATTCTTCTCCCATATTTTTGGCAGTACTTCAGCGGTTAATGTGGTTGAAAACAAAGTTTGGGTGACTGCATCGTGCAAATCGCGCGCCAGACGTCCACGTTCGGCTGCGATAGCTTGTTCGCGAGCCCGTTCCAGAATAATTGTCTCAGCCTTTTTTTGTTCAGTAATGTCCTCACTGGAGCCAATCAGGCGGATCACATTGCCTTGCTGGTCAAAAACTGGGGCAATCGTAGTGCGAAAGGTGCGAATTCGCTCCACGTTCCAATACGGGGATGGCCCTTGCTCTTCATATTCGATGGGTTGTCTGGCATTGAGGCAGTCTATATAATGCTGGTTTATCGCTGTTGCCACTTCGGGAATCACCAATTCTTCAATGGTTTTCCCCCAGATTTGATCTGGAAGCAATCCGGATCCCCGTTGATGGGCGGGGTTTGTACGCAAGACGCGGAAATGATTATCTGGTAACACTTCCACAATAAAAATTTGTAGTGGAGTTTGCTCAAAAACTTCAGAATACAAAGCCTGGCTGATTTGCAGTAAATTCTCGGCTCGTTTGCGTTGCTCTATTTCTGTTCGCAGGTTGACATTTGCGCGCTTAAGTTCCTCTGTGCGTTCAATCACCCGCAATTCCAGTTCGTCATGAGCTTTTCTTAAAGATTCTTGAGCCAGTTTATTTTCTTGCGCATTGACAATGATACTTCCCACCACCTGTAATAGGTTACTGCTATCTGCATCCCAGGATTTTTCAGACCGCACCGAGTCAAAACCTAATAAACCGGTCACCTTCCCCTGAAAGATCATTGGTACTGCCAGCAGCGATTTTATCCCCTGATCTTCAAACTCGATTTTCTCATTGCGGGCAATATCCGGAAGATTTGCAACCGAAGGTATATGAAGCAAATCTCCATTGAGCAAGATCTGATTAGACCAGGGTAGTGCTTCCACCGGAATTTCTTTCAAATTCTGAATCTGTGGTTCTATACCGCTGCGGCACCATTCGTGAGTGCAGGACATCATTTGTTGGTCGTCAGAATAGGCAAAAACATAAGCACGATCCACAGCGGTGAATTCACCAATCGCGCATAAGGCTTCAGCGATGGCTGTGTCAATTTCAAGGGAGGGGTACCTGATAAAGCGGGTGGAAAGCGATAAGATCAGGTTTTCGAGTGCGTTGTGATGCTCCAGCTCGGCAACGGTTTGTTTCTGCTGCGAGATGTCCAGAATTAAACCGTGGAAGTGGGTTAATTTCCCATCTGATCTAAAAACCGGTGTTGAGATGGTACGTACCCATACCCATTGGCCTTTTCTCTCATTAAAAAAGCGGGCAGATTCATCGTAGCGAACACCTTTTGCCCACGATCGCTGGTTGGCTGCAGTAATTCTCTCCAGATCATCGGGATGGATATTTTCAAACCAGGTTTCAAACAGATACGGATTTTCAATACCGACAATATCTTTTATCGATTGGCTAACCATGTCCACCCGCCCACCATACGGTGATTCGGGATCGATAGTGACTTTATAAATAGCAAAATCGATTGCATCCTCAAGCAGAGAATGAAGGTCGGTATCATCATGATCATGATTAGATTGCACCATATCTACGGAAATATTTTCCTTTCAATAAAACGGAATGGAGACTCAACGCATTTTGTAATTATTATAGCCTGATTATAAAAATTTATTTCCAATCAATCACCCAACCCTAAATTGATAGTGTTCTTACCGTTTCTTTCCATCACCTACTACGCTCTGTCACCTGACCAGTCTGTTTTTCATTCCCTCGACCAGGTAATAATTCCTCTGCTGTGATGATGTGTAACCAGAGAATTTTCTTTATTATTCAAGTAGCAACCTGCAGAAGGAGTTAAAAAAACATGCCCCAGTCAGACGAATTTGTGATTCAAACCCATAACCTGAGTAAATCCTTTGGCGCAGTGAAAGCCTTACAGTCAGTTGATCTGGCGGTTCCTAAAAATTCGATTTTTGGTTTTTTAGGACCGAATGGGGCCGGCAAAACAACCTTAATGAAGATTCTACTTGGATTAAGTAAACCAACAACCGGCACCGGTACGATCTTTGGATATAACATTTCCAGTGATAGTGTCTCTATCCATGAACGGATTGGATACTTACCCCAACAACCCCGTTTCATTGATTACATGACTGCGCGTGAAAACCTGTACTTTGCAGCGAAATTCTTCTTCAGCGGTCCCCATTCCAGAATTGTGGAAAGATGCGATGAAATGTTGGAATTGGTCGGTTTGACAGATAAAGCGAACCGTGCCATTAGAGGATTCTCAGGAGGGGAAAAACAGCGTCTGGGGATTGCCCTGGCACAGGTGAATTACCCGGATTTGTTAATTCTGGATGAACCAGCTTCCTCCCTCGATCCATTGGGCAGGCGTAAGGTGCTGGATGTCATGGATAGATTGCGCAAGCACACCACCATTTTTTATTCGACCCACATTTTGGATGATGTGCAACGGGTTAGCGATGTGGTGGCTATTTTAAACCATGGTCGCTTGGAAGCCTGTGGCTCCATTGAGCAAATACTAAATGGTAAGGGCGGGGTGGTATACACAATTTCGACCAAAGGTAGTCCTGAGAACCTGGAGGCGCGTTTATCAACGTTTCATTGGATCACACACAGCAGTGTTACTCAGCATAACGGTTCCAGCATATGGCAGGTGAGTGTGATCGATGAGAAGATTGCTGAAAGGCAACTGTTGCGCATTTTTTTGGAGGAAGAACTACTTGTAGTCACTGAGTTCAGCCGCAAGAAATTTGATCTGGAAGAGGCCTTTATTGATATTGTCAAAGGAGATGGAAATGGCAAATAATATGGATTTTATACTTGTTCAAGAACAGCCAGGTTTACGCGGTTTAACCAACTTGATCTACAAAGAAAAATCCGCATGGTTGAAAACCCGGCGTTGGTGGATTAATGCTTTGATCTGGCCGTTGATCCTGGGCGGGTTGGTGGCAAATATGCTGCTTGTTTCCAGTGCTTTTAATCTCGATTTAACAGAAGAAGTGATTGCAGCGGGAGGACGCACCGCCTATGTTATCTCGCTTGGTTTATCTGTGTTTTTTGAGTTTGGAATTCAGGCGATAGCCATCGGAGTAATCATTTTAGTTAACGATTTACTGGTCAGCGAAAGACAGAGTGGTGTGGCAGAATGGATATTAACCAAGCCGGTCACGCGCTGGGCTTATATCCTTGCCAAATTGTTGATCAATGCAGTGTTTATTTTGCTGTTTCTGGTGATTATTCCAGCCATTGTAACTTACAGCATGTTGTCTTTCAAATTGGGTGCACTTTTTCCGATTTTGCCTTTCACATACGGAGTAAGTATCATGATACTCCACAGTTTGTTTTACCTTACATTTGTGTTGATGTTGGGAACGATTTTCAATGCTCGGTCGGCGATCCTTGGAATAGCAATTGGTTTTTTACTGGGAAGCAGCCTGGTAACGGGACTGATCAAACCCTTGTTATATGTTCTCCCAACTTCGTTACCTAAAATTGCTGCTTCGGTTGCCAATAACCAGTCAGTGCCCGCTAACCTGTTATGGCCGCCGATTGTTGCAACCATGCTCTGGTGTCTGATATTTTTGTTTGTCGCACGGAATCAGTTCGACCGAACCGAATTTTAGCAGTGGAAATGGTAAAGAAGTGGGAGTTAAATATTTCTGGTTAGCGAGATAAATGATGCGGGTGCAGTTGGAGGAGATGATGAATTTTAAAACGTTGTGTGCATATTTGTGGAAGTTGCCTTTATGTGGCCTGGCTTTCTTTATCGGTTTGGCAATTGGTGGGATGTTGCTCCCGATGACAGGATTGCAATCCCCGAAGATCCCTGAAGGGACCGAAGCCAACATGGTTGCAATGTGGTTTCTGATGGGGAGTGTGATCCTGGCTTTTGTTCTTTCTTTTGTAGCAGGTAACCTGCAGGCGAAACTACTCATTCGATGGGCAATCCTTGCTGAACTAATCTGGATATTTGCGATCGTTGGTATGGTTATCGAATCATACTTCTTTATGACAACTGGCGCGGTTGCATCCTTGGGAGATGCTCTTTACACGATCATGAACTTCTTACTGCCGGCGCTATTCTTGTCGTTGATGCTGGCATTGCTTTTCCGTCCTTCACAACCCCTTGAACCCGCTATGTATTACCTGCGTGATTATTTTAAATCTTACAATCCTGGGATGTTTGGTTGGCGCGTCCTGCTAGCACTGGCAGCATATCCGTTGGTTTATATTACGTTTGGGTTGATTGTGCAACCATTTATTCAGGACTTTTACATTTCTGGTCAATTCGAATTAGCAATTCCCACCTGGAGTCAGTTGATCCCGCTTCAATTGGTACGCAGTACTTTCTTCCTGATCTTCAGTCTGCCGGTCATTATCTGGTGGAAGGGCACCCAACGTGGTCTTTGGCTTTCATTAGGATTTTCTATCTTTGTCCTGACTGCTTTCATGGCTGTCATCACCGCTTACTGGTTTCCGTGGCAATTGCGCTTTTTTCATGGGTTGGAATTGTTAGCAGATGGTCTACTGTATGCTGCGGTATTGGTGACCTTGTTTGGAACCTGGCAAAAATTTTATCTCCCCAACAAGGTCTGGTTCGCTGGGGATAAAATATGAACTTTGGATTATTTTTGCTTTGGTATTGGAGTGCATACGTTTTGGTGACATTGGTAGGCATCGGGCACACGATTTTTAATTGGAAAGTATTAAAAATGGAAAACAAAAAAGAAAAAATAAGCAGTATGTACGATGTGGTTGCTTATGCTAAAACAGTTCCATTTCACCCCATTTATAATATTATCATTTGGCCGATCTTTTCTTACCTTTATTTATCCCAATCTTATTCTGAGGATATGTGGCGGGATGCCCTCATTTTGGGTGCAAGCTGGATGGTAATCACCATCATTCTTGATCTATTCGGCTGGGTGCTGGTCAAACATCCCTGGCGTATGACATTTAAAGAAATGTATCTCGATTATCAACCCTGGATAGCGCTCATTTATATTTGCATCTTCGTCAGCCCTTTTATTGCTGTTTTATTCATGTAGTGCTAGCTATTTGTTTTAAACAGTTGTAATAACCATAAGAGTGGCAGGAAAAAACCTCCAATCCTACGGTTTTGCAGATTGATTATTAGGTTGTTCAGGTTTTCAACCTGTTAAAGGTCATTTCAAATCCTCTACCCCGGATGAAAGTGCAATTTGAATTGCTTCGCGCACCATCTGGTTGGTAAATCCCCATTCGTTATCATACCAGCTCAAGATTTTTACCAGATCTCCATCAACGACGCGTGTCATTCCCAAATCAATGATGGATGCATGGGAATCCTGAATGATATCAGATGAGACAATTGGATCGTAGGTCAGGCCGACAATATCCTGGTACCGCTTGCTGCCTGCTTCTTCAACAAAGATTTGGTTAATTTCTTCCACTGTTGTCTTTCGCTTTGTGACAAGAACGATGTCAGCCAGAGAACCAACCGGCACGGGACCACGAACGGCGATGCCGTCAAAGAGGTCTTTATACTGAGGTAGGGCTTTGGTGGTAGCGATCGCGGCTCCTGTGGAAGTGGGTACAAAATTGGCAGCGCCAGCGCGACCTCTCTCGAAGCGCTTGTTGCTGCTATCGGTGATTGACTGAGAGGCGGTGTAGGCATGAACTGTTGTCATAATGGCTTTTTGTATACCAATCCTGCGTCCCATAATCTCGATTACCGGAGTAATACAGTTGGTAGTACAGCTCGCACAAGCGATGATCCGTGCAGCCTCACCCACCTTGTTGACCCCATGCACAACAGTGTCGACATCCTCACTCTTCGCAGGAGCAGAAAGTATGACATATTTCGCTCCAGCTTGAATATGTTTCTCTAAGTCTTCCCTTTTTGTAAATACACCGGTACACTCCAGAACGATATCTACTCCCAGTTTCGACCAGGGCAAGAGGGTGGGATCTTTTTCATGATAAACAGGGAAATGATAATCGGCGATGACCAGATTTTTACCATCATATTCAACGGTCTTTTCATACCTGCCATAAACAGTATCATACTTAAGCAGGTAAACAATATTTTCTGGTGGAACAATATCATTGACAGCGACGAGTTCCAACTGGGGAGTTTCCAGAATAACTTTTAAGGCAGCCCTTCCAATGCGTCCTAATCCATTGATTGCTACTTTCATCATATTAACCTCCTCTTCAATTTCAAAATAGATTTCCTTTAAAATCAAATTTCAATATCGTTTTCAGTATCAGTAGAATTTCTTCTTATTCATTCTTCAACGCTTGTTCAAACAGGTTGCGTGTGGCTTCATCGCAGCTCTCACCACAACAGGGTAGCTTGCCAACTGACCGAATCTTTCCGTCATTAATGGTTGGATAGGCGATTGGATGCCGCAACTTTTTCCCATTTGCCAGCATGATTGTGGGGGTGCCACGCACATTATAGACTTCTTTTCCCAAGCGACCTTCTTCCAGTACAGCAGCCCGGGGTTGATCACTATTGAATAATCTGGCAAAATGATCCATATCTAATTGGGCTTCCTGGGCAAGTTCCATAATCACCTCTGGTCGTCCTATGTTGAGACCTTCATTGAAAAAAGCCCTGCGTAATAGAAGGTCAAAATCCCAACCGATCTGCTCACTTTGCTGGAAGGCACACCAGGCACCTTCAAATGCTGGCAATGTGGTGGTGGGCCAATCGTCTTTAAACGGTTTAAAGACAGCATCTGGTTCCTGCAAGGCCGCCAGCCAGATTTCCAAATCCAGCTCTTCGCGGTTGGGAGGGCCTCCACCAAAGATTTCCAGCGGGTAAGCCCTCCCACATAACCTGACACGCCCCCTGTATTCCGGAAGTATTTTATGCAGACGCACGGCTGCGATATAGCACCATGGTCAATAATACTCGGCCCATTCCCATAATTCGGGAATTTTCTCTTCAGATTTCCTGTCCAATTAACGCTATTCTCCTGGTGAATGTGATTTCACCTAAGCTAATTTTGCGGTCAGTTTCATATCAACGGCTGAAAGTGCCTGTGAAACCGGACAACCTTTTTTGGACTTTTCTGCAAACTCAATGAATGTTTTTTCATCGATCCCGGGCACATCTCCAACGGTCGAAAGTTCGATCAACGTGATTTTCGGTCCTTCCCCAAGATGAACTTTGGCCGTGGTATCGATGCGGGTGGGGGTGTGCCCCGCCTGAGACAAAATCAAAGCCAGGTACTGTGAAAAACATCCCGCGTGAGCCGCGCCAATCATCTCTTCCGGATTGGTTCCCGCTCCACCTTCGAAACGCGAGAGATAACTGTAAGGACCTTCGAATCCACCAGATCCCAGTCGCATGCTGCCTTGACCTTCTTTTAAATTGCCTTTCCATATTGCAGATGATTCACTAATAGCCATTTTTCTACTCCTTTTTTCTATTTTGATACAAAAATTTGATAATTTGAGGATTTTGCTGCTGGCATCAGACAAGATGAACACCAATCAAGCCACCTCATTAATTAATTTACACTGCGCTAGGTGCACCGTGTAAAAAGCCAACAAAAACTAACTCATCCAGAGCGCGGATAAAGTGTTGTTCGGCGGGATCGAATACGAGGAGTGTATTTGGCCCAACTGTTTGCTCAACGCCATCGCCACCGGAGAAGACACCCGTCCCACTCAGGATAACCACATAGAACGGTGAACTGGGGGCGTTATGCTCACGTATGGATTGCTCAGGCAAGAGGGTAAACAAGATTGCCCTTCCGTTTTTATCGACATGCAATGGGTTGGCATGTGGTCCTTTTGGGTTGAAATGCCAATTTTCATTCAGATTGGTTGTTTTCATGGTTTACTCTTTCTATGTTTATGATTAATCATTCCTGTTTCTACAATTTGCCAATCAGATCACTGGATGTGAACGGTCCAGGTTCTGCAAGCAGTTCACTGGCTGCTGGCACGGTGTCCCACACGTTCCACAATAAGACACCGCGTACCCGACCATCCTCCAGGTAATAAACCACGCCTTTCTTAAACTGTTCTTTCCAATCAGCGACGATTTCCAGCTTACTATTCAATTCCCCAACTGCTTCATAACCCAATTTAAAGAGGTCAGAGTAAAACATGGGTGCATGCGTATAGGCTTCATTTGCCCCTGCCATATTACGGCCAGCCAGTTTTCCCATCTGGATGGCATTATCTTCATGCTCCACCCGTTTGCGCTTGCCCAGTGCAGTGTGATAGAAGTTAGCAACATCTCCAGCTGCATAAATATCTGGCGCTGTGGTCATTAAATGCTCATCCACAACAATCCCATTTTCTACTTTCAAACCAGCTTGCTGTGCCAGGTCGACGTTTGGATGGACGCCTATTCCGGCAACAATACCGTCCACTTCAAAAATTTTTCTATTTTTTGTGTGGACTGTGAGATGATCCCCACTATCTTCGATGTTGGTGACGGTGTCTCCGGAGACAATCTTTATGCCCTGTTCCCGGTAGTAGTCATTGATATATTCTGCCAGGTCCTGCGGAAATACGTTTGCACTAATGGCGTCTTCTGGAAAGACCATGGTAACTTCTTTGCCGACCATCCTTAATGCAGCTGCGATCTCTGAACCAATGAAGCCACCTCCGATCACCAGGAATGATTCCTTATTCTCACTCAATGTACGCAAACGCTGGTAATCCTGAAAGTTGCGGTAATAAATAATCTTGTCTTTTCCAAAAGGCAATTGGTTGGGGGTACCGCCTGTTGCCAGCAGAAGCTTGTCGTAGGTGTATTCATGTCCCTCTTCATCCTGAATCGATTTGCCCTGTGGATCAAGTTTAATTACCTTATGCCCCAGATGCAATTCTACGTCTTTGTCCTGTGTATGGCGCCAGATTTTTTCGACAGGACGACCTTTCCATAATCCTTTGGAGAGTGGCGGCCGCGAGTAAGGTGGATCTGGTTCCAGGCTTATCATCCCGATAGAGCCTTCTTCGTCCAATTCGCGGATGCCTTTTACTGCTGCGTCACCCGTCAGACCGCCGCCGATAATTAAATAACGGTAGTGTTTCATTGTTTTTTCCTCATTTCAAATAATAGAACCTGCTTACCACTCGGATGATCACTTCCTCAGCGAGGGTTTCATAATTACACAACTATTTCACCTTATATACAGATTACCCGAAGATACTTACCATGTCATCCGAGGATTGTGGATTTTATATCCGTATTTTTGGGGATATTTTTATTCATTATTTTAAAAAGAAAAGGTCACCAATCTGGTGACCTTTTGGGATCAATCAATTGCGCTGTTTTATTCATCGTCAGCTTTGTCGATTTCATCCAGTGAGGTTAATCCCACCCGCAACGCATACAGTGTTGCCTGAACCCGATTGGCCAGGTGAAGCTTGTTAAGAATATTGCCGACATGTGTCCGGACGGTTGCCTCCCCTATGATGAGATGTTCGGCGATTTGGCGGTTGCTGAGCCCCTGTGCAACCAGGCGGACAACATCTTCTTCGCGGTCTGTCAGTGGATCCGGGGTGAGTGGCTGCCGGGCTGGCTGACTTAATTCTTCCAGCACCATTTTGGCTACGGTAGGGTGCAGAGATGGCTCACCCCGATTCAGATCTCGGATCGCAACGATAAGGGCTTCCGGCTCGGAATCTTTGAGCAAATAACCCATGGCACCGGCTTTGATGGCAGGAAAAACTTTATCTTCGGCAACAAAGCTGGTGAGGGCCATGATGCGCATGCCAGGCTGGGCAGCCATGATGTTTTTGATGGCAGTGATGCCATCCATTTTAGGCATGACCAGATCCATCAAAATCACATCCGGGCGCAGCAATTTTGCCTGAGCAACCGCCTCTTCGCCATCGGAGGCTTCTCCGATGACATCGATGTCATCAACCTGTTCCAGCAGGGCACAGATGCCTTTGCGTACAATGCTTTGATCGTCCACTACTAAAAGTTTTATCGACTGAATACTCATCGCTATTATCTCCTGGAGTTCTCAGCTTCCTCGTTTGCCTCTACCGGGATGAGAGGAATCGTTACTGACAGACAAGTCCCTTTACCAGAGGTACTATCAATCTTCAGTTGCCCACCGGCGTGCTGCACCCTTTCCATGATACCCTGCAGACCTACTCCACCACTGAGACTGGCATTTTCCGGGTCAAAACCTAAACCATCATCAATCACTCTCAATTCAATGGAATCTTGATTGTATTTTATCTTAATTTGAACGAAGTTAGCCTGGGCGTGTTTACCCACATTATTTAATCCCTCTTGCGCAATCCGGTAGATTTGTTCTTCAATACCTATCGGTACGCGCCTTTCGCCATCTACGAAAACCTCCGTTTTTAATCCGGCGCGAGCCTCCACCGCAGCCAATCTGTACCGCAGAGCAGAAACTAAGCCTTCCTTTTCCAGCATTAATGGGCGCAATTCAAATACCAATAAGCGCATATCGTACATAGCCTCACGTGCCATGTTGCGTACTTCCTGTAAATTTTTTTCTAGAGCCTGCCATTGGTTTCTTGAAAATGCTAAAAGTCCAGCATCCGCATACAGATTCACACTGTAAAGTGCCTGTGTCACCGAATCGTGCAGATCACGTGCCAGGCGTTGGCGTTCTTCCAACACTGCGACTTGTTCGGATTGGTGTTGAAGGCGGACATGCTCAATGATGATGGCAGCCTGATCTGCGAATAGATCGATGATGCGCATATCTTCCGGCGTAAGATCACCGGTTTTATCCAGAATATTTAACACGCCGATTGTTTGAGTATCCACCTTCAGAGGTACCGATAACATGGAAACAAGCCCTGGTGTCCAGGGAAAACCTTGCCAGTCGTCCGTCAGCTCCTCTGTTTTACTTTCCTGCCGGTTGGCCCACACCAGACTGCCTGTTTGGACTGCCTGACCGGCAAGAGTTCCTTCTACTGGCAAACAGTCCAGGGTGTAAATGGGTGACCCAACCCGGTGTGTTAATCTTAACCAGCCTTCCTCATCGAGGAGCAAAACAGCACTTCCTTTTGCGTCAGTTAACTGCATTGCCTCAGTACAGACGATCTCCAATACTTCGTCCAGGCCGATCTTTTGCAACAAACCCTTGGCAATTTTCTGGATACCTTCACTCTCTGCCAATCGCTTGCGAATATCTTCTTCAATTTGCTTCCGCTCTGTAATGTCGGTTGCTGCGCAGGTCAGGCCGGTGACCGAACCATTCTCATCATAAAGCGGATTTAAGGTCATGTCATAATAAAAAATGCGATTGCCGACCGTCATTGATACCTCTTCGCGGGTTAACAACCCTGCCCCGATGACACGTCTTTTTAAGGCTGTCAATCGCATTGCTTCTTCTGAGGTAAATAAGTCGGCATCTGTTTTGCCAATAACGGGCTTATCTGCGTAATTTTGGGGGTTGTAAATCCAGGTATAGCGCAAATCAAGGTCCTGATGAAAGACAACCAGCGGTGTATCTACCAATGCAACCCGAAAGCGCTGTTCACTGGCTTTTAATGCGGCATTGACCTGCTCGAGTTCCATTGTACGTTCCTGGATACGCTCTTCCAGTTGTTGATAGGACTTGCTTTGTTTTTCTAACTGTTTCTGGAGGGCTGTGTTAGCTTCGATTAAACGAGTTTCAGAAAAATTTTTTTCTACCAGCCGCTGGATGGTCTGAATAAGTATCTGCAGGTAGGTTTCAGCTTGCGTTTCCGTAATGATGGGTACACTTTGAGAAAGTTCTAGAATATCGGCTTCCTTCAAGCCAGATTCTTGTGCCAACAGACGAAAGCTTTCTCTGTCAGACTGTGAATGGAACACTGGACCTATCAAAAGGATAGCTACATTCTGTTTTTCGAGGCAAATATTGCGGGTGTATTTGATAATCTCGTTGAAGAGACGATAGCGGACCAGGGATGTGTCCTTTTCCTTAGCGATAAACTTCTCATCAATCTGCCATGACTTCTGCTGAGATTGGGAAATGGCATGCAGGAATTCACCACATTTGGTTTGATCCGACGCAGCGAGCAGAACTTGCCCCTCCACATTCAATATCTCAATTGCTATCCCGCTGACTGCATGGAAAGAGGTCAGTAATGGTTGCAGGTCTGAAAGAACCACCAGGTTCGCAAATTGTTTTTGCATTTCAGATTCCTTTGCCAAAGGTGATCAAAAGGAGTTCAAACCCAGAATGAGACCCGCTCGTCGGATGAATCCTTTTTAATAATAGTGGATGCGTTTAACCCATTCTACTAAAGAAAATTAATACTAGCGGCGGGAGTACATCTTGTATTCACTTGGAACCGGGATGCCGCCTTCCCAAACAACATATCGAAAATCATCCGGAGATGTATTGCCTTCGGTATTGATCAACAAGACATGCGAGTCAAGCCCCAGATCCAGTTGGTTACGCAGATCTTTCATAGTGGCCAGTTTGGAGATGTACATCAGCGCTCCTAAGGTGACCGCACCTGATTCACCTGATATGATCGCCGGATCCTCATGCATCGGGACACCATACACGCGCATCCCCATGGCTGCAGCATAGTCCGGGCAGATTGCAAAATAATCAGCGGTATCTTTAAGGATTTGCCAGGCGATGGGATTGGGTTCACCACAAGCCAGCCCCGCCATGATTGTGTTCAAATCTCCATCTACTGTGTAAGGTTGGCCATCCCCCATTTTTACCGAATGATAAAGGCAAGCGGCGCGGGTTGGTTCTACCACAATCGTTTTGGGACGGGCATTGCCAAACAGACTGGCGTAAAAACCGGTCGTTGCTGCAGCTAAGGAGCCAACGCCCGCCTGTATGAAGACGTGGGTGGGCTTGCTGAGCCCCTGGGCAGCCAACTGTTCCTGAACTTCGCTCAACATGGTGGAATAACCCTGCATTACCCACCGGGGAATATCCTCATACCCTTCCCAGGAAGTATCGGAGATCACCTGCCATCCATTGGTTTCTGCGTCTATTTCAACCTGTCGAACCGCATCGTCATAGTTCCCATCCACGACTACAACTTTTGCACCGTTCCCCTCAATGGTGCGAATGCGTGCCGGAGACGTTAGTTTGTGCACATAGATGACGGACTTAAAGCCCATCTGCTTGGCGGACCAGGCGACACCCCTCCCATGATTTCCATCGGTCGCGGCTGCAAAGGTCAGGTCACCTAATTTTTCCCGCATGACCCCGCTGGTTAAATCGGAGAAACTTACCTCCTGATCTTCAAGCCCCAAACGTTTTTGGATCAGCTTATAGATGGCATAGGATCCCCCCAAAACCTTGAATGATTGTAAATTCAGACGGGCTGATTCATCCTTGACCCAAATTCC
>SWCE01002734.1_pt2 | contig 14405 bp, 14 predicted proteins | sample 4690061 | NCBI WGS metagenome assembly SWCE01 (sample SAMN10267279, study PRJNA491770) | bioreactor metagenome | isolation source: DHS bioreactor inoculated with subseafloor sediment | place: Japan: off Shimokita Peninsula | collected 2012-10
TCCTTGTTCTTCATCGGCTTCTTCGCCGGCGTTCCCGGTTCCGCAGCAGGCGAATGGAGCTCCCCGGCTTCGGCAACGCGCTTCCGGACGTGGCCGCCATTCGGTGCCTTCTTCCGGGCCGATTTGGAACCCATGACCGACTCTCCCGACGTGTGGACTGGAGGTGAGGGGCCTCATCGAACGGCCGGCACTTCCGGAGCGATCGCCGGAAGGTGCATGGAAGCGATTTTCCATCAGTGCCGAGAAATCCGCCGGATTTCGACCATTTCGCCGGCTCTGTCACGGCGGCGCAACGGCGGCGGTGGACGCTCGAAATTGCCACCTTGGGTTCTTCGAATGCCCCAGAATGTCACTGGCCACGTTGTGCACGAGTCAGTGCATCTCTTTGTCGAGCGGAAGGGCTCGCCATGCCGGACAGTCTCGACTCTCCGCGCCCGTCCTCGACCCTGCGGCGGATGCTCGTGCCGCTCGCTCTGGCACAGTTCATCTGCAGCTTCGCCGGGTCGAACATGAACGTGATGATCAACGACATCAGTGCGGATCTCGGGACGAGCGTGCAGGGTGTGCAGACCGCGATCACCGTGTTCCTACTGGTGATGGCCGCGTTCATGATCCCCGGAGGCAAGCTGACCGACCGGTGGGGGCGTAAGCGGTGCTTTGTGCTCGGTCTCGTTCTGTACGGCATCGGAGCATTGATCAGCGCGGTCTCGCCCAACCTCGGGGTACTGATCATCGGCAACTCGATCCTCGAAGGGGTGGGCACCGCGCTGCTGATTCCGCCGGTGTACATCCTCACCACGATGCTCTTCAGTGATCTGACCTCTCGAGCGCGGGCATTCGGTGTCATCACCGGGATGGGCGGCATCGGAGCGGCAGCAGGTCCGCTGATCGGTGGTGTCATCACCACCGGCATCGACTGGCGCGCGGCCTTCGTGTTCCAGGCGCTGATCATCGGTGCGATCCTCGTGCTCAGCCGGGGGATCGTGGACCCGGTGCCTCCCGACCCGGCGCGACCGTTCGACGCCGTCGGCGCCCTCCTTTCCGCTGCCGGCCTGGTCTGCCTCGTGATGGGGATCCTGCAGGCAGACACAGATGTCGTCCTGATGGCGATCCTGGTCGTGGTAGGAGCGCTGTTCATCATGGGGTTCCTGCTGTACGTGCGGGCCCGTGAACGGGCCGGCAAAGAGCCCCTGTTGTCGCTGTCACTGTTCCGCAACCGCACCTCGAACCTCGCGCTGGTGACGCAGAACATCCAGTGGCTGCTGCTGATGGGGATCGCGTTCGTCGTTTCCGCCTTTCTGCAGGTCGTCCGGGGCTACAACGCAATCGAGACCGGCGTGATCTTCACCGCGGCCACCGCCGGCATCCTCGGTGCCTCGCTCGTGGCGGACCGGCTGACAGCGAAGTACCCGCAGCGCACCCTGATCACGGCCGGGTTCGTCACCACCCTCGCGGGTGTCGGTGTCCTTCTCCTGCTGGTGCGGGCTTGGACGAGTGCATGGGCATTCGCGCCCGGGCTGCTGCTCATCGGCATCGGACTCGGGACGATGCTGACGCCGTCGGTCAACGTGGTGCAGTCCGCATTCGCGGAGGAGCGTCAAGGCGAGATCTCGGGGTTGTCGCGGTGCGTGTCCAATCTCGGATCGTCGCTGGGCACGGCTGTGGCGGGCACCGTCCTGGTCGCCGGGTTGACCTCGCCCGACCGCGCGTACGCGCTGGCCATGACAGTGCTGGCCGTCCTCGGTCTGATCGGGCTGGTCGCGGCGCTGCTTCTCCCAGGGGCATCCGATCGAACTCCGGCACCACGTTGACGGTTTCGGGGGCTTTGCGTATATGGGCGGCGTACGATATGTACGGTCGTCCCGCAAAAGGGGCTACATGGATGCGAGATGAGCATGCCGGGTGCTGGTGCCGACGCTGTCACGGTCGATCGGCTTACCACCGATTTCGGTGGCGATGTACCACCCGCGGTCATCGAGGCCGCGGTGGTGGTGGTGGGCGTCGGTAATTCGAGCGGGGTTCCGGAGTCGGATCTGCCGGAACCCGGGGGACGGTTCCTCCGTCGGGGTTCGCTGAACCGTCGGGGTCCGCTCAACTCGGTCGAGTCGCGGACGACGGCGGTACCGTAGCGCGCCGGGATCGCCGTAGCAGGATCCGAGAATTTCATTCCGGCCGGATTCGAGTTGATCACCTTGCCGGTCCGATCGAGGAGGCTGACCTGATGGATTCCTTCTGGGATTACGTGTGGTACACGGTCGTCGTATTCGCCTTTGTGGCGTATCTGATCGTGCTGTTCCAGATTCTCGTCGACCTGTTCCGCGATCACACCGTATCCGGCTTCGCCAAGGCGGTGTGGGTGGTCGTGCTGGTGCTCTTCCCGTACATCAGCGCACTGGTCTACCTGATCGTCCGAGGCCGGGGGATGGCGCTACGGGCGCAGCAGGCACAGGCGGAAGCCAAGCAGGCCACCGACGAGTACATCCGGAACGTGGCGGCCGGCAAGTCCCCGGCCGAGCAGATCGCCGACGCCAAGGCGCTACTCGACGCGGGGGCGATCACGGCCGCGGAGTTCGAGCACCTCAAAGCCCAGGCGCTGGGAAGGGGTACCGCTGGGCGTGACGGCGTCCCCGTCGGCTGAGTCGCCGTAGGGGACCGGGTGCCCGGTCCGATCGTTCTCTCCCCCCTGTCGGCGAGGGCAGGTGGCCGGCAGTCCCATACGTGATCGGATCCGTTGCGGCCGAAGAAGATACCGACTGTCGATGACGGCTCCGACGGAGCCGGCCGGTGCACGCGGAAGGAGCGCGACATGGTCTACAGTGCCCTCGGCCCGAGGAGCGATGCCCGTCCCGCGCCGTCGCAGTCGGCTCCGCAGCCGGCCGCCAGCGACCGGAAGCGAGTCGGCACCCGGGACGTGCCCCCGGCGGGCGGGGACGAAGCCGTGCAGCTCGAGCTGGTCGTCACTCGTCTGGCCGTGCGCTTTCCGTCGATGTCGCGCGGCGACATCGAGATCGTGGTGCGGACCGTCGAGAAGCGGTTCGCCGATGCGAAGGTCCGGGACTTCCTGTCCCTGTTGATCGAGAAGGCGGCCCGCCGCGAGATCGGTGAGGGCACAGCGTCGCCTCGGATGGAACTCGCGTAGGCGGACGGCGATGACACCGCACGGACCCGGCGTGGAGGACGAACCGGCGGCGAGCGCGCCCGAGAAGCAGAACAGCGGAGCCCGTCCTGCCGGCACCGAGCCTCGGGACGCGCCGAGTGCGGACGACACGGATCGCGAGACCGGGCGCCGCCGGAGGTTGCCGTTCGTCACCCTTCCGGGGTGCTGGGGCGCACTGCTCTTCGCGTGCCTGTCGTTCACGCCGTCGCTGCTGCCCCGAGGGGGCTTGCTCCAGGGCATGATCTGCGGCATCACCGCCGCGATCGGCTACGGGCTGGGGGTACTCGCGGCGTACGTGTGGCGCGCCTTCGCCGATCGCGGTCCCCGGCGTCCGCGGCGCGGCTCCTGGTACGTCTTCCTCGCCGCGGCGACGGTGCTGTTCGTCGGCTTCTTCGGCGCCGGACAATACTGGCAGCACCAGATCCGCTCATTGATGGGAGTCACCGAGTACAACGTCGCGCTCGTCGTCCTCTCGCCGTTCGTGGCAGTGCTCGTCTTCGGTCTCCTGCTCGCGATCGGACGTGGCGTGCGGGGCGCGTACCGGTGGCTGACCACTCTGCTCGACAGATGGATCGGGCATCGCGCGGCGAGGGTGCTCGGGTGGGTCGCGGTCGCCTGGCTGGTCTACGCGGTCGTCTCGGGTGTGCTGCTCGGTGGCCTCGTCAACGTCGCCAACTCCGCATTCTCTCTGCGCGACACCACGACTCCCGAGGGCGTGCAGCAACCCGAGACCAGCCTGCGATCGGGTGGACCGGGTTCGGTAGTGCCGTGGGACTCGTTGGGGTACCAGGGGCGCAGCTTCATCGGCTCGGGCCCCACAACCGAGGAGATCGCACAGTTCGTCGGCCGCCCGGCTGTGGAGCCGATTCGGACGTATGCCGGTCTGGCGTCGTCGGACGACTCCGAGGCTCGGGCAGCGGCGGCGGTCCAGGATCTCGAGCGTGCCGGAGGCTTCGAGCGGGCGAATCTGCTCGTGGTCACGACCACGGGGAGCGGGTGGGTGGACCCGGCGCTGGTGGATTCGTTCGAGTACCTCACCGGGGGCGACGCGGCGACCGTGGCGGTCCAGTATTCGTACCTGCCGTCGTGGATCTCCTATCTGGTGGACCAATCGAAGGCTCGGCAGGCCGGTCGCGATCTGTTCGACGCGGTGTACGACGTGTGGTCGAAGCTGCCCCAGGACGCCCGTCCCCGACTGTTCGTCGCCGGAGAGAGTCTCGGCTCGTTCGGCGGCGAGACCGCCTTCAGCGGTGAGTACGATCTGCGTAACCGCACCTCGGGAACCGTGTTCGCCGGTCCCCCCAACTTCAACACGCTGTTCCGGGAGTTCAGCGACCGGCGTGACCCCGGCAGTCCGGAGGTCGAACCGATCTACAAGGACGGGCGCACGGTGCGGTTCACCAACGATCCGCAGGGCGGCATTCCTCCCACAGACCGGCCGTGGGACGGCAGCCGGGTGCTGTACCTGATGCATCCGTCCGATCCCATCGTGTGGTGGAGCCCGAATCTGATTCTCCGCGAACCGGACTGGATCGGGGAGGCGCCCGGCCGGGACGTGCTCGAGGACATGGTCTGGATTCCGTTCGTCACGTTCTGGCAGGTCACCGCAGATCTGCCGTTCTCTACCGGAGTGCCCGGCGGCCACGGCCACAAGTACACCGGCGAATATGTCGACGGTTTGAACACGGTCGTGCAACCGGCGGGGATCACCACCGAGCAACTCGCCACCCTCCGGGAGATCATCGACGCGGGGGAGTAGGGCACCGGTCGGTGCAGATCGCCGTCCTCCTGCGCACGGCGTTCGGGACCCGATCGACGCAGTGCGGCACGAGCGGCCGTGTCCCGTCGGATGCCGGCGAGGCCGTGCCACGAAATCCGTTCGCGCGGCACCGAGTGCGAAGGTATGCGGACTGCCCGAAGTGCGGTGAGCGCCCCGTGGGCGGTGCCATACTTGCGGAATGTCTCGGAGGCGAGCTCTCGCTCGACTGCCCGGAGTCGAGACGGTACGCGGCTACCGTCGGGACTGGCTGCGCTCGGATCTCGTCGCGGGTCTCGTTCTCACTGCCCTGTTGATCCCTGCCGGCATGGGATACGCCGAGGCGGCGGGACTGCCCGCGTACGCGGGGCTCTACGCGACGATCGTTCCGCTGCTCGCCTACGCGATCGTGGGGCCGTCCAAGATCCTCGTCCTCGGCCCCGATTCGTCGCTGGCGCCGTTGATCGCGGCGGCGGTGGTGCCGCTGGCCGTGACCGACGACCCCGAGAGCGCCCTCGCTTTGGCCGGCGTCCTCGCCGTGCTCGTGGGCGCCATCATGATCGCCGGCGGATTCCTGAACCTCGGCTTCGTCACCGAGCTGCTGTCCAAGCCGTTGCGGCTGGGATACCTCAACGCCATCGCGCTCGTCGTCATCGTCGGGCAGTTGCCGAAGCTGCTGGGTCTCTCGGTGGACGCGTCCGGGTTGCTCGGCGAGATCGGCGCGATCGCCCGCGCGGTGGGGGACGGGCAGGTCGATCCGACAACTGCCTGGGTCGGAGTCGCATCGTTGCTGGTCATCGTGGTTCTCAAGGTGCTGCATTCGAGGGTCCCGGGGGTGCTCGTCGCGGTCGTGGGAGCCGTGATCGTGGCCGTGGTGGCGGATCTGAGCGACGACATCGACATGGTCGGCGCCCTGCCCGAGGGGCTGCCGCGTCCCTCGTTCGGCGGGGTCGACTGGGGTGACGTCGCGTCTCTGGTGGGACCGGCCGCGGGCATCGCGCTGATCGCATTCGCCGACTCCGGTGTGCTCTCCCGCACCTTCGCTGCCCGGCGGGGAGAGAACGTCGACGGGAACACGGAGATGAAGGCGATCGGGGTCGCCAACGTCGCCAGTGGCATGTTCGGGGGGTTCCCCATCTCCGCCAGTGGATCGCGCACCCCTGTGGCCGAGCAGAGCGGGGCTCGCACCCAGCTTGCCGGTGTGGTCGGCGCCGTGGCGGTGCTGCTGTTCGTCCTCCTGGCCCCGGGAGTGACCGCGTACCTGCCCCAGGCGACCCTCGGAGCGGTGGTGATCGTCGCGGCGACGGCGCTGGTCGACGTCCGCGGGCTGGTGCAGATGTGGCGTATGAGCCGGACGGAGGCGTTGCTCGCGGCCGCGGCATTCGTCGGCGTCGCGCTGGTGGGAGTCCTGCAGGGCATCCTGGTCGCGATCGGACTGTCGTTCCTCGCGGTGGTGGTGCGGGTGTGGCAGCCGTACCGGGCCGAATTGGTGGCCGTGCCCGATCGGGAGGGCTTCCACGACCTCGCCCGTCATCCCGAGGGCCGGCGCATCCCGGGATTGGTCATCGTCCGATTCGACGCCCCGCTGTTCTTCGCCAACGGCGAGATGTTCGATCGCTACGTCCGCTCGCTGGTGACCGATTCTCCCCGTCCGGTCGAATGGGTCGTGCTCGCCGCCGAACCCATCATCGGATTGGACACCACCGCGGTCGACGAACTCGTCGACCTCGACCGTTACCTGGAAAGTTGCGGCATCAGGCTGGTATTCGCGGAGATGAAGGGCCCGATCAAGGATCGGCTGGTGCGGTTCGGGGTGGGCGACCGCTTCGATCCGTCCCGCTTCCATCCCACGCTCGAGGCTGCCGTGGACGCCTTCGAGTCCCGTGATCGGCTGCACGACCCGATCCGACCGGGAGACGACGACGGCGCGGAATCGTGACACCCGGAGCGGTCCGCTCGACCGAACGGCACGTCGCTGTACGACGGTCCCACGATGTGACCTGCGAGCCACGGCTCGATCCGGTTGAGGAGAAAGATGGGATCCGATGGGAACCGATACGCACGCGCTGCTTCACGGCCCGTTGTTCTCGCGCCGTCGACCGTTGGACCGCGAGAACGCGGCGAGTCGGATCAGCGCCTACGTCTACGGCAATGTCCTCGTCCTTGCGGCGCTGGTGCCGATCGCCACTTCGAGTGAGCACGTCGGGATTCTCGTCGTCCTCGGCACGGCCCTGTCCACCTTCCTTGCCCATGCCTTCGCCGAGGGCGTGGGTCAGAGTGTCCGAGAAGGAATCACGGTGACTCGAGCGGACAAGATCCGCGAGCTGCGCAACTCCGTGCCGATTCTCAGTTCCGCTGTGCTGCCGTGTGCAGTCCTCGGGACCGCGCTGCTGGGATGGCTCGAGCCGAGGACCGCCCAGATCGTGGCCGAAGTCGCGGTGCTGGTCCGCATCGGAGGAATCGTGTGGGTCATCGGCCGGTTGAAGGGCGAACGTCCCACCCGTGCGTCGGTGGTTGCTGCTGCGCTCTTGACCGCGATCGCGACCGTCGTCGTGATCGTGAAGATCGTGCTCACTCACTGACCCTTGTCACGAGGGGGTACCGGACCGCTCGGTTCCGGCGGCAACCTCGGCATTCTCGAGCCGGGGACGGCGCCGGTGTGATGCAATGAGGTGGTGTGCAGATGGATGGCCTACTCGGGCGATCCGATCCTCGTGGAGGACTTGCTGTTCAAGCCCGAGCATTCCCTGATCGACCAGAGCCTGCATTCGCGGCTCGGGGCGACCACCACCAACGGTGACGGATTCGGGATCGGGTGGTACGGCGAGGAGGACGAGCCGGCCGTGTTCAAAGGGGTCGATCCGGCGTGGAACGACCGCAATCTCCGGGAACTCGCCGCCCATGTGCGCACCCCGCTGCTCCTCGCGCACATCCGCGCCTCGACGGGCACACCGGTTCAGCGCAGCAACTGTCATCCGTTCCGTCACGGCCGTTGGCTGTGGATGCACAACGGGGTGCTGAGCGAATTCCGGCGCATCAAACGCGATCTGGTGCTGGCGGTCGATCCGGAACTGTATCCGGACATCGAGGGATCGACGGATTCGGAGGTACTGTTCTTCCTCGCCCTGACCTTCGGCTTGTCGGACGATCCGATCACCGCGGTCTCCAGGGCCGTCGGGACCGTCGAACATGTCGCTCGCGCCAAGGGCGTCGACGACCCGGTGCAGATGACCGTGGCCACCACCGACGGCGAATCCCTGTGGGTCTTCCGGTACTCGAGCGTGGGCCGCAGCCGCTCGCTGTTCTTTTCCACGGCGGTCGACAAGGTCCGGGCGCTGCATCCGGAGGTGGAGGTGCTGCATCGCCTCGGCCCCGAGACCCGCTTCGTGGTCTCCGAACCACTGCGCGACCTGCCGGGTGCCTGGAACGAGGTGCCCGAGGCGTCCGTCGGAATCGTCCGGCCCGGGGCGGACGAGATCCTCCCGTTCCGGCCGCTCGAACCGGTCTGACATTCACCGGAAGGAATGTCGCGAGTCGTGCTGGGCACCCGGCCCGGCGGACACATCCGGCAATCAGGAGGAGGCGGCGTGTACACGTACAAGGTGGTCGAAGTTCGCGAGAAGATGCTCGGCGGCAAGATGTCGGGTGACAAGCTCGAGCGGCTCCTCAACGAACAGGCCCGACAGGGGTGGCGCTAGAAGGCGATCACGTCGGCGGACATCAAGGGCCGGCTCGGTCCAGGCGGCGTCGAGGGAATGCTCGTGACGTTCGAGCGCGAAGACTGAGACACGCCGGCGGCGCCCGGCGCGTCACCGGAACCGCACGTGTGTGCATCACCGGCGGTACACGACCGACCAGCGGGAGTATGCGATGCGTATCGAAGACTACGGTCTTATCGGAGATCTGCAGAGTGCCGCGCTCGTCGGCCGCGCCGGCAACATCGACTGGTTGTGCCTGCCCCGGTTCGATTCGCCGTCGTGCTTCGCCGCGCTGGTCGGTGACGATCGGCACGGGCACTGGAGTCTGCGCCCGGCAGCCGAGATCACGGGGGTCACGCGGCGGTACCGCCCCGGAACGCTCATCCTGGAGACCGACTTCGAGACCGCGGACGGTGCGGTCCGCGTGATCGACTTCATGCCGCGCCGCGGCGACGGACCCCCGCGGCTCATGCGCATCGTCGAGGGGTTGCGGGGCCGGGTGTCGATGCGGATGCGTCTGTCGCTCCGACCGGACTACGGCACGATCACGCCCTGGGTCGAGCCCGCTGCCGACGGTGTACTCGCCACCGCGGGACCCGACTCGTTCCGGCTGAGTACTCCGGTGCCGCTGGGGATATCGGATGGTGATGCGACGGCGGACTTCACCGTCGCCGAGGGGCGACGCGAGCGCTTCACGCTGTGCTGGCACTACTCCTTCGGTCCCCCGCCGTCGGTCGAGGACGCGGACTCGGCGCTGGCCCGCACGCAGGCGTGGTGGCACGAGTGGAGCAGCCGGCTCGAGTACGCCGGACCTTACCGGGACGAGGTACTCACCTCCCTCATCGTGCTCAAGGCCATGACCTACGAGGTGACCGGCGCGCTGATCGCAGCGCCGACGACGTCCCTGCCCGAGGACATCGGGGGAGTGCGCAACTGGGACTACCGGTTCTGCTGGATCCGTGACTCTGTGCTGGCCCTGGAATCCCTTCTCGCCGGCGGATACACCGAGGAGGCGTTCTCGTTCCGCAGTTTCCTCCAGCGGGTCGGCACGGGAGACCCCGCGAAGATCCAGATCATGTACAGCATCGGCGGTGAGCGGCGCTTGACGGAGTTCGAGCTGCCCGACATGCCGGGATACGAGGGGTCCGCCCCGGTACGGGTCGGCAATGCCGCCTCGGAACAGTTCCAGCTCGACGTCTACGGCGAACTGATCGGCGTCGCCTTCCTCAGCACCGAGGCCGTGGGGCGGGTCGAACCGCACCTGTGGCCGCGCTGGCGCACTCTGATCGAATACGTCGAGTCGATCTGGGGTGAACCCGACGACGGAATCTGGGAGACCCGCGGGCCGCGGCGGCACTTCACCCAGTCGAAGGTGATGGCATGGGTGGTGTTCGACCGGGCGGTCCGCCTGGTCGAACGCTACGACCTGGACGGTCCGGTCGAACGGTGGAGGCGGCTACGGGACGAGATCCACGACGAGGTGTGCGAGCGCGGCTACGATCCGCAGCGCAACACCTTCACCCAGTACTACGGATCGGAGGAACTCGACGCCAGCGTGCTGACGATTCCGCTCGTCGGCTTCCTGCCGGGCACCGACGAGCGGGTGACCGGCACGATCGACGCGGTCACCCGCGAACTCGGGCGCGACGGGTTCGTCTCGAGATACTCGACCTCCCGGACGGACGACGGTCTGCCCGGCGACGAAGGCCAGTTCCTGGCGTGCTCGTTCTGGCTGGTCGCTGCGCTCGCCCGCAACGGCCGTCTCGAGCAGGCTCGGACGTTGTTCGAGCGGCTCGCCGCCTTGAGCAACGATCTCGGGCTGCTGGCGGAGGAGTACGACGTCGGACGTGGTCGCCAGGTCGGCAACTTCCCGCAGGCGTTCAGCCACCTGACCCTGATCGGTGCGGCCTACGCGATCGCCGCGGCAGAGGGCGCAGCCGACGAGAGGTGACCGGGTACGCGGCACGAGATGTCAGGACTGCCGGCCGTGCCTCGGCACGGCCGGTGGAGGTCAGGACGAGTCCCGCGCGGACAGTTCCTCGAGCAGGATCGGCACGCCGAGGTTGAGCGAGTGGATGCCGACGGTCGTGGCGAGTTTTAGGACTTCGAGAATTTCGTGTGCGGTGACGCCCAGATCGAGTGCGGCCCGGATGTGCCGCTGCAGTCCGGGCCCGTACATGTGGGTGCAGGAGGCATCGACCGCAATGCACAGCAACTGGACGACCTGCGGCGGGAGCACACCGCTTTCGTAGGGTTGCAGCGTGGCAGTCAGGTAGTGCTCGGTCCATCCGGGATCGAGTTCGTCGAGTCCGTCCCACAACGGGTTCCAACTTCCTTCGCGCTTGAGGCGGTCGACGATGGACGAAGCTGCGTCGTGGGTTGTCATCGGCCACTGCCCTGACCTGCGACGGCTGGAACCAGTTCGCGTTTGAGGATTTTTCCGGTGGCGGTCATGGGCAGTACGGTGGCGAACTCGATGTGGCGCGGGTACTTGTAGCCGGCCATCTGCTCCTTGCACCAGGCGATCAGCTCGGGTTCGGTGATCTGTGCGCCCGGTTCGCGGATGACGAACGCTTTGACCTCCTCGCCGTGACGATTGTCGGGGACGCCGACGACGGCGGCGAGGGAGACGGCCGGGTGGGTCATGAGGACCTCTTCGATCTCGCGGGGGTAGACGTTGAAACCGCCGCGGACGATGAGGTCCTTGGCGCGGTCGACGATGTAGTAGAACCCGTCCTCGTCACGCCGGGCCAGGTCGCCGGTGCGCAGCCAGCCGTCGCGCATCACCTCGGCGGTCGCCTCGGGTCGTCCGAGGTAGCCCGTCATGATGTTGTGGCCGCGCAGGACGAGTTCTCCGACGCCGTCGTGGACGGGATTCCAGTGTTCGTCGACGAGGGCGGCCTCGATGCCCCACACCGGTACGCCGATCGAACCGGGACGCGGGGCGCGTTCGGGGTCGCTGAACATTGCCAGCGGTGACGTCTCGGACAGGCCGTAGCCTTCGAGGATCTGGACATCGAACCTGTCCTTGAACTGCGTGAGGATCTCCACCGGCAGCGCCGCGCCGCCGGAGATCGCCCGACGCATGGTCCGCGCGATCTTTTCGACGTCGACGCCGGCCGCCTTCGCGGCGTCGAGCGCACCGAGCAGCGCCCAGTACATTGTCGGCACCCCGGCGAACACGGTGATGTCGTGCTCGTCCATCAGGTGCAGCGCCGCGGGGGCGTCGAAGCGGGGCATGAGCACGCAGGTGGCACCGACCGACAGTGCGGCGTTCATCGTCACGGTCTGGCCGAAGGAGTGGAACAGCGGCAGGGTGAGCAGATAGGTGTCCGGACGCTGCGGGGTGCTGTCGAACAGGCGGTTCGCGGTCAGGGCGTTGAGCACCATGTTGGCGTGGGTCAGTTCGGCGCCCTTGGGCCGGCCGGTGGTGCCGCTGGTGTAGAGGATCACGGCGGTGTCGACGGGTTCGCGCACGGCGGTGGCGAACGTGTCCGGCTGTTCGGCGGTGGCGTGGGCCAGGGTGGCGATACCGTCGAGCGGGGACGGGGCCTGCGGATCGCGGGTGATCAGCAGCATGGTGCGGCAACGGTCGGCCCGGTCGAAACCGGCCCTGCCGTATTCGCCGACGGGAAGTTCCGCGGTCCCTTCGAAGCAGAGGTAGAGGGCGGCACCGGAATCGTCGAGGTGATAGGCGATCTCGCGAGGCTTGAGCTGAACGTTCAGGGGCACGACCACCGCGCCGGCCTTGAGGATGCCGTAGTAGACGGCGGGAAACTGGGGGACGTTCGGGCACGAGAGCGCGACCTTGTCGCCCGGCGCGACGCCCTCGGCGACGAGCAGGTTGGCGATCCGGTTGGCCTGCGCGTCGAGTTGCGCGTAGGTGAGTCGTTCGCTGCCGAGGACCAGCGCGGTCCGGTCGGGGTAGCGGCGCGCGGAGTCCTCCAGTAACACGGAGAGATTGAGCATACGAATCGATGTCCTGTCGGAAGGGGGACGAGGGGATCAGACGAGGGGAGCGCCGGTGGCGGCGCGGACCTGCTCGTCGGTGACGCCGGGCGCGGTCTCGACCAGGACCAGTCCGTGGTCGGTGACGTCGACGACCGCGAGATCGGTGACGATGCGCTGCACCACGGCTCGGCCGGTGAGGGGCAGCGTGCACTTCTCGACGATCTTCGGATTGCCGTGCTTGTCGGTGTGTTCCATGAGCACGATGACCTTGGCGGCGCCGTGGACGAGGTCCATCGCCCCGCCCATGCCCTTGACCATCGCGCCGGGCACCATCCAGTTCGCGAGGTCACCGGTGGCCGAGACCTGCATCCCGCCGAGCACCGCGGTGTCGATGTGACCGCCGCGGATCATCGAAAAGCTCGTCGCCGAATCGAAGAACGACGCGCCGGGCTCGACCGTGACGGTCTCCTTGCCCGCGTTGATCAGATCCGCGTCCACCTGCTCCTCGGTGGGGTAGGGGCCGGTGCCCAGGATTCCGTTCTCACTGTGCAGGGTGACCTTCACCCCGGCGGGCAGATGGTTCGGGATCAGTGTCGGCAGTCCGATACCGAGGTTGACATATTGGCCGGGCGAGAGTTCGGCCGCGGCACGGGCGGCCATCTCGGTCCGCGACCATCCGAGGATCTTGGGTTCTGCTACTACGGTCACGTCAGGCTCCTTTTCCCGTCGAGACGGTGCGCTTTTCGATCTGCTTGTCCTGGGCGCCGGTGTGCACGATGCGGTCGACGAAGACGCCCGGCAGGTGTACCTGGCCCGGGTCGATCTCGCCCGGTGCGACGAGCTGTTCGACCTGGGCGATGCAGATGCGTCCGGCCGTCGCGGCGAGCGGGTTGAAGTTCATTGCGGCCTTGTTGAACACCAGGTTGCCCTCGGTGTCGCCGCGCAGGGCGTGTACCAGTGCATAGTCGGCGGTGATGGACTCTTCGAGCACGTACTGCTTGCGGCCGAACTCGCGGATCTCCTTCGGTGGGGACGCGACTGCCACCGAGCCGTCGGGGTGGTAGCGCCACGGCAGGCCACCGTCGGAGACGGGGGTGCCGACACCGGCCGGGGTGAAGAAGGCCGGGATGCCGGCGCCGCCGGCGCGCAGCTTCTCGGCCAGGGTGCCTTGCGGCGTCAGTTCCACTTCGAGTTCACCGGAGAGGTACTGCCGGGCGAACTCCTTGTTCTCGCCGACGTAGGAGGCCGTCACTCGTCGGATCCGTCGTCGTTCGAGGAGGATTCCCAGTCCGCGGCCGTCTACGCCGCAGTTGTTGGAGAACACCTCGAGGTCGGTCGCGTCCCCGGCGGCGATCGCGGCGATCAGCTGGTCCGGGATGCCGGACAGGCCGAACCCGCCGACGGCGAGGGAGGCTCCGGAGGGAACGTCGGCGACCGCCTCGGCGGCCGTTTCATAGATCTTGGTCATTTCGTGGTTTTCCGGACGTGAGCGAGGCGCTCGGAGTGTGGACGGGGACGGAGTCGCGGTGCCGGTGGGGTTCAGCTGTGTACCGGGAGGGCGGTGCTGTCGAGCAGTTGCCGGAGCAGGTTCTCGGCGTCGGGCCAGTAGCCGTATCCGGCGGCGGGATTGAGGTGCCCGACGTCGCCGAGGTCCACCAGGCGGCTGCCCCACGTTTCGGCCATGCCGGCGATGCGCCGGTAGCCGCCGAGCGGATCGGTGCGGCTGGCGGCGACGATGCTCGGAAACGGCAGCCTGCGGCGGGGGATGGGGTTCCATCCGCCCCGGTCGAGGTCGTCGGTGGTCGGGTAGCCCTCGGGCAGGGGTAGTTCCAGGTCTGCCGGC
>SWCE01000052.1_pt1 | contig 14292 bp, 11 predicted proteins | sample 4690061 | NCBI WGS metagenome assembly SWCE01 (sample SAMN10267279, study PRJNA491770) | bioreactor metagenome | isolation source: DHS bioreactor inoculated with subseafloor sediment | place: Japan: off Shimokita Peninsula | collected 2012-10
CCCCCCCCTCGGCCGAAGAGTTCCTAACCGCTATTGAGCGGCAGGGCCTCGTGAGCCTTTTTGTCATCCTTGCCGGGAAGACCCGCTGCCTGATCTGACAACGAGTGATAGCCCGCAGTGGCGGTAACGACGAAGGATAGATAGCCATGACCGGAGAGGTTCGACATGACGAAATCGTCCAGCAAGCAATCCGAGACCTGTTCCTCGGTTCCGTGCCGGAACGGGCCGAAGAGTTGACCTCCCTCTGGGAGCAACTCGACCCCGTGTTCCAGCTTGTTCATGATGTCCATGAAGATGGACGGATCATCATGGATGCGGGAGCCTTTCGCTATGTCCGGTTCAATCATCGGGTGGTGCGCTCCTTCTGGATCGGGGCATTCGCCGCCTGGGAAGGCTACAGTGCCGTCGCGGAGAGCGAGGACTTTCCCGCGGTCGACCTGACGCGGTTTCAGGAACTGGTCGCGGCCTTCGAGGCTGCCATCCAGAATGATCAGTCGGACGAAGCACCCTTGCCGACAGGCGTGCCGGAACCGGGAAAATTGCCGGACAAGGACAGCGATCCCCAAGGCCGGGCAGCCGCAGAACTGTCCATCATCGCGGTGGGCTGGGCCTTGCTACATGAGGTCCGGCACATCCGGCACCAGCGGGATGGCACAAGCGCAAGCGCTAATGGCGACACGCGGGAAGCGCGGCACAACGAGGAGTTTTCCTGCGATGAATTCGCGACCCGGTTCATTCTGGACCAGGTGCAGCGCTGTGCCGATGAAAGCAGTGATGATCCGGTCCTTGTACGCCGCAAGCGAGAGATGGCGATCTATTTCGCCCTTTTCGCTTTGACCCTGCTTGCGAAAGACAGTTGGGCGGCATCTGACACGCACCCCCAGGTCCAGAATCGTATCGACGCGGTATGTCGGTTGATGCGCAATGACCGGGATGAATTGGCCGAGGCTATTGCCCATACTGCCTTCGCCACCCTGCGGACGGTGTGGCCGTCGGCGCCGATGATCAAGGTTAGCGACCGCTCCGCCTGAAGCGATTTGCGCAGCGGCCTGCTGCACCATGTTATGGCCAGGGGAAGCCTTCCCATTGGCAGGCATCGCATTGCCAAAGCCCGTCGCGAGGGGCAGCAATGTACGAGAAGCGACCGATCCCTCGATCAAATCAACGCAGTGGGGACATAACCGCGCTCGTGAATGACAAACTCATGCAACTGCGTCGGCACCATCGCATTCCAACGATGACCAAGCGCCACAGCGAGCGCTGCAGGCCCAGCGAAATACAGTTGAAGCCCTCGCGGGCGAAGCCGTGCCACAGCAGAATCCACAGTGCGCTTGATTGCCCAGGCCGCGGCTTGCGCACTCTTGGCCGACGCAATCGGCTCTTCGAGATAGAGGGCCAATGCTGACTGACCCGGAACGCCGGCCGTCTGCTCAAGATCAGCAGCAGGATCGCGCAGAATACCTACCGAAACGATAAGCTGATCACCGTGCAAAGCCACCGGATCGGAAATCCGCCATGGTTGCCTCATGTCAGGCGAAGGTCGGTCATCGGTCGCCCAAACACCGTCCCGCGTCGGAATCTCCAATTCGAAGCCTATCGCTGCACGGAACGACCATCCGAGAGCCATGGCCGCGGTCAATCGATAGGAACCACTGAGGGCGATCCGGGACACGGCCTGGCTGCGCAGCCATCGGGCTGTGCGATCCAACGGCGCGAGAAGATGTTCAGCCCATTCTATTTGCAATGGGAAGGCCCCGTCCCGTCCGGAAAATGCACTGGCGTCTATCTCTAGGCTCTGCTCGTTCGCTTCATTGCGATCGGAGCGGATGTGAAGCGGGAAGCTCTGCGGCAAAGGAAGGGGACGTCCCAAAGCGCCCTCGATCGTCCGGCGCAGGGTGGCGCGTTCCAGCGGCGCGCCGATGGAACGCCGGGCCAGCGCGCTCAACGCCTCGAACGCTTCTGCGACCCGCCGCGATGGGACGTCAAGGGAGGGATAGGTTCGATCGAGTTCCACTCCAAACAGAATGACAGCCGCGTCGCGGTCCGGCAGATTGCGTTCGCTGACCTCTACCGACCTGGCAACAAAGGCTCCAAGAGGACTACCATAGGTTTCCGTGAGCTGGTCTCGCAGCTCGGCATCGCTTGCGGCCATCACATCGGCAAAGGGCGCGTAGAAAGGTCGGGCCTTTCGCACCCGATCAGGATCTCGGGCAAGCCAACTGACAGTCGGCGGTAACCGTGGCGTTACAAGGGTTTGAACGCGTGCGGCATTCGGAAAGGCTGTCTCGAAATCGGAAAACGTTTGCAATACCGCGCGCACATCGGCAGGTGCCAGCGAGCCGGCTTTCGCCTGAAACCGTTCGAGCAACCGCTCTCTCGGCGCATGAGGTGCGAAGAACCGCGCTTCCAGGTCTTCTAACCCTTCAAAGATCATCTGTTCGAAAGCAGGGTTCGCCAGCCATGCTGGCAGCCGTGCCAGACCATCCCATAGCTGATAGTCAAAGCCGTCTTGGGCGATCACCCCTCCCATGCCGCGGGCGTCCGTCAATGCTGGTGCATTCTCACGGCTGTTCAAGATTCCACCTCCAATGTCACCGGATGCTCGGCACCCTGCGGATCGAATACCCAGGCGCCGGCGGTCAGCGTTTCCGCATCCAGCCGCACGATCATCAAAACGGCAAAGGAACCGGCGAACCGCAGATCGCGAACGACGCCCCGCATGGCGGCAAGGTCAGGGCCGCTGGGTTGCGCTGCAAAGCTCGGATGACTGTGCCACTCCCCGATATAATTATAGCGCGTGTAACGATGCTCCGTCCGGTCAAAGAAACGGACGGCATCCCTGGCAGCTTGCAGCAGATCGACGACGAACCGCGCGAAGGTCCCCGGACGGGACTGCACGGTCAGCTCCGTCACCCGAAAATTTGACGGCGCCAGTTGTTCACCAAACAACTGGCCTCCTGTTTCCCTGATGCCCGCCCGCTTAAGGGCCGTGACGAGCTTCTCGGTCTGGTCAGCCGCCACCGCTATCTTCATCCGCCCTTTCCTTCAACAGTTTGAGTGCGAACGCGATCGCCTCCGGCACATTTGCGGCCTGCCCCCTCTCCCCGCGCTCGCCGACATTCAGGCGAATCGTATGGCCATGCCCGTCAAACAGCCAATTCTTCTGATAGCCCAACAGCAGCCAGGCAGCATCGGCGGGCGGCGGATGACCATCGACGACATCGAGAATCGTGCGGGCAGCGTGGCCTGCGGTCATTGTGACAGCCGCGTCATCGGCAATAACCGGCGAACCGTCTGTAGCCAGCATCTCGTAACGACGCGGCCCTACCTCCGGTGGCCTGATACCTTGCTCATCGCACCAGGCGAGAAAGGTCGCACGTCCCTCAACGAAGGGAGGATCACGCGGCGGCACGCACGCTGCGATCAGCGCACCGATACCGCCTTCGAACACCTCTACCGAAACGAAAGCCCGACCATTGGCCTCGGCGACGGCGGCGAGGAACAGGGCCGTCGCCGGATCGCCGGTCGCATCGACGATGACATGCCCCTCCGCCAAAGCCTCCACCTGCCAAGCATGTGACTTGGCCGACCGCTGCCAGTTCAGATTGGCGTCGATAACATGAATATCCGCACCGGGAACGATGTGGAGAAGGTGTCGCTTCAGCCCGTGAACCTTGCGAAACCCGACGTCGCGCCAGTCAAGCGCATGGCGTTCCAGATTGCCGGGCAGCATCACATCACCGTCGACGAGCGTGAGATGGTGAACACCTGAGCGCAACAGCGTTTCCGCAATTTTGGAGCCGACCGAACCGGCTCCCACGATCGTCACGCGCTTCGCCATCGCCTCCTCGGTGCGCGCGGAGCGCGCACCAATTTCGTCCGACAGGACGAACACTCGCCGCCGATAAGTTCCCCCTTCCGTGACGAGATGGAAGATCTCGACCTGCCCCTCGGAAGGAAACATGACGACAGCCGCGGCCGATGCTTCGACGGTCGCCGCAGTCAATGGATCAAATCCTGCGGCCTGGACAAGACCTGCCCGGTCCAGCGCACCCGGCGGTGGCGGCGGATTTCCAGAAACATAGACCGGCAAAGCGAAACGCCAGCTCTCGATACTGGCATCCGGTGGACGCTGCATCGCCCGCCGATCCACTTCATCGTGAATCATGATCGGCCATACATCGTCATGGGCCAACCAGCGCAAGGCGTTGAGACCGGCGGCGGTTCCGCTCTTGATCCGCTCCAGACAGCCGGCGCCGATCAGAACTGGAAACGCGCCCCAGTCATATGCCTGCAGCTCCCCGATATCATGGGCTGAGGGCGCCCGGTCCTCAGCCCCGCCAAGAGGGTTCTCGATGACAAGCAAATTGTAGGCGCTGCGAAGGACATCCGCCCCGGTTGCTCCGACATTCCAGTTGTCAGGTCGGAGCTCCAGGCAAAGCGTTCCCGTACCATATTGATGTGAGCTCCACCGAACCTCGTCCTGCGGTTCGACCCAAGCAGGGACTTCCGGATATTGATCGGGATAGATCAGCCGGATCGGGTAGCGTTGTCCGTGCGCAATCAGGACGCCCTCCGCGCAGAGCATATTTTCATGAAACCGCCAGCGTCCCAGCTCAAACCAGTTCTCATTGCTGGCAATAGCCTCGACTGCGGATTTTTCCGCCGCCAGTCTGGCGGATTCGACGGCCCACCAGAACTTCAAGCGAAACCACGCGGCTTGTTCGCCGGAGCGGCCATGGTGTTCGGGAACGTATAGCCCGCAGCGACAGGTGCCGCTGCCGCGAAGCCTCCATAGGTCGCTGCCTTCGCCACGTTTGCGGTGAATTTGAACCGATCACCGAACACTCGACGCCACTGGCGGGTCGCCTCCTCCATATCCACAGCGTCTTGAGCTCGACGGGCTATGTCGGCATAGACGCGAACCTTTTCTACGAAATCTTTCCATTGTGCGATCGACACTTTGCCGAGGATGTCGTTCGACGGATCGGCAGGGTCAGCAAGGAATGGCTTCTGGTTATTAGCCGCGAGCCAGGCGTATTCATTGTAGATATTCGCGAGGAGCTGCGCGAACGCCTCGCCGTAATGCGCTTCGGCGGTTGGCGCGTGCCGCGAAACGAGAACTTCCAGAACAAAACCCTTGGGGCGGCGGCCGCTCGGGTTCATCCTGCGCCACCACTTGAACAGTTTGACAAGCGGCTTGAATCGACCGCCGAACCTCTGGTTCTGCTCTGCACTCCAACTGGTATGAACCGGCGGATTTGTAAACTTCCAGGTGCCCGTATCACGATCGGGGATCATATAGCCGTTCCACGTAGACACGACCGGGACGATGTCCATCTCGGCCTGCCACGTCTCCACACGCACCGAGCGCTTGTTGATCCGCTCGACCGCGTAACCATTGCCGCCATCCTCAAGCGCGCGGCACACTTCCTTCAGCACATCGTCAGGATGATCACTGGTCGAGAAGTTCGTGACCACGATTATGTCAACGTCCGGGCGCTCTACTCCGTCAGCCGTGCTACGCGGCCGGATGGACGTGCTGCGAACATAGCTCCCCGACAGAAAACTGGTAACGTATCTATCCTTGAAACTCGATTGGATCCGCAGATGTTCACGAATGCCATTGTGACCGCCCGAAGCTCTGGTCTTCGTTGTTTGGCTGGGCTCGATATCTTCGAGCAATTCGGTAAATCGAGCCTGTGGAACCGGCATGGCGCCCCCAAATGTTCTGCGTTCGTTCAATATCGGAAGCAAGCGGTCAAAATACAAGGGGCGCTAAAGTCATTCGCCTACAAAACGCAAAGATCGGCCGAGAAATCTGGTGATATATGTGGGTGCACAGGGTCGCATCTGCGACCCTTGGCAGGTTAGTTTTCGACTATGGCGGCCGTGGCATGCTCCGATTCTTGTCAAACTGGATTGCAGCCCGACAAGAGAGCCGATCGCAACGTCCTACCCCCGCTCGGAGTAGCGTTCATAGGCGGTGATTCGGGAAGGTTTCAGGTCAACGTCACGCTGATAGATTTCCCGCCTCAGGAAGGCCAATTCTCGCTCCCTCTGTTCATCAGCGACGTCAATGTACCAAGCACGAGGACGGCCATTTTCCTCTCCGTTCCAACGATATCCCCGCGACTTGAGCCGGTCCTTGAACTCAAACGGTGAGCCTTCGGCCCAGATGCGCCATGTCGGCAGGCGCGCACGCGCAAGCAGGTGGGCAAGTGCGTTGACGCCGGACTTCGGAAGCGCGCGCGACAACACCTCAACTGCCGCCAAACAGTCATTCGCTGCGCGATGCCGATCATAGAAGAAACCACAACCCACAGCGAGATATGCAAGCTTGGTGCCCTCGAACCCCTCCGCAGCCCAGTCGACCTCCGACATGGAACAGGCCCAGGGCTTGAACGAAAACGACGAGCAGAAGCGCTCAAGAAACTTGCGATCAAAAGCAGCATTGTGGGCAATGACAACATCGGCGGAAACCGCGAATTGCGTCACCTCCTCCGGATCGATCCTCTGGCCGGACACCATCGCATCCGTTATGCCTGTCAGCGCGGTTATCGTGGGCGGTATGGGACCCGCTGGCTCTCGAAGCCGATCAAACGGCTCCCCGACATCGACGATGATGCCGTCGAGCGAGTACCGGAATGGCACCATAGCAAGTTCGATGATTTCGTCCTTCTCTGGGTCGAGACCTGTCGTTTCGACGTCCACGAACAGCCCGAGGCGAGTATCCTCTTCGGATATTCCCGTTACAGGTGCGCGCGGCTGCAGGCGACGGAGAACCCGGTAGTCCTGGCTTGCCTCTAGGAGAGCTGCCGCGGCTTCGAGCGCTGCTGCATCCGGCTGGCCCATCATGCTGGTGCCGTATCGTCGGCTCCCGCTGGAGCGGACGGCACGATCCTGACCAGAGCCGCCCGTCCCTCCTCGTGGAACCAGAGTTCCCCGATCTTCGCGTCATCGCTTTTCGGAAGCGGATACGCTTCCCGCACCTTGAAGGTTGTCGGGAGATTCACTGATGTTCCGAAGACGAGCGCGTGCTGCTTTGGCAACGACGGCAAACGCTTCAGAACCGCGTCGGAAATGAATGGCGTCATCTGCCGGATCTGCGAAAGGTCATCCGGGTTCTGAATGCGATGGATAACGAAGTTCGAGCATTGCGAGAGCACGGTTTTCGAGAGTTCGCTTGGTCGTTGCGAGGCGACCAATAGGAAAAGTCCGTATTTTCGCCCCTCCTTGGCAATGCGCTCATAGATCTTGCTGGCATCGATTGCATATCGGGACGTTGCTTCGGAGATGTATCGGTGTGCCTCTTCGAGAAGCAGATGCACCGGAAAGCGATTTCGTGGATCGGCTTGCCGCAACAATCTGAACGCCATCCGTGCGAGCACGGATGCCACCAGCTCGACGACTTCATCCTCGACCGCATTCATATCGACGATGATGATCTGATCTCGCTTAATCCAACTCGCTCCATCGCGCTCCAAACCCAGGAGTCTTTCCAGAAATTTATCGCGAGACAATTCCGCCTGTCCGCCCGCCGCGTTGTGGCGAAGAAATTCGTATTCGGGACGCTCCTCAAGGGATTTGAAGCGCGTCAGCATCTGCGAGCAATAGTCTCGAATCTGCCTGTTCCCGTGCGCCTCCTCGTAAAGTATCGCCAGGTCCATTGCCTCGCCCAATGCCGCGAAATCGAACGGCAGATTGGAGTAGGCCGGGAGCTTCAGCCCATCGATGATGAACCCACCGCCATTTGCATCGCCCAGCAGGTATTTTGTAAGACCATCTGGATCGGCCATCTGACCGTAGCTGATCTTTATATACGGCTTGATTTTTGCCGTGCAAATCTCAGCGGTATTGAAACGTTGTAGCAGACCAACCATTCGATCATGCTTCGAAGGGCTGCCGGTGTCATCGCGGAGAATCTGGCTCAGGCACGTAGCAAGGATGTGGTTCTTGATGCCCTTCAACTCGGCGCTTGCTCCCGCAGAAAACAGCGTTGCGAGACCGAGTGCCATCCGTAGTATCGGAAGTTGAGTTCGTTCGCTGGCTTGAAGCAGCAACTCCCACTCGGATTGCTCCAGAAACCAATGCGGAAGGCGGAACTTTCCGTCGGATGCGGTCCCATCCAGCACGACGTGAGCGACACCGATGCCATTCCCATTGGCCAGCGGCATCAGTGCTTTGGCGTATTCGCCGTTTACGTCGAACACTACGAAGGTCGCACCGCGGGCGTGGAACTCGTCCGCCTTGTCGAACAATGACTGGAGCACCGACGCAACGGTGCATGACTTGCCGCTGCCCGTATTTCCAAGCACAGCGGTATGGCCGCCGAAAAAGTCGTCGATCCTCACTTTGACGTCGTAGCCCTCGAACACCACCGAGCGGCCGATCGAGAGGGCACGAAAGCGCGTCGCATCTTCAGGCACTGGTGCGGCGCCATTGAGACCCGGAGCTGGTTCGCTCGGCTTGTCGGTCTCGAACACACGATCAAGCTCCGCATCAAGAGCATAGAGTGCATCGGCATAGAGCGATGGAAAGACGGAAACGCCGAATCGAAACTTCGCGTTGCGGTCTTGCGGCAGCATTCCGACCGGCACGACATCGAGATATTTCGCGGACGCCGCCTTGTCCAACTCCCCTTCCCCGCGACCGGCGCTGGCGATGTCCCGCTCTCGCAGGCCGACAACCTCGACCACGACATATTCCGTCTGGACCGGAATCATCAGAAAGGAGCCAAGGCGGGCGACATAGTGAACGTCATCGAACCCGACAATGGTGAAATTGTCCGTGCCGGCGTGCATCTCGACGACGAAGCGGTCCGCCGCGACGGAGACGACCTTGCCGATCGCGCGTTTGCGGTCGTCGCGGCTCATTCACTCTCTCCATCGGTGGAAGGAGCTTCGGCCTTTTTGGGGGACATCACCTCCAACACCTTCCGGATCGCATCGTCGATGCGCTCGCTCGGTCGTTGCGGCATGAACTCGTCGATGATCGTATCGAAATAATGCGCCTTGCGACCGGCTGCCGGACCGTTGCCGCCGATAATCCAGATGCGGGGATCGTTCAGGGCGCGGAGCTTCGCGACTTCTCCCTCAAGCGTCGGATCAACGAAGATTATCAGGCGGAACGTCGGTATGGTGAGCGCCTGATAGATGATATTGTTGATGTGCTCGTCGCCGAAGGCATATCCCATGGTGAAGAGAACGCTTTGCTCCCTCACGATCCGCGCCTGGAATTCGCGAAACAGGTCTGCATAGGGCGATCCGAGACTGGAATTTTGCTTCGCCGGGGTGGGATAGATCATGACCTTCCCCGGTTCCTGTGCCTTTGAGACAGGAGTTTCGCGGATCGGGAAAAGACCGTAGTCGTCTTCGGTCCAGCTAATCGACCCATGAAGCTTGCAGAGATAGACGAAGCCATCCACAGCCGACCACTTCCGGCTCGTCAGATCGAGCTGCTCGGCAAGTGCGTAACGGAAGGTGGCGGGGTTGAAGCGACGCTCCACTACGCCGGAGAAGCCATTGGCGTAAGGCAGGCCGAGCCGGTCCATCGCTGTTTCGTTGAAAAGGTCGTAGTTGGTGGTGAATATCCACGGTCGCGGCAGCGAGCGATCACGCAGGACCAGCTTTCTGTAGAAAGTTTCGTAGAGTGTCCCGACGGTGCTGTCGCCATTGGCGAACGCGCCGATCGTGCATTTCCCCCAGAGGAAAGCCTGCATTTTCTGGATGATCTTATTGACGACCTTCAGATTGTCTTCCGCCTTCGCATGCGTGCTTCGCGAGAGCGAGAACCGAAGGCTGAACAGCAGCTCCATCAGCCGTTCAAGGTTGCGGGCATACTCTTTGTCGCCAATATCGATCCCGAACTCGTCGGTGAGAACTTTCCGTTCGGCGGCAGTCGGGAATCCTGCCTCGTCCACGTCCCGCGCCTTCGTGAACTCGGCGGCGAGCGGTGCCATGGTCGGAATGCCAAGCTCCCGCCAGGTCTCCTTCCCCGCAGCGTCTGTCTCTTTGATGCAATTCGACGAGCATCCTGCCCCAAGCAGGAACGCCACATTCTTCGCGTTCAGAGATTCCGACAGCGCCTTCCTGACGACGTCGGCGCCAGCCGGCCATTCGAGATCACCGGCATCAGCCTCGACGCCCCTCAGAAATTTGAATGTCAATTTCTGCGGTACTTCTCCATCGGAATCCGCCACGAACACCCCCTCATTTAAACAATGCCTCAATATCCGCCATTGGCCGGAACAACTTCATCGGCTGATCCGGAAACGGCAAAAAGCTTTCGCGCTCATAGAAGCGCTTCGCGCTCTCGTCCTTCGCGTCAACGATCACCGCAAAGGATGCAATCTCGCTGCGGACCGCCCGACAGAGAGCGTCCGCAAGGAGAAACCGACCGTAACCTTTTCCCTGATAGCGCCGATCGACAGCAAGGCGACCCAGCAAAGTCGCCGGGATCAGCGGGTAGCGCGGCAGCTTGCGGACGACGGCTTCCGGCAATTCCGGAAGTCGTACCGCCGTCGACGAAAGCGTATAATATCCGGCGATGCTGCCATCTTTCAGCACGAGGACAAAAGGCGCCGCCATCTTCTTTCTGGCGTCCTGTCCGGCCTGCGTCTGAAAGTATCGATCAAGCGGCTCTACACCGCTTTCGAACTCCGACCGGTCATGTTGCGCGCCGAGAACCTCGACTCGCAAGATGTCATCCCCCTCCCCCACGCGTCAGACGCCTGTTCTCTCACGATAACGCCGAACTGTGTCCGTCAGCCGCTCATTGACCGGCCGAGGTTCGACCAGAGCCTGGACGAACGTCTGGCTGTCCCGGACCGAAAGCTCGAGATGTTGATGTTCCTCGATGGCACGCCGCGCCGCGTCCTGTAGGCTTGTCAGAACGAAATCCGTTACAGTACGTCCCTGGAGGGCAGCGGCATGTTCGATCAGTCGCTTTTGATCAGTGGTCACGCGCGTCTCGAGGCGTTCCCCTCGGACGCGGCCGGACCTCGACCTCTTTACTGCTTCAGCCATTTTTCGATCTCCTATCTATCGAGCATATGTACGGCCAATGGCCGGAAACTTCAAGATGTCGGACCGATCAGCCGAGAACCCGAAACTCAGAAAACCAGAAACTGTGCAACAGATCGCTGCACAATCGCCATCGAACCTTGCTCACGCTCACTTTGTGCAGGCAGAGTGGACCCGGAAAGCGCAAAGCAGATCGTCGGGGTCGACGCCATCTTCCTGCCCGTACTCAAGGAACCGACTGCGCAAGGGGAATAGCGCGCGCTCCGTAATCGCCATCCCGTCCGTTCACTTGGGTATCGGAAAGTGACTTTAGATGTTCGACCTCTTCTCCAACTGGATCGAAAAACGACGGCAGATTCGCCAGCAATGGCAGCAGGACGCGCGTCTCTCACCCGTTGCGGAGATGGACAGGAAGGTCGTGCAGGCTATCGCCGACGAGGAAATGCAGAAACACCGGCGTCCCTGATCTAAATTGGAGGGTGAAAGCCTTCCCCCTGGCCGGCACTGCGTTGCCGGCGCGCCCCCTTCTGCGGGGAGACCCCGCAGCTCCTCTTGAGCGTGCGGCGATTTTCCGTACCGGACTGAGGGCCGGAAGAGCGCCCGTCGCGGAGATCATCCCGATGACCAGACACCATCTCGTAGCCTACAAGAGCGACTTGCGCACGAGCCTTTACGAGGACATCACCGGAGATTCTCGCCGAGTTGGAGGAAGGGTGGCCGACCTGGATCCAACACTGGGGCACCGCGGCGGCGAACCGTGACCATTTGCTAGTCTTAAACGGAGTTTCCATAGTCTGATCTGGAGACTTCATTTCGGTGAAAAGATGTGGATTTGAGTTCAATGGTGTCGACTTCCGAGCGCGTCTACCGCGCCGGCCTGATTGCCGGTTTTTTTCGAGCCTTTCGATGGAATCTGGTGCTCGACCTGGAACGCAATGCCTGTGTGCGAGTCTTTCATGCGGATGTGCCGACCGACTTGCCTTGCCTCGATATCTCCTCGATTTCGACTTCAAAGGGCTGGATATGGCACGCGGTCGAATTCAGCGCCTATGGTCGAACCTATACGCTGTCGGGCCTGTCAGCATCGGCGGCCGAGCAAATCGCGGCAGACCTCTATACTTTTGTTAACTCTTATCTCTTCGCTTTGCTTGAACAAGAACGGGTGGCGCTTGGCAGTGCCGATGCACAATTGCGCCAAGACCAGTATCTCGCCCAGTCAGACCTTAACCACGCCATAGCTCATTTGCCGCCCGGTATTGCGACGGCTGTCCGGCATCCCATGTTCGATGCAGAGCTCATGCCGGATGCCTTCCGAACTGCCCTGCCCCATTGGTTGGGAATGCTGATAAACCCCGGCCTGCGACATGATCATAACGAAGCTTTCGTTGCCTCTGAGCATGTTGCCTTCCAGGAGTTCTTCGATGATCTCGACGGGCGTTCGCTCTCGCTACAGCAACGCGAGGCGTGTATCCGCCTTGAAGATAACAATCTGCTGGTCGCTTCAGCCGGATCGGGAAAATCCGCAACCATGGTGGGCAAACTGGCCTATGTGCTGGAGAAAAAGCTCTACCGACCGGATGAAATTTTGTTGCTGGCCTTCAACAAGAGCGCCGCGGATGAACTCAAAACCAGAATTGCAAGGCAATTGGGGGTTGAGGAAGACGCCCTAGAATGCCGGGTCACAACCTTTCACGCACTGGGTCGGGGCATCATACAAGATGTCAGGGGGCAGCCGCCGCAGCTTGCCAATTGGGTTGGCCACCCCGCTGGCGAAGCACGGGTGCTCGACGATATCATCAAGACCCTTTTTGAGAGTGACCCAGACTTCGCCGCCCTTTGGAGCGAACTTCTGGTTGTGCATCCAAAGGCGGACATTCCGCCCCAATATTTCGACAGGGACGCCGACTATGAGCGCTACATTTCGGCCAAGCGCCGCGACGGCAACATAACGATCGGTTCTCTCGCCGACGTTTACGTGAAATCGCTACAGGAACAAAAGATCGCCAATTGGCTGTGGCTCCATTCGGTCGAATTCGAGTACGAAAAGCAAGTCGCCGTTGAAGACGAAGCCGGTAAGCCCCGTTTTCTGCATCCCGATTTCTACTATCCTCGGACCGGCACCATCCATGAGCATTTCGCACTCAATGCCGATGGCACCTCGCCTTTTGAAGGCTATGCGCTGCATGCCGGAGCCAAGCGGCAATCTTATCGTCAAAACGAACTCGATTTTTTTGAAACCACCTCGGCACAGGCCAGCCAGGCTAGGCTCATTGACGTTTTGAAATCGGAGCTGACTAACAGAGGCTACTGTTTCAAGCGCCGAGCATATGCCGAGATCAAAAAAGCGCTCGAACCGGTGGTGATCGAGCACTATCACAAGATCATTTCCACCTGCATCAAGCATATTCGGGCGCGACACCTCACACTCGAAATGCTGCTTGAGCAAGCCAAGTCCCTGCACGACAAGGCGCGCGCCGAGCTATTTGCACGAATTGTCTGGTCGATCACACAAGAATATTCAAAGAAATTGGATGAGGCCAAAGAGATCGACTTTGACTCAATGATCGCCAACGCTATCGCGTTGATCAAGTCCGGCCAATATCAAAGCCCCTACTCGCTGATCCTGGTCGACGAGTTTCAGGATATCTCCGAACCGCAGGCCAACCTTATCAAGGCTCTCAGAGAGCAACGGCCATCGTGCAAAGTGTTCGCAGTCGGGGACGATTGGCAGTCGATCTACCGTTTTGCCGGATCTGACATTAGCCTTTTCACCCAGTTTGAGGACCACTTCGGTGAAAGCTGGACCGGACGGCTCGAGCAAACCTATCGCTGCAATCAATTGATCGCTGAAACGGCAGCGAGCTTCGTGCAGCGCAACCCCGCCCAGCTCAAAAAATCGGTGCGCTCGAGCCGGGCCGCGATTCCGCGCTCCATTCGCGTCATACCAGTTGGCGACAACGACGCCAAACCTGACTATACCCAAGCATGCCACGCCGTGCTCGAAAGGCTCGATACAGCTCTGGGAAACATTGCCGAGCAATGGCGGACCGAGCCCGGCACCAAGCTCAAGGTCCTCGCTCTTTGGCGCTACAACCGACTTGATCCCTTTGCTGGCAAGCCACCGAGTTTCGAAAACATCGAGGTCGCGGGCTTGTCCTTTCACCGGGCCAAGGGTCTCGAAGCCGATTACACAGTTCTTCTTGATGTCAGTGAAGGTGACTATGTTGATTTCCGCTGAGAAGTGACCCGGTTCAGGGAGATTTTTCCA
>SWCE01000174.1_pt1 | contig 14210 bp, 10 predicted proteins | sample 4690061 | NCBI WGS metagenome assembly SWCE01 (sample SAMN10267279, study PRJNA491770) | bioreactor metagenome | isolation source: DHS bioreactor inoculated with subseafloor sediment | place: Japan: off Shimokita Peninsula | collected 2012-10
TCAAAATCATGAATTTATGCGGGCGATCAGAAACTTATAAAATCTACTTACCGGCTTTTAAAACTGTTAACAATTCTTCAAGATTTACTGTAGCGTAAGTGGAAGCATAATCAGACATGGCATAAGGTATCACTACTTCACCATTATGAATAATAGATCCACAGGAGTACACTACATTGGGTACATACCCTTCCCGCTCCATCTCATTGGGTTCAATAAGGGGAGTACTCAGCCGCCCGATTTCTATTTCCGGATCGTCGAGATCGTAAAGGCTGGCAGACAAGGTATACTCGCGCATTGGCCCGACAGCGTGGGTAATTACCAGCCATCCTTCATCCGTTTCGATGGGAGAACCGGAATTCCCTATTTGAACCAGTTCCCACGGATAGCGTGGCTTTTGTATTATTTTTGCTTCTCTCCATATATTGATCTTGTCCGAATAGGCGATGTAATTGTTTACGCCATCTATGCGGCACAACATGGCATATTTACCCTTTATTTTTCGGGGAAACAGGGCCATACCTTTATTTTGGGCAATTTCACCATTTATAGGCATGATTTTGAAGTTATAAAAATCACGCGTTTCTATGAGCTTCGGCAGTATGGCAATACCATCAAACGCCGTATAGGTGGCATAATAAGTACATTTCCCATCTTCATCAAAAAATTGCACAAACCGGGCATCTTCAATACCGCGTTGCTCGGTAGCAGAAATAGGGAAAATCACCCTTTCCGAAATGGCAGAATCAATCGAAAAATTTACTTCATAATGAGAGGAAGCAAGCCATGTCATATGATTCAGCAGCGTAACCTGCTCTTCGGTCAATCCTTCAGAATCCCGCTCGGAAGCGATGTTTTTCATCAACTCTCCATAGGTAAATTCATCACCCAGTTTGTCGAGGACAAAACCGGGTGAGATCATGCGCTTGCCTTCATGCATCTCCTGGAGTTTGCGCTTAAATTCCTTTTTGTTATAGATGTGTCGCTTTATTTTATCGGCTTCGGCCAACATTTTTCCACTGGGCTCAAGAATCAGATCATTGTTTTTATCCAGCACACCTGCCCTGAAAACAATAGATGAAATATGACCTTCGCCCGTTGCCCTGAAACTGATGATTACCCGCTTTTCATCGGAACGCAATTCCGTTTGGTCGGGACTGGCAACCATGGAAGGGTTAAAAAAAGCAGCCGATTCAATGGAGTATTCCATAGTAAAGTAAGCACCAATAAGGGATTGCTGCTGGGGTGAAAGCGAATCAGGATTGATGCCCATACCTTTAATGACTGGTTGTATTTTGGCAAAATTCTTTGAAAGCGTCCGGGAAATGTTTCTATGCCGCCTGGCATATCCACGCAACAACTGGCTCTGTGTTACATTCATTTCTTCTTTCGACATGTCCAATACATTCTGCACAAGAATAGCAGCCCTCTCATCGTTTAAGTGCAAAAACCGGGCAATGATGCGTGATGAATCAGGAGCAAAAATAATTTGTTTGCGGGAAACATTAACTTCCATAAGGTAAAAGCGTTATTAAAGGTTGGTTAGTCATCCAAAAAGAATTATTGACTGCAAAGACTATGCCTGAGCCAATTTTCATGAATAAATGGTTAAATTTGCCATTCTCAGGATGACGAAATTAGTAAAATTGTTTATGCAACCACGTACCGAAGCGCTCAAACACTTATTTAAACAATGGAATGGACAAGAGGTTTTACATTGTGTTCCATTGGCTCCCTCAGGTTCCGACAGGTTATACTACCGGCTCTCAGGGGAAAATGCTTCATTTATAGGAACTTACAATGCTGATAAAAGAGAAAATCAGGCTTTTATTGCCTTCAGTCATTTTTTTTTAAACCAGGGCTTAAATGTCCCCCGGGTATATTCCCACGACAGCCAAAATAACGTTTATCTTCAAACTGATCTGGGCGACACCACCCTTTTTGAACTGCTCTCCACGGAAGGTTTTACCGGAAGGGTTTGTACACTTTACCGTGAAGTGGTTAAACAGTTACCTTTACTGCAAACCGGAAATGTAGCTGCATTTGACTTTAATATTTGTTATCCCCGCCATGCTTTCGACAGGCAAAGTATGATCTGGGATTTAAATTATTTCAAATATTATTTTGCCAAATTGTCGGGGATTGGTTTTGATGAACAGGCACTCGAGGATGATTTTAACACTTTGATGGCATTTCTTTTGGAGTCACCCGCCGAAACCATTATGTTGCGTGATTTTCAGTCAAGGAATGTAATGATAGTTGATGAAACACCTTATTTTATTGATTTTCAGGGCGCACGCAAAGGTCCATTGCACTATGACCTGGCCTCACTTTTGTATGATGCCAAAGCCAACTTATCTGAGCCATTTCGTGAAGAATTGCTTGAATTATACCTCAGAGAGTTGAATAAAGTCATTCCTACCGATGCAAAAATTTTCACAGAACATTTTTATGGTTTTGTTCTGATCAGAATATTACAGGCACTTGGTGCCTATGGGTACCGAGGTTTTTATCAACGCAAAAAACATTTTTTACAAAGCATTCCCTATGCGCTTAAAAATCTGGAAATGTTATTGCAGCGCCATCATCCACCAGTGGTGCTGAATGAACTGGATTCCCTGCTGCTTAAAATGGCTGGCAATGAAAAGCTTGCCGCCCTTTCCAAACCTGACTTAAAAGTATCAATTCAAAGCTTTTCATTTAAGGAAGGCATTCCTAATGATAGTGGAGCACATGGAGGAGGATTTGTTTTCGATTGTCGCGCCTTACCTAATCCAGGCAGGCAGGAAGCGTATAAAATACTTAGCGGAAATGATGAGCCTGTCATCCAATTTCTGGCCGCGCAGGCTGAACCGACAACTTTTCTGTCAGGCGTTTACATCCTGGTGGATCAGGCAGTGGAAAATTATATGAGTCGGGGATTTACCAGTCTTTCGGTGAGTTTTGGCTGCACCGGAGGCCAGCATCGCTCGGTATATTGTGCCAATCAGCTTTCCAACCACCTGAAAAAAAAGTATAACCTCATCATCGAACCCACACACCTTATGAAGGAAAAATGGGTGAAATAACTAAAAAACAGCATTTATGAGCAAAACAATGTGTGAGAAAGGCAAGAAGGGAGAAAGCAACACCACCTCACCTGGGTTTGAATGCAAAAAATGTGGTGCAAGGGTTAAAAAAGAAAAGCAAGTATGTAAACCAAAAAAAAGAAAGGATTGATTTATGAATCCAGCCCAAAACCTTAGCCCTTTTGATGCCAAAGAAAGTTTGATACAACAAACCATTGCCCAGATAAACCGGGATTTTGCCAGGTTTGGTATGGAAATTAACTTTCCCCAGTCCATGGAAATGGTGTATGCTCAGGTTTTTAGTGAGATTATATATTATCTGAACGATCTGCTTGCTACAGATAATCACAGACTGGTTTCCCTGTTATATCATATTGATATTTCTGAATCTGCCATTAAGGAAGCCTGGGCTGAGCAGCCTGACTTAACCCGACCACATATATTATCTGAACTCATTATCCTAAGGGAATTTAAAAAAGTGGTTTATCGCAACCATTACCGGGATAAAAAAGATACCATTAAAAAAGCAAGATGAAAGCCATGATACTCGCTGCCGGATTGGGTAGCCGGCTCAGGCCACTTACCGATACGCTGCCTAAAGCATTGATTCCGGTTGGCGATTATACCTTACTACAGTTTGCCATGTTAAAACTTAAGCATGCAGGATGCCATGAAATCATCATCAACATACACCATAAAAGCGATCTCATCAGGCAATACCTCGCTAAAAATAATAATTTTGGCTGTAAGATTGAATTTTCTGATGAAAGCGAAAAACTGCTTGATACCGGCGGCGGCCTGAAAAAGGCAGCCTGGTTTTTTGACGATCATCAGCCTTTTATTCTTTATAATTGTGACATCATTAGCAGTATTGATCTTGCTGAGATGTATGATTATCATCTGAAAACTAACGTTTTGACCACACTGGCAGTCAGGCAGCGTCCTACTCAACGTTACCTGCTTTTTGATCCTGAGATGAGGCTTTGCGGATGGAAAAACGTAAAAACTGAAGAAACAATTCTTCTTTTTTCTGCCGGTAGTTACAGCGAATTGGCCTTTAGCGGAATCCACATTATTTCACCCGAATTATTGAAACATTTTCCGCCTGAGGATAAATTTTCAATCATGCAAACTTATTTATCGCTGGCACGACATCACAACATTACAGGGTTTCGCGACAATGCTGATTATTGGTTGGATGCCGGCAAACCTGAAGCTTTGGCACAGGCACATGAAATCATTCAAAAAATTAAATTTTAGCGAAAAAAGTCACATGAAGCAGGCATTTCTTGAAATACTGGCCAATCATATTCAATCACATTTTCCACACTCCGGAAGCAGGCTTTGTGTAGTGTTGCCCAACCGGCGTGCTGGTTTATTTTTAAAACGATATCTGGTTCCACTAAATGAACAACCCGTATGGGCACCCTCAATATTGCCTATTGAAGATTTTACCGCTCAACTTAGCGGCTTGCTCATCCCCGATCCTCTGGATCTGATGACGTCAATTTATTCGGCGCACCAGCAAATAGAAAGAGAACACGCACTGAGTTTTGATGAATTTTACGGAAGAGCCTCCGGGCTGCTGCATGATTTTGAAGAGGTTGAGCAATACCTGGTTGACCCTGCCCAGCTTTTCAGCTTTCTAAGCGAAAGTAAAGCCATTTCGTTATGGAACGCAGAAAACGAGCCTTTAACCCCTTTCGAGAAGAACTATCTGGAGTTTTTCCATGCAATGCATCTTTATTATAACATATTCAGGCAGGAATTATTGACCCGGAAACTTGCCACCCAGGGAATGGCCACCCGAATGCTTGCCGAAGGGGTTATTTCTATGGATATTCAGCAATGGGATCATATTATTTTTGCCGGTTTCAATGCCCTTACTCCGGCTCAGATCCGCCTTATAAAGTCACTAACATCCAGGAAAATAGCAACTATGATGTGGGATGCAGATGCCTGGTTTATGAATAATGACCTGCAGGAAGCAGGCACTTTTCTTCGTAGTTATCGCAAAGATAAAGAACTGGGAGATTTCGGATCATTCAGTGATAAGTTTAAAGAGGAAGCACATGAAATCCTTATTTCCGGTTTACCCGGACTTACGGGACAGGCAAATATGGCCGGACACATTATCAGACAAATCATGGCAGAGGATGAAACCTCCAGAGGCAGCACAGCCATCGTACTTGCCGATGAAAGTTTACTGCTCCCTTTATTGAATGCCATGCCTGAAGAAGCAGGTGCTTTTAACATCACCATGGGTTATCCACTCACCCAATCGCCACTATATCAATTATTTAACAATATAATACAACTCCATGTTAATGCTGTTGTGAATCAGGATAACCAGGAGTTCAACTATTATTTTAAAGATTTGCTGCATGTGCTCCGGCATCCTTATGCGGTTTATCTGATTAGCGAAGAACATCGCCAGGCCCTGATCAATCAGATAGTACAGAGTAAGCGGCCCTATTATGGATTGAAAGAACTTAAACTGAGAACATTTTCCGCGCCATCTTTTAATGAAGAAACACATTTATTTGCCGGCAACTGTAAGGATGCCCGGGCACTGTTACTACTCCTGCAACAGTGCATTGGCAAGATTAAATCCAGATTTTCAACCGAGGGCATAAAAAACAGACAGGCCGATATGGAAGTGCTGTTTAATCTCTCGCGCATTATAAACCGCCTTCAGCAGTTTTCAGCTTCTCATGCTTTTATCAGCCAACTTTCCACGCTTCAATTATTATTTTCAGAAGCTGCCCATCAGATGCCAGTGGCTTTTTACGGAGAACCTCTTCAGGGCATTCAAATAATGGGCTTACTTGAAACGCGTACGCTTGATTTCGACAACATTATCCTGCTATCGGCCAATGAGGGAGTACTACCTGTGGCCAAATCTCACCTCAGTTATATACCATTTGACATTCGTATGCATTTTGGCATGCCTACCCACCGTGATCAGCAGGCCATTTATGCTTACCATTTCTACCGGCTGCTGATACGTAGCCGGAAAGCATGGCTGATATACAATAGCGAGCCTGGCCGGCTGGGTGGAGGCGAACGCAGTCGTTTTATCACCCAGCTTCTGATCGAAATGCCCCAATATTCAACCAGGGTGAGCATCAATGAAACCACTCCATCATTATCTGCCCGGCTTAATCCCATCGCAAAAATTGTGATTGAAAAGGACGAATTCATTATGCAGCAATTGAGAGATCTGGGCAGACGAGGATTTTCACCTACCTCACTTACCAGCTATCTGAATTGTAGTTTAAGGTTTTATTTCAGCTATGTTCTCAGGCTCCATGAAACAGAACAGGAAGATGAGCACATTGATCACCGGACTTTGGGTATAGTGGTACATGCGGTAATGCAAAATCTTTTGCAACCCCTGCGCAATCAAAAAATCACTGCCGATCAGTTGAAACACGGGAGCAACGTTATTACCGAAAAAATTAACAGCGCTTTTAATAATGATTTCCCGCAAGGTGACATAACTACCGGACGTAATTTACTTATAGCTACCCTGGCCAAAAAATGGATTACCCTTGCATTGGAAAAAGAAATCAGTATGCTGGATGAAACAGCAGAGGTAAAGGTTCTTGCATTGGAAAAATCGCTGAGCCGTAAACTTCAAACAGATACCACCAAAGGCACTATAGAAGTAAAGCTGACCGGGAAGGCCGATCGCATTGATAATCGAGATAATGAAACACTTATCATTGATTATAAAACAGGCATGGTTTCATCAGGCGATTTGGGAATCAAGGCTGTGGAAGATCTTTTCAATTCAGAGAAACCCATAAAAGAAAAAGCGTTTCAATTGTTGTTCTACATTTATCTGGCAAAAGGAGATAAAGATTTTTCATGGAATACAGACCACATCAATGCTGCATTATTCAGCTTCCGTTCTATTGCAGCCGGTTTACAAACGTTACAACTCAAAGAAGATCATAATTCAGCCCTGGATTCATTTGAACAGCATCTCACCACACTGATTGCTGAAATTTATGATCCCGGGGTGAACTTTTCCCAAACTTCCAACGAGAAAAAATGCCTTTACTGCCCCTTTAAGGTAATCTGCCAAAGATAGGATTTGAGGTTTCCCAAACACTTACCGAAACAGGAGGGTCACTCCAATCCAACGATGTAAATAAGTATGTCAGGAAATCAATAGTGACCGGATAAATTTAAAAGATTCATCACTTCTTTCTGAATAACAAAGCCTTACATTAACTTTGGGAGATTGGAGGTGGGATCAAGTGATGAAGCATTGCCCAGAAGAAGAGTTTTTATGGGGGTCTCTAATGTTAGAGCCTGCTAAAAAACCAATATGTCATTGGGTATCAGTTCGGTATAATGCTATTTTTTATATTAAATGCAAGGTTTTTCTAAGCATACGTCTCCATGCTTTTATATTACGGTGCGCAGCACCTTATTATCGTTCTGACTCATTCTTTCTATAAATAGTATGGTGTTTTGCATCTAAAAAAGAGCGACAGTGTGGCGAAATATTTATAGAAAATGTATGTTTAGTGATTTTGGGAGGTGCAAAGCACCGAAATATAAAAAGGTAGTGAGTTTTCCAGCAGGCCTTAATGCTAGGAAATATCTTGAAACCAGCTCAATTATTTTAAATTGGGATTACACAGACACCTTAAACCATCTGAAAATCAATGCATACTGCTACATCTTCTGCAGACAGAGACGCAATGAATCCCATCTCAGGCAGACAGGCAACGAATCCCACCTCAGGCGGGCAGGCAGCGAATGAATCTCATTTAATACTATCTTTGTACGTGCAAATTACCCCAGATGTTTGAAAACCTGAACCAACCCTACCCTTTTCATAATAATTTTAAACATAACCTTAGGACCTTTATGCTGGTAAGCATGTTTTTTATGCTTATTTCGCTTTATTTTCAGCCTTTTGGAATTGACTTTATGGCCTCCCGCAAAGAAGGTTACTTTATCCTGGTCCTTGGCATGGTAAGTGCAGCCACGTTTTTCCTTAACACACTTTTTTTACCTGGCCTGATGCCCCGACTTTTCGAATCTGCCCGGTGGACCATCCTCAAAGAAATTATCTGGAATATCTACAATTTTATTATTCTCATTGCCGGTTTCAGTCTTTCCGCCTGGATTTTTGAAATACCAAATTTGCAGTCACTCACCTTATTCCGTTCTGGTGCACTGGCTTTATTGCCTTTGGTACTTTTCAATCTATTGAATTACAACCATGTGCTTAAGAACAAGGTAGTCAGGGTAATCGATTCTGGCCGTCACTGGCTGGATGAGCATGACAAAGGCACCACTTCTGATGTAAACCCAACGCTTAGCATTGTTTCTGAGAATGGAAAAGATGTTTTTGAGGATAACATTCACAATGTAGTACTCATACAATCATCTGGCAACTATATAGAAGTTTTTTACCGAAAAAACGGGCAGATCCGCCGGCAGCTCATCAGACAAACACTGAGTGCCGTAGAAAAGATGACATTAAAATTCCCGGATATCATTAAGTGTCACCGTTGCTGTCTGGTAAACAGACAACAAGTAAAGCGGCTTACGGGTAGCTCGCCTGCTTATTCTCTTGAAGTAGAAGGGCTTGACTTTCAGATACCGGTAAGCCGGCAAAAGATAGGTGAAATCCGTAAACTGTTTGGCAAGCATCACTCCTGAGAAACCTCTATTGAGCAGTATTGGATTTTTATCCCATGCAGTTCATCCCTCAAATACCTGCAATTCATCCCTAAATCCTTCATTTCTGCCCCTTTCAGGCAGCCCGGCACATATTTTTATATAGATGTCTAACCTGATTTAACTTTGCCTGAAAGTACAGGCAGCGAAACTGCATTTTCACGGATCAGAAAGGCAAATTGTACAATCAGAATCATACCTAATTTTTTAAAAAAATGACAAACTTTAAACCACTGAATATTGGCGGACTTTTCGTCCCTAAACCTATTATACAGGGAGGTATGGGTGTGGGTATTTCACTCTCAGGACTCGCTTCGGCTGTAGCCAATGAGGGTGGCATTGGCGTAATTTCCGTTGCAGGCCTGGGCTTGATCTATAAAGAGCCGGGTATTGGCTTCTTTGAAAACTGCATTACCGGTTTGAAAACGGAAATCCGTAACGCCAGAAAATTAACCAGGGGAATCATTGGGGTGAATATAATGGTTGCATTATCCAATTTTGATGATATGATGCTCACTTCCATTGAAGAAAAAATTGATGTAATTTTTTGTGGCGCAGGTTTGCCACTGGATTTACCCAAATACCTGACCCCCGGCAGCCAGACCAAACTGGTACCGATTGTCTCTTCAGCCCGCGCCGCTGCCTTGTTGTGCAATAAATGGCTGGCAAATTACCATTATCTGCCCGATGCCATCGTGGTAGAAGGGCCAAAAGCAGGCGGCCATCTTGGATTTAAGCCTGAACAAATCTTCGATGAAAATTTTTCACTTGAACATTTGGTACCGGAAGTGACAAAAGTGGTGAATGAAATTGCCCGTGCAAATGGAAAAACTATCCCTGTAATTGCAGCGGGAGGCATTTATACCGGTGCAGATATTGCCCGTATAATGGAACTGGGCGCATCAGGCGTTCAGATGGGTACCCGTTTTGTAACTACGCTTGAGTGTGATGCATCTTCTGAGTTCAAACAAGCCTATATTGATGCAGGGCCCGAAGACGTAAAAATCATTAAAAGTCCGGTGGGCATGCCTGGCCGGGCCATCAATTCGCCTTTTTTGCTGGCAGTGGAAGCTGGTACCCGTCATCCTAAAGTTTGTCCGGTAAATTGCATACGCACCTGTGACATCAAAACAGCACCCTATTGCATCATTGCTTCTCTGACCTCAGCATTGCGCGGCAACTTTAACCGGGGTTATGCCTTTGCAGGAAGTAACGTATGGCGGTGTGATGAAGTTATCTCGGTGAAAGACTTGTTCCTGAAACTTGACAAGGAATATTCCGACTTTGATGAACAAAAGAACAGAAACAGCTTATTTCAGGCCAGAAGAAAAAGAGCCTATGCTTATGTGCGCAACTTTAGACTGGCAAATATGGATGCCTTTTCAGCTACTCAGCTGAAAGAAAGAATGGTCAGCCTTACTTTCCCGTTTTTGGGTTTCAGATAAATTAAAGCGTGCATTGCTTTGGATCAAAACTCCTGTCCAGTGGTTTCCAGGTCAGTATATCTCAAGCCGTTATATGGTTCTGAAAAATTAACCAATAACAAAGCCTGACAGAAACCATCTATCTCTCTTAAGCAGAAAATGTATGATTCTGTTTCTAATCTATTAATGCAAATTTGCTTTCAGGAGCTTTTGGGTGCAGGAGCCAGCAATCCGGCAAGTGCTCCAATGGCAGCCGAACCAATGGCCGTGAGTATGGTGGGTACCCCCTTATCATCGGCAATCCTCCCCGATCCTATCAGTGCAATCACACCAATGATGATGGAAAGTATGGTGGCACCAAGCGCAATAACCACTATCCGGTAGACCCAGACATCAGTCTCTAAGGCACTTTTTTGTTTAATCTGATCCGCTGCTTTCACAGGATCCTCCCTGAATTCTTGCTGAAGTGCAGGGTTACTGCGCAATGCATCGGCAAAATCACTTACATTACGAAATTCTTTTATTGGTTCCATAAATGATTGGTTTTAAAATAAAAAAAAGTGGAACAGGAAAAATCGGGCAGAAGTTGAGGTAGTGATGTTTTAGGGCAGCTAAGATACGAAAAATTGGTAATTAGTGATTAGTGATTGGTGATTGGTGATTGGTGATTGGTGACTGGTGATTGGTGATTGGTTGAGCCGATCAAAAAAACTTCGTGTGTCTTTGCGTCTTTGCATGGAATTTTCAATATGTGATCTGATCGTCGATCTGAAGCAAGTGATTCAATCCGCAACCTGCAATCCGCGATCAATGGGCTTCCAGCCAGTTTTTTCCGGTACTCATTTCCACTTCAAGCGGAATAGCAAGCCGTATGGCTGATTTCATATATTTCTCTACCAGAGATTTAACTACATCCACTTCTTGTAAATGCACGTCAAAAACCAACTCATCATGCACCTGCATTATCATACGGGAACGTAAACCAAGGCGTTCAAATTCACGCTGAATATTGATCATAGCGATTTTGATCATATCGGCGGAAGAACCCTGAATGGGTGCATTGATGGCATTGCGTTCGGCAAAGCCACGCACTATGGCATTGGCTGAATTGATGTCGCGCAGATAGCGGCGGCGCTTCATGATGGTTTCAACATATCCAAACTCTCTTGCGAAAACAATGGTTTCATCCATATATTTCTTTATTCCGGGAAAACGTTCAAAATATTGGGCAATAATGCTTGCAGCTTCCCTTCGTGGAATACCCAGTCGCTCAGAAAGACCGAAGGCAGAGATGCCATATATAATTCCAAAGTTTACGGTTTTGGCGTTCCGCCGCATCTCTTTTGATACTTCATTAATATCCATATTATAAATGCGGGCAGCAGTGGCCGTATGAATATCAATGCGATCTCGGAAAGCCTGTTGCATGGCATCATCACCACTTATATGAGCAATAATGCGCAGTTCAATCTGGGAATAATCAGCCGAAAGCAGTATGTATTTGTCATTTCGGGGAACAAAAGCTTTTCTGATTTCACGTCCACGCTCAGTACGAATGGGAATATTCTGAAGGTTGGGATTGTTGGAGCTCAGCCGTCCGGTAGCAGCCACGGCCTGATTGTATGATGTGTGTATACGTCCGGTGCGCGAATTAACCAACAATGGCAACGAATCCACATACGTGGACTTCAATTTGGAAAGTGAGCGATAATCCAGTATCTGCTGAACAATAGGATGTTTGTTTATAAGCTTTTGCAACACGTCCTCACTGGTGGAATGCTGTTTGGTTTTGGTTTGTTTTGGATTGTCGGACAGCCCCATTTTATCAAAAAGGATTTCACCCAGTTGTTTGGGTGAGCCGATATTGAATTCGGCTCCTGACATTTTAAAAATCTCCTTTTCTACTGCTGAAATTTCCTGCTGCAACTGCAAAGAAAATTGATTCAGGTTGTCGCTGTCAATTTTTACGCCTTCGGCTTCCATGGATGCAAGTACCTTTACCAGAGGCATTTCAATTTCATCAAAAAGCTTTCGGGTGCCTGTTTCCATAAGCAGCGGTTCCAGCACATTTCTGAGCTGCAGCGTAATATCGGCATCCTCGCAGGCATACTCCGTCAGTTTATCCAGCTTCACTGAGCGCATGGTCAATTGATCCTTTCCTTTCTTGCCGATAAGCTGTTCAATGGGCATAGGATCATATCCGAGATATGTTTTTGCCAGAAAATCCATGTTGTGACGCATATCCGGCTCAATCAGATAATGGGCTATCATGGTATCGAAAAGCGGCCCGTTAACTTCTATTTCATACCATTTGAGCACTGAAATATCATATTTCAGGTTCTGCCCGGTTTTTTCAATCTTTTCATCTGCAAAAACCGCTGAAAATTCAGTAACAATTTCCAGAGCATCGGCATATATTGGCGGTATGGGCACAAACCAGGCTTCGCCCGGTTTCGTGGTAAATGACATGCCTACCAGTTCTACATTGTTGGCATCTAAGCCCGTAGTTTCGGTGTCAAAGCAAAACATGGGTGCGTCAGAAAGCAGCTTTATTAAATTTTGTCTTTGGTCAAACGTTTCCGCCAGATGGTATTGGTGAGGAACCTGCCCTAAAGTAAGCAGATTGCTGGAAAGATCAATAAGCTCTCCTGCGGCAGCAAATAAATCTGGTTGTGAAGACTGGCTGGCTTTTTCAAAATCAGCAAACACACGTCTGGCAAAAGCATTGAATTCAATTTCCTCGAATAGGTTTTTCAATGCAACAATATCGGGTGCGCCCATTTTTAAACTTTCCTCCTCAAACGGGATAGGGACATCTAAAATAATGGTTGCCAATTGCTTAGATGTTAAGGCCTGTTTGCTATATTCCACAACTTTCCGGCGCAGGGATTCCCTTTCAATTTTATCAGCATTGGCGATAAGGTTCTCAACAGAATCAAATTCCTGAATCAGTTTTCGTGCGGTAACTTCACCCACCCCGGGAATACCCGGTATGTTATCCGAAATATCCCCCCAGAGGCCCAGCATATCAATGACTTGTTCCGGACGGCTTACTCCAAATTTTTCACAAACCTCCTTAACTCCCATAAGCACCGGCGGTTCATTGGGTTTTCCGGGTTTATACTGAAGGATATTGTCGGTTACCAATTGTCCAAAATCTTTATCAGGCGTCATCATATAAACGGTGAAGCCTGCTTTTTCTGCCTTTCGCGACAGGGTTCCGATGACATCGTCGGCTTCATAACCATCCACAAAAAGTATGGGAATATTAAATCCCCTGAGCAATTCCATTATATAAGGTATTGCAGAAGCAATATCTTCGGGCATACTTTCGCGGTTGGCCTTGTAATCCGCAAAGTCATCATGCCTCACGGTAGGCGCATGCGTATCAAAAGCCACCCCAATATGTGTCGGTTGCTCATTTTTTATAACATCATACAGCGAATTGGCAAAACCAAGGATGGCTGAAGTATTCAGACCTTTGGAGGTAATTCTCGGATTGCGGTTCAATGCATAATAAGCTCTGTAAATCAGTGCCATAGCATCTAACAGGAAGAGTTTCTTTTTGGGTTGTGACATATATTTGCAGATTTATTTCAAGAATAAACTTTAAAACGCAACACAATGGAGATGCGTGGATTGGTTACAAAGATATAAAACATGCTCTGGCTGAATACAATTCAATGGAATAAGAACAAGTTAAAATCTTGTAATAGCATACCGATTTTACTCAACACCTCGCCCCCCGCCCTTCTTCTGAAGGATTAGGGAGCTAAATCCTAATGCTTTTGTAGATTTGTACTTTGCTTAAAGTATACTTATGGCTCAAAACATCTCCCCTTACCCATGCTTCACCCTCTCCTTGAGGAGAGGGCAGGGTGAGGTGATACAAGGGAGCTAAAAACTACTATTAGCAGATTTGTACTTTGAAAACAATTTTCATGGCTCAAAACATCTCCCCTTACCCATGCTTCACCCTCTCCTTGAGGAGAGGGCAGGGTGAGGTGATACA
>SWCE01003761.1_pt1 | contig 13729 bp, 10 predicted proteins | sample 4690061 | NCBI WGS metagenome assembly SWCE01 (sample SAMN10267279, study PRJNA491770) | bioreactor metagenome | isolation source: DHS bioreactor inoculated with subseafloor sediment | place: Japan: off Shimokita Peninsula | collected 2012-10
GTACAGGAAATTGCTAAATTGATGGGTGTTGATATGCCAAGCAATACTGAAGTTATTTTAGTTAAGGTAGATGCTAAAGGAGACGAAGATTTACTGTGTAAAGAAAAAATGTGTCCAGTTATCGGAATCAATACATATAAGACTATTGAAGAGGCAATGGACATTGCACAAGCAAATCTTGAGTATGAAGGAAAGGGTCATTCAGCTATAATACATTCAAATAATATGGATAATATTAAAATGGCAGGAGATAAACTGACTGTAAGTAGATTGTTGGTTAATCAAATATGTGCAACTATGAATGGTGGTAGCTTTAATAACGGGCTTGCAGCTACAACTACACTAGGTTGTGGTTCATGGGGTAATAATAGTATCTCAGAAAACTTAGATTATAAACATTTAATAAATGTTTCCAGAATAGCAATGGTTATAGAAGGTTCAGAGCAGCCATCTGATGAAGTAATTTGGGGGTGATTAGATAATGAAATTTATGGAGTACCAAGCTAGAGAAAGCTACGAAAAATATGGAATCCCTGTTAAAAATGGAGTAGTTATTGATAACTTAGAAAATATAGATAAAAAAATAGAAGGGTTAAGCTTTCCTCTAGTGGTAAAGGCTCAGGTACAAGTTGGAGGAAGAGGTAAGGCTGGAGGAATTCAGTTTACAGAGAATGTCCAAGAAGTAGAAGCTATTTGTGCTAAACTATTGTTTAGCACTTTAAAAGGGCATAAGATAAACAAACTAATGATAGTTGAAAAAGCAGAAGGAACTAGTGAGCTATACTTAAGCGTTATTATGGATAGGTTACATAAGTGCCCTATGATAATATTTAGTGCAGAGGGTGGAGTAGATATTGAAGAAATAGCCGCAACCAAGCCTGAAGCAATTATAAAGATACCTATTGATACTGAAATAGGAGTAAATAAATATACTGCTCAATATATGGTTAATAAAAGTGGTATTGACAAAGAACTAGTGAATCCCTTATTTAATATTGTTTCAAATTTATATAAAATGCTTTTAGAAACTGATGCACTACTTGTTGAAATAAATCCACTACTCATTTGTGAAGGAAATCAGTTAGTAGCTTTAGATGGAAAGGTAGATGTTGATGATAGTGCATTATATCGTCAACCCAAAGTCTTAGAATATAGAGATTCAATACAAGAAGAAGAACTTGTACTTGAAGCAAGGAAATTCAGATTCTTATACATTCCCGTAGAAGATGGGGGAAATGTTGCAGTCATAAGTAATGGTTCAGGTATGCTTATGTCTAGTATAGATTTGATTACAAAAGCAGGAATGAGTGTGGGAGCTGTACTAGATTTAGGTGGAGGCTCTACTGCTGATAGAATAAAGGAAGCTGTAAGGATAGTACTATCCAATCCTGATATTGAGTATTTATTTATAAATATATTTGGTGGTATTACAAGGTGTAATGAAGTTGCAGAAGGTGTAAAAATTGCAATGAAGCTACAACCTAAGGGCAAACAAGTTATAGTTAGACTTGAAGGAACGAATAAAAACCTTGGAATAGAGATACTTAACTCCATTGATTATGATGTAGTATCAGTAGACGGACTAAGAGAAGGAGTTGCTGAGCTTAGCAAAAGGGGGAATACAAATGAGTGTGCTAATTGATAAAAATACAAGATTAATTGTACAAGGAATCACAGGCAGAGAAGGTACATTTCATACTGAGCAGATGCTAGAGTACGGTACTAACGTTGTTGCAGGTGTTACCCCAGGAAAAGGTGGTCAAGAAATACTAGGAGTACCTGTATTTGATACAGTAAAAGAAGCAGTAGAAGCCACCGATGCAAACACATCAGTGATATTTGTTCCAGCAAAATATACTGCAGCAGGTGTATATGAAGCCATGGATGCAGGAGTAGAGTTAGTTCTTACAATAGCTGAACATGTTCCAGTAAAAGATATGATGGAAGTTTATCATATTGCTAAAAGAAAAGGATGTAGGGTAATAGGCCCTAATTCATTTGGAATAATATCTCCTGGTAAGGCAAAAGCAGGATTTATGGCACATAGAATATTTTCAGAGGGAAATGTAGGCGTAATGTCACGAAGTGCAACCAACTGTTATGAAACAGTTTTTATGATGACTAATGAGGGAATAGGACAATCAACCTGTATAGGAGTTGGGGGAGATATGATACCTGGCTCAACCTTTGTAGAGCTACTACCAATGTTTGAAAAAGATAAAGACACAAAAGCTATAGTTCTTATTGGGGAGATCGGTGGTAATGAAGAAGAACTTGCAGCAGAGTATATAAAGAAGAATGTAACTAAGCCAGTTATAGCTTTGATAGCAGGTAAAAATGCTCCAAAAGGTAAAAACATGGGTCATGCAGGAGCTATAGTTTCTGCTGATGGTACTGGAAGTGCAGAAAACAAGGAAAAATTATTGAAAGCCGCAGGAGTACATATTGCAGAAAATACTGCACATATAGTTGAGATAGTTAAAGAAATAATATAGTATTACTTTGGAGGCACAGAGTCCTTCAAGACTCTGTGCTTCATCTTTTCTTAATATATAAAAAAAATTATAGGAAAGAGTATAAATATACTCTATTTCTAAATAAGGAGTGAAAATATATGTCTCTACTAGAAGAAGCTTTAGAATTACATAAGCAGTGGAAAGGTAAGATCGAAGTAGTTAGTGCAGTTCCTGTTAAAAATGAATACGATTTATCAACAGCATATACACCAGGTGTAGCTGAGCCTTGTAAAGAGATTCATAAGGATATAAATAAGGTATATGATTATACACGAAAAGGCAATTTGGTAGCTGTAGTAAGTGATGGTACTGCAGTTTTAGGACTTGGAGATATAGGCCCAGAAGCATCTATGCCTGTTATGGAAGGTAAAGCAGTACTTTTTAAAACCTTTGGAGATGTTGATGCGTTTCCTATATGTCTTAGTACAACAGATGTTAATGAAATAGTAAATACAGTAAAAGCTATTGCACCAACCTTTGGAGGTATCAACTTAGAAGATATAGCTGCACCAAGATGTTTTGAGATAGAAAAGAGATTAAAAGAAGAGCTAGATATTCCTGTATTTCATGATGATCAGCATGGTACTGCTGTAGTTGTGCTATCTGGAATGATAAATGCTCTAAAAATTGTAAAGAAGGATTTAAATGATATAAAAGTAATAGTAAATGGAGCAGGGGCTGCTGGTATAGCCATTACAAAGCTTTTGATGTCTATGGGACTAAAAACAGTAATACTTTGTGATAGAAAAGGTGCAATATACAAAGGTAGAGAAGGTATGAACCCTGCAAAGACGGAAATAGCCGAGATAACAAATCTAAATATGGAAAAAGGAAGCCTTGGTGAAGTAATAAAGGATTCGGATGTATTTATTGGTGTGTCTGGACCTGATACAGTGACAAAGGAAATGATAGGAGCAATGGCAAAGGATGCAATAGTATTTGCTATGTCAAATCCAGTGCCTGAGATATATCCGGAATTAGCTATAGAAGCTGGAGCTAGGGTTATGGGTACAGGAAGGTCTGATTTCCCAAATCAAGTAAACAATGTATTGGCATTCCCAGGAATTTTCAGGGGAGCTTTAGATGCAAAAGCTACAGATATTAATGAAGAGATGAAGATTGCTGCTGCTTATGCAATAGCAGAATTAATTTCAGATGATGAATTAAATGAGGACTATGTTATACCTAAAGCATTTGATATGAGAGTGGGCGAAAAAGTAGCAAAGGCAGTTTACAATGCTGCTGTTGAATCAGGAGTTGCACGTACTTTTTAGTAGTTTTATATATTATCTAGATAAAATCCCTATAACTATTCAAACTGAAAAATTAATTTTGGTATTATGATAAGATATATATATATTATTCAAAAAAATTTGGAGGTGAGGGGTGTGGAACAGATATATGATGTTATGATTATTGGTTCGGGTGTTATAGGGAGCGCAGTTGCTAGGGAATTATCAAGATATTCTCTTAAGATAGGTGTTCTTGAAAAAGAGTTGGATGTTTGTTCGGAGACTAGTGGAAGAAATTCGGGTGTACTACATGCTGGATTCAATAATAAACCAGGTTCATTAATGGCTAAGTTTTGCGTTAAGGGTTGCCAAGCATTTGAGCAAGTAGCAAAAGAATTAGATATTCCTTTTAAAAGAACTGGTAAGATTATAGTAGGATTTAATGATGATGATATGATGAAACTTTATGCCTTAAAGGAACAAGGCGATACAAATGGAGTTCTGGGACTAGAGATTATTAACAAAGAAAAAATTAAAGAGTTAGCTCCTAATATAGATGGAGAAATGGGTATGTATTCTCCTTCAACAGGTATACTTAATCCCTTTATATATACAATAGCCTTGGCGGAAAATGCTTGCAAAAATGGTGTGGACTTTTACCTTGATAATGAAGTTATTTCAATCAATCGCATAGATGCGATTTATGAAATCCAAACATTAAGGGGTATTTATAGAAGCAATTGGATAATCAACTGTGCCGGATTAAACTCAGATAAAATTGCAATGATGTTAGGTGTTGATGATTATGCTCTTTATCCTTGTCGTGGAGAATACTTTATACTGGATCAAAAGATAGGACACTATCTCAATATGCCAGCATATCCAGTGCCAAATCCTAAAGAAGGTGGGTTAGGCATACATCTTACCCCTACAATTGATGGCAATATACTCATAGGACCAAGCACAGAGTATATAAAAGTAAATGATAACTATTCTAGTACACAAAAAATAATGGATATATTGATTAAAGATGGAAGTAGAATATTTCCATACGTAAAGAGAGAATTTTTTATCAGAAATTATACAGGTATAAGACCTAAGCTTGTAGGTGAATCTCAAGGTGGATACGGAGATTTCATTATTGAAGAAAGAAATGAATCACCAAATGTAATTCATCTTGTGGGGATGGAATCCCCAGGGTTGACAAGTGCATTGCCCATAGCTCGAAAAGTAGTAGAAATCTTTGGGCAAAAAAATATACTGCGGCAAAATCCCGACTTTGACCCTTATAGAAAAGGAATATTGAAATTCAAAGAGCAATCAAAAGAAATGAAAAGAATTCTTGTTGAAAAAGATCCGAATTATGGGGAAATAATCTGTAGATGTGAAATGGTTACTAAAGCAGAAATATTAAAAGCAATACATAATCCTTTAGGGGTTGAAACACTGATTGGAGTAAAAAACAGGACTAGGGCTATGATGGGAAGGTGTCAGGGTGGATACTGCCAGATAAGAATTGCAGAGCTCATTATGGAAGAGAAAAATAAGAGAGAAGAAGAAATAGTTTATTCTCGTAAAGGCTCGAATATGTTTATAGGTAAGGTGAGAGGTGTATGACAGTTATGGATAAAAGGGATGTAGTAATTATTGGTGGTGGTCCTGCAGGACTAGCAGCAGCTATTAAACTAAAGGCACAAGGAATCCATGACATACTAATTCTTGAGAGAGAAAAATCTCTTGGAGGTATATTAAGGCAATGTATCCATGATGGTTTTGGACTCACTCGATTTAATGAGGCATTGAGTGGGCCGGAATATGCTGAAAGATTTATAGAAACGGTGAAAGCATTAGAAATTGACTATATTACAAATACAACTGTACTGGAGATTACTTCTGACAAGCGAGTGGTGGCTGTATCTCAAAATGGATTTAAAGAATATCATGCAAAAGCAATAATCCTAACTATGGGATGTAGAGAAAGAACTCATGGAGCTATAAGTATACCTGGAACCAGGCCTGCAGGTATTTATACAGCAGGAGTTGCACAAGCATGTGTCAATCTTAAAAATATTATGGTCGGTAAAAAAATAGTAATATTAGGCTCAGGAGATATAGGTTTAATCATGGCAAGGCGAATGACTTTAGAGGGAGCAGAAGTAAAAGCAGTATTTGAAATACAACCATATCCAAACGGACTGCCAAGAAATATTGAACAGTGTTTAAATGATTATAATATTCCTTTATATTTATCTCGTACGGTAACTAATATAAAGGGGAATGAAAGATTAGAAAGTGTAACTATAAGTAAGGTAGATAAAAACTTAAGACCTATACCTGGAACTGAAGAAGATTATGAATGTGATACACTTATTCTGTCAGTAGGACTTATACCAGAAAATGAACTTTCATTAATGGCAGGAGTTGAACTAGATCAACGTACTAAAGGTCCTATAGTAAATGAAAGCTATCAAACCAATGTAGAAGGAATATTTGCTTCAGGTAATGTACTACAAATCCACGATCTTGTGGACTATGTTTCTTTGGAAGCTGAACAACTATCTGAAGCAGTAGCAGAATACCTTCAAAAAAATGAATTACTTAAGTGTTCTATTAATATAGAAGCAGACAATAATATACTTTATACTGTTCCCCAGAAAATAAGTGGTAAAAAAGATTTTAAGCTTTGTATGAGAGTAAAAAGACCACTTAGAAACTGCAGATTAGAATTTCTGCAGGGGGAGCATGTTACTAAAACAGTTAATATTAAAAAAGCAATACCAGCAGAAATGATACAGATAAATTTTAGAAGGACAGATATAAAAACTTTAGACCCTTTGAGGGTGGTGGTTAAAAATGATTAAAGAATATACATGTATAGTATGCCCAAATGGTTGTGATATAGAAGTTAGATTAGATGGTCAAAGGATTGTATCCGTAGAAGGAGAAGGGTGTAAGAAGGGTATAGAATATATAGAACGAGAAATATGTAATCCTAAAAGGACTATTACAAGTTCAATAGAAGTTGTTGGTGGAGATATACCCCTAGTGAGTGTCAGATTGACAAACCCAATACCCAAGGAAAGAATCTTTGATGTAATGACTGAGATAAAGAAAATAAAACTTCAAGCTCCCATTTGTATAGGTCAGGTTATAATTAGTGATGTTTTAGGTTTGGATAGTGATTTAATAGCTACAAAACATGTAAAAAGTACAACAGTGAAATACTGATAATGATATTATGCACTTATTGTTATTGCCTATTTTAAAAGGCATTTCGATAAGTGTTTTTTTGGACAAAATTAAAATTGATAAATTTTTTGTTTGAATAAAGTATTTTAATTTAACGTAAGATTTTACTTACTTATTATCATATCTGTTTCTATATATCCCTGCATAGTGAAATTTTGCTAAGGTATGACATTGATTTTACAAAAAGATACAATGCCAGTAGGGTTTTTTATAAAAAGCTATAGGGTTATTAAAATATTAATATAGCATTAAAAAAATAATAAAAAATCTGGAATGAGGTTTTGGCTAGGATTTAAATATAACGAAGCTGTAATGTTTAAGATGTTATGAAAAAATTAATAAATTCTAAAATTAATAATGATTATAATTTAACAAAAATTCAATAAAATAGAGTGAATACGAAAATGTTTATGTTTTATAAACATTGGCACATTAATTGCAAAATAATTTAATAGTTTCAGAAAAGTAAGATAGGTGATATGTTTAATGTATGTCTTTTAAAACATTAATGTAGAATACAATTTGTATTAATGGGTAAGGACAAGTTATATTAACAGAATCTCTTTTTGCAACTGAATCACCCAAAAAAATAAAAAGGAGGTATCTTAAACCTAAAAAGCTAATTAGAGTAAAACTATAGGATTAAAATCATTCTAATTCAAATGAGGGGGATTTAAAATGAAAAAGATATTAAGTATTATGATAGTGTGTATGCTGATAGTAGGATTAGTGGGCTGTGGTAATAAACAAGAAACGTCCAATGGAGGAAGTAAAGAAGAGAGCCAGTCTAGCGATAATGATAAAAAGATAGTAATTAAATTTGGTCATGTTGAGTCTGAAGACCGTTCTATACATAAGTCAGTTGAAGAATTTGAAAAATATGTAGAACAAGAAACTGATGGTAAAGTGGACATTCAAATATTTCCTAATGCACAGTTAGGTGCAGAAAGACAAAGTATAGAGGCTGTTTCTTTGGGAACTATGCAAATGACTACTGCATCTACAGGTGTAATGACAATGTATGATGAAAAATTTTCGGTTTTAGACTTACCTTTCTTGTTTAATAGTAGAGAAGCAGCTTATGCTGCAGTTGATGGTGCATTAGGAGATGAATTAAATGCTATTGCAGAAAACTATGGCATGACAACTCTAGGGTATCAGGATAATGGCTTGAGACATATATCAAATAGTGTTAGACCTATAAATGAACCTGCTGATTTAGATGGAATCAAAATACGTGTTATGGAAGTTCCTCTTTATATAGATTTATTTAAGTCTTTAGGGGCTAATCCAACTCCTATGAGTTTTGGTGAAGTATATACTGCACTACAACAAGGTACTGTTGATGCTCAAGAAAATGGTGCTTCTCTAGTCTATTCTTCTAAATTCCATGAAGTTCAAGACTATTACAGTTTAACTGGTCATGTTTATTCTTTAGACATAGCTGTTGTAAATACTGATTTCTTTAATGGTTTACCAGAGGATATTCAAACTATAATAATGGATGGAGCAGAAAAATGTCTTGCAAAAGGACAGCGCGAAATTGAAGGAGCATCAGAACAAGAATTTTTAGACAAACTTGCTGCTGACGGAATGGAGATTAATGAAATAACATCTGAAAACAGAGTTAAGTTTGCTGAAATGGTTAAACCTGTATATGATACTTACGAAGAAAAAATAGGTGCTGAAATTATAGAAAAGGCAAAAAGCTTTAACAAATAGACATTGATATTGTTTAGTAGCAATACACTTTTAAAGTACAATTTTATAAGGTTTGGTAACTACACGGTTACCAAATCTTATTTTAAGAGTTTCGACAAATTAAAGTATCGTGGATGCTAGGATTTATCTGTTCCATTGTAATTTAGATTTTAATAGCTTAAATTGTTAGTACGCCAATTCGTAATAAAGTATGGTATTACTATTTTGCACTAGGGGTGATGAAATTGAAAAAGCTTCTTAAATTCATTGATAATTTAGAAGAGTATGTTTTAGTAGTAAGCATAATGGTAACTGTCACTTTGATATTCTTACAAGTTGTTATGAGATATGTTTTTTCCAATTCACTTTCGTGGACTGAGGAGCTTGCTCGATATATTTTTGTATGGCAAATATGGTTAGGTGCTAGCCTGGGCATTAAATATAGAAAACATATTAGAGTAGAGTTTTTATCTAATGCTCTTCGTGGCAGGTCAAGAAAGTATTTGGAGATTCTTGTAATAGTTCTTTGGCTAGGAATGAATGTATTTTTAACACTTAATGGAAGTGGGCTAGTAGACCAATTATTAAGTAGAAATGCCCTTTCTCCTTCTATGCGTATACCTTTAGCTTATGTTTATGCCTCGGTTCCAGTAGGGTGTGGATTGGCAAGTATTCGACTACTTCAGCAACTATATACGATAGTGACAGCGAAAGGAGGCGAAATGTAGATGCAAATCCTATTTTTATTTGGATCTTTATTCGGATTTATTACCTTAAGTATACCGGTGGGTATTGCAATTGGATTAGCAACAGTTTTTACTTTAACAATATTCACTGACATACCTTTGATTATGGTATCTCAAAATGCCTTTGCAGGAGTTGACTCATTTCCTTTGATGGCAATACCTTTCTTTATATTTGCAGGGGTTTTGATGAGTACAGGAGGGATTGCTAAACGATTAGTTAATTTAGCTAGTAATGTAGTAGGTTCTATTACCGGTGGATTGGGGATGGTAACAACTTTAGCTTGTATGTTTTTTGCAGCAATTTCCGGTTCTTCAGTTGCAACGGTTTCAGCTATAGGATCATTTATGATTCCTTCTATGAAAGAAAAAAATTATGATGAAGGTTTTAGTGCTTCTATAACTGCAGCAGCAGGCACAATAGGAGTTATTATACCTCCAAGTATTCCTTTTGTAATATATGGAGTTGTAACTGGTACATCAATAGGAAAACTATTTATAGCAGGAATTATTCCTGGAATACTTATGGGTGTGGCACTTATGACTGCATGTTACATCATAGCAAAAAAGGAAGGGTATAAAGGAAATCCTAGAGTGCCATTAAGTGAAGTATTTAGATCTTTAAACGATGCTAAATGGGCTTTGTTAGCGCCTATTATCATCTTAGGAGGGATCTATGGAGGTATATTTACTCCAACAGAAGCAGCGGTGGTAGCTGTAGTTTATTCCCTTATTATAGGTTTCTTTGTATATCGTGAACTTAATATGAAATCTTTGTATGAAGCTCTTAGAGAAACTGCTGTTATAAATGGTATCACTACGTTTATGATTGGTTTATCTACAGCATTTGCAAGCTACTTAAGTATGGAGCAAATTCCCCAACAAATATTTGAAGTATTGGTTACCGTTTCTGATAATAAGTATGTAATATTAATGTTAATAAACGTATTTTTACTTGTGGTTGGATGTTTGATTGATAATATTCCAGCAGCTATTATTCTTTCTCCTATACTTTTGCCAGTTGTTGTTAGTTTAGGAATTGACCCTATTCATTTTGGTATTTTTATGACCATAAACTTAGCTATTGGTCTTGTTACTCCTCCGTATGGGCCGAATATTTTTGTGGCGTCAGCGGTAGCACATATACCAATGGAACGTATGCTTAAATACTTATGGCCTTTCCTTGTAGCATTAGTATCGGTGTTACTTTTAACAACATATGTTCCTGCTCTATCAATGGCATTAGTAAATTTGTTAGCTTAATATACAAAATTAAGATTACTGTGGAATTAAATGAATTGAAAAAGTATAAAGAAGTCCAAAGATATAAAACTTTATATCTTTGGACTTTTTATACTACACTACAAATATTTCTTTAACTTCAATGAAGCTGAGGGCTGACTTATGCCTAATTCCTTAGCTACTCCTGTGGTAGAATTATGCTTTTTATAGGAGTCTAAAATGACCTTTTTTTCAACGGATTCTAAGATTTCTTTTAATGGTTTTGTATAATCAATAGTTGGATTTATAACATGAGACTTTATAGAGTAAGGTAGATTTTCTTCAGTAATCATATAGTCTTCAGAAGTTAAAACTAGCCTTTCAATAGTGTTTTCTAGTTCTCTAACATTACCAGGCCATTGATATTCAGTTAAATAATCTATAACAGTATTAGACAAGGTTCTTGTAAGTCCATACTTCTCATTATATTTTTCTAAGAAATGAATACAAAGGGAAAAAACATCTTCTTTTCGTTCGCTTAAACTAGGTATATTTATAGTGATAACATTTAAGCGGTAAAATAAATCTTCTCTAAACTTTCCTTCTTTAACCAAATTAGTTAAATCTTTATTGGTAGCAGCTATCAATCTGAAATCAACTTTCATTTCCTCTGAACCACCAACTCGCATTAAGGATTTTTCTTGGATTACCTTAAGTAATTTAACCTGCATATGAAGGGGTAGATCACCAATTTCATCTAAAAATAAGGTTCCATGATTAGATAGTTCTATAAGCCCTAATTTACCTTCTTTATTTGCTCCAGTAAATGCACCTTTTTCGTAGCCAAACAGTTCAGATTCCAATAAATTTTCAGGAATAGCTCCACAGTTTATTTCCATAAATGGACCTGATTTTCTGTTGCTTTGAGAGTGCATTAGCTTTGCAAACATGGTTTTTCCCACTCCAGATTCTCCGGTGAACAATACATTAGCATCAAAATTTGAGATTCTATCTACTGTACTAATAATTTTATTGATAGTGGGGCTATTGCCCATTACAGATGGAAATATTGTTTTTTTATGACGCAGCTCAGCTAATTCTGCGGTATAAATTTCTAAGGTGTCTGATAAATTATTATATTCTTCTTTTAAAGACTCATATTTTGTAACATCCTTTGTATAGCTTATTATCTTAACAATATTATTGTTTTCATCCTTAATTGGTATAGCTGTACACATTAGATATTTGTTCGCTCCAGTTAATTGAAGGAGAGTTTCAGCTTTTTTTGACTTAAAGACTCTTGTGGCTACGGAAGGATTAAATATTTTTCTTTCTTCCATTTCAGATACTGTTTTTCCTATGGCCTCTTCACTAGATATTCCATACATTTTCTCAAAATTATCTAGTACCATGGTGATAACACCGTTTTTATCAATGATAACAAAATCATCGTGCATTACTCCGAGTATGTCATAAAACTCTTTTTCAATATTTTTTGTAATTTGCATTTCTTTAAGAGTGTTTTCCATGATATTAGTATTATGTAAAGCTATAATATATTCATTTAGCTCTGAAACTTTTATAAAAGTGGCTAGAAATTCGTTTTTGTCAAAATAGTAGATATGGTAGAAAAATGGGTCGCTTTGATTGTTTATAGCGTTTGAGACGAAAAACTGAAACCTTTTATACTCTAATTCACTGGCAAAAAGTTCATTAAAAGCCTCGTTAGGCATAATACTTTGACTGATTAGATTGTACTTTACTATTGGTACATTTAAAGTGTCAATATCAAAAATATTAGGCATGGATATCCTCCTGAAAACTATTATTAAGAAAATTATAACATATTACAATATTAATACAACCTTATACTTGGCTATGTTTAAGGGCTTAATTGAAGATGCTAGTAATAGCAAAGACATGATATAAAAAACTTAATATATTTAAAGTAGATAAAAGTATTGAATTCAACGGAATTTTTTATAAGTAATAATTATTATCCTTGAAAATACATGGATTCAGAAGCTTTAAGTTCCAAAAGCTTACAAAATAAGCTTAGTTTTAAACTTGGCATGATACTTGCGATGTAGTATTTAATAAGTTAAAAAACTTTTAGGAGGAAGATGTGAATGAATTCAACAAGTTATATTAATGAGATGATTAAAAAATCTAGGGTTGCTCAAAAGGAATTTGAAAGCTATACCCAAGAGCAAGTGGATGAAATAGTTAAGGTTGTAGCTAAAACGGTATTTGATAATGCAGAAGTATTAGCTAAAATGGCAGCAGATGAAACTGGTATGGGTGTATATGAACATAAGGTAAAGAAAAATCAAGGTAAAGCAAGAATAATATGGCATAGCTTAAAAGGCAAAAAATCTGTTGGAATCATTGAAGAAGATAAAGAAAATGGAATTATAAAAGTTGCAAAACCCATGGGAGTAGTGGGAGCTGTAACGCCTTGTACAAATCCTATAGTTACGCCTATGTGTAATGCTATGTTTGCCTTAAAGGGAAGAAACACAATAATTATAGCGCCTCACCCAAGGGCAAAGAGATGTGCACTATATACTGTAGAGTTAATTAACGAGAATCTAAGAAAACTTAATGCACCAGAAAATCTTATTCAAACAATTGAAGAGCCATCTGTAGAGCTAACAAATGAATTAATGAAAAGTGTAGATGTAGTTTTGGCAACAGGTGGTATGGGAATGGTTAAAGCTGCATATTCCAGTGGAAAGCCTTCCTTCGGAGTTGGTGCAGGGAATGTACAATGTATTGTAGACAGAGATGTAGACTTTAAAGAAGCAGTACCTAAGATTATTGCAGGAAGAATATTTGACAATGGGATTATATGCTCAGGTGAACAAATGACAATAGTACATGAAGATGATTATAATAAAGTAGTAGATGCGTTTAAAGCAAATAATGCTTACTATATTGAAGACAAAGAAGAAATAGATAAACTTAAAAATGTGTTATTTGAAAATGGTGTTATGAATAAAAAAGTAGTGGGGCAAAGTGTACAGGAAATTGCTAAATTGATGGGTGTTGATATGCCAAGCAATAC
>SWCE01002279.1_pt1 | contig 13642 bp, 9 predicted proteins | sample 4690061 | NCBI WGS metagenome assembly SWCE01 (sample SAMN10267279, study PRJNA491770) | bioreactor metagenome | isolation source: DHS bioreactor inoculated with subseafloor sediment | place: Japan: off Shimokita Peninsula | collected 2012-10
AAAAAAAGTAATAGGATGAAAAATGGGAGTAAGGCTCCTTTAATCCGGGTGAAAATGGGTTGTCTTTGCTCATTTTCAGCATCCCCGGTGCACTTTTTGGCTGGTGCTCCACCCCGGAACCGGGGAAATTATCATCAAATGATAAGGACAATACCGTAGCGTTAAACTCCACAATATTATCATCAATTTCATCAACAGAAGTAAGGGGACGCTCAATCAATAACTTATCTCTATCAGCCTCGGTAACCCTGTTTTTCCCAATTACACTAAAGTAGTATTTTTTGGTCATCCTGGATCCGCTAATTATACCCATTCTCACCTGCCACGCCTGATGTATATTTAGTACAAAAAACGGAAGTAATAACAGAGCAACTACTATTTTGCCTGCTCTTTTCATCTTAGCCAAAACAAAAACCAGGCTCCCAAGGGGAAGGGTAAGTATGGCATAACTTTGAACAAAAGCCCTCCATCCATAACTTACCAGGCTGGTAAACGATGCAATGATGTAAATATTCACCAGCAGGTAAATTAGTACAGGCCAAAAATAAACCCTCTGATTTTTCCAGGTAAAAATTAGCCCAATAACTGCCAGAATGCTTAGGGGAGAATAGATAAACCATCCTTTCCGGAAACCAAACAATACATAGCCAAAGCGTGGATTGAGCAGATTAAGGGTGGAGCCGGCGTCATCATAGATGTTTATAAAATACTCACCTGCGTATATGCGATAATAGAGCAATTGTGGCAGAAACAGTAGCCCTACCAGGAAAAATGCGCCCAATATTTGAAATTTGTATTCCCATGCCAGGTTCAGTTTATTTTTAAAAGCCTCCCAATTGGTCACGCCCCAAAACGCAGGAATTGCCATTACGATCATTTCCGAAGGTCTTACTGCAATGATAAGGCCACCCACCAATCCAATGGCCAGCATATAGAACCATTTATATGCTTTGTGCCATTTTATGGTGTAGTAGATAAGTGCAGCGAACAAGGTAAAAATATAGACATGGGGCACATCGTTGCCAATGCCGGTAAAAAAGAAAAGATTGGTTCCCAGGAACATAATGATCAAGGTAATGGCGGTTACCCCGTCGGAAAAGTATTCAAGCAATACTTTCCGTAAATACAAAAGACCGGTGATAGCGAAAATGGCCCCATACAGCATCAATGCCCACTGATAAGGTGCAGAAAACCCATCCGCAGGATAATCAAGCATTCGGGCTGTCCAATGACCGGCAAAAAATGCCGGAGTCCAAAGTATGGCCATACCACAAAAAAAACGATCAATGGTGCCCCCTTTAGGTGTTTCCATCAATTGATAAAAAGTTGCCGTATTGTTGTATTTGTCGTTGATGGTAGTAATCCAATCGCCCTTTAATGCAACATCATCGTAAATAAAACGTGCCGGAAGATGCAAATAATATCCAAAATTATCGGAAGCCAACATATTGGTCTGCGGAAAGAAAATCTTGGATCCGAATATGACGGTCGCTATAACAATGGTTGCAATCACTGAATACCTGGTAATTTTCATAAAAAGAAGGATTAGCGTCCGGTAAAGGTACGTGACAAATTAATATCGTTGAGTAACCATGAAGACTATGGTTGAAATCATTGAGATTTAACATTTAAAGCGTATTCCATCTGGCATGAATAAGCAAACTTCTTATTTCTGCTTGCTTTCCCAAATCCAGGTTGCATCCAGTTTAAGCATTTCTTCGTAGCTGATCTTCCGATCCAAAGCCTTTTGCGCAACTTTCGCTTTCCATTCGGGATTTACATCAATACTCTTCATAATATTTTGAATTTCAGTCTCTTTTTGACTAAAGGATAAAAGCGAACCTGCTTGCTGCCTGTTTTTGTTCAGTGTTTCATAGGCCCGGTCAATAAAGCCATAGGGGAAGCGATAAAGGTTTGCTTCGGTGGCCATAATGATGATTACATCAGCCTTGCTCAGTTCTTCGAGCATATCCATTTCTCCGGTTTTTCGCGGTGCGGGCCATGCGGGATTGTGTACTTCCTTGTTGTAATACCAGAAGTTATTATCGCTAAACAAGCGGCTTGAGTAACCTTTCCCAAAAATATTCCAGTAATAACTATCTGCAACCACAATGGCATTGGGCCGAACCTTGCCATCATAACTGCTGAATACAGTTCTGGGATAAGCCATGGGATAATGCGGTATTTTGAATAACAGATTCATGCCATCGGCAATATCATAGTCAGGTTTTCTCAGGGTATCGGGCAAATCGAAACCATTCCATCCGAAATCTACCATATCAATGCCACGTTCATTTTCAATATAATGAATCAGTGAGTCTGTTGCCAGCGCTACACCATAGGCACTCCAGTGAATACCACATTGTGGATATAAAGGAAAGGAAGCAGTATCTTTCATTTGCACAAACCAACTGTTAAAATCAATATAGGGAAGCCCATATTTATCAAACTTTTCGATAAAAGCCTGATGGTTGGTTTTTTCACCCGATGGCCGTTGCATGTATTTTTCGGGAATATATTCAGGGAAAAACGTGGCTTTGCCCGGTGCGAAAATAAAGAGCAGGGTTTTGCCGGCTTCAGTCAACTGCTGATGAACAAATGCTGCTTTTCGGGTACGATCCTCAATCATTGAATCGCCCTGGTAATCCCAGCCTTTGTAAGCTTTGATGTAGTTAATTTCGTACAGATAGTTTTTCTTACCTATAATTACCCCATTGGCCAGAGCGGTATCAAAAACGAAAAATGCCATCTGGTTATTGATGCGCACCAGGGTGGGTCGAAATCCAATCGTGTGTTCAAAATAGTTGTTATAGGCTTCCTGAAACGTACCATCGAAAACAGAGTCTTTGGTTATTGATGGTTTTTTTGGGGTGGAAAAATATCCTTGTAATGGCGTTTCCCTGAATATGGGCGTGGTGCGCTGTATTAGCGGTAACGCCAGCATCAGCATCAACAAACCAAACATGATATTTTTAAACCACTTCATATTAAAACCTAAAGTAAATGAATGGGTTGAAACCTGATGAAGTAATGGATGCCAGGCTAATAATAAACAGTAAAATTGAGGCAAGCGTCATCACCATCAGGGTTGACAATCCTTGTTTTTTGGCAAAGAGTTTCATCTGCCATTGCTCAACCTTCCCAAAGGCGCCCCAGAAACCAAAAAAGGCAGCGATGAATAGCATAATCCAGACTTTCTGACTGATGTAAACTGCCGGTCCTTTGGTAAAACTGAACATTTGTCCAGTAAAATCAACAGCGTAGGACAGGGTTTCGGCCCTGAAAAACACCCAACCGACTAAGGTGATGACAAAGGTAATGGCAATGGCTGGAATTTTGCCGATTCTGGAATATAACTTCAACAGGAACAAGCGGTCGGCAATGAGGAAAAAACCGTGAAAGGCACCCCAGATAACAAAAGTCCAGGCGGCACCATGCCAGAAGCCCGAAATGAGAAACACAAACCACAGGTTAAAATACATGCGGCGGGTACTTACCCGGTTGCCTCCCAGGGGAATATACAAATAGTCGCGCATCCAGCGGCCTAGTGAGATATGCCAGCGCCTCCAGAATTCAGATATATTTTGGGAAATATAGGGATTGTTAAAGTTTTCGAGAAAGTCGAAGCCGATCATTCTTCCCAGACCTATGGCCATATCGGAATAACCGGCAAAGTCATAATAAATCTGAAAAGCATAAGCAATAACACCCATCCAGGCAGTGGCAGTGCTCATCTCCGATGGATTCATGGCAAATACGGTATCGGCATATTCACCCATCACATTGGCAATCAGCACTTTTTTGCCCAGGCCAAGTGCAAACCTAAAAAACCCCGTTAGGCGGTTGTCCACATTTTCGTTGAGGCGGCGGTCTTCAAGCTGATCGGCTATTTCGTTAAAACGGACAATCGGGCCGGCAATCAACTGTGGAAACATCAGGATATAGAGTGCAAAATCGCTAATGCGTTTCAGGGGGACATGCACCTTACGGTAAACATCCACTGAATAGGTCATCTTTTGAAAGCTAAAAAAGGAAATGCCTATGGGTAAGGCCACTTTGGTCCAATCGGCAGGTTTACCCCCAAAAGCCGCAAGCAACTCATTGAAATTCTCGACAAAAAAGTTGGCATACTTAAAATAGAGCAGCAAACCTATATTGAGTGCTATGGAGAATGCTACCAGCAACTTTTTTTTGCGTCCTGTGGATTGGTGCATCTCCTTTACCGCGAAAAAATCAATTACAATGGAACCGGCAACGATAAAGATAAAAGTTGGTGCTCCCCAGGCATAAAAGAAAACACTGGCGGCCAATGCCACATAGTTTTTAACCTTTGCTCCGGAAATATAATAGAGCAATAAAAAAACCGGCAAAAAGTACAAAAGAAAAAGGCTACTGCTAAAAACCATTCTTACATTGTTGAGAGGTGCCTTTTGTGAGATTTAGAGGCACAAAAGTAAGGAAGTAAATTAAGATTTGCTTTAGTTACTCCTAAATTTTCAATTTATCGCCAAAGATTGGATATGTAGCTGAACCATTTCCTTTATCCACTGACTTTGTTATTCTGGCAAGCCCTTTGTTATAAGCATTTTAGCTGCTCGCCGCATACAATTCACTCTGGTAATTACGGTTTTAAACGGGGCCTGCTGAAAAACTCACAACCTTTTTATAGTACGGTCTCGTCTTTCAGGACGAGACTGTAATATTTATAGAAATAATAAGTCAGAACGATAATAAGGTGCAGCGCACCGTAATATATAAAGTATGGAATGTGGACGTATGCCGGGAAAAGCCTTGCATTTAACATAAAAAATAGCATTATACCAAACTGGTATCCAATGATAAATTAGCTTTTCAGCAGGCTCTAAATAAGAGATTTAAACTGCCAGGACCTTTGGCTTATTTTTACATCTGCAATGTTATGCATAATCTAAATACCGCATTAGGTTTAATTTATATACTTTTGCTTGAAAAAGTAAAACTGATTCAGATGTTTGAAAATCGGTATGCCTTTTTAAAAAAATGGAACTATTCGGGTTGGGCTATATTTTTAATTGCACTCATCTTACTGTTTCGTATTTTTTATATCGGAGAGTACAGAAGTCATAAATATATCTGGGGTGGCGATGTAATGCATTATTATGCATACCTTCCTGCCCTGTTGGTATATCATGATTTGCGACTCGACTTTGTAAAAGAAGATCCTGGCAAGTTTGAACATAAATTTTGGCCCGTAACTGCTCCCAATGGCAACTATGTAATTATGACTACCATGGGTACATCTATGATGTACGCGCCTTTTATAATTCCGTTTCATTATTTCCTTAAAATTACCGGTCAGGAAGCCATGGGTTTTTCCGCGCCATATAAGCTCGCGTTGTTGCTCAGCTCGCTTTTTTACACTATTTTAGGATTTGTTCTGATCAGAAAAATGCTTAAACCGTACTTTACTGACCTGGCAATTGCATTGACCTTATTGTGCACCATCTTTGCCACCAATTTCCTTTATTATGCTACCCGCGAAGCTGCATTTAGCCATGCCTACAGTTTTTTTCTTATTATCTGGCTTGCTTACAACACTTCCTCTTATTATAAAAAACCCCGAATTGGCCGGGCTGTTTTAATGGGTATTTCGGCCGGGTTGATTGCACTGGTGCGGCCTACCAATATGGTCGCTTTGATCCTTATTCCCCTATGGAACATTGGCTCATTAAACGACCTTAAAAAACGGGCAGCCATGCTTCTTCATCAGTGGAAACATATTTTGGTTTTTATTTTAGCTTTTCTGCTGATTTGCACCCCTCAAATCATCTATTGGAAAATGACGAGCGGGCAATTCTTCTTCAATGGCTATGGTGATGGAGGCAGGTTTTTCTTTGGAAACCCTCAGTTTGCCAACATCTTGCTGAGCTACCGCAAAGGCTGGCTGGTATATACGCCTGTTATGCTGATAGCACTGCTGGGTTTCATACATCTCTACCGCCGGCATCGACAGTTTTTTATACCGGTTTTTTTCTATTTCCTAATCAACACCTATGTGCTTGCTTCCTGGTGGTTGTGGTGGTATGGTGGAAGCTACGGCAACCGGGCTTTTATCGACATGTATGGATTGCTGGCTTTCCCCCTGGCGGCTGTGTTTCATTATTTGCTGATCCACAAAAATTGGAGAATTAGAGTTGTCCCATTCCTTATTGCCGTAATTTTCATCGGACATAACATTTTTCAGATACAACAATATTTCAATGGAGCCATTCATTATGTTTCTATGACCAAAGAAGCTTATTGGGATTCATTTGGACGATTAAACCGAACCGAAAGGTTCAACGATTTACTGGTATTCCCTGATTATGAAGCTGCAAAAGAAGGGCGATATCCGAAACCTGTCGTCAAACCAAAGGAGTAACAAGAGGAAGCATCTTAAAAAATGTTGCCACTCCTGGTTTGGTATAAGAGAAATCAGTAAACATACTCAGGGATTTTCCAGTCAATAGGTCATACATGTTTCAGGATAAAGTAAATCATGCAAATATTCATCCTACCTTTACCCGCTTTTTAACCACAACCATCAGTAAACTTAATTTTTAACCAAAAGAAAGAATGGCACGATCAATTCCTAAAGCACTGGCAATTGTGCTGTATTATCTAAAAGTATTTATTGTTCTTATCCTGTTTTTTTTAGGCTTTTCTATGCTTTCGAGCCTCATCCCCGACAAACCGGTGAGAAGCAACATTGAAAACAGCCTGAAATACATGGAAAATCAGCCGAGCTATCCACACATGATCATTGAAGGTATGAACCACCGCCCCGATTATGCCATGGATGGATTGATTACCAATATCATCTATACCGTTGACAATCATGATATTTTAAAATCCTCCTTGCTGGGCAGAGGCCGGGTAGATTATAGCGCTCCGTATACTTCGCAATGGAAATGGGTAAAGTACAGTGTTCAAAATAATACCAAAGACCCTAATTTCTTCTATGCCCGATACTGGCATGGCAATTCATACCTTTTTAGAATATTTTACGCTTTTACCAATTACAATGAAATCAAATGGATCATTTTCATGATCACCTCACTACTTATGGCTTTGTTTGCCATGATACTTTACAGAGAAATGGGCGCTTTAAAAGCTTTATTGCTGGTTTCGGGCTTGTTCTTTATGAATGTGTATGTAGTGCAGTTTTCCATGCAAATGTCGCCGGTGCTAATAATTGCCATACTTATGAGTTTTATTCTCATTAGATGGATACACCGAAAGAAGAATCCGGCAGTTTTATTCTTTATTTCAGGAGCCATCACCACCTATTTTGATTTATTGACGGCACCCTTGCTTACACTTGGCATTCCCATGCTCATTTGGGTTAGCCTGCGTGATGAAGAGAACAACCTGAGAAAGGACCTTTGGTCAGGTTTCAAAAAACTGGTACTTTTCGGACTGCTCTGGATTGTGGCGTACACCGGAGCCTGGGCTATGAAAATGATTGTTACCATTCCCTTTAGCGAAATAAACATCGTTGCAGATATTACAAATCAATTTTTGAGAAGGGCCGGAAGCCAGGACATCAGCAGGCTTGATGCCCTTGTGAGAAATTTCAATTTAATACCTTTGGTGTTTATCAATATTTTACTGGCAATTCCCTTACTACTCAGTCCGTTTTATTTCAATAAGCAGGGATTCTCCAAAGCAATACTATTTCTGGTAGTGGCTGTATTGCCTTATATCTGGTTTTTTGGCGCCGCCAATCATTCTTTTGTGCACTATTGGTTTACTTACCGTATTCAGGCCATCACCATTAGTGGAGTGTTGCTGGCATTTTACAGTCTGGTGGATTGGGGCAAAGTGGGAAAATTCTCGAAACTGCGTTTTCGGTGATCTGTAATCTGTGATCTGTAATCTGTGATCTGTGATCTGTAATCTGTGGATTTGTTGATTTGTTGATTTGTTGAGGTATTGAGCCTTTGAAACATAATTCGCGTTAATTGGTGATCTGTAATGTGTGATCTGTAATCGGTGGGTTTGTTGAGTCATTGAGTCGTTGAGTCTTTGAAACATAATTCGCGTTAATTTGCGTAATTCGCGGTCAATTGGTGATTGGTGATCTGTAATCTGTGATCTGTGATCTGTAATCTGTGGGTTTGTTGATTTGTTGATTTGTTGATTTGTTGATTTGTTGAGATATGCAATCCGCAATCAACTCTTGCGTTCCTTTGCGTCATTGCGTCTCTGCGTGGAAATTAATCATTGACTGGTGATTGGTGATTTTAATCCGAGATTCGCAATCTGCAATCCGCAATCTGCAATCCATTTAAGAAATGCTATTCCTGAAAATATACACGTTTGACCCTTCGTGATATACCGGTAAGGATTTCATATGGAATGGTATGGATGGAAAGTGCGAGTTCGACTATTGATGGCTCATTGCCAAAAACCACTACTTCGTCACCTTCAGCAGCGGGTATCCCGGTAATGTCGAGCATGGTCATATCCATACAAATGTTTCCGACAACCGGCGCGCGTTGTCCATTAATCATCATGCTGCCTACGCCATTGCTCAATTGCCGGCTCAAACCATCGGCATAGCCTATGGGAACAGTAGCAATTACGGTATCCCGGGTTGATTTCCAGGCACGGTTGTAGCCCACGGAGTCTCCGGCGGCAATGATTTTTATTTGCGAAATGCTGGTTTTCAGGCTGCTTACTGTTTCCAGATTTTGCTGTTCCAAAGTGTCGCCTGAAATGCCATAAAGTGAGATGCCGAGACGAACCATGTCGAAATGAGCTTCCGGAAAACGCCGTATGCCCGCTGAATTGAGGATGTGCCGAAGGAATTTATAGCCCACGCCCTGCTTTAACTGCCTGGTCATCGCATCAAAACGCGAGAATTGCTGCCGGGTAAAATCATCCAGGGCCGGATCGTCACTTGCCACCAGATGCGAGAAAGCAGACTGTACCCTCAGTTCCGGATTTTCTTTTAGCCTAAGAATCAGATCATTAATATCGGCTTCTTCAAATCCCAGCCGGTGCATGCCTGTATCCAGTTTAATGTGGATGTTGACCGGCTGCTCCGGGGTGAAACCATAATATTTGATGGCCCGCAATAATAGATTTAAAGAGCGAAAGTTGTAAATTTCAGGCTCAAGCTTATACCTGAGCATGCTTTCCATGCCACTTTCTTCCGGGTTCATCACCATAATGGGCATGTGGATGCCTGCTTTACGCAGGTCCACGCCTTCATCTGCATAAGCTACAGTAAGATAATCAACCCGGTGAAATTGCAGTACATTGGCAATTTCATAACTTCCACTGCCATAAGAAAACGCTTTGACCATAGCCATTATGGCCGTTTCACCCGGGAGCATTGAACGGTAGTAATTCAGGTTGTGCACCAGCGCATCGAGATTGACTTCCAGCACGGTTTCATGCGAACGTTGCTGAAGCAGTTGGCTTATTTTTTCAAATCCAAAAACCCGCGCACCTTTAATGAGAATGGTTTCGTTGTTGAAGTTTGCAGTTTTAAAGTCAGCAATAAAACCAGCCGTATCATCGTAAAATTCAGCAGGAATACTAAACAGATTACTATGGGCTTTTAATGCCGGCCCAATGCCGATGAGCCTGCTGATGCCCTTGTTTTCAAGCATATCCGCAATAGAAGTATAAAGCACATCTTCATTGGTCATGCTTTGTTTTAGCTCACTTATAATTACTGTCTTGCGTTCGTGCTGATGCTGGTTGGCCATAAAGTCCAGGGCAATTGCCAGTGACTCAGGGTCGGAGCTGTAGGTGTCGTTAATTACCGAACAGTTGTTGATGCCTTCCTTCAATTCCAGGCGCATGGCAACGGGTTGCAAAAGGAGCATACGGTGTGAAACAATTTCAGCACCATATCCCATCAATAACATCACGGCCCAGCAATGAATGGCATTTTCGACAGAAGCCTCATCGGTAAACGGAATGTTGATGGAAATAAACCGGCCGAGGTAGTTGCCTTCAATGCGGGTGGTAGTTTGAATTGGGGTGATTTTGGTAATACGTAAGGTTGCATCCTGGTTTTTTCCCCAGGTAAAAACGGGAAGCTCTGGCAGTAATGAATCTATTTGTTGATGAATTTCCTGGTGATCGCGACAGTAAATAAGCAGTTCTGCCCGTTTGAAAAGTTTTAGTTTTTCGTTTATTTTTTGTGTTTGCGTATTGAAAAACTGATCATGGGCATGGCCGATATTGGTAAATACCCCCAGCGTAGGACGAATGATGGGCTCCAGCCTTTCCATTTCACCGGGTTCTGAGATTCCGGCTTCAAAAATACCAAGCTGATGCATGGCATTGAGTTGCCAGACCGAAAGTGGGACCCCGGTTTGCGAATTGTAGCTTTTGGGACTTCTCATGATGGCTTTTTCGGGCGAGAGCAATTGCCACAACCATTCTTTTACAATGGTTTTGCCATTGCTGCCTGTGATGCCAATGACCGGAATAGTAAACCGTGACCGGTGTGCGGCAACCAGTTGTTGAAAAGCGAGCAGGGTATCATCTACAAGCAAAAAACCGCAGCCGGCAGGCAGTGGTTGAGGTAAACGGGAAACACAGAAATTTCTGACGCCGCTGGCAATGAGCTGGTCAATGTATTTATGCCCGTCGTTTCGTTGGGTAACAATGGCAAAAAAGAGGGTGCGCCGCGGAAAAGAGGCACGTCTGCTGTCGGTAAGCAATAGATCAACAGGAATGTGCGTATCTATACCGAACAACCTGCCTCCTATGAGTTGCTGAATGGTATTTAAGGTGTAAGTCAGCTCCATGATACGGGCTTATCTTTCAACGTCCTGTTTGCTTATTTTTAAGGGATTGCTGCTCATCTCTGCATAGTTTCTCCGGTGGTTGATGATGTCGCAGGCCAGATAAAGCGCTGCCCTGAACGATTCGGCGGATGCCATATCTTTACCGGCAATTTCGTAGGCCGTACCATGAGCAGGGGAGGTACGCACATACGGCAGACCGGCAGTGAAATTTACCCCCGAGTCGAAGGCAAGTGTCTTAAACGGCAACATACCCTGATCGTGATACATGGCCAGAATCCCGTCGAATTTTGTAAAAGCAGAAGAACCAAAAAGACCATCAGCGGGGTAGGGGCCAAAAGCCATAATGCCTTCCGAAAAAACTTTATGAATGGCTGGCTGTATCACCGTTTTTTCCTCTGCACCAATCAATCCGTCATCGCCCGCATGGGGGTTAAGTCCCAATACTGCAATGCGGGGATTGGTAAGACCAAAATCCTGCAACAGTGATTGGTGCATGATCCTGATTTTATGCGCAATTAAATCGGAGGTAATGGCATTGAATACCTGTTTCAGGGGGATATGGCCGGTAGCCACGCCTATCCGGAGATTCTGGCTTACCATAAGCATCAGGAAATCCTTGACATCAAATTTATTGGCCAGATATTCAGTATGACCCGGAAAGTTAAAGTGATCGCTCTGAATGTTTTTTTTATTGATGGGAGCAGTCACCAGGGCATCGATATATCCTTTTTTCAAATCTTCAGTGCTCTGTTCAAGAGCCAGTAAGGCCAGTTCACCGGCCTGAGGGGTGGAGGAACCCAGTTCAATTTTTACCTCCTGCTCTATTATGTTTATGATGTTTGCTCGCCTGGCATTGGCAGCATCAGCCCGCCTGATGAGGTTGAAGTTTTGTTCACCTGTGTTGATCAGCTTGCGATGATAGGAGGCCGCTTTCGATGACCCATATACCACCGGAGTAAGTGATTCAAAAATCCGGGCATCGGCCAGTGCCTTGATGATGATTTCATAACCGATCCCGTTGACGTCACCATGTGTAATTCCTATGATGGGTTTGCGTGCATTTTCTGACATAAGGAGTTTTTATTTCAATAATTTATCCGCAAAGATAAGATTTTGCTATTTTAGCTGAGTTATTGCAGCCATTTATTTGAACACTGAACCGGACGGTAAATATATGATAAATACCTTTGTAATCGTAAGATTGAAGGATTGACAAAGAAAATCCAATTACTTTATCTTTATATTTTAGCAATTGGTGCAAGGCTGCACAAGGCATTAACAGACCAAAATCAATGAGATGACTACCTGCTATTTTGTATCTGATTTGCATGGCAAACTATCTTCCTATGAAATCCTCTTCAGGGAAATGATTCGTAATAAACCCTCTTTTGTTTTTTTTGGAGGCGATTTGTTGCCGCATGTTCATCGCTCAGTTCACGAAAAGGGTGAAAATATTCCCGACTTCATGCACGATTTTTTAATTCCGGGGTTTAAGAAAGTACGCGACCAGATGGGGTGTAATTATCCTGAAGTATTCGTCATTATGGGAAATGATGACCACAGCATAGAAGAACCCAAATTTGTTGAAGCTGCCGGTAAGGAACTCTGGACTTACCTGAATACCTCTTCCTTTAAGTTTGGACCTTATACCATTTATGGATATCCTTTTGTGCCACCTACTCCATTTATGTTGAAAGATTGGGAAAAATATGATGTTTCGTTGACAGTTAGGGAGGGTTGTTTGCCACCCGAAGCAGGCTATCGCTCCGTAAAGGCAACTTATGATACTTCTAAAGCCACCATCGCTGAGGATATTGAAAAGCTCACAGCAAATGCCGATATGAGTAAGGCAGTTTTCCTGTTTCATTCCCCGCCTTATGAGAGCCTGCTTGATCAGGCTGAAAACAGCAAGTCTGCGGCTGGTTTGCTTCATGTTGGAAGCGCGGCCATACAAAATTTTATTCGTGAGCGACAGCCTTACATTACCCTGCATGGTCACATTCATGAGTCTGCACGCCTTTCGGGGCAATGGCAACAACAGTTTGGACGCACCCAGGCTTTCAACGCCGCCCATGATGGCCCGGGTCTTTCAATCATTCAATTTCAAATTGATAACCCCTCCGATGCTGAAAGAACAATACTTATTGATTAACGAGTAATTGATATGAAAAGAAATATCATACTATTTTATGCTTTTTTATGGTTTTTGCCGGTTTTTGCACAAAGCGACTCCACGGTTACCCGCATTATTGAAATCGCCAGAACCGACAATCGGACCATGCAGCACCTGGATGTGTTGTGCAATCGTTTTGGAGGCCGGTTGGTAGGCTCTGATGCTTACGAGAACGCAGCGAATTGGGCAGCTTCAAAGTTTCGGGAGTGGGGCATGCAGGTTGAAATGGATGAGGTGGGTAGTGTACCGGTGGGTTTTAACCGCGGCCCCTGGTTTGGGCGGATGATGGGTGAGGAATCAATGAGCCTCCACTTTGTGACGCCTTCCTATACCTCAGGAACCAAAGGGGTGCAGCGCGGCCATGTGATGGCTGAGCCTAAAACGCGGGAGGAATTTAACCGCATGAAAGGCCGCCTCAAAGGTGCCTGGGTACTGATCACCGGCAAAAGCAATGGCTTTCCCATTGATTTTTCGGCTGAATCAGACCATCGAAGAGACAGCATCATAGAAGCCAATATGAAAACCATGGAAATGAACCGTGCCGGAAAAAGCAAAGACCCTAAAAACTATAAAGCTGTGGAACCATTTGATGAACCGGCGCTGTTTTACCGCGAAATGCGCGAGGCCGGAATTCTTGGGATCATTCAGTCAGCCCCGGTACCGCTGGTTGCCCTTT